>ERZ795047.4044-NODE-4044-length-12611-cov-4.286238_pt1 | contig 12611 bp, 13 predicted proteins | sample MGYA00375131_ERZ795047 | MGnify/ENA primary metagenome ERZ795047 (study PRJEB30176, sample SAMN05720228) | activated sludge metagenome | isolation source: Anaerobic digester | place: Japan | collected 2015-05-20 ... | reverse complement strand
CCATGAACCTGTGCCCTGTGGGCCAGGGTTTCCGAGGGGCCTGTGCAAACCGACACAGGATGGCCGAAAAAGGTGTCCCGTAGGGCACCGGATGTGATTGCGTACCGCATATGGTACAGCGCCACCGCCTTCCCGAAGGCCCGCGGGCAGAATCGGGCGACATTCTCAGCCTCGTGCTGCTCGCGTTGGCAGCCCGTACATGCACGTCCGCACGAAACGTAACCCGGCTTAAGCTGCGGAGCCGTCGCCGTACGGTCGTCCGAATCTTGACATGGACAGGGTGGAGTGCTATGTTTTCATTAGCACTCCCAGCCTACGAGTGCTAACTTTGGCCTGTTGATGCGGGCTTTCGATACCGTCCGGGCGGCGAGCATGAGGAATCCGGCGAGCGCGAGGAAGCCAGCGAGCACAAGGGATCCTGCCAGTGTGACGAGCGCGGCGGTCGCGAGGAAGGCTGTGAAGGCTGCAGGAGCGAACAAGGGGTGAGAAGCGATGGCGGAGAACATGGCAGACCGCAAGAAGGCGATTCTTCGTGCGGTGACCGATGACTACATCACAACAGCGGAGCCGGTGGGTTCGAGAACCATCGCACGAAAGTACGGGCTTGGGGTCAGTTCGGCTACGATACGCAACGAAATGGCTGACCTTGAGGATGAGGGCTATCTCGAGCAACCGCATGCATCCGCAGGCCGCATACCCTCGGATAAGGGCTACCGGTTCTATGTGGATACTCTCATGACCGGAAGGGATCTGACCGGGATTGAGGAGAAGCGCATCAGGGCCGAATACGAGAGACGTCGGGATGAGATTCGTGCGCTTATCAGAACCACCGCCAGGATGCTGGGAGAGATATCTCAGTGCGCTTCAGTGGTGGTGGGGCCTGCGGCAAGGACGGCCGAGATACGCCATATACAGCTCGTTCCGCTCAGCTCCGAAACGGTTCTCGTCTTGGTGGTGACCAATTCGGGCCTAGTTGAGCACCGTGTGCTGTCGATGGAACATGCAATGCACCCATCTGACCTGGACAGGATATCGCACATACTCAACCACAGGCTTCGCGGAAGCACACTGGCGCAGATGCGCGGAGCGGTGTTGCGCGAGATCCAGGCGGAGCTTTCGGCGTATGCAACGTTCCTGGATCAAATGTTCGAGTTGCTGCTTGCGGCGATGCATTCGTCAGATGAGGAACGGGTATATGTTGATGGGCTGATGCAATTGCTTGCACAGCCGGAGTTCAAGGATGTAGGCCGCGCCCGGCCCGTGTTGGAGTTCTTGGAATCCGACGACTCAGTGCTCCAGGCATTAGCCGATGCAGGTTCGCGAGGACTTGGGGCAACGCTGGTCACAATCGGTTCTGAGAACGCCGTGGACGAACTACAGTCGTGCAGTGTGATCAGTGCGCCGTACGGTGTGGCCGGCAGGGTAGTAGGTGCCGTTGCTGTTGTGGGGCCCACGCGACTGGACTACGCGATGGCGACCGCGCTCGTGGGGTACATGGCCGAAGGCCTGTCGGACATCTTGGCCCGGCTGGACTTGTGCGAATCTGGCGAATGAGGCGGTGTTGGCGACGGCGACGCGTGATTACTACGACGTGCTTGGAGTGGAACGGAACGCATCGGAGGCGGACATCAAAAAGGCCTACTGGGACCTGGCCCGCAAGTATCATCCGGATGTGAATCCTGACGACCCTTCAGCCGAGTCGAAGTTCAAGGAGATAAACGAAGCTTATCAGGTGCTTTCCGATGAGGAAAAGCGAGCGCGATACGATAGGTTCGGGCCGGAAGATGGGGCAGGGGTCGGGGGAGGTTGGTCACCCGACTTCGGAGGTTTTGACCCATTTGGCAGCATATTTGATGCATTCTTCGGCGAAAGCCCGTTCGGCCGCTCTGCCCGTTCAGGCCCGGCGCGTGGCCACGACCTCAAGCAGTCTGTTGAGATAACACTGGAGGAAGCAGTAGCAGGCGCCGCCAAGACAGTGCGCGTAGACCGCATGGGCATGTGCAAGTCTTGCGGCGGCGAGGGCACACGCCCCGGCACATCCAGGGCAACATGCCCAGAATGCGGCGGGCGTGGCCAAGTGCAATCAGTGAGCAGCACTCCTTTTGGGATGTTCACCCGGGTCACCACATGCCCGCGCTGCAACGGCGAAGGCAGGATCATCGAAAGCCCGTGCGATGAGTGCCGAGGCGCAGGGCGTGTGCGCGAGGCTGTTCGCCTTGAGGTAGAGGTGCCTGCCGGAGTGGACACCGGGGCCCGGATTCGTGTGAGAGGCGAAGGTGATTCGGGCACGTTCGGCGGTCCGCCAGGTGACCTGTGGGTGTACGTCACGGTCTTGCCTCATTCGCGGTTCCAGCGCGACGGCAATGACCTGCGCATAGAGGTCCCCATATCATTTGCTCAGGCTGCTCTGGGCGATGAACTGACCCTACAGGCCATCGACGGCGCGGATGTGAAGGTTAAGGTTCCAGCCGGCGCTCAGAGCGGCGCCGAGTATCGTGTGCGCGGGCGCGGAGTGCCTGCGCTGCGCGGGTTCGGAAAAGGCGACATGGTCGTCCGGGTTACAGTAGTGACGCCTACACGCCTCAGCGTCAGGGAGAGAGAGCTCTTCCAGGAGCTTGCCGAGCTGCAGTCAGGCGGCGCTCGGCCCAAGGGCCACAACAAGAAGAGACGTCAGGGTCTGTTCGGTAGGGCCGAGCAGGGATAACGCGTTCGTACATGCGCTCGAGATCGAGACAAGACCGAGACGGATGGGGTGACTGGGTGAACTGGGCGGAAGTGTGGGTTGAAGTACCCGATGACCGCAGTGAGCTGGCCGCAGAGGTCTTCCGCGATGCCGGGGCTGGTGGAATCGCATTCACCGGCCCCTTGTTGATGCGCCGGTTGGCTGAAGCCGCTAACGCAGACGGCAAGCTCTTCCCGGACAACATCGCACCTGGTGAGCTGATCAGAGTAACGGCTTACTATCCCGCAGACGACTTACTGGAAAGCCGGCTTCTATCCATCCAGTCGGCTCTGGACGCCGCGTTCGGCATCGACCCCGGAGTTGCAATTGCCGCTGCCGGCGTGCGTCCCGCCATCTGTGTGGCGCAGGTAGCGGGCGAAGACTGGGCCGGCGCCTGGAAGCAGTACTACCATGTCGACCACATTGGTCAACGCGTCGTGATTGTGCCATCGTGGATAGACTACACTCCTGCACCGGGCGAGGCCGTGGTGCTCCTCGATCCCGGAGAGGCTTTCGGAACTGGGCAGCATGAAAGCACCCGGGGATGCATCATCGCTTTGGAGGAGTCAGTCGTGCCCGGCGCAAGCATACTCGATGTAGGCTGCGGTTCGGGCGTGCTCTCCATAGCCGCCGCTAGGCTGGGCGCCGGTAGCTTGGTAGGCATCGATATCGACACCGTTGCGGTGAGCGTGGCAAGGAACAACGTTGCTGCGAACAGAGTGGAGGATCGTGTGGTCATCCGCCGGGGCGATCTCGCCACGGGCGTGTTGCAGGAATTCGACGTAGTTGTGGCCAACATTCTGGCCGACGTGGTAATCGAGTTGATGCCGGAACTTCCGCGCGTGCTCGCCCCGGCCGGTCGTTTCATTTGTTCCGGTTTCGTAGAGAAACACGCTGCCCGGGTTGAGCAGGCACTCTGCACGGCCGGTCACCGCATCATCCAACGCATTCAGGTTGAGGACTGGATTACTCTGGTCTCGGCGGCCGAGTCATCTTGACCTATTCTTGGAGACAGACGATATGCGCAGGTTCTTTGTGCCGTCTGATGCAATCGCAGACGGCGTGGTTCGGATAGCGGGGCGCGATGCCCGGCATATTGTGCGTGCGCTCAGGATGGGGCATGGCGACAGACTGTCGATAGTGGACAGCTCTGGGCGCGAGTACATAGCCCGCATTGCGCACACCACCGAGACGAGCGTTGCTGCTGTAATCGAGGCAGAGCGAGAATCAGGACCGGGCGAACCGCGCGTGCCCCTGACCTTAGCGCAAGGCATCCCCAAACTCGACAAAATGGACCTCATAGTGCAAAAGTGTACCGAGATCGGCGTGTCCAGATTCCTGCCCGTGTTAACCGAGCGCTCTGTAGCCCGAACCAACTCGGATTCGGCTGAACGCAGGGTGCTCCGGTGGCAGCGGATAGCAGCGGAGGCCGCCAAGCAGGCCGGCCGCGGCGCATTGCCGCCGGTAGAGGATATCCTCGGGCTTGAGGACGCCCTTATCGAGCTTTCGTCCCAGGGCGTGCTACTTGTCATGCCGTGGGAACTCGAACAGGAGCGAGGCCTCCGAGGAGCGCTGGCCGACATCGATCTCGAAAAAACTCCCGGGATAGCCCTAATCATCGGACCCGAGGGAGGATTCTCACACTACGAGGTGGAACTAGCCAAACGTTACGGAGCCTTGACGGTGACACTTGGGCGGCGGATTCTCCGCACCGAAACGGCGGGTCTGGCTGCAGCTACGGTCATAATGTATGAGCTGGGGGAGTTTGGGTAGCCTGGCTGGGCACGGGTCTGGTGGGTGGAGTATGTGCTGGTAGAGTATGTTGACATACGGACCATGCCACCATATAATAGTCTCAACGGATACCCCCCTACCGTATACAGGAGTTAGCGGAGGGCACGATGCGCACAATAGTGAAGGCATTCGCGCGCGGTGCGCCGCCGGGGCGGGATCTGTAAGGGAGGATCGGAATTTACATGGCGACAAACAGTAAGCCTGTTGTTGTTACTGACGCTACTTTTGAGTCGGAGATTGCGAGGCATACCGGGGTATCGATTGTCGACTTCTGGGCTGCTTGGTGCGGGCCGTGTCGGATGCAGGGCCCGATAATCGACAATCTGGCGAGTGAATATGCTGACGGCACCGTCAAGGTGGCGAAGCTGAACGTTGACGAGAATCCCTATTCGGCCAGCCAGTTCGGGGTGATGAGCATCCCTACGCTCATTATCTTCAAAAACGGCAAACCCGTCGACAAACTAGTGGGCGTCACTCCGCTACCCGTGCTTAAGCAGCACATAGGACGGGCGTCAATGCAGCAATAGCAGAGGGCACACAGAACCTGCGCCTCATGAGTATGTGCCCGCTTCCATGCCCCCTCTGCCGGGCTGGAGGCGGGCTCGTTGCTGTACGGGCCTGATAATTCCCCCAATTATCGAGAATACCGGCAGGAATCGACCACGCGTGAGCGAATACTCCCACAAGGTTTGCAGGGGGAAAGATCTCCACCACAACCCACTAGAAGGAGGAGGGCCGAAACATGAAGAGGGCAAACATCTTGAGACTCGTGGCCATACTCGCAGTCGTGGTGCTCGCCTCAATGACCACTGGATGCTTGAAGGCTACTATCACGGGCAAGATTCAGCCGGATCCGCTGGAGCTTACGAGCGAGGCGGCTATTCAGGGTACGCTGACTCTCACTATGACCGGCTGGCTGGCCGGCGGGATGTACGAGAAACTCGATGTGGAGTTCTTCAAGGATGGAACCGATGATCCTATCGCGGAGCTTACGAATCTGCCGATCAACCTGCTGATCACACCGCTTAACAAGGTCGCATCTGTCAAGTTGCAGGATATCGAGGGTTTGGCTGCACCTGTGGATCTATGGGAATCCGATGTGCTCGAGGCTACGGATGCGGTCTTCACAGTCAAACCTGGCGCAGGCTACGGCCTAAGCCCGATAGTCATTGAGGTCGAGGTTACCGAGCCTCAAGGCTAAATGCTTGTTCGTCCATGAGGGGTCCCGGGCAGTCTACGCTACTCGGGCCCCTGCCTTATTTCCTCCACGGATTTGCCGATATATACGGTAACGACCTCTTTGCGAGCATCCGACTCCAATAAGAGGCCTGCTGGAGGTGGAGCAATTGAACAGACGTATTTCGCTTATCGCTATCGCAGTGCTCTTGCTGGTCATGGCCACCACACTTGCGGGGTGCAGCTTAGGCCCTCCGAGGATTTCACTGACGTTCAGCCCCAATCCGGTGCGACTGAGGGTCGACGAGCCCATCAATGCGACCGGGACCATCACGCTTGACGGTTTCGGGCTGTTCACGGTGAAGAGTGTCATCCTCGCTTATCAGGATACTGACGGGGGGAAGGTAGAGAACCCTAATCTGCCTGCAGGCGGCGAGCTGGACGAGGCGATCACGCTTCCGGGGACGATGGGCTTCTTCAGCGTTACAAAGCCCCTTGCCGAGCTCAATAATGGCGAGGAGATCGTGCCCACCCTAGACTGGTTGGCGATCTACCCGCGACCTGTGAAGATTGTGTTCACATTCCTCGACGAATCAGGAAAACCTGTTGGTGGCGGCGAGCTCAGGCTGGAGTGGGTCAGTGATCTGGTGTAACCTTCGGAGTAGCGGCGAACAATAAAGCAAGTTAGGACCGCACCTAGAGGTTTCCCTGAGGAGTCTCGTGGCAGCATGACAAGGGGGCGGGATGCGAGAATGAATGTACATACTAGGTATATAGCCCGCGCAGCGGTGATAGCGGGCGTGTATGCCGGCCTGTGCCTGCTTCTCGCCCCCATTTCCTACAAGGTCCTCCAGGTGCGGGTGGCTGAGGGACTTACGCTGCTTCCCATGGTGTGGCCCGAGGCTGTAGTAGGCCTAACGCTGGGCGCGCTTATCGCCAACACAGCCGGGCCTTTCGGGATAGTCGACATCATTCTCGGGACGGCGGCCACGGCAGCGGCCGCCTACCTGACCTACAGGTACCGCGGTTCGCGTATGGCGTACTTCTTCCCCATACTAGTCAATGGCCTCGTAGTGGGCGGATATCTTCCCTTCGTGGCGAACATGCAGATCCATGCATGGACCATCCCTGCGGCGATGTTGTCGGTTGCTGCGGGCGAGGCAGTTGCCGTGTTCGCCGTTGGCGTCCCGCTTCTTCGAGCCCTGCGCAGGATAGGCATGATAGAATAGACGAAGAACAGACACAAAAGGAGACTGACTGTGCGCAGGGTTGCCATTGCCACCCTTGGATGCAAAGTGAATCAGTATGACTCGGACGCGCTTGCACTGGAGTTCAGCAAGGCCGGTTTTGATGTGGTACCGTTTGGCGACAGGGCCGACGTGTACGTGGTGAACACCTGCACTGTTACGCAAATGGGCGATAAGAAGTCGCGTCAGCTAATTCGGAGGGCCCACGCCAGAAATCCTGAGGCCGTGATCGTGGCGACGGGCTGCTATGCGCAGGCGTCGCCCCGCGAGGTGGCAGCGATTCCGGGGGCCTCGGTGGTGTCGGGCACGTCGGATCGCGCCGGCATCGTCCGGGCCGTTATCGACCTTGCCGAGAACGGAGGCGCTCCGGCCATGCTCGTCTCCGAAGTAGGCGAGTGCCGCGTCTATGAAGAGCTTCCCTCTGAAGGCACGGCCGAGCGCACCCGCGCCTACATCAAGATTGAAGACGGGTGCGAGAACTTCTGCTCGTACTGCAAGGTCCCCTATGTGCGCGGTCCGGTGAGAAGTCGGGATTTCGAACACATCCGCGAGGAGGTACGGCGCCTGGCTGCCCGGGGGTTCCGCGAGATAGTGCTCACAGGAATCGACCTGGGAGCCTACGGGCGCGACTTTGGGGGATCGCCGAGTCTGGCCGATGTACTCGAAATGGCAGCGAACGCCCAGGGCATTGCGCGCGTGCGCGTAAGTTCGGTAGATCCCACGGATGTTACCGATAGGCTTCTCGATATTATGGGGTCTGAACCTGCAGTCTGTCCGCATCTGCATGTGCCGTTGCAATCCGGCGATGATGAAGTGCTAAGGCGGATGAACCGTCGCTACACCGGCGCCGAATTCGAAGAGGTTGTAGCCCGCGCCCGCGCGCGCGTTCCGGATCTTGCCGTGACCAGCGACGTGATAGTCGGATTCCCGGGCGAGGATGAACCAGCCTTTGAGGCGACCATGTCGCTGTGTGGCCGGGTGGGATTCTCGCGCCTTCACGTATTTCAATATTCCAGGCGCCGTGGCACCGTTGCGGCGGGCTTAGCAGGGCAGGTGGCGCAGGAGGAGAAACAGCGCCGCAGTGAACGGCTGATCGCCCTCGGGCGCGAACTGGCTCTCAAGTTCCATCGGGGCCTTATGGGTCAGACCGTGCAGGTGCTGGTGGAGAAGTCGTGCGGAGCAGTGTGTGAAGGGCTGACCGGCAGCTATGTTCGGGTTGTTGCGAGCCGAGCGACGGAAAACGGGCGTTCGGCCCCGTCGCCCGGTGCGATGGCTGCGGTGCGAGTCACCGAGGCCCAGGAAGGTTTTGTCCGGGGAGTCGTAGAAGGGTCAGCAGAGGGGGTGTGAATGATGGGTGATTGCATCTTCTGCAAGATAGCAGCGAAGGAGATACCTGCGTCCCTGGTTTACGAGGACGATCAGTTGCTGGCGTTTGGCGATGTCAACCCTCAGGCGCCTGTACACATGCTCATAATACCGCGGGAACATATTCCCAGCCTGGGCCATGTAGATTCACGTCATGACCAACTTGTGGGCAGGGCACTTCGGCTCGCAGCGAAGTTGGCCAAGGGGAAAGGCCTGGGTGAGAGCGGTTACCGCGTCGTGATCAACTCGGGGCCCGATGCGGGGCAGAGCGTAGGCCATCTGCATTTTCACGTTCTCGGCGGGCGAGTTATGGGCTGGCCGCCGGGTTGAACCGGCGAAACCGGGTCGGGGTGAGATTGACACTGCCGGAACGCGTGAAGTATAATTTGACAAGATTGCCTCGTGGTCCACGGTACGGATCCACGGAGCTACGTGCAGTGGTGTTGGTTGATTCTCGCACGGAGAGGGGGGTATCCGTATGTCAGAGATCAGAGTCGGCAAGAATGAATCGCTAGACAGTGCACTCCGCCGTTTCAAGAGGCAGTGCCAGCAGTCGGGTGTGTTGGCCGAGATTCGCAGGCGCGAGCACTATGACAAGCCTAGCGTGCGGAAGAAGAAAAAGTCTGAAGCTGCCCGAAAGCGGAAGTTTCGCTAGTCAGACGGTAGCCTGACCCCCCGTAGTGCGGTGCAAACACGAATGAACATGGTGTGGGAGAGACGATTGTCTCTCCCACATTATTTTTCCCCCGCATGGGCAGATTGATATGGTAAGACCGACATCGGACGAAGGAGTGTTCGCAGTGAGATTCCTTCGCAGACTGGCCCGCGGCGGCATGCGCAGGCCCAGGATGATGCTGGGACGGCCGCTGTTGCCACTGGAAGAGGTCGCGGACGGAATCGGGACCGCCGGCCCCGAGGGCGAGGATGCCGGGACGCCGCGTGATTCCGATGCTGCGCTGCCAGAACCGCCGATCCCCGATACGCTGGAAGGCGTCGAACGACGACTCCGCGACCTTATGGGCGAAGGTAGCCCGGATGTGATTATCCGCCGCCTGATCATCTGGACCAACCCTGAGATCGAAGGGTTGCTCTTCTACATCGAAGGCCTTGCATCGCGCGATGTCGTCAACCTGATCGCGCTGCGTTCTGTGATGCTTGCTGAGCGGGTGCCCACACTAGATGCGAGTGCGCTGGGCCGCGACAACATCGCCTCAGTGTTCATGACGCATATCGTTCCATCGGGGCAGATCTCCGTCTTGTCCTGCATCGACAAGGTCGTCGAGCACGTTCTGACCGGCGAGGCGGCACTGTTCATCGAGGGCGCGCGTCAGTGCGTAGTGTTCGAAGCCAAGGGCTGGGAGCACAGGGGGATCGAGGAACCGCACACCGAGAAGGTGGTTCGCGGGCCGCGCGAGGGTTTCTCCGAACTACTGCGCGCCAACACCGCACTGGTCAGGCGCCGCCTGCGCACCCCCGACCTCAGGATGGACTCGACGAAGGTGGGTCGTAGATCCAAGACCGATATCGTCATTGCCTATATCGACGGGCTGGCTAACCCGCGTCTGGTGGCGACAATCAGAGAACGCATCGACCACATCGACACTGACATCCTCCCTGATTCCGGTCTGCTTGAGGAGTTCATAGAAGACTATCCTTACTCGCCTTTTCCTCAGATACAGTACACAGAGCGCCCCGACCGTTTCTGCGCAGGGCTTTCAGAGGGTCTTGTGGGCATAATCGTCGATGGAAGCCCCATGGCGCTCATGGCCCCGGGCAACCTAGCGAGCTTCTTTCAGTCTCCCGAAGACTATTACGAGCGGTTCCCGTACGGCGGCCCGCTGCGTGCTCTGAGGTTCATCGCTGGAGTGATTGCGCTCACTTTTCCCGCGCTGTACGTGGCCATATCCCTGTTCCATCAGGAGATGCTCCCCACTAAGCTTGCCCTAGCGATCGCCGGATCGCACATGCCGGTGCCGTTCCCCGTTCTTGTTGAGGCCTTGCTCATGGAGGTGGCCCTCGAGCTGATAAGGGAGTCGTCTGTTCGATTACCTGATCCGGTAGGGCAGACTATGGGATTTGTGGGGGCTCTCCTGCTTGGAGACGCGGCCGTGTCGGCCGGACTTGTAAGCCCAATCATGGTGATAGTGGTGGCAGTGACCGGCCTGGCTTCCTTCGCCATCCCGCACTACCCAACCGGCCTGGCGATCAGGCTTCTCAGGTTTCCGCTCCTCTTCCTCTCTGCCTGGCTGGGGCTGTATGGGCTCATGGCGGGGCTCATGGCTATCGCGCTGCATCTGGGGGCGCTGTCATCCTTCGGAGTCCCGTATCTTGAGCCGTTGATGAAACCCAGACCTTCACTGCGCGACGTGGTATGGCGCTCGCCGGTGTTCACCTTCAACAAACGACCGGAGTACCCCGAACCGCTGGATGAGGTGCGTCAGAAGAAGTTTATACGCACATGGGAGCCGGGAGTAGCTGAGATGGCACGTAGGGAGTCCCAAGGAGGCGATGAAGACGGCAAGGACGGCGGAGACCAAGGGGACGGCGGAGACCGCGGGCGATAGGCCCAAAGATGAGATCTACTACACTCAGATAGTCGTGATCACGGCGATGATAGTCTTCGCCACAGGGTTTCTGGCTGCGGCGAGGATTCTGGTTCCTGTAGCCGGCACGGCAGCGTGGATATCCGCTTTGATAGGTGGGGTCATCGGCCTTGGCATAGTCGTCCTCGCCGGGTATCTGGCGGCGCGCTTTCCTGATCACAGCCTTGTCCGCATGGCAGAGAGGATATTCGGCGCTCCGTTGGGCAAGCTGATAGGCCTCACCTTTGCCGCGTACTGCACCGTGGTGCTGGGCCTTGGATCGCGCGAGTCTGTGCTGGCGATATGGATCGCATTCTTGCAGACTACTCCCCCAATCATCATAAGCGGCGTCTTCTATGCTCTGATCATCTATGCGGCCTACCTGGGAATCGAGGCCATTGCCCGAGTATCGCTGATCTTCTTCACCCTGGTGGTAATCTCGCTTCTGGTGTTGACTGCCCTGGCCGTCCCTGTGGTGGTACCCGGACGTCTGCTGCCTGTTGTCGGCAACGGGCTTAGGCCGCTCATCCACGGTGGGTTTCTGGCCGCTTCCTATGCAGGAGAGAGTGTCGTAGTTCTGGCGTTTATCAGGCACCTTAAGGACAAGCGCAGCGCCTCCCGGGCGATGGCTACAGGCGTGGCTGCGGGAATGGTGGTTATGGCCACTGCCACCGGGTTTGGAGTGATGATGCTGGGCGTCCGAGGGATATCGCGTGTTACGTTTCCGGTGCTCGAGACTGCTAGGATGGTCGGCTTCGGGCAGTTCCTCGAGAGGGCGGAGATACTCTTTCTCGCGCTGTGGTTCTCAGCTGCCCTACTGAAACTGGCGGCGGTGTTCTACGCATCGATCACGTCCGTCGCCGACGTACTCGGGCTTCGTGACTACCGCCCCCTCATCATTCCCTATGCGCTGCTGGGCACTGCACTCAGCCTGATCCCCAAGACTGTGCTGGAGACATTCGATTACCTGAGCATGTTCGTGAAATACTCAGTATGGTATGCGATAGCGTTGCCTGTCGTGCTTCTGGTGGGCGCCGTCGTTCGGGGCTCGCGAAGAGGGGGCGAGAATGTCCGTGGCAAGGATGCGCGTTAAGACGAAGCCAGGCGCTGCGCGGGCCGGACGACGGTGGGGGCGTACCGTTGCCATGCTTGTGTGCCTGCTGGCTGCGGCGTCCGTCACTGGATGCAGAGACGCGCGGGAGATTGAAAGTGTCGGGTTCGTGCTCGGCCTGGGCGTAGACGAAACGGCAGACGGCCGAATAGAGGTCTGGGCGCAAGTGGCGCTCCCGTCTGCCAAGCCCGCAGAAGGGGAGAAGCAGGAGTCGTGGACAGTGAGGTCGGTGGGCGACACGGTGTGGGATGCTGTTCGCCAGCTGAATGGTAGGTCGACCAAGGTGCTTTTCCGAGCCCATGTGAGGGCTCTGGTGTTTGGCGAACGGTTCGCCCGCGGTGGAGTCGCGAGGGCCCTTGATGCGTTGGCCCGCGATAGGGAATTCCGCTACAAGTCGTGGGTATTTGTGACGAGTGATCCAGTGGGAGACGTGCTTGGCGCCCAGACCGAGCAATCGAGCTCGGCGGCGTTGTTCCTAGATGATGTCATGCGCAATACGGCCCGCTCGTTGACGGCGCCGCGGTCGCGCTTTCTGGACTTGCTTACATCGATTGAGCAGCCTGGAGACCAACCTCTTCTGGCACGGGTCCGCCTGGTGGAGTCCGAAGACGGAG
>ERZ795047.4043-NODE-4043-length-12612-cov-6.171060_pt1 | contig 12612 bp, 17 predicted proteins | sample MGYA00375131_ERZ795047 | MGnify/ENA primary metagenome ERZ795047 (study PRJEB30176, sample SAMN05720228) | activated sludge metagenome | isolation source: Anaerobic digester | place: Japan | collected 2015-05-20 ... | reverse complement strand
TCCACCTGCTGCTGCCCGGAGGCGAGACGCTGCTCCAATGTGCCAAGCGCGCTGGACAGCTTCCCGGTGGCCTGCGTGCCTGCCTGATTGAGCGTGCGTACCGCGGCATCGCCGAAGGCCTTCACGTCACGCATGGCCTGATCAGTCAATACCTGGATCGCAAACTGCGCGGTCATGTCAGCCACGGCGCTTGCTCCTCAGCGAGTTTGATTTCTCGCGTTCCTTCGCAACGAATGCCTCCGCCGCGAGTATTGTCAGCCAGTCATCGACCAGCGCCGCGTCCTCGGCTTCCAGCGTCTCGCGCGTGTAGCCCGGCAGTCTTTGCAACAGCGTCCAGAGCATGAGCGAGTGCGGCGGGTCGCCTACTTCTCTGCCGCGATAGTAGGCTCGTGCGGCGAGGCTGACCCGCTGCTGTCGTTTCCCGGCTCGCCGTCCGCGTCGTCCTGATTGTTCACGATGGCCCCGACCAGCAGCATCACGTCGCCCTCGTCCAGGTCCTCAATCGCCGCCTGCACGGACTTGTACGCCTTCCCGCTGGCGTCCTTCAGGCCATCGACCTTGCGCACACAATCAGCCACAAACTGCAGCATTGCATCCGACTGCGCGATGCGCGCCGCGAAGACGCCCTGCATGTCGTCGGACGGCACTGCCAGGGCCTCCTGCATGGCCGCGTAGTACGCGCGCTTCCTGCCCATGCTGCACTTGTACGTCCACTTGCCGCCCGCGATGGTGACGGTATGGTCCATACGTCCACGCCCTTTCTGGTCGCGCCTATTTGACCGTGACTGAGAAGACCGATGCGTCTTTCTTCGCCTCGAACTGCAGGCTGTACGTGACCAGCCCGCCGCCGACCACGAACGGCTCGCTGCAGGACACCCGCGCCAGATTGCTCAGCGCGATTGTCATGGTGTCGGTGCCGCTGGTGCCGCCCAGGTACGTGATGCTGATGGTGTTGTCCGTGCTCAGGCTGTCGGCGATGATGTCCGCAATCGTGGTATCGCCGGGGCGAGTGAGCACGTCGCAGGACACGCTGACCTCTTGCGAACCAATCTTCAGGCTGTCGGGCCAGCGCTTCTGATTGTCGGTCTTCGCGTCGATGGAGTAGATGGGCTCCAGGTTGTTGTTCAGCGAAATCTCGAAGCTCTGGCACTCCAGCGCCTGCCCGTCGATGCTGCAGGTGGCGTTGTACCACTCCCAGGTCAGGTCCGTGCCGTAGGCTGTAGGCGCGGTGCTGTAGGTCACGTCAGTTAGCGCCATCCACTCGATGCTTGCGGTCAGCGCCTCACCGACGCTCCCGGACAGGCGGAGGGTGTTGATGTATGCCCCGGTCTGCTTGCGCCCCGCGCCCGTGGTGCCGCCCGCGAAACAAAGCGCCGTCATAGACGGGCTGGTGTAGCCGGTGCGGAACGCATAGTCCAGGATCGCTTCGCTCTGCAGGATCACGTCAAACGAGCCACCGAGCACGATAGGCCCGCCGACGATGCTGTCCTGCGCGCCGATGCCCTCCCGGTGCTGCAACGCAGAGTCCCACTCCAGACTGCCGCCAGTTACCTTGCCGACACTGGCAGAAATCGTGGTCCCGGTCCCCCAGTCTAGAAACTGCTCAAGGCCAGTGTCCGGCATGGGTTGCACCTCCAAACGTGTGCAGGAATCGAATGAGCCCCGCCGATTGGCGAGGCTCTGTCACTGCGTGCGTCCTATCCGTCACGCGCCTATGGCGCGGTGCTGCCCTGCGGTATCCTGTAGGTCACGAAGACCTCGCACTGCCTGCGTGCGTCTGCGCCGTCACTGGCGAAACCGTAGTTCCACCGTATCTGCTGATTGCGCGTCGCGGTGCCGCTGCTTGTGGTCAGGCCCCGGTTATTGCGCAGGATGTAGCGTATCTGACTGCAGAGGGTTTCGAGCTTCTGGCGATTGACCACCGTATCGGCAAACGGGAACTGCGCGTAGATGCGCAGGGTCACTTCGTCGGCGGCCTGATTGCCGATAGCTTCGAAGACCTCGCTGCCCGCACTGAAGCTGACCTCCACAAATCCATCCGCGTCTTCGTATCCAATCTGCGGCTGGGTGTGAACCTCCATGCTGGCGAGCGGTTCGTTCGAGTACGCCCGCAGGAGCGCGGCGACGCCTTCAATCAGGTCGGTCTCTGTCATGCGTCAGCCCTCCTGGATGCCGAGCTTGCGCCTGAACACGCGCACGATGAGCGCCTTGATCTCCGCGAGGTTGTTCATCACCGCAGGCCGCAAGTACGGTCGCGGCGGGATGTTGCTTCCTGGGTGCCGCACCGACTTCGCGTAAACCGGATTCCCGTTCGCTCCGAGGAAGCGCAGGTACTTCGCCTTGCGCGGGCGGATCACGTGCGGCGCGGTCTTGCCGCCGAACTCGTGTATCGCCGCGTAGACTGCCGGGCTACCGATGAGCGCCTTGCCCACGCCATCCTGCAAAGCGTCGATACTCGCCCGCAAGCGCCCGGTCCTGCTGGTCAAGCGTTCCGGTACTGGTTGCCCGAGTGCCGCATATCCTGTCGGGCTGTCCGGGTCGGCGCTGCCCACCGTCCTGAAACTGCGCTTTGCCTGCCCACTTGCGTACTGCGCCGCCGCGAACGCTGCGTCGCTGGACGCGCTTTCAATCCGCTGTGCCATCGCCTCGAACTGCGCCCGCGTGCGTTCCTCGCCGATAACCTGCATCCGCAGTTCCACGCTACACCACCGCCGGGCTCTGTTCGCTCAGGCTCAGCTTTAGATACCGCGTCCTGCCGCCACGCCGCTCCGTGCCCGCAGTCGCCACTCGCACGATCATGTAATTCTGCCCGTCGCGCGCCGACTTCAGCACGCGCATCCCGCCGCCCGTGGCGTCATAATCGTCCGACGCCAATACCTTCGCCTCGTGGGTAATGTTCGCTTCCAGCAATGCGCCGCTGCGCAATGCGTCGGTATCCGACACCCGCTCAATGCGCGCCCGCCGCGCTGCACCCACGCGCTCCCATGATTCCGGGCTGGTGGCGCTTACCTGCTTGCGCCAAATCGTGACGCTTTCCGTCATGTCCGCACCGTGGGAGAAGTTCATCAGTAGTTCCTCCGCAGAGTGTACCTGCGGATCACTTTCGCGAGAGGTTCCGGCACGTGCCGGTTGTTTGCGCCCACGCTGAACCGCTCCGGGTTGTCAAACCAAAAGGCTACCAGTTCACACCACGCCTGCTTCAGGTCGGCAGGTAGCGTGCTCGTGGTCCAGCCGCCCAAATAGGTCACCTTCGCGTCCAGACGCCCGCCGCCGAAGGTGCTTTCGGTGTTGCAGAGTTCCACCTTGCCCATGCGGTAGTTCGCGCCCTGGTCGTCGCTGTCCGTGATGTACCCGGTGCTGGCAATCGTGCGCGCCGCGTTGCTGCCCTTGTCCCACGCGCTGTCATACAAGGCCGATATGCTCACGATGGGCGGCCTGTCAACGTAGATGTGGGTGTCGCCCGCGTCGTGGTACTCGGTATACGTGGTCGCGGTCGCAAGTGTCCGGTTGGTGAGTTGCTCGATAGTTTCCTGCGCCGCGTCGATGAGCGTGTTCAGCAGCGCGTAATCGGCGCTTGTGTCGTCCATGCCCAGGAAGGGCGCAACGTCATCCGGCGTCAGCAGGTCAGCCATTGGTCACGCCCTCACTTTCGCACGCGCGTGCTGGTTATCATGCGGTTGTACCCGGCAGTGTTCGGGTCTGGCAGTACCGCGCTGCAGTATGGGCAGAACTTGGGCACCGCCCGCTTCGTCGCTATCGGCGCGAGTAGCCCGCTGCAGACCGGGCACCGCGCCTGCCTGTCACGTTTTCCTCTCGGCATTGGTGTGCCCCCAGTCGCACAGTCCTTCCACGAACGCCTTTTCAGTCCCGTCCTCTCTGCGCAGGCCGCACCACTGCTGGAAGCGCGGCACTTGCCCATCGCTGAAGTCGTCAAGCAGCAGACACACCGTCAGGAACCCGCAGTCACGCATGAGTTCGAGCAGCGTCACATACCACGCCAGCGCCTCGTGCTCCAACGGTGCGCACGCGCCTTGCGCCACGCGCCAGTACCTGCCGAATGCCTGTGGCGGTGGCCCGTCGAAAGGCACGGTCGGCAGGCCGAACCCGGTACTCGCGAACGGTTGCCCCTTCGCCTTCTTGTCCAGCGTCCTGCGCATCCTGTCGATGCGGATCGCCGCCGTCGCTCGGTACGGTCCAGGATCGGGAGGGTTCAGGCTCGCGAACGGGTGCAGGTTGCAAACGTCGAATGCCTCCGGCGCATGACGCGCGACCCCATCGTCTACAAAGTTCACCGCGAAGTCAGCGCCGAACCCGCCCGTCCAGATTGTCACGTCAGGCCGCGCAGACTTGACGCGCCAGTACACTGCAGTCAGTACCCGCCCGTAGTCAAGCGGGTTCGCCTTGCCGCCTGCGATGAACGCAATGTCGGCGTCGCCCCATACCTCGATGTCCCGCACCGGGTATGTGTCGCAGTACCGCAGGATGCAGTCGGAGTACCACTGAATCGCGCCGTCCATGCCGCCCTCTGCGCCGAACCTGCGCAATGCCGCAATGCTGGTCCGCAGGTTCGGCACCGGCCGCAGGCCGTGCTCCGCGCAGGACGCAAACAGCGCGGTATCATCCGGCAGGTCGCCGCTGCTCAGGTCCGCGAACCAATGCGCCCAAGAAGCGCGAAGACGCCGCGCGAGTGGCCCGGCGTCTGGCTTGTACTTGCAGATGCCCAGGTCCACTAGGCAGCTTCCTTTCCGTCGTCAGCGTTCAGCAGCTTGTCGATGCGCCGCACCTCGTGCAGGCGCAGGTATCCGGCCCGCGCCAGCGCGTTCGCCACCAGTATCAGCACGGTGCGCACGTCGTGCACTTCCGAACCGAGGTCCTTCATGCGCTTGGCGAACACGCCGCGCTCCGGCTGCTTGCTATCGTCAGACACCGTGTTCCACCTCCGGCTCGTAGCGTGGCGACTGCGCGCGCTGCTGCTGTGCCTGTCGCAGTTCGGTGCGGAGTTCGGCAAGTTCGCGTTCCGCTGCGAGTGCCCGGCGCTTCCAGATTGCGAGTTCCGATAGCAGTTCGATCTTGTCCGCAGCCATCTACCCCGCCGCCTTTCTCGCCCAGTCCTTCAGCGCACCGTACATGCGCTTCGGCTCGCCCGCCGCGTCCAGGAGCCCGCAGTACACGCCCCAGAAGGTCCCGTTCCTGTCGGTCCCGTGCGGCACGTCATCGCGCAGCCGGTGGTAGATCAGCACTTCCATGCCCGCCTCGGCGAAGGTGCTCAGCCAGCCGTCCAGGTACGCGCAGGCCTCCGTATCGCCAAGGCCGAAGGTGCCGCTCTGGAAGACGAAACTGAACAGGCCGATGAACCGCGCGCCCGCTGCCAGTTCGTCCGGAACTACCGGCATCCCCCACTCACTCGCCACGAACGGCTGCTTGCAGCCCGCCGCGTCCATCGTCTCGCGCACGCCCGCAAACATGGTGCGGAACTTCTCGCTGGTGGCGAATACGCGCTTCGCCAGCGTGTCGATGTTCGCCACATTGCCCAGCGCGTCGCAGTTCGCGCCGTACTCGGTAATGTTGTAGTGATGCCAGTTCAGCGCGTCGAAGGCATCCGGCGCTTCGGCGATGAGCGCGTCCGCGAAGTGCCTTTGGAAGTTCACGCCATACCCACCATTCCAGACCGGGGCGTTTGCGTCAACGTCCTTGACCGCCGCGTGTACGCGCTTCAGGATGTTCGGGTACGTGACCGCCTTGCCGGGGAAGAACCCGCCGACATAGGGGCAATCATACTCGCCCCAGAACTCCCACGCGCTGACCAGTTCCCCGTACCGCTTCACGTTCGCGGTGACGCCGGAGACCAGCGGCTCCATGAGCGCCTCAAACGCGCTGCCGTCCTCGTCCGCCTGGACCCGCGCGTTGCTGATCGCCTCGTGGAGTGCCGCGCTCGGGCGCATGTCCGCCACGATGCGCAGGCCGTTGTTCGCCGCGCTCTCGGCTTTCGTGATGAACTGTTCATCGACGCCCTTGTCCACGTCGATGCAGTTCAGCTTCGTCCAGGTAACCCCGAGGTCCTGAAAGTACTCCAGTTCCTCGGGCTTGTAGTCATCCAGCCCTATCTGCACTCTGCACCAGTCCCTTCTTGTGTTCGCGGACCAATGCCCGCGCCGCTCTGCGCACGTCGCGCTCCCACTCCGTGCCGACTGCCGCTGGTATTGAGCTTTCGGCGCTGACCGCAAACTGCGGGTCAATCAGCCAGCGCACCCGCTTGGGCGTCAGGACGCCCTTGGGCAGCGTTATGCGCCCGCCTGCGGTTACACCCCGGCTGCACGCCAAAAGCGTCTCTGTGACCTGCTGTGGGGCATAGCCAGCGTCTCTGAGTTCGCGCACCGTCGTGCAGGCCACCGACTTGGACTCCTTCGCATCCGCGCCCTCACGCCAGACATGCGGCAGGTACTTCTGCGCTACGCTGCGGAATCCGAGCACATAGCAGAAGTAGTCGTATAGTTGCCGCTCGCCGACTAACTCCTCCCCCCGGTGGAATGCGTCGATGCCCAGCGCGTGGTCGTCCACCACTCGGCAGACGGTGAACCACGGATGGTAATAGTCTTCCTGCGTCGCGGCCCCCGGCGGCATGATGTACCTGCCGAGGAACGACGCCCGCTTGTCGTGCAAGCGCGGCTCTTTGATCCCGAGCCGCTCGCCCGCCGCCACGTGCAGGTCGTGGAACTCGCTGGTCAATCGCACGTCATCCGGTGGCATCCCGAGCCACGTCAGGTCTTCGACCATGCGGTCAACAACCTTCGCCACGGGCGGGGACTGCAGGTACAATCTTTGCTTCAGGTACACGTCGTCATCCGCGATCAGGACGAACTTCCCGCCGCTCCTTGCGGCGATGTCGAAGTCATGTAGGCAAATCCAAACGTGCCCCAGGTGCAGGTCGCCGTTTGGCGTGGGGCGGAAGCGCGTGTTCACTCCGGCACGTCCTCTCTGATCTCGTGTATCACGCCCATCGCTCAGTACCCCGCTTTCTCAGCAAGCAGCAGGCGCACCGCCGTCCGCATCTCTGCGGCCACGTCGATGGCCGGCTCTGCTGTGTCGTGCAGGTCCCACATATTCGGGCGCGTCAATGGCACTTCGCCCGCCACCGTGCCCTCCCAAAACGCAGACGGCACCCGCGCGACCAGCGCGTCCAGCCAGCCCTTGCCGCCGCCGCATTCGTCCAGCGCGTGCAGGACCCTGAAGTCCTCGATGCCCGCCGCCATGCCGTCGAGCCCCACGCTGCCGATTGGACCATCCGGCCCGGCTATCGCGTGTTCGTATCGCCCGCTCACGTCAAAGCGCCACGTGCCCTCTCTGCCGATCCTGAACATGCTGTCTGCGTCGTGCAGGTAGCCCCAGGTCCAGCAGGCCTTCACGCCGTGCCGCTTGTGCATCGCGAATGAGTACAGCCCCGTCCAGTACCTGTGCAGGTCGTAGTTCGTGCCCCGGAACCGGCATTCGTACATCCACAGTTCGCGTAAGTCGCGCTCGCAGTCTGCATTCAGCCCGCGTGCGTTCACAATCCACACGTCCAGCGCGGTCGCGGCTTTCAGGCTCTCGCGCTTCACCGCCGCCGCACACCGCTTGCCCAGCGCGTTCCATCGCTTGACCGCCGCGCGCACCGCAGGGCCGTCCTCCGGGCGCGGCTCATCCGGGCCGTAGCCGATGATCTCAGGACACCAATGGTCGGTCGCCTCCGGTGCCTCGCCTAACACGAGGACAGGCTGTTCACTCAGCAGGCCGACTTCGGACGCGGCGGCCATGTGCCGCTTTGTGGTCTCTGCGTCGCCGTAAAACGTGCAGGTGTTGAACCCGAGGTCCGCCATGTGTTTGAGGCACTTGCGGACATACGCCTCGCTCCTGTATTCCTCGGGGATACGCTGCCAGTCAAAGTACATGCCCCAGCCGAAGTCCGGCTCAGGCAGGCTGCCCAGTGGAACATGCCAGTACGGGACCTCGACTATGCGCGGCGCGCCCGTCTCCACGCCGACCTCGCGGAACACTGAAACGGCGGGCGTAGCCATCGCCACACCCGCCGCGAACACGACCGCCGACACAAGCGCCAGCCTACTGAGCATACGGGTCCCACCATTCCGGGTGGTTCCAGAATGCCGCGCCCGCCACGGCCTTGACATGCCCGTCCATGTAGCAGACGTTGTTCATCCCGTTATGCCGCCCGCTGCGCCAGTCCTTGTCCATGAAGTTGCCCGTGTCGCTGGTTGACGCCCACCGCGCGGCTCCCGCAGGTGCCGTCCCTGGCAAGTACCAAATCGCAGGTTGTGGGTACTCCACGAGGCTATAGCTGCTTGCGTACACGCCGCTGTCCAGGTAGGCGATGCACTCGCTTGGTTTCGTCAGGTCGCCCAGGCTCTTCGGCGGGGTGTAGTCTGTGCCGTAGGTTGCCGGGTCAAGGTTCAGGTAGCCGAAGACATTCTGATTCGCGCCGTAGTTCCGCGTGTGTCCCTGGCTTGCCGTGTACCCGCTCGGGCACATCCAGACGCCGTGATTCGTCATCTTCCCGGTCGCCGCGTCCTGCGAACCCATCTTCACGTAGGGGTACAGCGCCACGTCCCACATCCAGAAGCCGCTGAACCAAATGCCCTGCGGCGGCGGCGGCCAACTGGTCGGCACCCACGTCCAGGTCGGCGGGGTGCGCTCGTCGTAGTCATTCGCGTACATCAGCATTGCGAGGCCGATCTGCTTCAGGTTGCTCTGGCAACTGGCCTGCTTCGCCTTCTCCCGCGCCCGCGCGAAGACCGGGAACAGGATTGCGGCGAGGATCGCGATGATCGCGATCACCACCAAAAGCTCAATCAGTGTGAACCCGGTTGCCAAGGTGCGCCTGCGCTGTTTCATCGGTTTACCAGTCCTCTCGGTCCCGCTCCTTGCGGGGCCTTGCATGACACGAGCCCGGCAGGTTAGCACGGTACCGGGCTCGCTATTGCGTTCGTCAGTTCGTCAGGCGCGATGTCTACACGCCCTTGCGCATCGGCGTCGCCTTGACCCAGCCGTGGACGCCGAGCATCGCGCGCCCATTGCCAGTCGCCTCAGTTGTCACGTACACAACGCCCTCGGCATCGGTCGCGTCGATGTACTGGTAGGATGCATCCATGCTATCGTCTACGCCCGTCGCCACGGCAGGGCCAATCGCGAGGCCGCTGGACGCAGGGCCGTTCGCGACGCTGGCGATGGTGTTGCCGCTTGCGTCCTTCAGGTAGAACGTCTGGTAGTTCGTGTCCTGCGCTGCATAGGTCGTCTTCGCCTGGACACCGAACTGTTCGATCTTCCAGATGTAGCCTTGCTCCAGGACCATCCCGATCTTGTAGCCGCTGGAAGCGTCGGTGGTCGCAAAGTTGTCCCACACCCACGGAATGCTGCGCTGATATGCCATCGTCTTTGGCCTCCTTCCTATCCCTCTTGTCACCGGCTGTCATAGCCGATGGGGTCGGGGTGATAGGGTACAGAATGGGTTGGGGGCAGCACGCTAACGCGCACCGCCCCCGTGTCCCGTCAAGCCCGTGGTCGGGCTCATTGCTTACGCAGGCCAGGTCGGGGTCGTGCTCTTGAAGCCGTACAGAACGGAGGTGGTGTGCGCACTGTCACCGTACATATGCTGGAATGCCAGCCGCTGGTGACCGACCATCACGCGCTGCCCCTCCTCGATGCGGTCCACCATCGCAAGCGACAGGCCGCGCTTGTCGTAGATGTGCCACGCCGGGACGTACATCCACAACGCAGATGAGTATGTCGTGGTGATACCGTCGTAGATGCCGCTTGCGTTCAGGTTGTCGGGCATCTTCGCGGATGCGACCCGCTGGAATCCGGCGAAGTTGTCGAACTTGCCCGTGCTTGCCACATACGGCGCACCGGGGAACTGTCCGACGAGGAACAGGTTGTTGTTCTGCGTGTCGCGCAGCCAGCCCATCTTGATCCGCGTCGGATGGGAGCACAGGAACACGGTGTCACTGGCGCGGTCGGGGCTGCTGGACTCCATCTGCCCGTAGGCACCCATAAGCAGCAGCGGGGCCATGAACTTCTCGAAGTTGGCATAGGTCGCGCAGTTCGTCGCAGTGGTCGTGTCCGCGATAGCCTTGCGGCGCAGACCGTTAAAGACCGCCCTGCGGTCGTCGCTCAGCAGGGACAGGCCGGTGTCGATGTGCGTACCGTCGCTGTCCCCGTTGATGATCGCGTCGTCCAGGTCGAAGGCGTGGGCGCGCTGAATCTTCGTGCGGATCTGGTCGAGCACGTCGATGATGCTGTCCTCGATCATCTCCCAAGACACGATCACGCGAGAGGCCAGCGTCTTAGCGGTCACCGTTACGCTGGTGCCGACACCGGGGGTATTCGCCCGGAACTTGGCCTCGCCGTCGTCCAGCGTCGGTTCGCCCGATGCGTACACGTTGATGTCAGTGCCCTCGGCGGGTACGGTAGCAGTTCCACCAGTGCCGGGCCACGGGAAGCGCGGGAACAACTGCGCCACGTTCGTGAGCTGGTACACGTTCTCCAGGAACATATCGGAGTACACGGTCGGCGTCCATGCGGACCCGTCCGTGGTGTTCATCGCCTTCGCGAACTGCCCGGCGGTCTCAGCAAAGCTCTTCCAGCAGTCGAGGTGCTGGATAGACGGAACCCGCGAGTCCTTGGTGCCGACGCCCATCGCGGCGGACAGGAGCAGCATGTCGTCATTGGCCCGCTGCAGCATCTTCACGTTGTCATCCGTGGTCGGGTGACTGATGAGATACTGCAGGGACGGCGTGCCGCCGGTGACGAGTTTGAAGATGCCGCCCGCGCGCTTCGCGTGTTCGATGACGTCCGGCATCGCCTTGGCAGCATCGCGCAGGTCGGCGCGGACCTTGTGTTCGGACCTGCTATCGGGCGACGCAGCGGGACGGGCAGACTTGAGTTCAGCAGTCCGCGCGTTGATCGCGTCAGTCAGCGCGCCAATGTCGATGCCGTTGACGACCTCAGCGGTCTTGTTCTCGGTGACGGCATCGCCGCGCTCCTCTACGACACCGAGCACGGCCTTGACCGTCTCGTCCAGCGCCCGGACAGTATCCGGGTCATTCGTGGCACTGTCGATGTCCAGGCCGACCTTCTCGGCGAGGACGGATCGCAGCTTCAGACTCAGTTCCTCGTTCGCCATCGTGATCTCCCCGCAAACGAAAAACCCGACGCGATTGCGCCGGGCCGTTTGCTATGTCTGTTTGTGGTGTTGCTTGCTACTTGCCGAGCAAAAGCCGCCCAAACGCTGTCAATGTACTCGCTGCTTCCTTGGTGCCCTCGCCGTCGTCCATCGCGTCTTCCTGCCCACGGCTCCGGCTTGCGTCGTCGCGTGCGAGTACGTCGTCCAGCGCGGCTTTGGCCGCTATCACGGCCTCCCTGTTACGGTCACTCAAGACGCGCCCGGCTTTCAACACATCCGCGATGCTGATGATGGGGCTCATCAGGGCTTCCAGAGTTTCGGGCGATAGGGCTCGCCCCTCTTTCAGCCAGTGTCGCGCGATATTGTCGATGCCGATCAACGCCTTGAGCGCCCTGTCAAGGTCGTCATAGAATCGCAACTCCTCGGGGTCCTCAAGGTCCGCGAGTGCAACGCCTGCGATGATTCTGTCTTCCTTGCGCAACCACGGGCGGTCCATTGCAAGGCCCAGTGACTTGCCGAGCTGCAGGTCCGCGTCCATGTTCGCGCCGATGGTCACTGCGGAAAGCTCAAGCAGATCGAAGTCTTTGTCGCCCTGCGGCCCGCCCCAATGCCAAACACCGTCGTCGTCCTCGCCGCCGCTCCTGCTGAAGTCCCAGGCATTCCTGCCAGGAAGCGGGTTGAATCCGATGCTCTGCGACAGCGGGATGTCCGCTTCCAGCAGGTTGAACAGTTCGTCGGCGGACTGTGACTTGCCCGGCGCAAGGAGCTTCGCGCGGGTGACTACCCGGTCGCCGTCCAGCCGGAAGTCAACTACCTTGCCGATGACATTCCCAGTCCAGTGGTCGCGCAGGTACGGCAGGCCCTTGCCCGTGCGCGCGAATGCGCCCTGAAACGCCCGGTGCAAAGCGACCTGGTTTACAACCTCACCATGCCTGTCCAGCGCGCCCGACGAGGCGATGCCCTCCACGTAGCGAGCGCCGTCGGCGTCGTCTGTTATCGCCTTGACCTCGGACGGCATAGTACATATGCGCGAAAACGCCGCGCCAGTCGGCTGGTTCATGGTTCACTCCTCTCCGTCAGTCCTCTGGTATCACAGCCGCGACACTGCACCTGCAGTTTATCACTTCTGACGCCTTACCGTTCGGGTCGCCTGGGTACAGCAACCCGTTCTCGAACGTCTCGCCGACCTTGCGCACTTGCCCGTGTTGCGCCGCGTGGGTATCGCGCACCCTGTCGTCGAGCGTGGCAATCCATTCCTGATCAAGATCGGCCTGCTCAATAGCCGCCGCCGCGCCAACGTTACTCGCGCCAACGATCTCCGTCTGTGCGATACGCCGCGCCTGATAGTCTTTGAGTTGCCCGAACCGCTGCTGGATACTGTCTGCAATGTCGCTGATCGGCAAGCCCGCCCGTTCGCCTGCTACTATACGCGCCCGCAGGTC
>ERZ795047.4029-NODE-4029-length-12638-cov-5.363427_pt1 | contig 12638 bp, 12 predicted proteins | sample MGYA00375131_ERZ795047 | MGnify/ENA primary metagenome ERZ795047 (study PRJEB30176, sample SAMN05720228) | activated sludge metagenome | isolation source: Anaerobic digester | place: Japan | collected 2015-05-20 ... | reverse complement strand
GGGCCCAAGGCCCACCCGCCTTGGGCGGGGAATCCTTCTCTGCCCACTAAACTAATTAAAAAGTTTTTTAATAAAATTTATAACAGGTTCTGGGCCCAAGGCCCACCCGCCTTGGGCGGGGAATCCTTCTCTGCCCACTAAACTAACTATAAAAGTTAGTTTTTTATAAAATTTTTATATTATGTATTATGTTTATATATTGTATAGTAATAAATTAAATAAAAAATATATTGGCTATACAAATGATCTTAAAAAAAGATTAAATGAACATAATACAGGAAAAACATCTTTTACAAAAAATGGTATACCTTGGAAATTAATTTATTATCAAGCTTTTTTGAATAAAAAAGATGCGATGACAGAAGAATTATTTTTAAAAAGTGGTAAAGGTAGGGATAGGTTAAGTTATTTATTAAAAAATACGATTAAAGAATTATAACAGGTTCTGGGCCCAAGGCCCACCCGCCTTGGGCGGGGAATCCTTCTCTGCCCACTAAACTAACTATAAAAGTTAGTTTTTTTAATAAAATAAAAAACCTCCTTTTTTAAACCTAGAAAATAAGTTAAATAAAGGAGGTTCCAGGGACAGACACATTTTATAGCATCTGCCCTGGATGTGAAATCAGTGTTGTTATTGTTCAATTAATTAGAGTTAAGCTTATTCAGGGATAAGCTTATTCATGTGAAAGAGCTTTGTTGATGCAATCAAGCACTTTTTTCCTGAGTTCTGTTAATTCTTCTGTCCTCTTATCATCGTTTATGGGTAGAAAAGGACCACAGATGTCTATTCTTTTTCTCCTCATTGCATCTGGAAGCTATGGAGCTTCCGGGACTTCTTTTGCTACGCGTTCAATCAAATCCTCAGGATAATGAACATTTTTACATATTTTCATAAAACATCTTCCTCCAACAATTAACAACACTGATTTCAAATAAATATTAAAGGATTATTGATATTTTGTCAATATTTGTGTTTGTTTGAGAAGTTGTTATAATATAAAATATTTATTGATAATTTTTATGCCAGAACTTCCAGAAGTAGAAACAATTAAACAAGATTTAAAAAAAAGAATAGTTAATAAAAAAATAACTAGTGTTTTATTGTCTAAAAAAGCTATTATTAAAAATAAACGGACTGATTTTATTAAAGAGATAAAAAATAATAAATTTACAGATATTCTTAGAATAGGCAAGTTGATCATTTTTGTTTTAGCTTCCAAGAAATATATGTTAGTACATTTGAAAATGACTGGTCAGTTAATTTATCAACAAGGCAAAGATATTATAGCTGGAGGACATCCTGAGCCTGATTTAGAAAAATTACCTAATAAGTTTACTAGAATTATTTTTGAATTTAAAAATGGTTCTAAATTATATTTTAATGACATTCGTCGTTTTGGTTATATGCAAATAGTTAATGAAGTTGGTTTGAATGAAATAAAAAATAAATTTGGTTTGGAACCTATTGATAAAAAATTTACTTTTGAATATTTTCAGAAAATTTTTGAAAATAAAAATAAACCTATTAAAGTAGCGTTGATGGATCAAGATAAAATTGCTGGAATTGGTAATATTTATGCTAGTGAAATTTGTTTTGAAGCTAAAATAAAACCTGCTCGTAAGGCTAAAAATCTTTCAATTAAAGAATTAAAAGCTCTTTATTTAGCAAGTAAAAAAGTTTTACAAGTAGCAATAAAAAATCGAGGAACTACTTTTAGTGATTATGTAGATGCAACTGGGCATGCTGGTTATAATATAAGTTTTTTAAAAGTTTATGATCGTAAAGGTATGAAATGCAAAAGAAGAGACGGGGGAATAATAAATAAAATAATTTTAGGTGGTAGAGGAAGTTTTTATTGTCCTAAGTGCCAAAAATAATTTATTATTGACATAAAATATTGATTATTGTATAATTTTGATGTTTTTTATTGTAATTTTTTTTTAAAATTTTGCCGTCGTAGCTCAGTTGGTAGAGCGCATCCATGGTAAGGATGAGGTCACCGGTTCAATCCCGGTCGACGGCTCTAATAAAAACTTATTGTTGTAAAAGCAGTAAGTTTTTATGTTATAGATAAGTAAAATATAGATTTACAGTTTGATGATTGACTTGTTCTTGACAAAAAATTAATTTTTGTTATATTATTTTAATATGTTCTTTAAAAATTGTCCTTGTCTTCTTTTTATTTATTTAAATTAAAATAAGCAAAAAGAAGATTGGGACATAAAATTGTTTCCCAGATTCCTCTTAACTAAGGTGGTTAGGAGTTTTATTTTAAAAGGAGATGAATCATGGATACTGAAAATCGTGTTGCTTTGGCTAGTGAAATGATATTGGTTTTGAAAGAATTGTCTAATAAGGAATTACTTTTTTTGGCGGACAATTTACAGGAGGTAAAAGATTACATTACTCGTCGTATTGCCGAAATTGATAGAAACACATTCGTAACACCTTTATCAGATAAAGAGGTGATGAATCAGTTTCCGCAGTTTGCGGATCGTCTGGCGCCTTGGCGAAAACTGGCGAGTTCGTTGGATTATTACGGTCCGGTGGTATGGCTTGTCAAGGAGGGTTTTACCCTGAAGAATCACGCTCCATTTGTTGGTCCGTGTAACAGGAATCTAGATTACCTGAAGGACTGGGATTTTAAAGATATTCCTACCTCGAATATGTTGGTTTTCTGGGTGCCTAGGTTGGTACCTGATAGCACAAACGACATGACAGTGGAACAGATGGAACAGTATCGTGGTGAACTACGAACGCGTTACAATATGCCTGAGAATCACTGCGACCGTTTTGGTTCTATTGCTTTGCTAGTCGCTCTTATTATGGCGCATTTTAAGCGCACAGGCGAGCGGGTACCATTGAAGGAATTTTTCGTAGCGTCAGATACTTTGACTGTGAACGGCAAACGTTTTTTCTGTGGTTCCTTTGGTTGTGATGGTCTTTTCTGTAACATCTGGTATGGCTTGTTTAATAACGACTTTACTGGCTTTTTCCTTCTGGGTGTGGAAGAAATTTAAACCTAGTGGGAAAATATCTTTGGTATTTGAATGAGGAGATGAATCATGGATACTGAAAATCATTTTGTATCGACCAGTGAGGTTATGAGAAGTTTGACTGAATTAACGGAGGATGAATTATGTTTTCTACAAAATAACTTATGGTTGATAAAAAAGAGGATTGCTCAACGTTTAGATGAGATTGAAAAGAATACTTTTGTAACACCTCTCTCTGATGTTCAGTTACAAAAGCAATATCCACAGTTTGTGGATAAATTGAAATCTTGGCGTAAAGCAGCAAAGAAATTTAGGTATGATGGTCCGGTGGTATGGTTAGTCAAGAAGGGTTTTACCCTGAAGAATCACGCCCCATTTGCTGGTCCATGTTACAGAGATTTAGAGTTTTTGAAAGACTGGAGTAGGCTTAAAGAAACTCCTACTTCAAATTCCTTGATTTTTTGGATACCTAGAATTGTTTCTGGAAGCAAACAGCTTACATTGGAAGAAATGATCAAATATCGTGAAGATAGTAGGGAAATCTATAGATTACCATCTGATCATTGTGATCGTTTTGGATCCATAACAGAACTTTTTGCACTTATTTTAGGGCTTTTTAAATACACCGGTGAACGAGTGCCTTTGGGTTCTGATTTTGCAGTGTCAAACACTATGTTTACTTCAGAGACGGGAAAAGTTTTCTGCTTTATGGCTGGAGACTTTGATGACTTAGGTGGATTAGATTGCGATTTTTGGGATTGCATATCTAAGTGGAAATCTATTGGCTTTTTCCTTCTGGGTGTGGAAGAAATTTAAGTCTAGGAGGAAATTTTGGTATTTGTTTTAGATTATTGGTCTAGGGAGGTGAAAATAATAGACCAGTAGGAATTTAGACATTATCGTGTCTAGATTCTTCAAACTCTTGAGACCTCAGTCATTCGTGACTGAGGTCTTTTCTTTTTTATGATTTTTAATTAAAATTTTTATGAAAAAATATTATATATAAAGTTGTTTGATTATTAGTTTTAATTGGAAAGATGTTTTTTTAATTATATTATTTTATAAAAAATTAATTGAATTATACTAAAGATAAGATTATTAATTTTTTGTCTGTTATTAGGTAGAAATTTTAGTTAATAGTTTTAAATTTTATATTGTCTTGACATTTTTTATTAGATGTAGTATTATTTGACCACTAATATAATTACTAAAATTGTTTAATATATGCCTTCAAAAGAACGAGATAATATGATTAAATTGGAATGTACTGAATGTAAACATACCAATTATTTTTCTCATAAAAATAAAAAAATTTTAAAAAATCGTTTGGAAATAAATAAATATTGTAAGTTTTGTAAAAAGCACATCTTGCATAAAGAAACAAAATAAGTTAAAATAACCCCGATAAGTCGGGGTTATTTAAATAAAATATTTGAAGCGGGCGTAGTTTAGTGGTAGAACTGTGGTCTCCAAAACCACTGGTGGGGGTTCGATTCCCTCCGCCCGTGCTAAAAACAGGATTGATTTGCCTGTTTTTTCATCCACAATTGAGATTAACTTTTTATTATTGTATAATAAATATTAGACTGACATCAGTTATAAATTATAATACACAAAAATTATGAAAAAGGGATTTTATACTAATATAGAAAAAGAAACTTTAGAAAATAATTCTTTTCGTAAAGTACTTTATACTGGCGCTTATAGTCAATTAGTGGTAATGAGTTTAAAACCAAATGAAGAAATTGGCGCTGAAATTCATGAAAATCATGATCAATTCTTTCGTTTTGAACAAGGTAATGGTAAAGTTATGATTAATGAAACAGTTTATAGTGTAGGAGCTGATGATGTAGTTATTGTGCCAGCCGGAGCCAATCATAATGTTGTTAATAGTGGAGAGATAGATTTGAAACTTTATACTATTTATTCTCCAGCTGAACATCGTTTTGATGTAGAACATATTACTCGTGAAGAAGCTATGTCTGATGATGAACATTTTGAGGGAACTTTGTCAGAATAAAATTAATAAATATAAAATCCTCCAAATAATTTTTGGAGGATTTTTGTCGCTAAATTTTTATTTTTTTAGTATAATGTTTAAATATTTTAATAATTATCAATTTTAATTGATTAATTAAGAATTATGAATATTGAAAAAATAGATTATACTGTTAAGTATAATTCTTTATCTAAAAGTATTCGTATTTTGATAAATTCTAAAGGAAAAGTTATTGTTACTGCTCCTCGTTGGGTTAGTTTGAAAGTAATTGATAAATTTGTAAATAGTAAAATAGTTTGGATAAAAGATAATTTAAAAAAAGTAAAAAATAAAGCAAGATTTGGTGGAAATAGAGTTGAATTTTATAAATATCAAAAAAGAGCTAAACAATTAGTAGTAAATAAAGTAAAAGAGTTAAATAAATTTTATAATTTTGATTATAATAAGATTACAATACGCCTTGTTTCTACTCGTTGGGGAAGTTGTTCTTCTAAAAAAAATTTGAATTTTAATTATAGAATTATTTTTTTACCAGATAATTTAGTGAATTATTTAGTGGTTCATGAGCTTTGTCATTTGAAAGAAATGAATCACTCTGTTAGATTTTGGAAGTTGGTGGAAAAAACTATTCCTGATTATAAAAAATTACGAAAAGAACTAAAAAATATAAAATAGTTTAAATTTGATTTTTATGATATAATATTTGCATTATGAAAAATAAAAATTTTGCAAAAGCTTATATTATAACTGTGGACATGGGTTATGGACATCAGCGAGCAGTTTATCCTCTAACTGAATTAGCAGAAGGCGGTATTATTAATGCTAATAATTATGCTGGAATACCCAAAAAAGATCAAAGAAGTTGGGAAGGAGGCAGAAAAGTTTATGAAAAAATTTCTCGTCTTAAACATTTACCTTTGATAGGTGATTTGATTTTTAATATCATGGATTATTTTCAAAGAATTGAACCTTTTTATCCAATTAGAGATTTGAGTAAAGCGACTGTTCAATTAAAAACAATTTATTCCATGATAAAAAAAGGTTGGGGTAAAGATTTAGTAGAAAAATTAAGTAAAAAACCTTTACCAGTGATCACTTCATTTTTTACATTAGCTTATTTTTTTGAAGAACATGGTTATAAAGAAAATATTTATTTGATTTGTTGTGATGCAGATGTGAGTAGAGCTTGGGCGCCCTTGTATCCAGAAAAAAGCAAAATAAAATATTTAGTGCCTAATAGACGAGTAAAAAATAGATTAAAATTATATGGCGTAAAAGAAAATAATATTTTTATTACTGGTTTTCCTTTACCAAAAGAAAATATTGGTGGTCATGAATTGAAAATTTTAAGAAAAAGTGTAGGAGAAAGAATTGTTCATCTTGACCCCAAAGGACTTTATCGTAAAAAATATAAAAAAACTATAAATGATTTTTTAGGAAAAGAATATTGTAAAAAAGATTCATGTGCTCATGTTTTGACTATTACTTTTGCAGTTGGTGGTGCTGGCGCACAGAGAGAAATTGGTGCGGAAATATTATTTAGTTTAAAAGATAAAATTTTAAGCGGTGAAATTAAATTAAATTTGATTGCTGGTATAAAGAATGATGTTTATTTATATTATCAAAATAAAATAAAAGAATTTGGTTTATTTGGTAAAACTAATGGTAATATTGAAATTTTATACGCAGAAACTAAAAAAGATTATTTTCAAAAATTTAATAAAATACTTTTGAAAACTGATATATTGTGGACAAAACCAAGTGAATTATCTTTTTATGCAGGTTTGGGTTTGCCTATTATTATTGCTCCAACAGTTGGTTCACAAGAAGAATTTAATAAAGAGTGGTTAATTTCTATTGGCGCTGGTGTAGAACAACAAGATCCTCGTTATGTTAATGAATGGTTAGCTGATTGGTTGGATTCAGGATGGTTGGCAGAAGCAGCTATGAATGGATTTCTTAATGCTCCACACAAAGGCGCTTATCATATGGAAGAAGTAGTTTTGAAAGGTAAAAGAAGTGAAATTGAAGATATTCATTTATTATAAAGAGTTAAGAATTGGCAATTAAGATTTATAAAAAAATATTAAGTTTACTAAGAATTTTTACAGATAATTTTTATCAAGTAAAGTAGATAAAATTTAATCTTATAAGAATTTTTAAATTATTTATTCATAACTCTTAGTTTTTTTATTTATATTTATGAATTGGTTTTTTATTGCATTGATTGGTTATTTATTATTAGCAGTGGTGGCTGTTTTGGATAAATTTATTGTTAGTAAATCAGTTCGTCCCATAGTTTATACTTTTTATTCTATCATCTTTATGTTTGGGGCTTTGGCAGCTTTACCAATTATTGATTTTAATTTTTTAATTGGTATAGATTGGTGGTGGGCAATAGTATCAGGTGTTAGTTTTGGTTTTGCTTTGTGGACTTTGTTTTTAGCATTGAATAGAGGAGAAGCGAGTCATATAAATCCTTTTAATGGCGGTCTAGTAACAATTTTCATTTTTATTTTGTCTTTTGTTTTTTTAGGTGAAAATCTTACAATTTTACAATATTTTGGAATTTCTATTTTAGTTTTAGCTTCTTTTTTACTTTCTTTTGAAAAGAGTTTGAAACACGATGGTTTTCATTTAGGTTTTGTTTGGGCAATAATTTCTGCTTTATTTTTTGCTATTTCTCATGTAAGTGCAAAGTATTTATATGGACAATATGATTTTGGAACAGCTTTTATTTGGACTAGAGCTACTACTGGTTTAGTTGGTTTATTTTTATTATTATTTCCAACTGTTCGCAATAGTTTTAAACGAAAAGAAAAAGAACCCAAGACCTATGCCAAAAAATATTCTCTTTTTATTGTTATTAGTAATAAAATATTGTCTATTTTATCAGCTATTCTTTTGCAGTATGCCATGTCAATTGGTAGTGTGACAATTGTCGGAGCTATGAGTGGAGTTCAATATGTTCTTATGTTTACTATGATTTATTTATTGACTAAGTTTACTCCTAAAATTTTTAAAGAATATTTTACTAAACATGAAATTAAAATGCAGATTTTAGCATTATTATTGGTTGTGATTGGTTCAGTTTTTTTTGTAATTTAAAAATATGTTTAAGAAACTTGTTTTAAAGATTTTAATTTTGTTAATTTTATTAGTAATAATTTTTTATATTTATCTTTGGTTTTCTTCAAAACAAAAATATAAAGTTGATTATGGCATTAGTTTTAGTAAACAGCATGCAGAATCTTTAGGTTTAAATTGGAAAGAAAATTATTTGGCAATGTTGGATGAATTAAAACCAAAATATTTAAGATTTTCTGCCACTTGGGATGAAGTTGAAAAAGAGAGGGGACAATATGATTTTACTGAAATAGATTGGCAAATGAATGAAGCAAAAAAAAGAGGAGTTAAAGTTATTTTAGCCATAGGACAAAAAGCTCCGCGTTGGCCAGAATGTCATATTCCAGATTGGGCAGAAATTTTGGAAGAAGAAAATTATAAAATAGAACTATTTAAATATCTTAAAACTGTGGTTGAAAGATATAATTTGAATGAAGCTTTGGAAATTTGGCAAGTAGAAAATGAACCATTTATAAAATTTCGTTTTGGTGATTGTGAAAATTATCATCAAAATTTGGTTTTAGAAGAAATTAATTTTGTAAAAGATTTATCTCCTGAACATAAAATTATTATTACTGATAGTGGAGAGCTTAGTACTTGGCGACAAGCGACAAAAGTTGGAGATCTTTTTGGTAGTACTCTTTATCGGGTAGTTATGACTCCTGGTGGAAGATATTGGAATTATGATTGGTTGCCAGCTGGATTTTATAAATTAAAAGCAAAATTTTGGGGAATAGATTTTAATAATTTTTATATTTCAGAATTACAAGCTGAACCTTGGTTTACTAATAGTAATCCTAATACTACTGATATTTTTGAACAAGAAAAAAGTATGAATATAGAAAGAATGAATAAACATTTTGATTATGTAGAAAGAATTGGAGTTTCACGTGCTTATTTATGGGGTGTAGAGTGGTGGTATTGGATGAAAACAAAAATAAATGATGATCGTTATTGGGAAATTGTAAAAAATAAAATAAACAATTAAATTAAAATAAACTACTTTTAAAAGTAGTTTATTTTTAGTACACGCCAAGGGATTCGAACCCCTGACCCTCTCGGTGTAAACGAGATGCTCTAACCAACTGAGCTAGGCGTGCAATTTATCAAATTATAAAAGATATTAGTTTTTTTGTCAAATGTATGTTATAATATTATAAATTAATATAAAATTATGTTTTGGAAAAAATATAAAAGATTAGATGAAGAAAGTAGTGAGATAATTAATATAAAAGGAATTTTTCATAAAAAAATTTCTTTGTTTCAAGCTGTTTTTTTAATTGTAGGAGGTACAATTGGTGCTGGAGTATTAAGTATTCCTTATGCAGTATCTAAAGTTGGTTTGATTGTAGGAATTTCTTATATAATTGTTTTAGGTCTTTTGATGATTGGTTTAAATTTATTATTAGGCGAAGTTTCTGCAGAAACAAAAGGGGACTATCAATTAGTTGGTTTGACTTATAAATATCTTGGTAAAATTGGTGGAAGAGTAATGACTTTTCTTTCTTATTTAATGTTAATTGGAGTTTTGACAATTTATATAATTGGAGAAGGAGAAGTATTGTCTTCAATTTTTGGAGGCACTAGTTTTTTTTGGAGTATTATATTTTTTGTTTTGTTTGGTACATTGGTAGCTATTGGTATTAGAGGTGTCAAAACTGTTAATTTTTTTATAAGTTTAAGTATTTTGTTGGTTATTTTAATTATTGTTTTTTTAAGTTCACCTCATATAGATATAGAAAATATTGGATTTAGTAATTTTTCTTATTTACTTTTTCCTTATGGAATAATACTTTTTGCTTTTCATGGTACTACTTCTGTGCCAGAAGCTCGTTTTTTGTTGAAAAAAAGAGATTTAGATCTTAAAAAAGCTATAATTATATCTGGACTTATTTCAATAACAGCTTATGCTTTGTTTGCTTTTGCAGTGGTAGGAGTTACTGGACAAGAAACTACAGAAATAGCCACAATAGGACTTGGACATCAATTAGGTAAAATTTTATTTTTATTTGGTAATTTATTTGCTATTTTAGCTATGGCTGGTAGTTTTTTGATTGCAGGAGTGTCTTTGAAAGATTCTTTATCTTGGGATTATAAAATACCCACTTGGCTTGCGAATGTTTTTGTTTTAGGTTTACCATTATTGATATTTTTATTAGGTATGAGAGAATTTATTGCAATGATTGATTTAGTTGGAGGTGTTTTTATTAGTATTGAGATGATATTAGTTTTGTTAATTTATAAGAAAGCAAAACAAACAGGAGCCTTAGATAGTCCAGAATATGATTTGCGTCATACTTTATTGTTAGGAATAATTTTATTGATTGTTTTGACAATTGGTGGGATTTATAGTGTAGCTAAGTTGTTTTAAAGTTTATAAGATAAAAAGAAAATTTTTTAAAATAATTAAATTTAAAAATTAAATGAATTTTTGTCTTTTTTAAAAAGAAAAAAGTAGTTGAGAATATTTTTTGACAAAAAATTTGTTTTGTTGTAGGATTGGATTATTAATAAAAGCGTTTTTTTAGATGGTGTTAATTGTTGGTTGGTTTTTTCCTAAATATTAGGATACTGCTCAACAATTTCCTTCCGTTTCTACTAAAATTGTTGTAACGGACTTGTCTATCTTTAAAACGCATTAAGCGTTTTTTTTGTATGCAAAAATACATTTTTACTTCAGAATCAGTAACTGAGGGACATCCAGATAAAATTTGTGATCAAATTTCTGATGCAGTTTTAGATTATCTTTTAAAAGAAGATCCAAAATCTCATGTAGCAGTAGAATCTTTTGCTACTACAGGTTTAGTTTTTGTAATTGGAGAGGTTAGTACTCATGCAGAAGTTGATGTACAAAAAATAGTTCGTGAGGTTCTTCGTGATATTGGTTATACTGATCCAGCTTATGGAATTGATGCAGAGCATGCTGGAATTTTAATTTCTATTCATGAACAATCTGGAGATATAAATCAAGGAGTTGATAGAGGTGATATTGAAGAACAAGGAGCTGGAGATCAAGGTCTTATGTTTGGTTATGCTTGTAATGAGACTAAGGAATTAATGCCTCTTCCAATTATGTTGTCACATAAATTAGCTAAACGTTTAGCAGAAGTTAGAAAAGATGGAACAATTTCATATCTTCGTCCTGATGGTAAGACTCAAGTAGCAGTAGAATATGTTGATGGTCAACCTACTAAATTAAAAAATGTTGTAGTAGCAGCTCAACATCATGAGAATATTGAAGTGGAACAATTACGCGCAGATATTATTAAACATGTTATTGAGCCAGTTTGTAAAGATTATTTAGATACGGATACTGAATTTTTTATCAATATGACTGGTAAGTTTGTAATCGGTGGTCCGCAAGGTGATACTGGTTTGACAGGTAGAAAAATTATTGTAGATACTTATGGTGGTATGGGACATCATGGTGGAGGATGTTTTTCTGGAAAAGATCCGAGTAAAGTTGATCGGAGTGGTGCTTATATGGCGCGTTATGTAGCCAAAAATATTGTTGCAGCTGGTTTGGCTGATCGTTGTGAGATTCAAGTGGCTTATGTGATTGGTCGAGCTGAACCAACTAGTATTCATGTTAATACTTTTGGAACAGGTAAATATACTGATGAACAAATAATTGAAGCAGTAAAAAAAGTTTTTGATTTTCGACCAGGAAAAATTATTGAACAATTAGATTTATTAAAACCAATTTATCGCGCTACTTCTGTTTATGGACATTTTGGTAGAGAAGATTTTAGTTGGGAGAAAACAGATAGGGTAGAGGAGTTGAAGAAAGTGATTTAATAATTGTTATTTTTTCTCGTTTATTTTTTCTTATTATTCCCGCTCTCTTTTTGTTATTCTCCACTTTATTCCCTCTTGCTTGTTTTGTCAAAATGACGGAAGGAGTATTCCCCCCTTGAGGGGGGAATTTTATTCATTCTATTCATTTAATAATCCTTATTCTATTTATTTTTATAATTCTGTTTTACTGGATTCCCGCCTTGCGCCTTCGCTAAAGCTTCAGCGACACACAGTTGCGGGAATGATAGGTGGGTTTTCGCGGTAATGACAAAAAAAGAACAAGAATAACAAGAGGATAAAATAGATTCCTGCCTTGATTTAAATAGATTCCCGCCTACGCGGGAATGACAAAGGAAAACAGATAGGGACGGGAATGACAAGATGAAGTAATAGTAATTACCCCCTTGAGGGGGTAGGGGGTGTTGGCAATTTATTATGGAATAATCTCCTTCGCCTTTAACGAGACGAACCAATACTCTTCCGCCTTTAACGAGACAGGCAAGGGGGGAATAGACTTTTCACCTTCGGCGAGACAGGCAAGGGGAATAGTAAAAATCCTTTTCCACTCTTTTTATTTATCCACAAGTGCACTTGCAATGTGCACTTAGAAGGTGTAATATAACTAACTAATGTTTATTAGTAAATAACAAAAAATAAGAGAATAAAATTCTATTTTGTGAGAGAGAATAGAATAAGAAAGTTCTTTACAATAAAATTA
>ERZ795047.4026-NODE-4026-length-12642-cov-3.933423_pt1 | contig 12642 bp, 8 predicted proteins | sample MGYA00375131_ERZ795047 | MGnify/ENA primary metagenome ERZ795047 (study PRJEB30176, sample SAMN05720228) | activated sludge metagenome | isolation source: Anaerobic digester | place: Japan | collected 2015-05-20 ... | reverse complement strand
TTTTATTGTTTTTGATTTCTACCGGTGTTTTATTTCTGGTAAGTATCTTGCTAAGGGGAAGATGATTTTTAGTTCGTTTTTCGTCATTTTTCTTATATCTATCACCAACTAAAATATAATCACTTTCGGCAATCAGCTTCTTTTCAATTAGCAATATTTTTTCATCATCAATGCTTCTTTGGTTTTGATAATCTTTGAGTAATTGCAAAGCCCAAGGTAAATCATCCTCGCTTATTTTGTTTCTTGTGTTACCCAAACTGTAGCCGTCATTTGTGATATTTATAAATAAAATTTTATCAGTTTTTTGAGCGATATGTTTATCTAAAAATAAAATACTTGTTTCAGCATTAGAATATGGGTTAAAAACCCCACCTGGCAGAGACACAACCGCCCAGAGAAGATTATTATCAACTAACTGTTGTCTTACTTTGACATATCCAGAATCATCTTTAAAAACAACTCCAACAGGTACAACAATACCGGATCGTCCACCGATATTTAGATGATTAACTATGTAATCAACGAATAATACTTCGGTCCTTTTAACCTTTACATTAAATCTTGAATGAGGTTCTACCCCGCCTTTAGGAGTTGTAAAAGGATGGTTTGCCATTATCACATCGAAGGTTTCGTCCCAACGCTTTTCGCTTGTCAGTGAATCGTATTCGTGGATTTTTGGCTCTGGAAATCCGTGTAAATACATATTCACAAGTGCTAATTTCACCATATCGGGCGAAATATCGTAACCCGCAATATTATTCATCAATTTCAGTTTTTCGTCTGGTGTGAGAGGTTTTTCCTTATTCTGATTCAAAATATGTTTATAAGCGGAAATTAAAAATCCAGCTGTTCCGCAGGCGGGATCAAGGATTGTTTCGTTCTTTTTTGGATCAACAACTTCAACGATAAAATCAATGATATGACGAGGTGTGCGGAATTGCCCTGCATCACCTTGGCTTCCAAGAATAGAAAGCAAATATTCAAAAGCGTTACCTAAGTTTTCGCTATGCTCATAATTAAATTCATTGATTTCCTTAAGGAATAGCGAAAGCGTGCGGGGATCGTTGTATGGCAAAAACGCGCCTTTAAAAATGTCACGAAAAAGTTGCGGAATATGCGGATTTTTGGACATATTCGCAATTGCCTGTATATAAAGATCAAGGCGTTCTTGTCCCGAAAGCTTGTTGTCTAAAAGTTTTGTCCAAGAATATTTCCGATAATCCTTGGCAAAAAATTTTGCCTCTCCGCCAAATTCTTCCGATTCTTTGTCCATATCGTCCATAAACTTATAGACAAGGGCAGTTGTTATTTGGTCAACTTGCGCTTTTGGGTCTGGTACTTTGCCTACAAGAATTTGCCTTGCAGAATCTATTTTTCGTTTTGTAGTTTGATCAAGCATATTTATCGCCAAATTAATTACATATACTGATTAATTGAAACATAATCTTTTACATATTCTGGCACTATTTCCCTCCAACCGTTTAATTGTTTAAATTCAGCCATTGTGAATCCAGCATATACATTTAAATCTACATAATGTTTGTTGTTGATAATATCGCGGAATTTTTCGTCCGCAACATACGCTTTTAGATAATTTTTGATATACGGAACATATTTACTTTCGGGCTTGTAGATTGAAATAAACTTTTCGCATTCTTCTTCTAGTTTTTCGTCTTTGGTTTTAAAAACATCAATCAAGCCGAAGGCTCTTTCTAAGAATTCGCGCCAAGAGATACGGCGATCAAGGTTTTCACTCTTGCGGATTTTTTCCAGATTTAAAAATAATTGCGGTTTGTTTTCGTATTTATCGCGCATAATTCGCACAGCTTTGTCCCATTGCTCGTTTTCTACGGCAGATTTTACTTCAGTGTCCTTTTCCAACTGCTCTCGGGCTTTTTCAAAAAGTTTGCGATCCACTTTCATTCCTTCTATTCCAACAGGTGTTTCTGTAAGCGTTTTTACTTTGTCGGGATTGAAAATTTCAAATTCATCAATGGAGGTGCTGGGTGGTTCTCCTCCGCCAGTTCCTTTTTGTGTAATAGGTAACTGCAAAATCTCGTCATAATCAAATTTTTCTTCAAAGTATTCGCAGTTGGCGAAGAAATCAAAAAACTTAAAATGAGCCTTGGGTACTTTATGATTTTCCCCATATTCGTCAGTGTACTCAAAAGTGAATTTTCTTGTTCCTCGGCCCTTGATTTGAATAAAATCAGTGGGTGAGAAAATCGGGCGCATAAGCGCAAGATTTAAAATATCTTGGCAATCGTAACCTGTGGTCATCATTCCCACCGTTACGCAAATCCTTGTTTTGCTAGATTTATAATTTTCCAAAAACCTTGTGTGTCCGTTCAAATTGTTATTGGCGAAATTGATAGTGAATTGTTGAGCATTATCGATATTTGAAGTGACCTGCACAGCGAAATCAGAATTGTATTTGTCAGGCCAAAGTTGGCTTGCCATTTGGTTAAGTATTTGGGTAATTTTTGAAGCATGATTTTGACTTACGCAAAACACAATAGTTTTGCCAATTTCCCCGCTTAAAGGATCTTTGAGAGCATTTTCAATCAGTGTTTGGCAAAAAACGCGATTTGTTTTTTCTGAAAAGAATTTTTTTTCAAAATCCTTTTGAAAAAATGTTTCCTCATGATCCAAGCCATCTTCATCTTCAACCATAACCGCATAGCCTTTTTCTGAAAGCAATTCGGTGGTGATGTCTGTTCGGGCGTCCGAAACAATGGGATTGATCAAAAATCCTTCTCTCACGCCGTCAAGCAAGCTAAATCGGAAAGTTGGCTCGCCGTTTTTACAGCCGAAAGTAGTGTAAGTGTCCAAGAGTTGCCGTCTTTCCCAAGCACGTGGGTCTTTTTGTGAGAGCTTTTGTGGATCTACGTTTTTTAAGTAATCTTTTGGGGTTGCGGTTAAGCCCAATTTGTAGCCAACAAAATATTCAAAAACCGCTCGTGAATTTCCGCCGATTGCGCGGTGAGATTCATCGGCAATAATCAAATCAAAATCGGTGGGGGAGAAAAGTCTTTTGTATTTATCTTGGGCCGAAAGACTTTGGACTGTTGAGATTACAATTTCTGCCTTTTTCCAGTCGTCGCGGTTTTGTTTGTAAATAACGGATGAAAAATCATTGCTCAAATAGCGGACAAAATTTTCGTGGGCTTGGTCTTCCAATTCTAAACGATCCACCAAAAACAAAATTCTTTTAGCGTTCCCTGTTCGTAAAAATAGTTTGATGACGGCGGCGGAAATAAGAGTTTTTCCTGTTCCTGTAGCCATTTCAAAAAGAAAGCGATCATTTCCAGATTCGGCTGATTTTTGCAAGGCATGTATCGCTTTGAGCTGATAAGGTCGTAAAATTCGTAAATTTTCTTCCCAAAGATATTGCTCTCTTGTTTCTTCTTGTATGTAACGCGGATCTTCTTTGAAATTCGGATTTTGCGTAAGTGCAATGTAATCATCTTTGACTTCTTCTTCCGCCAAACGCTGATTATCTGGTCTAAATTTTTGCCTGTGTTTTAAAGATTCTTGTGTTGGAAATTCGGTGATAACTTCAGGGTCTCCTCGTTCCAAATCCCAAAAATAATGAAGATTGCCGTTTGAAAGAATAATAAAGCGCACGTTTTGTGATTGCGCATAACGGCGCGCTTGTTCTTTGCCGTCTAAAGGGTTTTTATCTTCTTTTTTGGCTTCCAAAATAACGAGCGGAAAACCTTTTTCGTCAAGCAATAAAAAATCTATAAAGCCGTTTTTTGTTGATTCAAAATTTTCCCCGAAAGCGTCAATGTCTTTTTGTGTAAGTTTGATATTCGGTTCAAGAGAAATATTTGCTTGGCCTTTTTCATCATCAAAAAATCTCCAACCTGCTTGTTCAAGGAGTTTGTTTATTTTTATTCGTGCTTTTGCTTCTTTAGAGTTTGCCATTATTAAATCATCAAGCTAAACACCAAGAATGTTCGCTATCTTTTTTAAAAGCAATACAAAGTCTATTTCTGCGTCTCCTTAGGGTGTCCATAATTATAAATTTTTCCTTTGACATATGGGTTAACACGATACCTATTTACTACAAAATCATTACTTATTGTTTGGCAGTATAGGCATTTTCTAACATTTCGTCAAAAAACGTTGGGTGTTTTTCTTTCAAAATGTGTGATCCCCATATAAAAAAATATAAAATATTTTCAGAACCCCCCGCAACACTCCCTATAGTCTTACGAAAAGAGGATTTGTTGTCCTAACAGTTTCTTTAAGGAATTGCTCTTGAATTTTAGCGCTAGTATCTGGCAGAAAGGGTTCTAGCACTTGCGCTATGTATCTGATAGAATTTACCTCATATTCTAGTATTTCTCTTAGTTTATTTGGATCCTTTTCTGCCCAGGGCTCATGGGTGTTTATGTGTTTATCCGCTTGTGAAAGCAATTCCCATATTTTTTGCAGTGTCAGATCCACCCTATACTCTGCTAATGGAGATGACCACTTACCTTCCCATAGTTTTTCTTCACCCAAAATTTCTCCCCAATTTTTTACCTCAAACCTTATCCCAGAGTTTTCTGCCATTTTAGCAATCCTTGCCACCGTATTTCCTAACCCATTTGCTAAATCTGCATTATATACCTCTTCAAAGTGTGCCAAGGATATATCAACATCTTCAGTAATGGGGCCGTGCTTCAAAAAATAATATCTTACTGCGTCTACTCCGTATTTTTCTACCAAATCTATGGGATAAATAACATTCCCAAGGGATTTACTTATCTTTTGACCGTCCAAATTTACAAAGCCATGTGTGTAAATAGTGCTGGGAATTTTTAACCCAAGATTTATCAGCATTGCTGGCCACAAAAGCGAATGCCACCTCAAAATATCTTTTCCCACAAAGTGCACAATTTTCACTTCCTCTTCCCAAAAACCTGCGGGTTTTGCTGCAGTATAGTAATTTACCAACGCATCATACCAAACATAAATAACTTGTTCTTCATCTCCAGGAACAGGAATTCCCCAAGGCACTTTGTATTTTGGTCTACTCACAGGAAGGTCTTGTAGCCCTTGCGCTAAAAACCCCAACATCTCGTTTCTTTTTGTTTCAGGTAGTATAAAATTTTCCGTTTCTAAAAGTTTTTTTAAATCCTCCGTAAAGTTTGCCCATTTTAGAAAATAATTTTCTTCCTCTACTTTTTGAATCTCTCTACTTACATGAAGAGGGCATTTTCCATTTTCATCTAATTCGGTTAAGGTTTTGTAAGCCTCACATCCCTCACAATATAAGCCTTCATATTTGCCTTTATAAATAGCGCCAGATTTCAAAGCTTTCTCAAAAAATTCTGATGCTGTTTGTTTGTGATCTTTGTTTGTTGTGCAAATAAATCGGTTGTAAGAAATATTTAGGGAATCTATTTGTTTCTTGTCCTCTTGCGAAATTCTTTTGGTGTATTCTTCAACGGGTTCCCCTGCTTTTTGGGCGGCTTTGTATGTGGATGTGCCGTGTTCATCGGTTCCAGTGACAAAAAATACATTTTCTTCCCCCAACAGCTTGCGATAATATCGGGCTATACAGTCTGCCAATATTTTTTCGTAAGCATGTCCCACATGGATGACAGAATTGGCGTAGTCTATGGCTGTGGTTATTAGGATTTTTTGTGGCTTGTGGCTGGTTGCTGTCATTATGCTGATTTTAGCACAAATGGATTCTTTTAGGGTTAAACAGTAAGGATGGATATGTAAGATTTTAAATAGAAAAACATAAAAGCTCCTAAATTAATAAGAGTTTTTCTGTCTTTAAGTCTGTCCCTTAATTAGCTGTTAAGGATTTATTTCCACCACATACCTAGCGGGCTTTGGAGGTGTATAAGAAGGGCATTTAAACGGGTTAGTTTCCTCGCAGGGAGGTACATTTTCTTCCACATAAACCACTTCCCAGTTGCTATCTAACCAAATTATCTTTAGGGGTATTTTTGTTTTGTACATCCAAATGGAGTAATGGCCTTCTTTGGGGAAAATAAAGATCATCCCTTCGTTTTCTGGTAAAAAATCTCTTTCCATAAGGCCTTTTTCCCTTTTTTGTGGGGTATCAGCAATCTCTAGTTTGTATTCTTTTTTGTCTATGAGAAGGGTTTTGTATTTGGTTTTAGAGCGTCCCCCCATACCGATGAAAACCCCAATTCCAATAATTACCAAAATCGGAAGTATTTTTTGGATTTTTTTCTTCATATTAATAATGTGAGTTTATCAGGTTCCCAGTTACTTCGCATTTTGCTGTGTTAATATATCTCTTGTATGGTTCCCCTTTTTGACCAACTCAACCCCCAACAAATATCCGCTGTGTCCCACCAGAAAGGCCCCGCTCTAGTTGTTGCTGGCCCAGGTAGCGGAAAAACCCGAGTTCTTACCCACAGAGTAGCTTATTTAATAGAATATTTCGGTATTCCTCAAGATCAAATACTAACCGTAACCTTTACCAACAAAGCAGCCGAAGAGATAAAAGAACGAGTCTCTCTTCTTTTGGAGGCAACCAAAAAACCCTCTTGGAGTGGAACCTTTCATTCCATTAGTTCTCGCATTTTAAGAAGGGATGGAAAATACGTTGGAATAGCTCCAGACTTTGTGATTTATGATTCCGCTGACCAGCTTTCGCTCATAAAAGGCATTATTTGTGATTATGGGATAGACTCCAAAAAAATAAAGCCCCAAGCTGTTTTAAATTCTATTTCCAGCGCTAAAACGGAGCTAGTAACTCCCAAAGAATATGCCGAAATAGCAACAGGATACTTCCCTAGAACGGTGGCAAAAGTATATTTTGAATATCAAAACAGGCTAAAAAAGAATAATGCTTTGGATTTTGACGACTTGTTAATGGAATTGGTGCATTTATTTATGGAAAACTCCCAAGTTCTTCAAAAATATCAAAATTTTTTTCGGCATGTTTTAGTGGATGAGTATCAGGACACTAATAAAGCACAATATACAATTGCCCGCTTACTTTCTGACCGTCATAAAAATTTGTATGTTGTGGGAGATATGTCCCAGGCAATTTATAGTTTTAGGGGAGCGGATTACAGGAACATTTTAAATTTTCAAAGAGATTATGAGGGTGCCGCAATTTACAATTTGGAGAAAAACTATAGATCCACGCAAAACATTTTAGATGCAGCAAAAAGTGTGATTAAAAATAATTCTTCGCACATTCCTCTGGAGTTGTGGACGGAAAATGGCGCAGGTGAAAAATTGGTTGTACATACAGCAAATTCGGAAAAGGACGAGGCAAACTATGTAATTTCTCGTATTGAAGAAGCCTTGCTCAAAGGTTATTCTCACAAAGATATAGCCGTTTTATATAGAACAAATGCACAATCTAGGAATATAGAAGAGGCTTTAATAAAAAGTAGTATCCCTTACAAGATTCTTGGTGGATTTAGATTCTATGCTCGTAAAGAGGTAAAAGATGCAGTTTCTTTTTTGCGAGTTTTATATAACCCAAAAGACTCTGTTTCTTGGGAAAGAATTATAAATGTGCCTCCAAGAGGAATTGGGAAAAAGTCGCAAGAGGCTTTGCAAAATTCGGGATGGGATGTGGCGCAAATAGAAGAAAAGACAAAATTACCCTGGCAGGTATGGATAAAAAAAGTGTCTGAACTTTCTCCATTGGAGCTTTTAGATTTGGTTTTGGAAAAGACTGGTTATTTGGCATGGTTAGATGATGGCAGTGAGGAAGCAAAAGATAGATTGGAAAATCTAATGGAATTGCGCTCTGTGGCAGGTTTATTTGGGGATTTGGCTGAGTTTTTGGAAAATGTATCTTTGATAGAAAGCGCAGATAAGCCAAACGCATTTGACACGGATGCGGTGACCTTGATGACAATTCATGCCTCCAAGGGTTTGGAATTTCCCATAGTTTTTTTGGTGGGCATGGAGGAAGGCCTTTTTCCGCATAGCCAGTCTATGTTTGAGGTGGGGGAAATTGAAGAGGAACGGCGTCTTTGTTATGTTGCCTTAACTAGGGCTAAGGAAAAGGTGTATTTAACAAACACTAGATGTCGGCTTTTGTTTGGAAGTACTCAGTCAAATATGCCTAGTAGGTTTTTGGCGGAAATTGGGGAGGACTTGATTGAGTTTAGTGGAGAGTGCGGGGATCCGGTTACCAGAAAGCCGAATTCTTTTTCTACTGAACTGGACAATTTTTTGGATGGGTTGGATTATGATAGGAATGACTTTAGCTGGTAGGGGTTTTGGTAGGGAAATTATCCTCATTCAAGTCTTGTAAGGCTGAGTTTGCTACAATATATCCATGCCAAACACCATGTATAAGCCCAACAAATCCCTTGGTCAAAACTTTATGCTCAGTGACGAAATCGCTTCTTATATGGTGCATTCCCTCAATCTTGCTTCTCTTGATACAGTTGTGGAAATAGGAGCCGGGCTTGGTGCTGTCACACAAAAACTTTCGGAAAATCTCTTTGATGTAGGTTCCAGAATTTACGCTGTGGAAATTGATGAGAGATTTATTCCCAAATTGGAAGAAATGTTTAGAGAAACACTTAATGTTACAGTAATTACTGCGGACATTTTGGAATGGTTGCCCCAACAGATTTTTGAAAAGCCCTACAAAGTTTTGGGATCTTTGCCTTATTACATAACATCCCCAATTTTGCATATGTTGGTTAAGCTTTACCAAAGACCAGAGAAAGCGGTTCTACTAATTCAAAAGGAAGTGGCCGAAAATATTGTAGAAAAAGCCCCTAGGGCTTCTTACATTTCTACTTTTTTGCAAACTTTTTTTGAAATAACTTATTTAAAAACTGTTCCAAAGGATGTTTTTACACCTGTGCCAAAAGTGGATGGGGCTGTTATTTCTTTGGAGAAGAAGCTTACGGATGGGGTTTTTGCGGATCTGCAAGTTGTAGAAAAATATGAAAGATTTTTGCATAAAGGTTTTTCTCATCCAAGGAAAATGTTAAATAAGCCTTTTTCAAAGGAAGAGTTGTCAAAAGCGGGAATAGATGGAAATTTGCGCCCTCATGATTTGGATACTTCGGTTTGGGTGGATATGTTCAAAAAACTAGTAATTAGCCTTTAATTTTACTAACCAGCTAAGGAAGGGTTTAAAGATTATTTGGGGTATTTGCAATTATAGGCAAAGTCCAGGGGATGCCCCCTAACAATACTTTGGGGGGCACCCCCGGAACGGGAAAACCCATCTCCTGATTCTCCTTGAGTCTAATCTATAAGATATTTATGCGGGAGTCAACTTTATTCAATTCCTTATTTAGGGCTCTTTATTTTTGTCTAATTTGGGTTTATCAATCGGAACAAAGAATTGCGTTTGCTCTCTTCTCAATTTCCTTGAGTATATAAGTCTCCTGTTCCTGTCCCTGTTCTCTACAGATGTCCCCAGCCTTTCCAGCTATTTTCTCAACTAAGCGGATCGGGTAATACTCTTGGATATTAGCAAGACCACCCTCTCCAAATGCTTCAATAAACTTATCTATAAGCTGTTTTAGAGGTGGGGCAAGTTCTGTTGGTGTACCTCCTTCTTTAGCTACTGTCAAGATATGTTCTATCTCTTGTAGAGCCTCATATTCACCTCTACTGAGCTCTATTTGAATTGTATCTATAGCGCTTAACGCTTTATTAATTCCTTCTGTAAGCCATTCATCCTTTGTAGGAAGCGTCCCAAAATATTCAACTATTTGATATAGTCCCCCTAGTATTTCTAAGTCGCCCAGTAGTTTGTAAGTTCCATGTTTTTCACCATAGTTGACATATTCCCCTGCGACCATTGCTGCTATAATTTCCGGACTGAATCTTGTTGCCAAAAACGCTAAATTAAAGGCATGATATGCTCTTCCTACCTGGTTTTGCAGGGAAAAGTCATAGAAAATAGTATCTACCGCAGAGGGTCCTTTTGCTTGTTCATGTAATCGTGTAAGTACACTTTCGGGTGACATTTTTCGCGGGTCCCTCACGCTATCCCTTGGTAGTTTGTCCCATGGTGTATATGCACTAAATTCATCTTTTATATGTTCTGCAAAATCTATGGATGTTTCTGTTGGATTTGGGGTTTCTCTACATGCATGTCTGAGCCCTTTGTAAGTTAAACTTAGGGCTTCGACCAAATCTCCTTGTGTAAGTTCCAAAGCTCTCTTAAATAATTCAGCAGAACCTATCTTTGGGTTATCTCCTGTAAAATATTCCTCAACAAACAAAACTTTTGAATCAGAAGAGTGCCTCTGCATCACTGATCCTAATTGCGCATCTATTATGTCCATATATAATTCCTTAAAACAGGGCAATACTCTTATTAGTGAAATGGCGTTTTCCGTATCCCCGTCTGCAATAAAAGCTTTGACCCTTTTATAAGTAGAATTACCATAGGCATCTTCCTCCTTTAATTGTCGTGCAAACTCTTGAGTATCCACTCTATACTGGGGTAACGCCACATACACGGTTTGTCCAGTCTCTTGTATATATGAACTAATACCTTCTTTCAATATATCTAGGAAAGGTCTTTGCTCGGGATTCCTTTCAAATTCTACCCCAGGAGGACAATGTCTCTCCATGTTTGCCCTAACATAAGCACGAGTAATTGTAGTTAATCCCCATATGGTGACTTCGTATGCCCTTCGTATTCTTTCTTCATCCGCTTTTTCTGATTGGTCAACCAAGAAATCCAAGAACATCTCCACATTTCTAGTTCCCTGTCTGATTGCTTCAGTTACAATTCGTTCTTTTAAAGAAGAAGGTTCTTTCTCTGGGGCTTTTTCATCAGATTCTTGGGGCAGTTCGTTTTCCCTCATAAGATTTAGTATATAATATTATTGAGTTCAAATGCATGATAAAAAACAACAAGCACTTACTGTTGCACAAACCTTGCAAGTGCAATACCCGTCCCCTAAAACCGAGCTTATCTATAAAAACGAGATGCAACTCGTTATTGCGGTTATGCTTTCTGCTCAAACCACAGACAAAAAGGTAAACCAAGTTACGGAAAAACTCTTTAAAGAGTATACCTCTTGGGATGACTTTGCCAACGCAGAAATATCTTTGTTGGAGAAAGATATTCATGGTGTTAATTTTTATAAAACAAAAGCAATAAGGATAAGAGAAACTGCGAATAAAATTTTGCAGAGTTTTTGTGGAAAAGTGCCTCAAAAAATGGAAGATTTGTTAATACTCCCTGGAATTGCAAGAAAATCTGCCAATGTGATTTTGCAAGAACTTTGGGATATTGCTGAAGGAATAGTTGTAGACACTCATGTAACTAGGGTTAGTAATAAACTGGGTTTGGTTACAACAAAAGATGCTCAAAAAATAGAAAAGGAACTTATGAATTTGCTTCCCTCAAAATACTGGAGGAACTTTTCTGGGGCTATGGTTTTGCATGGAAGATATGTTTGCGTGGCTAATAGTCCAAAATGTAGCGAATGTTGTTTAAACGCAATCTGCCCAAGTAGGGAGTAGGTCTGGATTGTATCTCCAAGATAAACTTAGAGAACCCCCCTAATTATTTACCATTCAATAATCACCATTCCCCAATGATAAGTTGCCATTTCTTGGTACCTAAAGATTCCTCCCGAAGGGAATTTGTACTCAAAATATTGCCCCGGTTCAATTGTGACAATACTTTTTAGGCCTTCGTAGGATTTATCAAGGGGTTGTAGATATATAGTTTTATTAGTGGTATTTGTCCATCTTATGGTTTGCCCCTTAAAAGGTTGTACTTCTTTTGGATCCCATCCTTCTTCAGTATATTTAATCTCCATCAAGGTTTCTGTTCTCTCTTTCTGCATAGGGGTAAGTTCTTTTTCCTCTGGCTCAACCAAAGTTTCCTCTCCAGGTAAGTCTATTTTTTTCTCCCTCTTTATTCGTGCAATTTCCTCTTCCAATAGTTGTTTAAGCTCCTCTGCGTTTTTAGCACTTAGTCTTTGTTTGTTTAGAAAAAAGGTGGGAGATGTGACAATTTCCAACTTTCCCGCATCTTTTAGGTCTGCCTCAATTAGAGAATCATACCCTTTATCTTTAAGTCCGCTTTCAAACTTACTTTTATTCAGATTTAAAAGTGATGCCCAGTCTAAGAGAATTTTTTCTGTTATTTTCTCTTTATTTTCATTGTTTATTGCACCTTTTTCCAGCGCTAAAACTGCATATTCCCAGTACCTTCCTTGATCCCCCGCTATTTGAGCAGCCTTTGCGATCAGCTTTCCTTCGGTGGTTTGCGTAAAAGGGCGCAAGGCAAGGCTTAAGTATCTTGGTTCCTTCTTATAAACTTCATATGCTGCATCTAAATAAGGAAGCTCCGGAGAATTTTGGTAATTTGCAAAAATAACTAAGCTCAAAGGTGCTTCTGGAAAACCTAAAATATAGGTATGTCCTGCAATTAAATCGGCTTCATCTATGGTTTTTAGGGTTGGGATTTCCACAGGTTTGGTTTGGGAAACGGCAATTATAATTGCAAAAAGTACTAACAAAATAAGGCCTGTTAAAAATATTGGTATGTTTCTTTTTATAAACCGCATACTTACTCTTCCTTATATTTACTTTTGTTTAGGCAACCTGATTGATTGGTTTTTCCTTGTAAACAAGGACTTCAATCACATTATCCGCCGCCATTCTTGCCATTTGTATTCGGGCCTCTTTTGTTGCGCT
>ERZ795047.4018-NODE-4018-length-12651-cov-4.495634_pt1 | contig 12651 bp, 10 predicted proteins | sample MGYA00375131_ERZ795047 | MGnify/ENA primary metagenome ERZ795047 (study PRJEB30176, sample SAMN05720228) | activated sludge metagenome | isolation source: Anaerobic digester | place: Japan | collected 2015-05-20 ... | reverse complement strand
AGTGATTCGCCTGCACAAGCATACAGGGTTGCCCGTCGTTTGACCTGGAGGATACCTGTTACCGCAAAGGGGAGAATGCCGCTGGGGCTTTACAGATTCCTTTACCCGTCGTTTTTCGGCGATATAATCAGGGAGGCTGCGGCACAGCACAATGTTGATCCTTATCTGGTCAGTGCAGTGATAAGGCAGGAGAGTATCTTTAATCCTGTGATAAAGTCGCCTGTTGGAGCGATCGGGCTGATGCAGATAATGCCCTATACAGGCAAATATATCGCTGAGAAGGTTAATGTCCCATTTGCAAACGATTCTCTTTCCTGCCCGCTTTACAATATCCGGTTCGGGACTTTTTACATACGGGAGTTGCTGGATGAGTTCAACGACAATATAGTGTTGGTTCTGGCCAGCTATAACGGGGGACCTCACAATGTCCGGAAATGGTTCAGCAGGAATAAAGAAGAGGAATATGATCTTTTTGTGGAAGATATAGCTTTTTCTGAAACTCGTGATTATGTAAAGAAAGTGCTGGCCAATTACTGGACTTACCGGGTACTTGCAGGTAATTCAGGTTTTGCCTTCGGGGTTGAGAGCGCATTATCGGCAGGTACACGTCATTCCAGATAAGTGGTTGCAGGTGTGGATTTTATGGGGAAAATTCGAGTTTCTGTTGCCACTGAAGGCTGATCTCTCTTATTTTTCAGTGTTCGGGTAAAATGCCTGGGATAATTTTTCAAACAGGAGGTCCTATGTTCAGAAGTATTCTACTGTTAGGCATATTTGGCGTTTTCATGGCTTTTGCTCAGGATGACGATGATGTGAAAGCGGATTCGATTGTTTATGAAAAGCCTACAGAGTGGCGTGTCTTTTCTGCATCGGGACCGGTGAAGGCTTTTACTCTGCAGAATGATGTGCTGTGGTTTGCTACTCAGGAGAGTGTTTTCTCTACGAGCATGAAAAAGGCTGCTGAGCAGAAATTTCCCACTTTGGGAAAAATTGCGGGAAGTGATGTAACTTGCATGGTAACTGATGCTTCCGGCAAAGTATGGATTGGTGGAAATAACGGAGTAGCTGTCAGGAGCGGAAATCAGTTTATAAATTACACATCTGAAAATGGCCTTCCAAGCGATGCTGTGAGCAGTATGGCTGCTTCTTCAGATGGAAAAGTCTGGGTTGGTACAGATAAGGGGCTGGTTTGTTTCCAGGGGAGCTCATCGAAGACCTATACTACAAAAGATGGTCTGGTGAGCGACAAAGTGCAGGCGCTTATGGCTGGGAAGAAGGGCGATATCTGGGTAGGGACCAACAAGGGAATCAGTGTTTTTGATGGAGCGAAGTGGACACTTCATGATATGAAAAAGGGCTTGAGCTGGAACGATGTGAAGGCTTTGGCGCTTGATTCCAGGAAGAATGTTGTCTGGGCAGCAGTTGGTGAGAAAGATGTGAACTGCTTTGAGAATGGGAAATGGAATACCTATATGGAGATTCAGCCCGGGATAACAAGCATAATGGTTGATACACAGAGCAGAATCTGGTTTGGATCTGAAACGGGTCTTCTTAAGTTCAATGGAGATGAGTGGATTAGCGATCCAAAGCAGTTAGGCATACCTGCGGCTCAGGTTTTCAGTCTTCACAGGGATAATGGTGGAAATTTGTGGTTTGCCATGGAAAGCGGAGTGGTCAGACTTGCAAATCCATATCCATTCTGATTCCTTTTGGCATAATCATTGCGGCATAAATTGACATGCTACTCTGAATGAGTACTGAAGAGACCATGTCAGGGCGGCATGTTCGGTGTAGCTCTGCTTTTTAATGGTAAACATAAGAAATCAGGGAGGTTGCAGTGATATGGACAAAATAAAGATCGCGGTTGTTGGAATTGGCAACTGCGCAAGTTCTCTAATCCAGGGCATACAGTATTATAAGGATAAAAGACCCCAGGATGCAATTGGTTTGATGCATTGGGATATTGGTGGATTTAAACCATCGTCGATAGAAGTAGTTGCCGCTTTTGATATTGACAAGAGGAAAGTCGGAAAAGATGTCAACGAAGCGATCTTCAGCAAGCCCAACTGTACTGCCGTCTTCTGCCCTGTGATGCCCCTTGCTGGTGTAAAGGTAAGGATGGGGAAGGTGTTGGATGGTTTTTCAGAGCACATGAAAGACTATAATGAAAATGATCGTTTTGTACTCTCTTCGGAAAAGGAACCTGAAAGAGAAGAAGTAGTAGATATCCTCAAGGAGACCGGTGCAGAGATACTTCTGAACTATCTTCCTGTGGGTTCTGAAGAGGCAACCCGCTTTTATGCTCAGTGTGCCCTCGATGCGGGGGTTGCTTTTATAAATAATATCCCTGTCTTTATTGCCTCAAATCCTGTATGGGCAAAAAAATTTGAAGAAAAGAATCTTCCGATAATAGGAGATGACATAAAGGCACAGTTGGGTGCTACAATAACTCATCGTACTCTGACAGATCTGTTCAGGAAAAGGGGTGTTAAGCTGGAACGTACCTATCAGCTCAATACCGGGGGGAATACCGATTTCCTGAATATGCTTAATCGGGCACGCCTTAAATCCAAAAAAGAATCCAAAACAGAGGCTGTTCAATCGGTGGCTGCCTCAAGGCTGGATCAGAGGGATATCCATGTGGGTCCATCGGATTATGTCCCCTGGCAGAATGATCAGAAAATCTGTTTTATTCGTATGGAGGGAAAATTATTCGGTGATGTTCCCATGAATCTTGAACTGAGGTTATCAGTTGAGGATTCCCCCAACAGTGCAGGCGTGGTAATAGACACAATTCGCTGCTGTAAACTTGCCCTCGATGCCGGGTTAGGTGGTGTTCTGCATGGCCCATCATCGTACTTCTGCAAGCATCCTCCTTGTCAAATTACAGACGATGATGCCCACAGGAAAGTCGAAGAGTTTATAAAGCAGTACAGTGTTCAACCGGCAGTCATCAACCAGTCACTCTAATCTGCTGCCGCCATGGTTTTTTCCACTGCCATGAGCGGCGCTTCTCCAGGGTTGAGAAAAAGAATTGCGTTTCAGATAACCTGTCTGACAGCGTTATCAGTGTTGCTGAATTTTTTGGGTTGCACGGTCGCGCCGAGGTATACAAAAAAGACAGAGAAAGAGGCTCCTCCTCCGGAGAAGAAGGTCTCACCCGAAAAGACCAGTAAAACGCACGGGAAGTATTTTCAGGTGGGGATGGCATCATATTATGCCCATAAGTTCCACGGGCGGAAAACTGCCAGCGGTGAAATTTTTAATATGAACGATATGACTGCCGCTCATCCTACACTTCCCTTCAACACTATGGTCAGGGTTACAAATCTTAGTAATGGAGTATCTGTTGTGGTCAGGATAAATGACAGGGGGCCATTTGCAAAAAAGAGGATAATAGATCTTTCCAGAGCAGCGGCCAAAAAACTGGGTATCATTCAATCCGGGGTAGGGAAAGTTGGATTGGAGATTTTAAAAAAGTAGCCAATCAGGACTTGTTACTCATCGCCGACAGCTGTGCTCCTGTAAATTTCCTCTTCGGAATAACCTGCGCTCTTTAGCGGCTGTAAAAAATCGCTTTCTATGTCGGGAATGTAGTTTTTAAGGATTTCTCCCTGGCCTGAAATCTGGAACTCTCCTGTGCAGGCAGGTACCAGAACTGTTTCACCGTTCCCCATCTTTATCTCAGAGTTATTCCAATGAATTGAGGCTGTTCCTGAGATGATAGTATAGAGAATCATCTTGCCGTTTGTGTTCTCCTTCATCGGTGATACCAGAGTGATCTTTTCAGTGGCGAAATGGCGATTGGCAACATAGTAGGTTATGGAGTTTCCGTCCCTTTTCAATTCAAGACCTTTTATTACCTGATTTTTCAATCTGCCCTTGAAATCCAGGACATCAAGTGCCTGTTTCAGATGAAGCTCTCTTGGGCGTCCGTCGAGACCGGGCCGATTCCAGTCAAACACTCTGTACACGGTGTCGGAGTTCTGTTGTACCTCAAAAAGCACTATACCTTCTCCGATGGAGTGGAGAAGGCCCGCAGGAACATAGACAACATCACCTTTTTTCACTGGTATTTCATTTACGAGAGAATCGAAATCCCCGCGTTCGACACCAAGTTTAAACTGTTCTTTCGATACACCTTTCTTTAATCCTAAAGCGAGTTTGGCGCCCTCTTTTGCTCTGAGCACATACCACATCTCAGATTTCCCCAGTTCTCCTCCCTCATGTTCTCTGGCGTAATTGTCCTGAGGATGTACCTGGAGTGACAATTGTTTTTTGGCATCTATCAGTTTAATGAGCAGTGGAAATCTCTGCAGGTGTTTCCAGGCACTGCCCAGCAGTTCCTCTTTAAAATTATTGAAAACGAAGCTCAGGCTTTTCCCTTTGAGGCTTCCGTTTTCAATTATGCTTGCGCCACGGTTATGAGAGGCGACATTCCAGCTTTCGCCGGTATGTTTGAAGGGAACATCTTTATTGAATATTTCTTTTAATGCCTGGCCACCCCAGACATTTTCAGTGTAAACCGGAGTGAGTTTAAGTGGATAAAGAGTCATGTTTAGTAACTTATCATACTAAAATCTGCGCAGGGTTAAAGATTCGCCGGTCTATAAAAAAGAAAATACATCAGGGAGCGGGAAAATCCGAATTCTAAGAGCTTTGTAACTGCTGGAAAAACTCAGGTAAAAATCGGCCATAATCCGATCAGAATAAAAATGCCGGCGAGCAGTTGCAGGAGACTGAACAGAACAGGATTTTTAAGTGCGCCGAGATTGATAAAATAGCCAGCTCCGGTCAGGATGAGCCAGATTGAGAGGAGAATCATGCCTAATCTTTCCATATTTTCCTCCTGAGGGTTGGGTGTATAAAAGATAGCAATTTAAGTGCCTGATTTTGACTTGGGGACGGACTACTTTTTTACTCTTATAAGCGCTTAAGTAAGAGGGATGGACTATATTTTTATTTTATAAGCGTTTAAATAGTCTGGTAGTGGTATTCGGATTTAATTAAGCTGAATAATACATGAGCCGTGGCGCTCTTTTGTGCCTGGATCGGAAGCAGAAATCTATCCTCTGCATTGGAAAAAACAGGTAAATCGTATCAATATTAATGATTACCGCAATAGATTGGTTTTTCTCTTCAGTTATTTTGAGCTGTAATTAAATAAAGAAAAATACCCGTTATCGATCAAAGGGATCTGATAACGGGTAAAAAATATTCCTTCGGTCAGATTTCCGCTTTGCAGTTAATGTGCATACGCTTCACTTTTCCTCGGATGTGGTACTGTGTAGGGAAGAGCAACCATTACTACTCCCTGAATCAATATTTCTATTCCGACCAGAAGACCGATCAGAAAGAAGGAGATCTCTGGCCAGGCACCGATAATCCAGATTCCAAAGGCAAGAGAGATGATCCCGGAAAGCATCACCCAGCCCCAGTTTGCACGATGTTCCACTGGTGCGGCAATGGCTTTGAACAATCCCAGAATGACAAGAAAAGTAGCTATGAAATATGTCAAAGCTGCGGTTGTCAGACCGGGATGGAACATCACCAGAAATCCTATTGCAATTGCCAGAATCCCTCCAAAGAGATGCCAGAAAATTCCTCTGCGGCGGCCGGGGGAAAAAGCAGTTACAATATCAACTACTCCCCGGACTGCTATCACTATTCCAAGAGTAATAATGGATAACCATGTTGTAAAGGCCGCGAATGAAATGCAGATCAATCCCAGGATTATCATCAATACCCCCAGTCCCACACTCCATCCCCGGTAACTTTCGTAGACCGAACGATCTGTATCGATTGTATTCATTGTAAAACTCCTTTTATTTACATGATCTGTTTCTCGTCAACCCTATTAATATTACGTATCACTGAGCCCGTACTGACTTTTTTCTGCCAGTATCGTGCTGGGCTTCCTGTTCGGGGTTGGTATCGGAATTCGTATCAATACCATTGCCCATGTATCCTGACTTTCTGCGTTCAATTTTAAACAGTTAAAGAAAGACTGATTCACGCAGAGACCCGTTTGATTCCAGTTTTGGTTTTAATTTGTGACAATACTCGAAATGTAAACCCCGGGCTTATGGTTAACCGGACATCCGATCCCTTTATGAGTTACAAAAATGTTCTGTCAACTGTCTGTCTGTAACAAAATTGTCTGTCATGTATTCTGCGATCCCGCTTGAATCCTCTTTCTAAGTGAAATTCATTATTGGCATTGCCATTGCATATATATCCTGCGAAAAAAAATAAACGTCTCAATTATCAAGAGAGGATCTATGTTAAAACTCAGAACTTTGGTCGTAATGTCAATGGTAACAGTCAACAGTATGGCGGCGGCACCGGAGATATCTTTCAGCGGATATCTTGATGCTGATGTGTGGGTGGATTTACGGGGATCGTACTTTACAAACAGTGAACTTGATCTTGGTTTATCCCTGCAGTTCAATCCAAAGATCAGTGCACATGTGTATACGACCGTGAATTCCGTGTATTCATTGTCTGGACAGGGGCAGATTCCAGCAGGTGCCGGACTTCCGTCGGAGCGCTGGATTGAGGTTCATTTTGACGGGTTTGATATCACATGGGAGAGTAAAATCGGTACCTTAAAAGTGGGTGATCTTGTTTATCAGTACGGAAAATTCAACTACTATTTCTACAAACGTCTGAGTATGATAACGAAAGAAAGCTTTACAAGAGGGCTAAGCTATGGAATCGGTAATGAAAAAATCAGGCAGGAGATTACAGCGGGTGTAGCTGATGTCGGGGATAATGTAGCGGATCTGCACGGGTTAACAGGAGTCAATCTGAATGAGAATCATTCCCTGGAGCTGTACTACGGGATGCGGGGGAGTTCTCTTGAAGAGATATCATCAGGAACCGATTTCTTTGCAGGTGCACACTACCTGGGATCGATCGGTGACTATCTGTCAGTAAAGGCGGATGTCGGGTACACCTCAATTGGTGGAACCGATAGGGGGAATGTGATTTCTCTTCTTCTGGAGCCGTCACTGACATTTAACCGGTTTTCATTGGATTTCACCGGTTATGCTCTGTTTGACCCTGACTCGGTAAATAAGCTTGCTGATGACCCGCTGTTCGGGATTGCTGATGAGCTGATGTTTTATGTGGAACCGGGGTACAGTTTCAATGACAAGTTTGCAGTGGGTTTGCCTCTGGAGTTTCATGGGGCGGATCTGGAGAACAAGGATGATAATGCGTTCTGGGCTGTTCCCACCTTTTACATCTATCCTGCTGAGAATATTCAGTGGTGGTTGTGGGGACAGGTTGTGGTTCCGCTCTCTGATGGTGTAAAAGGCAAGGATCTTCTTTACGGAATAGGATCCGAAATAATTGTGGAGTTTTAATAGATCAGGAATAACAATGATGGGATTTTTTAATTAAGTAAATCAAGGGGGTGGAGAATTGCAGGCGCATGCGATTCCTGATACACAACGAGGTGTGACACTCCCATCCCTTATGCAGTCAAGATGCAGTTGAGATGAATATGCTTTACTTCATGAAAATGATGGGACTTGTTACAGAAATGTACCGCAGTCTATCAAACGAAACAGTGTTGTGCCGGTGCAGATCGATATCGTCTGTGAATAGAGCGTGTTTGACACAATTTGCCATTATGGCATGTCTATTGCACTGACAGGTTGACGGGACAAAATAAGACAAATAATAAACTTTCAAATACAGGGAAGGAGTTTTCTATGAGTAAGGTTTGGATGGCGGTTCTGGCGGCGGTGGTTTTGACGCCAGGTTCGATAAGTGCTGAAACCGGAAGTGCGATAAGCACGGTTGACACGCTCTGGGTGCTTGTCGCAGCATTTCTGGTATTCTTCATGAATGCCGGTTTTGCGTTTATAGAGACGGGATTCTGCAGGGCGAAAAACGCTGTTAATATATTGACAAAAAATTATGTGGTTTTTGCGATTTCAGCCCTGGTGTTCTGGGGGCTTGGTTATGGCCTGATGTTTGGCGAACAGGGAAATACCTTTATTGGAGCCGGATCGTTTCTGGTGAGTGAAAATTCTTCCAGTCCGGTATCGAACATTCCTCTATTTGCCTTTTTCTTCTTTCAGCTTGCCTTTGCTTCGGCTGCATGCTCGATAATTTCCGGGGCTGTGGCGGAGAGGATTAAGTTTGCTGCTTTCATTCTCTTTGGTATAGTGATGGTTGGTGTTATTTACCCGATTGGTGGCCACTGGGTTTGGGGTGGAGGATGGCTGGCGGATCTTGGATTTCATGACTTTGCCGGATCTACTGTAGTGCATTCTGCTGGAGGGTGGGCAGCCCTGGCTGGAATAATTCTGCTTGGAGCACGCCTTGGTAAATACAGAAAGGATGGGAGTGCAAGGGCGATAGTCGGTCATTCTATTCCTCTGGCTACACTGGGTGGTTTTATACTGTGGCTTGGATGGTTCGGGTTTAATCCAGGAAGTGAACTGGCAGTTACTGAGAATGTTCCAAGAATAGCTCTGACAACAGCTCTGGCATCGTGTGCGGGAACAATAACTGCGATGTTTACAGCCTGGAAACTTATGGGGAAGCCGGATTTGTCGATGATTATAAACGGGTGTCTGGCTGGTCTGGTAGCAATCACTGCAGGATGTGCGGTAATTTCTCCTCTGGGCAGTGTAATAGTGGGTGCCATAGGTGGTATTCTGGTGGTAGTCTCGGTTATAGCTTTTGACAAAGTCAAAATTGACGACCCGGTTGGAGCCCTGTCTGTGCATCTTGTAAACGGTGTCTGGGGTACTTTAGCGGTGGGATTGTTTGCTGTACCGGGGCGTGTTGATGGAGTCACAGGATTGTTTTATGGTGGTGGTATAGGGCAGGTGTTATCGCAATTGGCCGGTATTACCGCTATCGGTGGCATAGTTTTTATACTGTCAATGGTGTTCTGGTTTATCATAAAGAAAACAATCGGTCTGAGAGTCTCCCGTGAGGAGGAGATCGGAGGCCTTGATATCGGTGAGATGGGACTTGAGGCTTATAATGGATTCCAGATATTCACTACTGAGGGATAAGACAACTGCGGAATAAACGGGAGGAATAAACTATGAAGATGGTTGTGGCGATTATACAGCCGAACAGGTTACCTGATGTAAAACAGGCATTGTTTGATGCTGATGTGTGCAAGATGACTGTGACAAATGTTATAGGCTGCGGGCAGCAGGCCGGGTATACGGAGAGTTACCGCGGCAATATATTCGAAGTCAATCTTCTGAAAAAGGTAAAGCTTGAAATAGCTGTAAATGAGGAATTTGTGGACCGTACAGTCCAGGCAATCATTAAAGGGGCACGTACGGGAAAAATAGGTGACGGGAAGATATTCATTTTTGATCTTCCCAGGTGTATCAGGATAAGGACAGGTGAGGAAGGAGGGTGTGCTATCGGTTAGACGGGTAAAAATTCGGGATCAAGACACAGGTAATTCGTATCCATGAACCGGTGCCGGTATCGGAACCGGTTCATTTTTATTATGTTCTTAATCGTAAATAAAAAAAGAGGCGGCATTAGTGACGCCTCCGGCCAGGCTAAGCCCGGTGAACCGTGCTTGCAGGAAAATGAAATCTCATTATTTCTATTTAACCCGATTTATCAGGGTTTACATGTATTGGAGTGAACAAACGTGAAAAGAAGGTTTTTTGAGTAACTAAAGGGGGAGTGGATACTTTCGTATTGTCGTATGTCGTAATGTCGTGCCCTCGTTTTGTCTTACACTACTGGTGGAAGACAAAACGATAATTGTACACCGGATTTCCGTTCCATTCCTATGTTCTTAAACGTAAAAAAAGATCATCAAAAACAGCAGAATAGACTAGTTATGCACACTCGTGCTGTCGTGCACTCGTGTTGTCGTACTGTCGTACTATCTTTTAAGTCACTAAATCCCCGAGATAAAAAAACTATTCCTTGAATCTCTGATAATCGATTCTGTACCGTGCAACCTTATACTGCACAACCCTCTTGGTCGTACCAAGCAGTCTCGCAGCTTCGGTCTGATTTCCCCGGGAATCCTTTAAGGCCTCGGTGAGAAGCTCCTTTTCGTATGCTTCAACCAGGTTTTCAAAAGTCCCGATCCGCTCTCCGCTTGAAGAAAGATCTTTCATCTGAAGTGTCGGGGGAAGGTCGTGGCCGTTGATACAGTCGCCGGATGCCACAATTACAGCCCGCTCGATGACATTTTCCAGTTCGCGCACGTTACCGGGCCAGTGATAAGCCAGGAGCATATCGATCGCAGGGGTGGAGATCCGTTCTATTTTTTTGCCCAGAAGGTCCGAATATTTTTTGGTAAAATAATCTGCCAGAAGCAGAATATCGGAGCCGCGGTCCTTCAGTGGAGGCAAATAGACAGTAAATACATTGATTCTGTAAAAGAGATCCTGTCTGAAGCGGTTCTCCTGTACATCCTTTTCGAGGTCACGGTTTGTGGCAACGATCAGCCGCACATTAACTTTGATCATCTTTGTGCCGCCAACCCGCTGAAACTCTTTCTCCTGGATTACCCTCAGAAGCCGTCCCTGGGCGCTAAGCGGCATCTCTCCGATTTCATCAAGAAAAAGTGTCCCCCCATTGGCAGCTTCAAACTGGCCGACTTTCATTTCTGTGGCGCCGGTGAAAGAGCCCTTTTCGTGCCCAAACAGGACACTTTCCAGAAGAGATTCAGGAAGAGCAGCGCAATTGACGGCAATAAAGGGGCCTTCTCTAAAGGTGCTTCTCTGATGGATTGCGCGTGCAACAAGTTCCTTGCCTGTGCCGGTGTCACCCCGAACCAGAACTGTAGTTGGAGAGGGTGCAACCTGGGCTATCTGACGGAATACCTCGCGCATGACACTGGAGTTGCCCATCATCTCATCGGGTTTGCCTCGCTCCTCGAGTGTTCTGCGAAGTTCCAGGTTTTCTTTCTCGAGCGCAAGGATGCGTTTCTGACGGCGGTCATTTACTACCTGAGAAATAAGGTCAGCGATTGCCTCCAGAAAACGGAGTTCATCCTGAAGTATTGTTTCCTCAGTACAGCTTCTGTCTACGGAGAGTGCTCCGATAACAGATTTGCCGGATTTTATAGGCACACACAAAAATGCGATATTGCTGTCGGAAAGATTTGACCTGGCACCTGTACGGTTAAGGAATTTTGGCTCATTTTTGATTCTGGGGATGACAACCGGTTTGCCTGTTTCAACCACCTGGCCGGTTATTCCTTCGCCAAGCCGGTATCTGCCTTTTTTACGGTCGTGTTCAGAAATCCCCCGGGCAACATCGACGACCAGTTCAGTTCTGTCAGGGTTCAGAATAGAGATCATCCCCCGGTTCATCCCGGCATGAATTTCCAGAATCTCGAGCACATCAGCCATGGTTTTTTCCAGTGCTGAGGCATTGCCCAGAATGCGAGCGATATGGTAAAGTACCGACAAACCGTTGAACCCGAGATTGGCTTTTAATTCAGAAAGTATCATATTTTTCTCTTGATACAAAAATGTATCATCTAAGGTAATCAAAGCAATCAAGATCTGATATTAAGTATCAGATTTGATTGCTTTTTTATTTAACACACTTCAGGAGATAAACAGCATCTCTTTGTACTTTGGAAGATGCCACATGTGATCCGGGATAAGGCTTTCCAGGTCATCAACATGTCTTCTTATATGCTCCATCTGTGGTTTGACCTCATCAAAGTAGTACACTGCACGCTCATCTTCATGCATCGATTCTGCCTTTTTAACCATCTCAGAAAGGATGCCGGTGTTTCTGTTCACGAACAGGATGACATCGCTGAGGTGTCTGTAGAGTTCTCTTCTGTTCTCGATACACTCAGGGTTCAGCTTGAGTTCTTTATCTTTCCCAAGCTCTGTCATCTGCAGCACTGTCTTGCCGATATTGTGCTGGAATTCGTAAGCAGAGGGCAGTACCGATGAGTTGATCATGTCGATCATGGTTTTTACCTCGATATCGAGAACTTTATTGTAGATATCGATCCATATATTGTAACGTGCGGTCAGTTCTGCTTTGCTGAAAACACCCAGTTTTTCGAAGAGCTGGATATTTTTTGGTTCAATCATCGCTGCCAGAGCCGCTGCAGTGGAGGGCTTGTTGGGAAGACCGCGTTTCCTGGCTTCTTCATGCCATTCCTTTGAATAGTTATTTCCATCAAACAATATCGGTTTGCTTTCCTTTATTGTTGATGAGAGAACTTTGAGAACCGCGTTTTCAAAGGATTCACTCTTCATAGCAGTGACAATCTTTTCTCTGATGTCGTTGATTGAGTCTGCTATGATGGAGTTTATAATAGTAATCGAGTTAGAAATATTGAACGAGCTTCCAACAGCCCTGAATTCGAATTTCATCCCTGTGAAAGCAAATGGAGATGTACGGTTACGGTCTGTTGTGTCGCGCGGGAACTTGGGCAGTTGCGCTATTCCAAAATCTACAATATCCTTTTTTGAGATTTTGTTGCGGTTGCCATTTTCAATATTGTCGATTACCTGCTTGAGGTGGTCACCGAGATAAACGCTCATGATGGCCGGAGGAGCCTCATTGGCGCCCAGTCTGTGTTCGTTTCCGGCGCTTGCGACAGAAAGCCTCAGAAGATCGCTGTGTTTGTAAACGGCCTGGATCACAGCTACCAGGAAGGTAAGA
>ERZ795047.4008-NODE-4008-length-12676-cov-4.544172_pt1 | contig 12676 bp, 9 predicted proteins | sample MGYA00375131_ERZ795047 | MGnify/ENA primary metagenome ERZ795047 (study PRJEB30176, sample SAMN05720228) | activated sludge metagenome | isolation source: Anaerobic digester | place: Japan | collected 2015-05-20 ... | reverse complement strand
GTTAGCCAAAGATCCCGCTAGTTCCTATGATGAGGCATGTTTGGAAATCTACAGAAAAGTTAGACCTGGAGAGCCCTTAGTTTTGGAAAATGCAAGGGAATTGGTTAAAGAAATGTTTTTTAATCCTAGCAGGTACAGCTTGGGTTCGGTTGGTCGCTTTAAATTAAATCAAGTCTTAGGTTTAAATATTCCCGATACTCCACAAGGTCGTTTGTTGCAACTGGAGGATTTAGTCAAGATTATTACTAGGGTTATTCAGCTCAACAATGGCATTGGTGAAATTAGTGATATAGATAATCTTGCCAACCGAAGAGTGCGCAGGGTTGGCGAGTTGTTGCAAAGTCGTATACGTGTGGGCTTTTTAAGAATGGCACGAAATGTTAGGAGCAGAATGACTCTAATGCCTAGGGATGAATTACCAACCCCCTCCAAATTGATATCACCTAGAGCAGTCACGGCAAATATACAAAGCTTTTTTGCCACAGGAAGGCTCTCCCAGTTTCAAGACCAACAAAATCCCCTAACTTCGTTGGCGCATATTAGGAGACTTTCCGTTATGGGGCCAGGAGGTTTAACTAAGGAAAGGGCTAGTATGGCAGTTAGAGATGTGCATTACTCTTCCTTTGGACGTATTTGCCCCGTTAGAACACCAGAGGGGCCTAATGTGGGTTTAATAAATTATATGGCCATGTATTCTAGGGTAAATGAGTATGGGTTTTTGGAAACACCTTATTACAGGATTATTAAAGATGATAAGGGTTATAAGGTTACGGATGTGGTGGAGTACCTGGCGGCTTACGATGAGGAAGAAAAAGGGATTACTGATGCTTCAATAAAAACGGATGAGCAAGGATATATTTTGGAGGATCAAGTTCCCATTAGGAGACACGGGGATTTTTATTTGGGCAATGTTTCAGAAGCTGATTATGTTGAAGTAGTTCCACAACAGATTGTGGGTATTTCGGCTGGTCTTATTCCCTTTCTCTCTAACGATGACATTACGAGGGCGTTGGTTGCCGCACAACAACTTTCTCAGGCAGTTCCTTTAATACGCCCTGAGGCACCTTTAGTGGGAACTGGTATAGAAAAGGCGGTGGGGGAAAATTCAGGTGCTGTAGTTAGGGCTTCTGGAAAAGGAGTTGTAGTGTCAGCGGATGCCAATGAAGTGGTTATAAAATACGATGGCGCTAAGAAGAATACCGTTTATAAACCCGCTAAGTTTGTTAAGTCCAATGTTTCTACAAATTACAATCAAAATGTTTTGGTTGACCCAGGACAGTCTGTTAATAAGAATACAATCTTATTTGAAGGCCCCGCATCTCACGATGGTTATACTTCTTTAGGCGCCAATGTAAAGGTGGCCTATATGATTTGGGAAGGTTATGAATACGAGGATGGCATAGTCATTTCTGACAGATTGGTTGAGCAGGATATATTAACCTCAATACACATAAATAATTACGAAACTTCTGTTGTAGAAACAAAGTTGGGTGATGAAGAAATAACTAAAGATATTCCAAATGTCTCAGAACATGCCCTTAGAAACCTTGATGAAAATGGAATTGTGGCTATAGGATCCAATGTTCATTCGGGAGATATTTTAATTGGCAAGGTAGCCCCCAAAGGAGAGGTTGATCTTTCTTCCGAAGAGCGATTATTAAGGGCAATCTTTGGTGAAAAGGCGAAGGAAGTAAGAGACACTTCCTTGAGGATGCCCCATGGTACTCACGGAGTTGTTATAGGAATAAAGAGGGTGAGTAGAGAAGAAAATGACCAATTACCAGTTGGAGTTTTGGAAAATATAACTGTTTATGTGGCAGAAAGAAGAAAAATTAGTGTTGGTGATAAATTGGCGGGTAGGCACGGAAATAAAGGAGTTATTTCAGCTGTTGTACCTGAGGTTGATATGCCCCATTTGGAAGATGGTACCCCAATTGATATTGTTTTTTCCTCAGAGGCTGTATTAAAGAGAATGAATATGGGGCAGATCCTTGAGGCTCCTCTTGGTTTGGCTGGAAGAAAACTTGGGAGACGTTACATAATACCTCCCTTGGAAGCTGTATCTGAAAAGGATATTGCTGGGCAACTTGAAGAGGCGGGGCTTCCTGTATCTGGGAAGTTTAGGTTAATAGATGGTAGAACTGGAGAGTATTTTGATCAGGAGGTGGTTGTTGGGGAAAATTATATCTTGAAATTAGTTCACATGAGTGAGGAAAAGATACATGCCAGGTCTACAGGTCCGTATTCATTAGTTACTCAACAGCCTTTGGGTGGTAAGGCGCAGTTTGGAGGTCAGCGGTTTGGTGAAATGGAGGTTTGGGCGCTAGAAGCTTACGGTGCTGCTCACATTCTTAAAGAAATGCTTACCATTAAGTCCGATGATTTGGTGGGGAGAACTAAGGCATATAGCGCTATGATTCAGGGTACACCCATAGTGGAAAGCACTATTCCCGAAACATTTAAGCTCATGGTTAGGCAATTAAATGGTCTGGGACTTTGTATTAGCCCTGTTTTAGCTCGAGGAGAAACTGAACAGTCGTCAGCGGACTCTGACGATGATATGCCCAATTCCCGTCTTGAAAATTTAGATGGTGACGTAGAAGATAAAATTTCTAGAGAATTAAATTTAAGAAAGGAAGAGGAGGACTATAAATGAAATATTTAAATCAACTAAGAGAATTTGATGCTTTAAGGATACATTTAGCATCTACACAAGAGATATTGGATTGGTCCTTTGGCGAAGTGGTGAAACCCGAGACCATAAACTACAGAACTTTTAGAGCCGTCAGAGGTGGTTTATTTGATGAGAAGATTTTTGGCCCAACCAAAAATTTTGAATGTTACTGCGGAAAATATAAAGGTATTAGATACAAAGGTGTTATTTGTGATAAATGTGGCGTAGAAGTGGCACATTCCCGAGTTAGAAGAGAAAGAATGGGCCATATTATGCTTTCTTCTCCTGTGGTTCATGTTTGGTTTTTTAGAGGCATTCCTTCAAAGTTGGCTATTTTAATCGATGTATCCCCTAGGAAAGTTGCCTCTGTGATATATTTTTCTTCTTTCATAGCTTTAGATGTAAACAAACAAGAAAGAGTAAAGGCTTTAGCTATGGTAGACAAGGATTTGGAAATGGCGGAGCTTCAATACGAGGAAACCCTTTCCAAGAAGATTAGAGAAGCAGAGAATGAATTTGCAGAATTGGCAAAATCCTTCTCAAATGATGAACTTAAATTAAAAGAAAATGGTTATAAACTCCAGCAAAAAATTCAAATAATAAAAAATAAGCTTTCTCAATCTTGGGAGGAGCAATCTCAATTTTATAAGTTAGTTAGAAAAAAGATTGAAGATATAGAGGTGTTTTCGGTAATTTCTGACAATGAGTATATTCAAATGCAAAAATACCTTGATGTTTTTGCCGATATGCAAATAGGTGCAAGCGCTATTAAAAAGATTTTAGATGCGATGAATTTGGATGAGTTATCTAAGGAATTAAGGGATGAGCTTGAAAAGTCAAAGGGTCAGAAAGCTGTAAAAATAATAAGAAGATTAAATGTGGTTGAACAATTTAGGAAAGCGGGAATCCTCCCTTCAAATATGGTTTTAGAAGCCCTTCCTGTTATTCCGTCGGATTTAAGACCTTTGGTTCAGTTAGATGGTGGAAGGTTTGCTTCATCTGATTTAAACGATCTTTATAGAGCAATTATCAACAGAAACAATCGCCTTAGAAAACTTTTAGAAATAGGCGCTCCTGAGGTTATTTTGAGGAATGAGCAAAGGATGCTACAGGAATCTGTAGATGCACTACTTGATGATTCCAAACAAAGAAACCAAACTAGAAGTCGTAGAGGTGTAAAAGAGCTTCGTTCTTTGGCTGATATGGTTAAGGGGAAACAAGGTACATTTAGGCTTAATCTGTTGGGAAAGCGAGTGGACTTTTCTGGGCGTGGCGTTATTGTTAACGGTCCCACTCTAAAACTTGATGAATGTGGTATTCCTAAACACATGGCTTTAGAGCTCTTTAAGCCTTTTGTTATAAAAGGAGTAATGGATAGAGGTTTGGCTCCAAATATAAAGAGTGCTCGTAGAGTTGTTGGAGAAGAAGGTCCAGAGATATGGGAAATATTAGAGCAAGTGGTGGAGGGATACCCAGTTTTATTAAACCGTGCGCCTACACTTTGGAGATTGGGTATTCAGGCTTTTTATCCAAAGTTAGTGGAAGGTGATGCAATTAAGTTGCACTTATGCGTGACTTCTGGGTTTAACGCGGATTTTGATGGAGATCAGATGGCGGTTCATATTCCCTTATCTGAGGCAGCCCAAAAAGAGGCTAGGGAGGTAATGCTATCTACAAAGAATTTACTTAATCCTTCCAATGGGGCTCCGCTTTCTATCCCAAATAAGATAATGCTTTTTGGTACTTACTACATGACTTCTATAGACGCAGATCTTTCTCCTATTGAGAAAGTTTTTGGAACAAAAGAAGAAGCTATATATGCATATTCTGTTTCAAAGATTGTAGGTTTACGTCAAAGCATAAGATTATTATTGAATGGAGAAATTATAGAAACCACTCCAGGAAGGATTCTTTTTAATGAAGTTATTCCCGCAAGTTTTGGCTTTATAAACAAAGACATGACTAAGAAAGATGTTAACGCCCTTTTGGCAAAAGCCTTTGAAACTGAGAGCTCCGAAGTAGTTGTTCGGATGATTGATGATATAAAAGATCTTGGTTTGAAATATGGAACTGTGTCTGGACACTCTGTTTCTCTAACAGATATTGAGGTCCCTGCCGAACGGGAGAAAATTATTGCTGAAGGAAAGGAATCCGTAGCGAAAATAGATAGGAATTATAAGAGAGGCCTTATTACCAAAAAAGAGGCTCAGAGGCTTATAGAGGATATTTGGATTGATATTACTGCACGCATAGATGAGGCCGTCTGGAAGGGTTTAGGTCCTTCCAACCCAGTAAAAGTTTTAGTTAATTCTGGTTCTACAAGAGCCTCTAGGGATCAGGTTAAACAAATCGCCGGTATGCGTGGTTTAATGACTGATCCTACAGGAAAGTTGGTTCCGATGCCTATTTTGGGTAATTACAAAAACGGGTTATCTGGCTTGGAATATTTTGTAGGGGCAAGAGGGGCTAGGAAGGGATTGGTGGATAAGGGTTTAAAAACTGCAGATGCAGGATATTTGACAAGAAGGTTAGTAGATGTTTCCCAGGATCTCATTATTAGGGAAGATGATTGCGGCACAAAGGAAGGTTTACCCGTTAAGGTTGGTGAGGGCACTGTTCTCCAAACCTTTGTAGAGAGGTTTGCGGGTAGGTTTTTGGCATCTCCGGTGAAGTTAGATAAGGGAAAAGAATTACCTGTGGGAACTTTGCTTACAACTGAAAATCTTAAGGAAATTGAGCAATCCAAAGTGGAGGAGATAATCATAAGATCTCCTGTGGCATGTAAGACTAGGAGAGGTTTATGTGCCAAATGCTATGGTAACGACATTATGACTAGAGATATAGTTAAAATTGGTGTTACTGTAGGTGTCCAGGCCGCGCAGTCAATTGGTGAGCCTGGTACACAGCTTACAATGAGGACTTTCCATACAGGCGGAATAGCCGGAAAGGATATTACTCAAGGGTTGCCTAGGGTGGAGGAGTTAGTAGAGGCTAGAACTCCTAAAACATTGGCCATTATGAGTTCAATTGACGGTGAGGTTAAAATCATGACGGCTGGGGATGACAGAAAAATTTATGTTATTCCCTCTGGTGGAAAAAAAGAAGACACAGTTGAATACTCAGTAGATCCCATAGCAGAAATTGTCGTTAAGGATGGCGATAAGGTTTCCAAAGGTGATAAACTAACTTCAGGCCATTTGGATTTGCAAGAGCTATATTCCGTAGTAGGGGCCAGACTTACTCAAAGGTATATTATAGATCAGGTTCAACAGGTTTATGCTTCCCAGGGTGTTTCTATAAATGATAAGCATATAGAAACAGTAGTTAGCAAGATGTTTAATAACATCAAAATTACCGATGTTGGCACCAGTGAGCTTATGTTGGGTGATATTATCACGAGGGATATGTATGAAGAGTTAAACCAAGAGTTAGAAGAACAGGGTGGAGAGAAAGTAAAGGGTAAGCCTGTATTGCTTGGTATAACAAAGGCCTCGCTTAATACAGATAGTTGGTTGGCTGCCGCTTCATTTATTTATACAAGCAGAGTATTGACTGATGCAGCAGCATCTGGTAAGGTCGATAAGCTAATGGGATTGAAAGAAAATGTTATTATTGGTAGATTAATCCCAACAGGCGAAAGAGCCATATTAAAAGAAAAAAAATAATGTATGCCTACAATTAACCAACTTATAAGAGAGAATAAAAGAAAGATACACAAGAAAAAGGTAAAAACACCTGCTCTTAAGAGTGTATATAACTCTATTGAAAGGTTAACAAAGCCTATTGATGCGCCTTTTAGAAGGGGTGTGTGTTTGCAAGTTAAGACGATGACCCCTAGAAAACCAAACTCTGCTTTAAGAAAAGTTGCAAGAGTTCGCCTTTCCAATGGGAATGAAGTAACAGCATATATACCTGGGGAAGGTCACACCTTACAGGAACACTCTGTTGTTATGGTTAGAGGCGGTAGGGTTAAAGATTTGCCTGGTATAAAGTACACTATTGTTAGAGGAGTATACGATTTGGGTGGAGTAGCCAAAAGAAAGTCTTCAAGGTCTATTTATGGTGCCAAGAAACCTAAGGAGGCTACAGCATGAGAGGAAAACAATCCCCACGAAGAGAAGTAAAAATTGACCCTGTCTATAAATCCCCTTTAGTCACTAGATTTATAAACAAAGTAATGCTCAATGGTAAGAGAGATTTAGCCCAGGCAATTGTGTATAACGCAATTTCCCGATTGGGTGAAACAGAAAAAGATGCCATTGCGGTGTTTGAATTAGCACTAAAAAATGTTATGCCTGTTAAGGAGGTAAGATCCCGTAGAATAGGTGGCGCTACCTATCAAGTTCCTTTGCCAGTTAAACAATGGAGATCAGAGGCTCTTGGTATAAGGTGGATTGTGGATGCCGCTAGAGGAAAGAGTGGTAAATCTATGGAAGAATTTCTATATGAAGAACTAAAGGCTGCCAGTGAGAATACTGGTTCCGCTGTTAAAAAGAGAGAAGAGGTACATAAAATGGCTGATGCAAATAGAGCCTTTGCTCACTTTGCAAATTAAGTTAAAATATTCCCCATGGCTCAAGCAGAAAATAAAAAGTATCCTTTGGAGAAAATAAGAAATATAGGAATTATTGCTCATATTGATGCTGGTAAAACCACCACAAGCGAGAGAGTTCTTTACTATACTGGAAAATCCCACAAGATTGGAGAAGTACATGAAGGCGCAGCCACAATGGATTGGCTGGAGCAGGAAAGAGAAAGGGGGATTACTATTCAATCGGCCACAACCACTTGCTTTTGGAAGGATCATAGAATTAACCTTATTGATACTCCAGGACATGTTGATTTTACAGCGGAAGTAGAAAGGTCTTTGCGAGTTTTAGATGGTGGCGTGGTCTTGTTTGATGGTTCCCAAGGTGTTGAGCCTCAGAGCGAAACGGTTTGGAGACAGGCAGAAAAATATCATGTTCCTCTTTTGTGTTTTGTGAATAAGCTTGACAAAATTGGTGGTGATTTTTATATGTCTCTGAACTCAATAAGAGAAAGACTTTCTAAGAACGCTTATCCCGTACAAATTCCTATTGGTATAGAGGGGGATTTTAAATCGGTAATAGACCTTTTGGAAATGAAAGCTTATGAATTCTCGGGAAAAATGGGTGATACCATTACGGAAATTGAGGTCCCCGCTGACTATTTAGAAAAAGCCCAAGAATATAGAGGGCAACTTGTGGAAAAGTTGGCAGAATCCGATGACAGTCTGATAGAGAAATATTTGGGCGGTGAGGAAATATCCTTGGCTGATTTGAAAGTGGCCTTGAGAAAAATGACTATTTCCGCTCAGGTATATCCTGTCTTTGCGGGGGCTTCACTTTCCAATGTAGGTGTACAAAAACTTCTTGATGGTGTTGTAGATTATCTACCTTCCCCCGCAGATGTTGGTTCTATAACTGGTTATAAAGTTGGCACTGGAGAGCAGGTTACATTGCCCCCTACCACTGAAGGACCTTTTGTGGCGCTTGCTTTTAAATTGCAGACAGATCCTTATGTGGGTAGACTAACATATTTTAGAGTCTACTCTGGTACTGCTACAACAGGTTCTTATATATACAATTCCACCCAAGGTCGAAAGGAACGTTTGGGTAGAGTTATTTTAATGCATTCCAACAAGAGAGAGGAGATTGCTGAAATTCACGCGGGGGAGATTGGTGCCGCAATTGGGTTAAATGCTGTAACTGGGGATACACTTTGTTCTGAAGGTACGCCTATTCTCTTGGACGCTATAACATTTGCAGAACCCGTTATTGGGTTGGTTGTGGAACCAAAAACAAAGGGAGATAGAGATAAATTAGGTGAAGTTTTGAAAAAATTTTTGGAGGAGGATCCTACATTGAAAATAAAATCGGATCCAGAAACTTCTCAAACCGTTTTATATGGCATGGGTGAGTTGCATTTAGATATAATCGTAGATCGAATGAAGAGGGAGTTTGGTGTAGAAGTTGTGACAGGAACTCCCCACGTGGCTTATAGGGAAAGTATTAGAAAAAAGGTAGAGCAGGAAACAAAATATATTCGCCAGTCTGGAGGAAGAGGTCAGTATGGTCATGTGGTTATAGAGATGGAGCCTTTAGCGCCAGGTTCAGGTTTTGTATTTGAAGATCGTATAAAGGGTGGGGCTATTCCAAAGGAATATATTCCTGCTGTGGAAAAGGGTCTGAAGGAGGCAATGGAAAGTGGAGTTATGGCGGGGTACCCTGTTGTAGATATTCAAGTTAACCTTATTGATGGTTCCTTCCATGAAGTGGACTCGTCAGAAATGGCGTTTAAAATTGCTGCTTCTGAGGCATTTAAGGAAGCCCAAAGAAAGGCTTCTCCTTATTTATTAGAGCCAATTATGAAAGTGGAAGTTATTACACCAGATGAGTTTATGGGAGATGTTATAGGAAATCTTTCTGGTAAAAGAGGAAAAATAGAAGGTACAGAAAAAAGGGGTCAGGCAACTGCAATCAAAGCCGAGGTGCCTCTGGCAGAGATGTTTGGGTATGCTACGGTACTCAGAGGTATGACCCAAGGTCGCGCAAGCTTTACAATGGAGCCAAGCCATTACGAAGAAGTTCCCGCAAATATTGCAACAGAAATAGCTGCTGGGAATATAAAATAGTAGTGTATTTTTTCTCTTTTGTGTTATCATACAAAACACTAAGATAGTAATAAGTTATTAAGTTTTTTGAGGTACTTTTTTAAGTTACCTCGCATGAAAGGTTATAGAATGCCAAAAGAATTTGAAAGAACTAAGCCGCATGTTAATGTTGGAACTATTGGTCACGTTGACCACGGTAAGACAACATTAACTGCTGCGCTCACAACTGTTCTGTCCCAAGTATTTCCTTCTGATCTTAACGTCGCTCTCAAATATGAAGATGTAGAGAGCTCTGCTGAAGAGATTGCAAGAGGTATTACGGTTAATTTATCTCATATTGAGTATGAAACAGCGTCACGCCACTATGCTCATATAGATGCTCCAGGTCACGCTGACTATATTAAGAATATGATTACTGGGGCTGCTCAAATGGATGGTGCAATCTTGGTTGTATCTGCACCAGATGGTCCAATGCCTCAAACAAGGGAGCACATCTTGCTCGCAAACCAAGTTAATGTTCCCGCCATGATAGTTTTCATGAACAAATGCGATATGGTTGATGACCCGGAAATTCTGGATCTTGTGGAATTAGAAATTCGTGAACTGTTGACCAAGTACAAGTTTGATGGGGAAAATGTTCCTGTCATAAGAGGATCCGCCACAAAGGCTTTGGAGGGTGACCCAGAGGCTGTTGAAGCAATCAAGAAGCTTATAGAAGCTATTGATACTTATATACCAACTCCTGAAAGAGATTTGGATAAACCTTTCCTAATGCCTATCGAAGATGTATTTTCCATCTCTGGGAGGGGCACTGTTGCCACTGGTAAGGTAGATAGAGGTAGGTTAACCCTCAATGAAGAGCTGGAGATAGTAGGTATTAAGGATACTATTAAGACTGTAGCTACTGGGATAGAAATGTTTAAGAAGCAAATGAAGGAATGTCAGGCTGGTGACAATGTTGGAATTCTCTTAAGAGGTGTTGATAGAGACGGAGTTGAGAGAGGTCAGGTTTTAGCTAAACCGGGTAGCATAACTCCTCACACAGAATTTGAGTCGGAGGTGTATGTACTTTCTAAAGAGGAAGGTGGTAGGCACAAACCGTTCTTCAATGGGTATAAGCCTCAGTTTTATGTGAGGACAACCGATGTTACTGGAGAAATAAATCTTCCCGAAGGTGTAGAAATGGTTATGCCTGGGGATAATGTTAAGCTTGCTGTAAAGCTCATTACACCAATCGCTATAGAAGAAGGGTTGAAGTTTGCCATTAGAGAGGGAGGTCACACTGTTGGTGCGGGTGTGGTAACAAAGATAATTAAGTAACGCATTACCAGAAAGAGGCCCGCTTAGGCGGGCTTCTTTTCGGATGAGCTAAAAAACACATGCCAAAAGAAACAAAAAAAGAAGTAAAAATCAGAATAAAGCTTAATGCCTACGATAGTAGGGTTATGGACTCTAGTTGCGAAAAGATAGTTGAAACTGCTATAAGGACTGGTGCGGAAGTGGTTGGCCCAGTGCCTTTGCCCACAAAAAGGGAGCTCTATACTGTAATAAGAGGTCCACATATTGATAAAAGGTCTCGTGAACAGTTTGAGTTAAGAACACACAAACGTATCATTGATATAAGAAGACCTACAAGCGCCACGATTGATAGCCTCTCCCACATGAGTTTACCTGCTGGAGTTGGCGTGTCTATTCAAATGTAATATTGTGTCTAATTAGGTATTGGAATTTTTGTGGATTGTTGGTAAAATCGCCTTTGGCGTTCCCTGGGAGGAGATTAGCAAAAATTTTTTTCCAGTGGAAAGGTTATATGAATTTGATTTATAAAAATAAGCATGAAGGTACAGGAAATAAAGGGAAAAAAACTGAATATGAGCCAGATTTTTCGTCAAGACGGTGTGGTTATACCTGTAACCTATATTCAAGTAGATGATCCCCAATTTATTCAGGAAGACTTAAAAGATAAAAATATCTCTGTTACTGGTATCTCTAAGGGAAGAGGCTTCGCAGGAGGGATGAAGCGTTATGGTTTTAAACATCAACATGTTACTAGGGGATCCTCCAGTAAAGTTAGAGCAATGGGTTCTTTAGGATGTCAAACACCTAGTAGAGTTTTTAAGGGTAAAAGAATGCCAGGTCATTATGGGAATGAGCAAGTTACCATACACGGATTGCGAATAGTGGATTTTATCAAGGAAAATTCTCTTATATTAGTTTCGGGATCTGTCCCTGGGGCTAGAAACTCCAAAATAATTTTAAAGATTAAGGAATAATGAACATGGAAATAAATGTTTTTTCAAAAACAGGTGAAATATCTAGAAAACATAATGTTTCAGAATCTATATTTGGGATAGAGCCCAACACTTCTGTTTTAAGCCAGTATGTTTATGTGTTTAGATCTAATCAAAGGCAGGGAACCTCCAAGACCAAAACTCGTTCCGAAGTTTCGGGGGGTGGGGCTAAGCCTTGGAGACAAAAAGGAACTGGTAGAGCAAGGCATGGTTCCAGAAGAAGCCCAATATGGGTACACGGAGGTATAGCGCATGGACCGCAACCTCAGTCTTGGAAGTTGGCTTTTCCAAAAAAGATGAGAGTACAGGCTTTAAAATCCGCATTGTCCTTGAAACATGCAGAAAACAAGGTTCTTGCTATTGAATCCGTAAAATTTGACCATCCATCTACAAGTGAGGCGCAAAAACTTATTACAAGTCTTAAGTTGGGTGGAAGGGTTTTATTTATTCAGAAGGATAATGATTTAGGAATTAGAAGATCCTTTTCCAACATTCCCAAAATGAAGGTTTCTATGGTGGAAAATCTTTGTACATATGATATTTTGCTAGCTGACAATATAATCTTTACTGATGATGCGTTAAATTTTTTGGAGGAAAAATATGCGAATAAATAGAGTTCTAATAAAACCGGTTGTTACAGAGAAGGCATTAGATCTGTACAATAGGGAAGGTAGATATACCTTTGAGGTGGATCTTTCCGCATCGCAATCCGATGTAAAAAATGCCTTAAGAGATGTTTATCAAGTGGATGCCACCGCGTTTAGAGTTAATGTTTTGGCTGGAAAAAGGAAAAGACTACCAAAGACGTCTAGGTTTATAACAACACAAATGAGGAAAAAAGTCACTTTTAAGTTGAAAAAAGGAAAGTTGGATATTTACCAAGGAGAATAATATGATAAAAAGTTATAAACCTACAACCCCTAGCCAAAGATTTAGAAAATCTTTATTAGGTACAACCCAGTCGATAAAGCCGTTAAAGAAGCTTACTCAGCCTTTGAAAGGTAGTAAGGGTAAGGCAAACGGTACCATAACCGTTAGACATCAGTCCAGAGGGGCTAAGAAACACTATAGATTAAT
>ERZ795047.4007-NODE-4007-length-12684-cov-4.394568_pt1 | contig 12684 bp, 7 predicted proteins | sample MGYA00375131_ERZ795047 | MGnify/ENA primary metagenome ERZ795047 (study PRJEB30176, sample SAMN05720228) | activated sludge metagenome | isolation source: Anaerobic digester | place: Japan | collected 2015-05-20 ... | reverse complement strand
GAAGGGTCGCCCGTTTTCAGCCCGTCGGGACAACTGATCGGCATGATCGCCACGGAATTCCACATCGGCAATTTTCCCGGCATCACCCTGGTCACGCCGGCGGAAATCGTCGTGGATTCGGCCCTTTCGCTCATCAAGACGGGCAAACGGGAACGCGGCTGGATACCAGGCATGGTCTTGAAACAGGATGAAGAAGGCGTTTTGATTGAAGAGTTGGACGCGAACAGCCTCGCGGCGGAATCCGGCCTGGCGGTGGGGGATTTGATCATCGGGGTGGGAGGCGAACGGGAAAGCCAATTGTGGAAAATTTATTACAAGATCCTCGATACCAAACCTCAGGATACCATCCGGCTCGAAGTGAAGCGCGGATCGCAACTGTATTTGTTCGATGTGCCCACATCCTCGCGTAAGCCCAGGTAGGTAATTTGTTCTGGCTCTCACGGTTTCTACTTATTCTCGGAGTATGGCTCCTTCCGGGCAGTGGAGCGGGGTGGGCCAAAAACCAGCCCCCGGTGAGTTGGTTCTCCCTGTTGGAGGAGATGATCACGCTGCCCACGGTTTACCGCCCGCCGGCCGGCTCCGCGGGGATGATCGCCCGTTCTCATCTGGACGGGAGGCATGGCGCGGAGGAGGGTTTTCTCCGGCAGGAGGGGGATTGGTATGTTATCGCGGATCTGCCGGGACCCGGGGCCATCCGCCGCATCTGGTCACCCAACCCGGCGGGCCGGATCCGGATATTTGTGGACGAGGCCGCCACGCCCCGGCTAGAAGTTCCCTTCCCGGATTTGTTCGGCGGCCAGATCAAGCCGTTCCAACGGCCTTTTATCCGCAGTTCGAGCCAGATCCCGGGATCCCATTGGTCGTATATTCCCATCCCTTACGCGAAACTCTGCCAGATCGCGTTAGAAAAATTGTGCGATTACCAAATAGAATATGAGACCTATCCTCCCGGGCAGGCGGTCCAGCCGTTTGCTTACCCCTTTTCCAAGGAAGACAGCCGCAAGCTCAATGAAATCGTAAAATCCATCAAATCGACGCCCCAACCGCCCTACAAAGAGGGAAAAGACCTGAAAACCTATTCGGTGACCTATTCGCTGGCCGCGGGAGAACGCATCGTCCTTGCCACCTTCGCGGGACCGGCCGTTCTCCGGGGCCTGCAAATCCGCTGGCCGGACAGCCGGGTGGAAACCGGGCGCTGGATATGGTTATGCGGGTATTGGGATCAGGAATCTTCTCCCAGCCTATGTGTTCCCTTGCATGATTTTTTTGGGGGCTCCGCGCAGACCCTGGCGGCCGGACGGGATAAGCAAGGCTGGCGGCATTTCTACCTCCCCATGCCTTTCGCGCAAGAAGCCCGTTTCGAGCTCAAAAACAACTCGAACAATCAAACGTATAAAATAGAGGCCAAGTTCGCGGTCCAGACTGTCTCCACACTCCCATCGCCTCTCCGGACATTCCATGCCCTCTGGAAGCGGGATAACGAAACCCCGGTCCAAAACCTCAATTGGGACCCGGAGTCCGGGAGGCTTTTGGGGGACGGCAACGGAAATTTCGTGGCGCTCTCCGCCCAGGGGAGCGGGCATCTGGTCGGAATGGGGCTGCATGCCCTTCCCTTGCCGGAGAGCACGCTTTCTCTCATCGTGGATCAATCCTCGCGCCATTATCTCTGGCCCGGCGTGAATTTGCTGGGTTTTTTCGACCAGGCCAACAAGGCGCAATCCGTCAACTGGTTGTTCGCCGGGGGGACCGACAGCCGGTCCCTGGGCACTTCGCTGTTTCGCCTGTTTGTGCCGGCGCCGTTGGAATTCCATCATGATCTTCTGGTCTCTTTAGAACACGGCCCGGCCAACAGCCTCCGCGCCGATTACGCCAGCACGGCGTACTGGTATCAGGAAGAGCCTCATGCCGTGTATCCCTGGCCCCCGCCGGGTGGCGGAGCGCGCTTCCGTTCTTCCCCGCCGGCGCAACCTGTCCTGGAGTTCCATCCCGCCGGTGCGGCCGCTGTTCTTCCCCTGGAAGCGGAGCGCCTCCCGGCTGACAGCGTGGGCGGGATCTTCGATACCCAAGATATGCTGCCCTACGGGCCGGATTGGAGTGGAAACCAACAATTGCGCTTTGAAGCCTCGCAGCCGGGGGGCGAGTTAATTTTGGACATGCCGGAACCCGCTTTTTCGGGGTGGTATTTTCTCGAATGTGTGCTGACTTGCGGACCATCGGGAGCGGTGGCCGAAATTCAAGTGGAAGACCAAATCATTCATCCCGGCGTGGATTTATTTGCCGGGGACACAGCGCCCAAAAAGGTGATCTCTGAATCCCCCGTCTTTCTCCATGCCTCCAAGGAACCCAAGATGCATTTTGTGGCCCGCAAGAAAAACGCGAAATCATCCGGGTATGTCATCGGCGTGGATTGCTTTCAATGGAAACCCGTGGCGCAAATCCCCGGCTCGCTGGAAGTGATGGGGCCGTTTCTTCCTCTGTCCGATCCGGGGAGCGGAGGGGAAGGCGCCCTGCCGCATATCATCCCCCTGCCTGACGGAGATCCATTGATCCTGGGTTCGTTGCTTCCGGGGAAAGAACCTCCCTCCCCGGCCGTTCTCCAGCCGGACGCCACCAAGGAGCGGTTTCCACTGGGGGGGATGCTGTCGGACACCGGTCTAGAAGAAGGGATTTATTTGATTACCTGGACCATTTCCGCCGGTCACAATGGCATTTACCGTTTTGAAATCGAACCGGCCGGCACCGTTCCCTTCCTTTACAAAGAAGAATCCGGACGGATCGTGGAAGAAAAGGACCGGCTGCTGATCAATGACATCCTGTTGACCGGGAAGGACATTGTCCGGTACGATCCGGCCGCCAAGCGGGTATTGCCCATGCGGTACCGGGTTCCCTTACAAGTGGGGGAGAACCGGCTGTCCTGGCTGACGCGCGCGCATAACGATACGTGGATCACCCCCCGGTTGTATGGCGTTCAAGCGGAGGAGTGATTTCTTGCTCTTCTCTTGGGCCCGCGTCCGTCCCCCTTTCCCGCCCACATTCCGCAGCCCATTCCGGGAGACGATCCGCCGGCTTCCCGTTCACTCGAACCCGGGATTTTGATACCATGCGGCCCAACGCCGAGTGGATTGAATCGAGTGGAAGCCACTCTACACGAAGGGGTGGATCCGCTGATCCCCCGCTAGCGCGATTTTTCTTAGTCCTCTTGGGGAGCGAGGCGGGAGGCAATCAGCCGATTCCGAGTTCAAGAAAACCAAATCTTTTATCATGGAGGAAACCATGCGTATTCAGAAAATGTTGCCGGTTCCGCGAGGCGCCGGGATGATGGCCGTGGGCGCGGGTTTACTACTGGCGCTGAGCGCGCCATCCCTCTTCGCGCAAACCCTGCGAACCATCCCCGAAGACCAATTGCTGAACAAGATCAAAGGCGGCTGGGCCGGGCAGATGATCGGCGTGTCGGTGGGCGGCCCTACCGAATTCCGGGCGCAATCCAAGATCTATGACCAGCCCATCGCGTGGAATCCCGCCTCGGTGCGCAGCGCCATCGGGCAGGACGACCTGTACGTGGAAATGACCTTTTCCCAAGTCATGGATACCGAGGGCCTCGACGCGCCCATGGTCTCCTATGGCAAGGCGTTTGCCAATAGCCAATACGAGCTCTGGCACGCGAATTTCATCGGCCGCCAGAATTGCCGCAATGGGATTCTGCCTCCCGAATCCGGCCATCCGCTGTACAACGCGCACGCCGACGACATCGACTTTCAGATCGAAGCCGACTTCATCGGCCTGATGTGCCCCGGTTTGCCGGCCACCTCGAATGAATTCTGCGACCGGGTGGGCCATGTCATGAACTATGGTGACGGCGTCTATGGCGGGATGTTCGTCTGCGCGATGTACGCCGTGGCTTTTTTCGAGAACGAGATTCCCGCCATCGTGGACGCGGGGATCCGGGCGTTGCCCCCGGAAAGCGAATACGCCCGCTGCCTGCGGGATGTGATGGCCTGGTATCAAGAATACCCGGAGGACTGGAAAAAGACCTGGCAATTGTTCGAGGACAAATGGGCGAACACGGATGTCTGCCCCCATGGCGCGTTCAACGCCTTCGACATTGACGCGAAGACCAACGGCGCCTACATCGCCATCGGACTGCTGTATGGTCAAGGCGATTTTGAGAAGACCGTCAACATTTCCACCCAGTGCGGGCAGGATTCGGACTGCAATCCGTCCAGCGCCGCCGGCATTCTGGGCGTGATTTTGGGGTATGACCAATTGCCCAAGGATTGGACCCAGGAAATCGAGTCGATCAAAGACGAGAAGTTCAGCTTCACCGATTATTCGTTCGAAGACATCTGCCGCAGCACCATGGAACGGGCCAAGAAATTGATCCTCCGCCACGGTGGTTCCATCGAGGACGGCCGGATCACCGTGGCGCTGCAGGATCCCGTCCCGGCGAAACTGGAACAATGGAGACAGGATCAGCCGGCAGCCGTGGTGAACGAAGACGATCCCGCCTTTACGTGGAAAGGGAAATGGGAGCAGGTCAACCACGAGCGGATGTCCAACGAGGCGGGGGCGGAAGTGGTCCTGACGTTTGAAGGCACGGGAGCCATGGTGCTGGGTTCGTACAACAAGAACGCGGGCCTCGCCAACGCTTACCTGGATGGGGAGAAAAAACGCGCCATCAATATGTACTATCCCCGCCCAAAGGGCGCGGAAAGTTTGTATCACATCATGGGATTGCCCCGGGGGAAGCATACCCTCACCATCGAAGTGGCCGGCCGCAAGGATCCTCAATCCGAGGATTACGCCGTTTTCATCGACAAGGCGATCGTCTTCGACGGTCCGGAACAGCCCAAACCCTGACGCGACCGGTTGGGGACGCATTTGTTGAGCGCCAACGGCGCGGCATGAGAATAGCCATGTAGGATGGCTTAGCGCGCAGCGTGTAACCCATCATCAACTTGGTCGTCTTGTTTCAGACAATGCTCAATCCCCGCTCAATCCCCTCTTACTACGGAAGAGGGCCAGGGTGAGGGAATTTAGTAGGGGCGGACCTTGGAGTCCACCCGCATCGGGTAGTCATGGAGAATGGCTTATCGCTTTTCACGCAACCCATCATCATTCCTCATAATCCTATGGAGGATTCCTCTCATGTCCAAAACCACGATGCCGAAAGTCTTGTTCCGCGCTGGGGCGGGGCTCCTCATCATGGTGTTTCTGTGCTCTGCCTTCGGATCCTAAAAAGTCTCCAAGTTCACGGCCTCTCCGGTGGAGAAAGCGGCGGGCGGTTTTCAGTTCACCGAAGGTCCGGTGTGGCACAAGGACGGCTACCTGCTGTTCAGCGACATCCCCGCCAACAAGATCATGAAATGGACCCCGGACGGAAAGGTCACCACCTTCCGGGAAGACAGCGGCGGCGCGAACGGCCTGACCTTCGATCCCCAGGACCGCCTCATTGCCTGCGAGCACGGCAACCGGCGCGTGTCGATCACCGTAGCGGACGGGACCATCACCGCCGCGGCCGAAACCTGCCAGGGGAAGAAATTCAACAGCCCCAACGACTGCGCCATGCGTTCCGACGGCATGATTTTCTTCACCGATCCCGACTACGGCCTCGGCCGCCGTCCCCGCGAGATCGACGTGAAAGGCGTGTACCGGGTGCAGCCGGGCAGCGAAGCGGTGCTGCTGGCAGGCGATTTCGACAAGCCCAACGGCATCGCCTTCTCGCCCGGCGAGAAGATCCTCTACGTTGCCGATACCGCCCAGTCCCACGTGCGCGCCTTCGACGTGGAACCGGATGGTTCGTTGAAGAACGGCCGGGTGCTGTTCGAGGTCGAAGGCCCGGATGGGATGAAAGTGGACTCGCAGGGTAACCTGTTCATCGCCTCGCGCAACGGCATCGAGATCTTCAACGCGGAAGGGATCCGGCAGGAGATCATCGCGGTCCCCGAGGTCCCCGCCAATTGCGCCTTCGGCGGCCCGGACAACCAGACTCTCTTCATCACCGCGCGGACCGGCCTCTACCGCGTCGAACTGAAAAACCCGGGCGTGAAGGTGTGGAAGTGACGTGGTGGTTGACCCCCGCTCCGGCCCGGACGGTTCCGTTGGAGAGGACAGAAATCAAGCTCCGGCTGGATACCTTGGGCTTTTCTTTTCTTGATTTTGTGTTTGATTATGGCTGCATCGTCTCCGCCCCCTTCACCCCGGCGGCGAGGCCGGAGATGTCGTAGAGATAAACGGTATCCCCTTTTACGAATGCAACCATGTTCCCATCTCGAGAGAATTTCACCATGTCAAATACATCACCTGGCATTCCCTCCACGGCAAATGTCTGGGCGGTTTTATTCGTTTCAAGATCGATAATTCGGGGCATCTCTTTAACGATAGCATCGGCTTTGGTTCTTCCAGAACATGCGATAAATTTCCCATTAGGAGAAATTGCATGATCTGTCCCATTTGAAAGGAATGGAGTATATTCATTCTTTTTATCGTATGTATTAGAATCCAATACATAGGTGGTGAAAAACCAGTTACCAAGGATATCTTCCACTGAAAATGTAAAAAGATTCTTGCCATCATAAGATAAAAAAATTGGACTATCAAATTTCCTAATAATTTCGCCGCTTTGAAGAGATACTATAGAGGAAGATGCCACCACTCTTACTCTATCAGGAAATGTTTGGATATTTTTCATATAGCCACCTAAATATTTATATTTTTGAATGACTTTTTCTTGATTGATATCAATTACATAAAGACTACCATTTTCATCTCCGCAAAGAACACTCTCTCCATCACGCGAAAAAGTCACAGCCGTATACCAACTAGGTGGTCGGGTATCAATTTCTCCTTGAATTGTTTTTATTTGATCTCCGGTTTGTGCATCCCAAATCGCTACCGTTGCATGATCGACATGATTTGTGACAATTTTTTTATCATCTTGTGAAAAATCAATTGCATAATAGCCACTGTAGGGCGGGAAAGTCATGACTTTTTGGCCTGTATTAAGATCCCACATCATCGCATGTTGGCCCCCTGTTGTTATCAATTTGTTATGATCATGAGAAAACGCAAGACCTCCAATATATCCATTAACATCCGTATGCTTGAAAATATATTTAGGATATACTTGCGAATTTGCAATCTGGACGATTGAAATTACGCAAAAAAGAACAATAAGCGCAATATTGGTTTTATGAATTGTTTTCATGATCATACCTCCTATTGTTCGTTGGAAAATTCAAGAATGATAGGATTTTCATCCACGCCGGGAATATCGAAAGGGATTTTTCCATTGGATGGTGTCCCCCCGGCAATATCGGTTGATGAGATGAGAGAAAGTGACGCAGAACCTGCGCTAATCGAAAATTGATACCGGTTTGTAACTTTGGATACTCCAGCACTTTGAGGTGCTAGAAATGTCAGTGATGGATGTGGTGGTATGAAATCCTTATATGCATCTTCGCGATCATATCGCCAGATTGCACCCCACTTGGTTCCCGTGTTGGTTTCCCAGCCACAGTAGGCCGTCCCTTTATTTGTATCATTCCATGCAGTTACGAGAGGAACCCAAACTTTTGTATATGGATCGCGTAATTTTAGTGGAACTGATGCGGAGGGATTGAAGAGACCACGCGATATGCCTTTTATCGCGCGTCCTGATCCAAAGTAGTAAGGCGGATATTCGATTGGATCCACATTATCGATATTATGAAAACCATGATTGTTGGCAGAATCGGTCATGTGATGAAAAAAGTAGGAGCTAATATGCCATCCGATTCCGTTGTAAGGCTGCACGGTAGAGTTAATCAGGCAGGAACGAAGATAATAAACAGCCTGCGATATTTCGGATGCTCCCGTTATTGGACCGAATCCATTATTTGTTGGAGAAAATCCATATTCGGTTACTACAAAATTGGGAATATACCCTTTCGCAGTGCAAAGATCATAAAGTTTTTTGATCCGATTGGGCCATTCTTGCACACCTGATTCATTTACAGTATATTCGGGTGGTTTTGTTCCGGTGTAACCATGTATCGCAATTGCGTCTGGCAGTTTTTCCCGATTTACGGATATAACAGCATCAATAAATCCACCAATGAAATTACTTGCATTCCCCCACGCAGCTGTTGTATCCAGGTTATAATCAATTGATTCATGTTTTTCTGGAGAACCTCCACTCCAAATCTGGATGTTTTTCCACGATGCAAAGGTTGAGTTCTTTATAATATCTCTGGCCGCCAAGTAGTATGCTGCAAAATTAGCGCCACTTCCTGCATTACCAAACCACATATCATTTGGAGGATTAAAGCCGACTGGAAACCAAATATCGGTGAATGTTTTGTCAGGATAGATCCAATCGGATTCTTCTCCACCTATTTCGATGGCAATTACATCACCTCGATCAATTTGTGTCCGGGCATTGTAAAGCAACTCATAAATGTGCCATGCATATGATGATGCTGATGTCATGGGTGGATTAGAATAACAAACATTTGCTGCCACGGGTGAATGGATGAATACCTTCAATCCTTTGCTGTTGGCATTATTACAAAATGTTGGAAGCCAGCCTATTGGTACATGCCACTTTTCGTCTAAATATCTTACGATTTGAAATTTATCGCCATTGGCACTCATATTTAACCGTTCCATCCACCCTTGGACGATTGGATTGTCAGCATTAGGAGTAATATGTACTCCATAGTCAGTTGCCGCACATTTCACCGTCAAAAATGGCCGGAGGCCGACTGTCCCATATTCGCTTGCGCAAATCCTCCAATAAGCCGATGGCGTGTTTACCAGTTTGATCAGAAATCCCTTGTCTCCCGTATCATAGGTATATGTGGCGTAATGGGATTTGAAGGCTTGACTCAGGTTGAATTCCATCCAACCCGTGGAGGTGGGCATCCGCACATGATTCCCTTGGTAGTTTGTTGTATATTCCCCGCCCGTCCACGCGCTTCCCGGCCCGTTGAAACCGTCATTCGACCAGCGGACACTGGAACAATACCAGTTACGGGTGTTTTTATAAGCGCAAGCTGTCGCATTGCTGGGAGTACCCGAGATGTAATTCGTGTATAAGCTCAATGTGGCGGATTGGATGTTGGCACCCGCTATTTTCGTCGCCGAATGGCAAATTCCCATGATGATTCTTTGTTCCTGGTTGACATTGCCTTTCAAATACAAATAAGAATTAGAACCGTACATCCCTTCAGGTACAGCTTGATCCAGGTATGAATCATAGATATCGCCTCCCCCATAGAATCCTTCCCCCGTGAAAATGATACTCGGATCCATCACCACATCCCCCTCCGGCGCGTCCGCCATGTCACCAATCAGGGCCGACATCTCCGCCACGCCCGGGCCGTCTTTCCGCAATTGCCACCATTGGGCCGAGCGGATAGGGGATTCCTCTGAAATGATTTCCTGACCTTGTTCATCGATGACGTAGGTTTCCACCGGACGGATTTTGTGGACCACTTTGTCTTTATTGAGGATTTCCAGCGGTTGATTGAGTTCGAACGGTTCGGCGAAAACATCCCGCGCTCGCCCGCCTTGCCGGGCTTCGCCGGTCACCAGGGCGTTGGGGATATCGAACCGCGCCGTCAGATATTCCTCCCGGTTCAAGTATCCGTTGTTGACATCCGATCGTATCCGGTCCATCAGCGCGCGCTTGAGGATGACATCCACCTTCAGGATGTCATGAATATAGCGCACGGAGAGATCCACGTCCGGGAAAACCTCGGCCCAGCGGATCGTATCGCCTTGCACGGCCACGTTGGACCAATTCGGTTCGCCCCACTTGAATGGCATGTACCCGTTGCCACGCCCAAGGCCAATGGAATGGAGACAGTAGGTGAAGATGTTCCCCTCATGCTCGGCCTGGAAGGTCCCATCGGTCCGGACGCGCAAGGTCCAAATGCCCGTCGTTACCTCGTAATCCCAATCGGGACTGGTGGATTCAACCAGGGTGGTATCCACCTCGGCCAGATTGCTGAACGCGTTGCGGTAATACTTGGGATAGCTGAGGAAGGTCATGGTGTTGGGGCCGGTTTGCTCGGCGTATTCCGAGACCGGCGCGGGGTAGGTTGCCTCATCCCGCGCCATTAACGGGGGGGGGGTGTAGCACAAGGAACACAAAGCGACGATGAAATATGCCAGCCGTTTCATATTCCGCTCCTCCTTGAATGATCCTGTTACGCATCAAACATATCACAGCCAAAAGCATGTTGTCAATCAAGAAATAAAAATTATTAAAATACATTAATATGATCAAAATAATCGACATATGTAACTAATAAATACGTTCACAGATCGGATGTATCGGGCAATCCCCCCCGCCCTCCGGTCCATCCTGATTCCGGCAAAATCCCCTCCTCCCCTCCCCGGCAGCGGCCCCGGGTGAGGGAAAAACGCCCCGCCTCTTGTAAAAATAATCAAGAATCGCTGAAGCCCGCCGACATTGATAACCAGGGGTTTCCCTTTCGTTTCATCTCCGTTGGATGGATCCGCCCGTGACCGGCATGAACCACGAATCCGCGCGCGATCTTTTCGATCAAGGCGTCAGCTATTTCCACAAATGCGAGTACGGACAGGCCGCGCCCTATTTCGAGGAAGCCGTCCTGCTGGAGCCGGATTTCTCGGAGGCGCTCTACAACCTGGCCTGCTGTTACGCGATGACCGGGCGGACGGATAAATCGCTGAGCTATCTCAGCCGCGCCATCCAGTTGAATCCCTTCTGCGTCGATTGGGCGAAGGAAGATCCGGAATTCCAGCCGCTGAATGAACATCCCCTCTTCCAGCGGTGTGTCACGGGACTGGGGAAAGTTGTCTTGGACAATCCCCCGGAAGGGCTGGAATCCCCGGCGGAGACTATCCCGGATTCCGTTGAGGCTTTCCCAAAGGAGGATCAATCTCCCGCGTCCGAATCCGACACCCCGCCGGACGAACCGCCCGCGGCTCCACCCGTTCCCACGGCATCCCCTCCCTCCACAGGAGAACTGCCTCCTTGCGCCCGGTGCCAGGGCCTTTTGAAATTGGAACCGCGCTCTCCTTATAACCGGATGCTCGGTCTGGGGATGGTAGCGGCGGGGTTGCTGATGTGGTTCGGACTGTTGATTTCCTGTATCGGGATCTTGGGTTTTCCCTTGATTCTCGCCGGGTTATACAGCCTGTCCCGGACCCGGGAAACCTGGATCTGCCAGAATTGCGGAGCCACCGGCGCACTCTGCGGCCAGCCACCGGACTCCCAGCGTTGAGCCCGGCAGCCATTCCACGGATCCTGCTTGCATGACACACCCTTCCCGCGGCCGGGGCGGACTCCGGGGTTTTGGACCGGGGAACGGAGGAGGGGAACCGGTGTCTCATTGGATGGTTACCGGTTGGTTGGAGAAATTGACCTGGAGTTCGATTTGGTCATTCGCTTGGGCCGAGTCATAGGACCCGGTGAGGTTGCCGTTTTCATCATAGTACGAGATCTCGATACAGACGCCGGGCGGATTGGCGCCGGACCGCGCGAAGCGGATAAACGTGGGCTGATCGCATTCGCTGATGGTGGTGAAGAAAAATCCGTCGAAGGTCTCGCAATGGCACCAGTTCACCAGGGGAATGTCCTCGAAGGTGATTTTCACGGATTTGTATTTGAATTCTTCCCCGCGGGAATTGCGGGAGAAGTGATCCATTTCCGCTTGGCCGGAGATGGTTCCCGGCCGGGGATTCGTCCAGGTGATCCGGCCGCCGGAATTGTTTTCGTAAATGAATTCGCTGGAGATGGCGACCGAGTAATCCACGATCGGATAAAAAGAGACCCAAACGGATATATTGTCTTTCCACGGATCGATTTTCGCGGCGAATGACTCATCGATCCCGTAGGGGTAGGCGTTGCTGGTTTCGCCAAGGACCGTCACGGTGACGGGGCCGGTTTTCGCACCATCGGGAACCTGTACGGCGACGCGGGTGTCTGTCCAGTAGAGAATATTCGTTACCGCTTTCCCGCCCAAGAGAACCTGGCCGGCGCTGGGATTGGTTCCAAATCCCCGGCCGGAAATGACCACCATCGCCCCCACCGGCGCGCTGTCGCAGGTGATGTCCTCGATGACGATGTCGGCCGTGGTGATTTCGGGCCAATGGAAGCCCAGCGTGTCGCGGACGGCCACAACGAGCGGGTCGGTTTTTTTGATGCTGGCATGGGCGAAACTTTGCTGGGAAGCGGCATAGGGGACGGGCGTGGGGTTCAGTTTGACCCCCTGGGTGGCCTGAGGGCTGTCGAGACGGTAGACCTCATAGCCGGCGATGAGATCCGTTGGGATATTGCCGATTTCTTTGGTACTCCACAACACCGCGCCATCCTGGATTTCCAGGATTTCCGGCTTGAGCAGCAAATAATATTGGCAATGCAAGTTGGCCGGCATGGGGCTACCGTCGGCGAATCCCCGGTTGATGAAGGCCTGTTCGAAGGAGGCCGTGCCGCCCGCGCCGAAAGGCTTCACGGCCAGGGGATTGGTGAATACCCAGGTCTTGTCGAGCGGTTCGTGCGTCTCATACCATGCGTCATCGGATCCGGCGGGGGCATAGGTCAAAGTGGAGGTGACCGCCAGCCCTTCGCCTTGGCAGCGGTCATAGCGGGCCACCAGGAGCCCTTCGTCCGGGATTTTCGTTTGTAAGCGGAGGTACGCGATGGACAGGGAATCC
>ERZ795047.4006-NODE-4006-length-12689-cov-6.362989_pt1 | contig 12689 bp, 9 predicted proteins | sample MGYA00375131_ERZ795047 | MGnify/ENA primary metagenome ERZ795047 (study PRJEB30176, sample SAMN05720228) | activated sludge metagenome | isolation source: Anaerobic digester | place: Japan | collected 2015-05-20 ... | reverse complement strand
TCCCGAAACTCGACAGTGTGGGTAGCATCAGCTCCAATTCCCACATAGCCTTGAATAGTAGGGACAACATGGCTGACATCTCCAACATCTGTTGACCCCTTAGAATCTCCTCGGGGGGCTACTGTTATCCCTAATGATCTGAAGTTCTCATAAAACAACCTAGATAGCTCGGGATTGACTATGATCTCCTTGCATCCTAGTCCTACCGGTTCTATGGAATGCTTGCATCCTGTGGATATGGAGGCTCCCGTCGCTCTTTGCTCAATCTGCTTAATGAGTTGATTCATATATTCGGTGGTAGTTCCCCTGACAGAGACAATAAGTTCGCTGCGGTCGGGGATGACGTTAACCGCGCTGCCGCCATCTGTGATAATAGCGTGAATGCGTCCGTCATCGGTCATGTGCTCGCGGAAGGCATTGACGCTTACTAGGAACTCCACAGCCGCGGATAGTGCATTCATGCCGTATTGAGGACCCGATGCAGCGTGTGCCGCCTTACCGACAAACTCTATGCGAAACGTGCGAACTGCGTATGAACAATCATCTGCCATATACTCCCCGGAAGGATGCACGATCATTGCGGCATCAACATCGTCGAACACGCCTGTGTTAACCATGATGACCTTACCGCCGCCGCTCTCTTCGGCAGGACAGCCAATCACTCTGATGGTCCCTTTGAATTTACCCATGATCGAACTCATCCCTAAGCCAGCCCCTGCCGCTGCAGCTGCAATGATGTTGTGACCGCATGCGTGGCCGATTTCAGGCAGAGCATCATATTCGGCCATGAAGGCGATCACCGGCGAACCGCACCCAATTTCGGCTACAAATCCCGTCGGAAGGCCTTCTACCTCGTTCAACCGAAAGCCTAGGTCCGAAAGAAATTTCCTAAGCCTCTCTGCTGAACGGACTTCTTGAAAGGCAATCTCTGAGTACTCGAAAATGTCGTGAGAAAGGTCTAGTAGAGAATCCCTTGCGGCATCGATAGATTCCGCAACAGTTCTCCTTAAGTCTTCCTTCTTTTCCATCTTTTCCATGTGCGTCACTCTCCATTGGAATTGTGAAAATCTAAAGTATCTCTTGCTTTCTCCCAAACCAAGCATAAAGAGTATTGGCATGTCGCTTCAAGGGGATTCGCCAAGATTTCGCCTCTATGGCGCCTTGTATCTGATTTCCCTTTGGTCATGAGGGAAAAAGTACTACCCCCTGCCTCTCAAGTAAGAAGCAAAGCAAAAAGTGAAGCAAAAAGTACCGTCCCCGCTGCTTCAGTCTTGAGTTAGGGTGCGGTAAGCGGTTAGGGCGGTTGCCCATTGTATGGGGTTTGGAGGGGTTTCGGAATAGTGGCATTCTGAGAAGATTAAGGATATGGTGTGGACGAGGTCTGCGGTATCCGGGGAGTTGGAGTTGGCTTCGATGGTTTTTACGTATTCGAATGGCGTCTGAGAGGGATCTTTGGCGATGATCCTGCGAGAAGTGTATTCGGTAGTAGCTAGGTACAGATCCTCGATGGTTTTGGGTTCGGGACGTAAAATGAGTCTGCCAATCTCTCTTAATTTCTTTGATAGCTCTTCTCTGCCCTGTGAAAGAGTGAGGTCTAGCCACTCTTTGAATGCATTGGGAGAAAAAACGCTCGTCCTCGATTCTGCATCAGACTTCGTTTCAGGTCTGTCTTCAGTTTTGGATATAAAACGCCATAGGAATATGAGACCTGCTACTATCGCTAGGCCAATAAGCAGCCATTTTGCCCACGGCGGGAGAAGTGATACAACCTCATCTTGCTCGTTCATCTCCTTTGTCTGGTCAAAAAATGGCTGAAACTCCACGGCGAAATCTGCGTTGTTAGGGTCTATGAATTTGCTTAAGATATTGCTTATCCACTCAAGAAGATAAGCTACCGGGAGAATTATAAGGTCAAGGCCTTTCTCGAGAGCCGGCTCCATAAACTGATACAAGTCACCGAGTAACTGCTTGCCTCCTGTCAAAAGGGCAACGAGACCTAGAGCCACAAACCCAGCAACGCACACCAAAATCACAGAACTTGCATTCCACAGTTTGTTTTTACGTTCAGACACTTCATAATCAACTTCGAATCCCCGCTGTCTTACTATAAATATCGATGAAATGGCAAGGTAGCATGCAGTGTTCCCAAGAATCACTTTCTGAGGTACGTAGGGGAAAAGGCCAATCGCAAAAAGCAACAACGTCCCAAAAACCATGTTGCGCATAGCTTTTGCGGCATCAAGGTGCTTAGTAACAGAATTGATTCCTAGTGCAGACGCGAACACTGAAAAAACGATCTGCGCGTATGTCCATGATAGGTGGCATCCACCATACCAGGAGACTGCCCATATCAAGATCCCGATGGCAGAAATCATAGCACCCCAATAAAGAAGCAATCGAGTCTTTGCATTGCCGCTAACAGTAACCTCAGAGGGCGCGCTTCGAGAAATCCGAGAATGACTCTCCGAGTTTTTCGTATATGCTTCTGTCGCCAAAGCCACCAACTGCCCCAAAAGATGGGCGCCAAAAACAACCGCAAAGGCATGCCCCCATAGCACCGAAAGGTCCAGGCAGATACATGCAAAAAAGGCCACTGAGCTCCACAAAAAGCTCTCACTTAGAGATAGAAGCACAATCTGAAACCAATCCCTCAAGCATAATCACCTCCCCTTCCAACCAATCGACAGGCTCTATTGGCTTGAAAACCGGAATTTGTTCGAGGAATTCCCCGTGCTCCGGATATGCCTCTAGTACAACTGCAGACACTGGAAGGCCCTTGGAACTAAGTCCCCTAAGCGCAAACCAATCTGTCAAAGAAGGTTTAGGCATGACCGCAATTACTTCGGTGTTTTCAGACACATTCCCCGATATCTGGGTTAATGTCTCGCTGAACTTACCCCAAGGAACGAAGATATTTGCCAAGTGATCCAGAATGTATCTAAGATGCGCCATAGAAAGACCAGGTGGTATAAACAAATGGCGTTGCCTCCGATTTCCGGGAACATTTGCTGCAAAACCAAACGGAATTCCCTGGTTGAGAAGGCTATTACACAGTGAGGCGCTTATAGACGCAATAGATTCTAGGCTGTCTGAATCAATGCCATCCCATGCGTGTCCCGCAGTGCTTACGCTCATACATATAATCACTTGAGAATGAAAACTTGGCATTATCATTCTAGTCTTTAACGAACCCGACTTCGCGGTTTGTTTCCAAGCGATCTGATTCAATGGTACGCCATTGTAATACGGCTTGACCCCAACTATCTGGGTCGGATCTGGATTGATCCAACCCCTCTCGGGTACACCTCCGGAAGGATCTCTGCGTGGAAAAGGTAATCCATGAACAGATTGAAGCCTTGGGTATACCAAAAGAGTGTCTACTGTATCCAATGTCGCTCTTGTTGCTTCAATACCTATTGGATCTATGCATCTCAAAGACACAGGACCGAATCTAAATGAGCCTCTCGACAGGCAATTTATCGTGAATCGTCTTTCGACCCTCTGGAAACTCCCTATGTGCATTTTGTTCTTCAAGACAGAGCGACCCGGTCTCGAATGAGCTTCCAACTCTATAGATCCGATTTTTCGCTTGTCGGGAACCTCATCAAGACATGAGATAGCTATAACAGGCAAAGGCTTCCGGTTTTCGACCGATATTTCTAAACCTACAGAATCTCCTAGAAACGCCCTGGTCGACTCAAATTTGCGAGTATAATGTATATGCTTCAGGCAAGCGCGAGAATACCAACGGCCCAAAAGCCCTATCGCGGCTAAATATGCGCCGCCTAAAGAAGCACTTTCGATGTCGAACACCGCTCCGGAAATGAGCATCAAAAGACCTATAATCACTATAGTCTTACTGCTCATTCCGGAAGAGCTCCAACTTCACCTACTGGTACGGGAACCGAATCCAGGATCTCTTGCACGATCTCTTCTTGAGACTTGCCTCGATAAAACATATCTTGAGAGACCACGATCCTGTGGGAAAGTACCGGCACCGCCAAGCGCTTTACGTCATCGGGAATTACATATGTTCTGCCTTGTATCAAAGCATAGCTCTTGCATGCTCGTGCCAACGCTAAAGTTCCTCTAGGGCTCACACCTAGTTGAGCGATCTTAAGATCTCTAGTCTGCCTTGTTATATCTGAGATGTAACTTACTATCTCACTTGATACATGAACATTCTTTGCGCTTTCTTTCAATCGCGCGATTTTGTCCTTCCCAACAGGGGCTATATCATAGATTGTGTGCATCCCTTTTTCAAAACGCGACACTATCTTCTCCTCTTCTTCTTTGGAAGGGTACCCAATGCTTATCTTCATTAAAAACCGATCTAACTGAGCTTCGGGTAAGGGGAAAGTCCCGCTCAGTTCCACAGGATTTTGAGTAGCCAATACTGTAAAATCGTGTGATAAGTCGTAAGTGACCCCATCTACCGTAACCTGTCGCTCCTCCATACACTCTAGGAGGCTTGATTGAGTTCTAGGCGTCGCCCTGTTGATCTCATCTGCAAGAAGTATATCGGTAAAAACGGGACCTGGCATGAAGTCGAACTCTAAGGTTTTTTGGTTAAAAACGCTCACACCTGTGATATCTGCAGGCAATAGATCAGGGGTAAATTGGATTCTTCGAAAATCCAGCCCCAAACATTTAGCAAAGGTCTTTGCAAGAAGCGTCTTGCCTACGCCAGGTACGTCTTCAATTAACGCGTGGCCCTCGGAAAGAAATACGGTGATTAGAAGGTCGATTACCTCGGTTTTACCTACGATCACCTGCGCCATCGAAGACCTTATCTCATCAATTTCGCGGCTTACATCTTTGTTTTCCATGAATATTCCTCCGATACGAACCGGCGCTCGGAACCTTCGCATCCCAAACTCTACACCGAGCAGCGGTCTTTCAAACGTCTAATATCTCTATCTTGACTAACCTTAACAGATGGGTAGAGATGGGCAAATCTCTTCTCTATTTTCTCCCTTCTTGTCGTAATACGTCTTTCTCGATCCTTCTCCAACTCAGCCTTCTCTTGCTCTACCTGCTTGAGTTTGCGATCCAATTCCTGCCACTTGAGTTCGATCTCACTCTTTTCACTGTACAGTTCATAATAGTCTGTCTCGTCAACACTCGACTCCAGTTTTTCCTCTACTTTCTTAAGATTACATCGCAGTTCTTCGGCAAATTGTTCGTACTCCTCTTTGCCTTTTGTTAACTCTGCAATCTTAGCATTCAAACCGTCTACCTGGTTTTTGTGCAGCTCATCCCGGTATTTTTGATACGCTTCGGCCTCAAGTATCTGCTTCTCGAATTCTTCCCTCATAGACCGAATCGACCAATCTCTTTTCTCTTTCCTAGCTTTTGCCTCGGCTTCCTTACGTATCCTCTTAATCTCATCTTGCGTTATGGTCTGATCATTCCTTCGTGCCTCTAGAACCGCCTTTGCTGCATATCCCAAACCCACTGTGGCTGCGTAAACAAGCGGAATAGTGGTAACTCCCGCTATATATGGTAATCCGGCCTTGTACAATCCAAGAATGGCATGTTGGGCTAACACTCCCCATCCCACTACGCCAAGCACATGGGCAATGATTTCTTTGGCCCCACTGTCCCCTACCGGATCGCCCAGCACGCGACTCATGGCAGTGACCATGCCAACTTGGATAGGAGTTAGGACAATCACATCTGCAAAAGGCAACGGTTGAACCGCGACAATTGCGCACAAAAGGGCGGTCATATGTATTATCGCGCCAATTTTTGCGTCTTCAGGTATTGCCGGGTTCTTTATGATGAGTTCTATAGCCTTTCCGAATTTCATGCGGTCCTTTTGGATCTCCTTCTTACCACCGCTCTCGGAATGCTCATCTAGATCAGATAAAGCAATACCGAGAGTCTGCTGTTCAATCTCATCATCGACTTGGACCCAATCGTCTTTGACCGGGCGACCGCAGTTGTAGCAAAACATTGATCCTTCTTTGACATAAGTACCACACTCAGGGCAGATAACCATCTGAACATCCTTCCTATCATTTTCTATTCGTCAAACATCAAGCGCCAGATACAAAGAAACACCCCATTTGAAGGTGTCGAAGGAACGCTATCGCTACGGATATTGTTCTACTTAAGAGACGTTTATCCTTTCAGACTTAAGACCAATAGGACGTATCAATATCTCTTTTGGAATGAATGATTTTTCGCCAAAGCAGGAACCAAGCGAGGGTGTGAAGTAATATGTATCTACCATCCATTCGAGCAAGCGGAAAACCGACTGCAAAGAGGCGATTACTTAATGAACAAGCCAGAAAAAGCGCTTACGACCGAAGAATTGATGAGTCTAGCGGTACATATGGCGGGCCAAACTCAATTTCCTGCTGATTCCCGTATATACTACCCTGGGAAGAATATCAGAAAGATCCTTTTCGGTATCGATATAGGTGTCGCGGAACTGCTCATAGGAAAGCAATTGGGGGTAGATTGCGTGGTGGCTCACCACCCCGATCAAAGCGTGCTCACGTTTCCCGATGTGCTAGATCTGCACGTGGATTTGGCCGTTAAAAACGGAATTCCAGAGAGCAAGGCGCGGGCCGTAGTCAACGAGATGAAGGAAAGGAACGCGTTCACTAGACATTCTGCAAACTATGATCATGCCCCGTCTTTTGCAAGATTACTTGACATACCATATATGAATATACACAATCCTTTGGATGAAATTGGCCGTCAACGTATGCAAAGCGCCATAGACAGGAATTGTGATGAAGATTCGACTGTCTCAGAAGTTGTAAAGGCGCTCTCTGCGTTACCCGAATTTGCCGATGCTCCCACGAAAATAGAAATCCGCCTGGGTCACCCTAATAATCGCTCAGGTAAAACAGTTGTGGTGCATGGTGCAGGAACCAATGGTGGTGCTGCGCTGGCAAGTCTTTATTATAGATACGGAACTGACACTGTAATCTATATCCACATAGGTTGGGCTGACTTTCTCAGATTGAAAGAAGAATTCACAAACGATAAGAACTTGATAGTATCGGGACATATTGCATCTGATGCAGTTGGAATCAATCCTTTCATAGAGAGATTAGAGCAGATGGGAATTGAGGTTATAAGAGCCAGCGGCTTGTAATAGATCCTCATAGTCACCTGTGTGTGAATCTATAGGCGATGTTCGCGTAATAAAGGCTTTTGGGATGTGCTTCACCGGAGATGAAATGGTCGGGGAGACAGGATTTGAACCTGCGGCCTCATGGTCCCAAACCATGCGCGCTACCAACCTGCGCCACTCCCCGACGCCGAATTATTTACTATCTAAGTATAACCAGGCACACCCTTTTGAGCAAGTAGTGTTCCGAATGCTAAGGGAACAAAGTCTGTGAATATTGAGCCACAGTTGTCTAGGAAAGCTATCGCTTTTTGTCTCATATGTAAAAATCATGACAGCCAGAAGATATTCCGCTGACTACCATGATTTTTATGTGATCGTATCTTCATATGAAAATACGGAGTTCAGAGATGTCTACCACATAAGACATCTGGGTAGACTTCTTTTAGCCTTTCTCCTATGCTTGCTTCTGCTCCATTTTGGCTTTCAACCTGGTTAGCATGTCTTCTGTCATGGTATCAAGGTCATACTTGGGTGAAAAGTCCCATTCTTCCTTCGCGGCAGTACAATCCAACGAATTTGGCCACGAATCGGCAATTCCCTGCCGAACCGGATCGACGTCATACTCGATCTGGAAAGTCGGAATGAACTTCCTTATAGATGCCGCGATCTCTTCCGGCTCAAAACTCATCGCTGAAACATTATAGGCATTGCGATGTATAAGACGCCCGGGATCTGCTTCCATTAGCTTGACCACAGATTCAAGAGCATCTGGCATGTACATCATGTCCATATACGTACCCGGGGCGATGTATGAAGTATACTTGCCTTTTGACAAGGCGTCGTAGTAGATATGGACTGCGTAGTCCGTAGTTCCTCCGCCGGGAAGCGCTTTGTATGATATTAGTCCCGGAAACCTAAGACCGCGAGTGTCAACGCCAAATTTCAAGTAATAGTAATCACAGAGCAATTCGCAAGTCACTTTCGACACACCATAGATGGTGGTTGGACGCTGAATAGTCACTTGAGGCGTGTTGTCTCGAGGAGTTGAAGGGCCAAATGCGGCAATGGAGCTAGGAAAGAATAACGCTGCGCCGTGCTCTCGCGCACATTCCAGAGCATTGAAACACCCACCCGTATTTACATCCCAGGCCTCTTGCGGGATAGCCTCTGCCTTAGCCGATAGGATGCCTGCTAAGTGGATTATGGTATCTGCTTTGAAGGATTTCATGAGGTCTGAGAATTTTACGCTATCGCGGACATCGAGAAGTTCGAAGGGACCTCCTTCTGTGATTATGTCTGGAATCTCTCCTATTGCCGTTGCAAGGACGTTGTTGCCACCATAGATGCTTCTGAGGTAGGGAACTAGTTCAATCCCTATCTGGCCGGTAGCTCCTGTCACTAGTATTCTCTTCATTATGTAATCCTCCTTGTATAATGGATGTTCCTTGAGATACGTTGCGAAAAACAAGACTCTGTGTTTCCCCAAAATTATACCAAACCTATTTCTACTTCGTCACAACTAGGATATCCAAGGATGCCGCAAAGACAATCAAGCATGTCCTTTATGTGTACTGAAATAAAAAGTGTCGCCCTTTGGCTTCACAAGTCTAGTGCAGTTCTAACCGTATTTCCGCCGTCTTTCTTCGCTAGGTACATCGCTTTGTCGGCTACTCGAATTAGGTCACTTACAGTCTCGCCGTGTTCCGGCCACGCTGCGACCCCCATGCTGACGCCAAATTCCAGAATCGCTTGGTCAACAAGAAAAGGCCTTTCACCCATAGCGCGCAAGATTCTCAATGCTGCTACCTGAGCTTGTTCTAGGGTTGTGGCCGGACAGACTACAATGAATTCATCGCCACCATACCGTGCAACTCGGTCTTGTTTCCGAACGGTATCTTTAAGAATCTTGGAAAAGTATATGAGCAGCTCGTTCCCTGTTTCATGCCCATAGGTATCATTCACTGTCTTCAATCCATCGATATCAGCAAAGATTAGTGAGAACTCAGGGCCCACGCCAGGCATCAATGACAATTCGGCGGTCATCCATCGGTGCAAATAGCGCATATTGTAGACCCCGGTAAGTGGATCGATGTCTGCTTCTTCTATTTTCTCGACCAATTCCTTATGCAAAACGTCCTGAAACCCTAGAAACAGGACTCCGATGAAGACGATAACAAGCGCAACGTCACCCATAAAAGAGGACAGTAGCATGGACACAATGCTCAGAAAAACCCTCTGTGGCAGCACTGATTTTCTCTCAGCATATACAATTCTTGAAAAACAAGACCAAATAGGTTCCTTTGTCTCTATGCTCCTTGAACCGCTAATGAAAAGGATGTTGAGAACGTCAAACACAAAGATCATCAAGCAAATCCGCAACAGATCTACTGGTGTGGAAGGTAGGCCTGGTTTCCAACCAGCATAAGAACCGACGAGTGACGTAGCGTAAAGACATATCGTGAATTGACTGGCATTGAACAAGCAGTTCAAAATGCCGTGTTTCTTAGTGAAGTGAAAAAGAAGTGTCGATGGGACTAGCACAAGTATAGCTCCAGAAATCCCGTAGGTGTACAAAGCGCCCATGACAAGGGGGAATCCCGGATGTGACTGAACATTTGACGACAAGCTTACTGGAATATGATATGAAACGATGCCCAGAACCACTAATAGCAGGCAAGTTGCCGGCTGCGGCAAGGGGTTGGTTAGCATTGTCCTTACACACAGGGGAAGGCCGATGAGTATTACCGCCAAGAAGTACAGCATGTGGGGTATTCTGTCGCGACCGCCAAGCGTGGTCGTTATCCAACGCTTACCCGGCTCAGGAGGCTCTCCACTGGGAGCGTCTTCCGATCTTTGCGTAAACCTGTGTGTCGAAAACCAAGCGGTCGGGCTCTTCAAAAGATTCGGCTCCTCTTGCCGGGGGAAATCTGGCATCTAATCCTATCCTAGATTGCTAGAAACGCTCCCTCTGCCAATCGTATATTCCTAGTTACTCTATAATACACGACCGTTACGCCACAAGGGAATAGCTTTCTTCGGAAAGGATAGACATTGATCGTGATCTCCGTCAAGACCAGATAGGGGACGTTTCTGCGTGTTTTTCCAAGTTGCCGTGGGATGGGACACTTCCGAACCACCAAAAGACCTCAAATCGGAACTAAGCCGACCCACAATCTCTATGGGCTGAGCTTTGGCTTGATCTGCAAGGTGCTGATCGACATAACCTTGTTGAACCATCAGATCCAAAACCAGAGCCCGTCTCTTCTCTGCTAGGTCCAGGTTATGATAAGGCGAGTAAATCTCAGGGCCCTTAATGATGCCTGCTAACAAAGCCGCTTCCGCCAAATCCAAATCCCTGGCTGATTTTCCGAAGTAGAACATAGATGCCATTTCACACCCATAAGTTCCGTGACCAAAATATATGATGTTAAGGTACATTTCGAGGATTTCTTCCTTCGAACAACACATTTCTAGCTTTAGCGAATAAACTGCCTCTTTGAGTTTCCGCTCAACCGTCCTCTCCGGTGTGAGAAACAAGTTTTTCGCTAATTGCTGCGTGATAGTACTGCCGCCTTCTACCACCTCACCCGCTCTTAGGTTTGTAAATAGCGCTCTCATGATAGACACCAGCTCGATACCGTTATGGGAATAGAATCTCTTATCTTCTACTGCTACGACGGCTTTTTTGAAGGTATCGGGTATCTCATCATATGTTACAAGAATCCAGTCCCTTGAAGAAGGGAGCGGGGCAGAAACGGGTTCGCCGTGTTCACCGGCAATATAGGTCCGAAGTGCCTCCGGTACCTTGGGCTCAGGCAGTTCAGTAGCGGTCACAACTATGGTAAGCACTACAAAGGCGATCCCGAGTAGGATCAAAATAGTTCTTAGCACGCCGCCAAAAGAGACCGCTCTTAGTGATGCCCGTTGAGCCCCCTGTTGGTTTTCTTCAACTTGTGTCTCTCTATCAACTTTCAACTGGCAACCATTTTTCTCTGACATCAAATATCACTCCGAACTCTTGTCTAATCTATTTCGCATTATGTTCCTAACCTAAATCTCTGGCTTCTGCCGGTTTGCCTTTGGATTCGCATGTGTTGCGGGTCCGCGCCCATTTTGACTTTGAGCGCGAATTTTCCCGGCGTCGGTTCCGCTTAACTCTTTTTGAAGCAAAAAGGACCGTCCCCGCTGCTTCGCACCAGCCCGAAGGCCGGGAGCTACTTGTGGAATGGTGTACAGGATGCAATACGCAAGATGTTTCAATCCTCTCCCAGCCCGAAGGCCGGGAGCTACGCACTAAGGCTTGGGATGAGAATATCGCTCTTACGTTTCAATCCTCTCCCAGCCCGAAGGCCGGGAGCTACTCCGGGGACAGGCAAGAGTTATCATGCGTTATGCGTTTCAATCCTCTCCCAGCCCGAAGGCCGGGAGCTACTCTAATTTGTGGGGTCATGGCTTTAGTAGTACTAGTTTCAATCCTCTCCCAGCCCGAAGGCCGGGAGCTACGGCCCCGACAGCCAAAGCAGCAGCGAAGCAGGAGGTTTCAATCCTCTCCCAGCCCGAAGGCCGGGAGCTACGTGGATGCCACCGATGAGCAGTTCGCCGCATTGGGTTTCAATCCTCTCCCAGCCCGAAGGCCGGGAGCTACACCAGTATCGGCGAGAAGATGCAGGCGTGGGGGTGTTTCAATCCTCTCCCAGCCCGAAGGCCGGGAGCTACGGCAACAGCAATTACTAGCAACATATCTGGTATGTTTCAATCCTCTCCCAGCCCGAAGGCCGGGAGCTACGCCCTCGTTCACCAACCCACGTTAAACCGCCCGAGTTTCAATCCTCTCCCAGCCCGAAGGCCGGGAGCTACGGCAACAGCAATTACTAGCAACATATCTGGTATGTTTCAATCCTCTCCCAGCCCGAAGGCCGGGAGCTACTTCCTCGATGTTACCGCCATATCCGGGACAAATGCGTTTCAATCCTCTCCCAGCCCGAAGGCCGGGAGCTACTTTGCTGCACCGCACTCAGGTCATTAGCCCGTAGGTTTCAATCCTCTCCCAGCCCGAAGGCCGGGAGCTACCTATTAGCAGGAGTGCTGATTTTTGGGGCGATTGCGTTTCAATCCTCTCCCAGCCCGAAGGCCGGGAGCTACCGTCACAACCTCCCCGCAAAAGTTTTGACAGCATTGAGTTTCAATCCTCTCCCAGCCCGAAGGCCGGGAGCTACCGCCACCCTCTTGTCGTACTCACCCTTGGAAACTGGTTTCAATCCTCTCCCAGCCCGAAGGCCGGGAGCTACGTATCGCAAAAGACCAAATCATCCATGCTAACCTGTTTCAATCCTCTCCCAGCCCGAAGGCCGGGAGCTACACGCGCCTCGCCCTTTGCACCGGCATGCGGAAATCAGTTTCAATCCTCTCCCAGCCCGAAGGCCGGGAGCTACGAACTACTCTGGAGGATTACTTGAGGCAATGGCTTGTTTCAATCCTCTCCCAGCCCGAAGGCCGGGAGCTACCGCCACGCCCACGCTACGGTTCTCTTGTCGCAAGGTTTCAATCCTCTCCCAGCCCGAAGGCCGGGAGCTACGCCTAAACGGTGGCTTCAAAA
>ERZ795047.4002-NODE-4002-length-12695-cov-5.296519_pt1 | contig 12695 bp, 10 predicted proteins | sample MGYA00375131_ERZ795047 | MGnify/ENA primary metagenome ERZ795047 (study PRJEB30176, sample SAMN05720228) | activated sludge metagenome | isolation source: Anaerobic digester | place: Japan | collected 2015-05-20 ... | reverse complement strand
GGCCACCGAGGCGATCGACGCACTCGTCGTCGGCGGCGTTGAGGCAGCCGACCTGGGTCTGACCGACCCGTCCGTCCTGCGGCGCGCCTTCATCGTCTCGCTCGAGGTCCGCGAGGGGCCGCTCACCGCGGTCGCCGACGTCGTCCTCCCGGTGGCTCCCCACCAGGAGAAGACCGGCACCTTCGTCGACTGGGAGGGCCGCCTGCGGCCGTTCTCCCTCGCCCTGTCGACCCAGGCGGTCAGTGACCACCGGGCGCTGCACATGCTCGCCGATGAGCTCGGGGTCCGGCTCAGCAGCCGCACCCTCGCCGAGATCCACGGCGAGTGGCAGCGGCTCTCTGCCTGGTCCGGCGCCCGCGCCGACGCGCCGTCCGTCGTCCCCGCCGGGGTCCCGAGCCCCGCCGGCGGCGAGGCCGTCCTCGCGACCTGGCATCACCTCCTCGACGCCGGCCGCCTTCAGGACGGCGAGCCCTTCCTCGCCGGCACCGCACCCACGGCAGTGGCGCGGATGTCGGCGGTGACCGCCGCCGGCGCCGGCCTGGCCGATGGCGACACGGTGAAGGTGTCGAGCGCCGCCGGCTCGGTCGAGGTGCCGCTCGCCGTCACCGACGGCATGGTCGACCACGTGGTCTGGCTGCCGACCAACTCGGCGGGCTGCCAGGTCCGAACCCAGCTTCGAGCCGGTGCCGGCTCGGTCGTCTCGCTGAGCAAGGGAGGTGCAGCATGAGTGCGTTCCTCGCGGTCCCGGCGCTGCTGCCCGGGGTCCTCCCCGGCGCGGAGAACCCGGTCGCCGACTTCAGCGACACCCCGTTCTGGCTGTCCATCGTCAAGGGTGTCCTGATCTTCGTCTACCTGCTGCTGTCGACGCTGCTCGTCATCTGGTTCGAGCGGCGCGTCATCGGCCGGATGCAGCAGCGTCCCGGCCCGAACCGCAACGGCCCCTTCGGCCTGCTCCAGACCCTCGCCGACGGCATGAAGTCGATGTTCAAGGAGGACGTCCGCCCGGCGAACGCCGACAAGTGGGTGTTCACCATCGCGCCGCTCATCGCCGCGACGATGTGCGTCGTCTCCTTCTCGATCATCCCGCTCGGCCCGGACGTCTACCTGTTCGGCCACCGCACCCCGCTGCAGCTGACCGACGTCCCGGTCGCCGTCCTGCTCGTCCTCGCGGTCGCCAGCGTCGGTGCCTACGGCATCATCCTCGCCGGCTGGTCGTCGGGGTCGACATACCCGCTCATGGGTGGGCTGCGCTCGACCGCCCAGGTGATCTCCTACGAGATCGCCATGGGGCTCTCGCTCGTCGCCGTCTTCCTCTTCAGTGGGTCGATGTCGACCTCCTCCATCGTCGGCTCGCAGGCCTCGATGTGGTATGTCGTCCCCGCGTTCTTCTCCTTCGCCGTCTACCTCGTGACGATGGTCGGGGAGACCAACCGGCTCCCGTTCGACCTCGCCGAGGGCGAGGGTGAGATCGTCGGTGGCTTCCACACCGAGTACGGGTCGATGCGCTTCGCGATGTTCTTCCTCGCCGAGTACATCAACATGTTCACCGTCTCGGCCCTGGCCACGACGATGTTCCTCGGCGGCTGGCAGGCTCCGCCAATCATCTCCCTCATCAACGACAACGTCGTCGGGGGCGGCTGGTGGGGGCTGCTGTGGTTCACCACGAAGCTGTGGCTCTTCATGTTCTTCTTCGTCTGGCTCCGTGGCACCCTGCCCCGGGTCCGGTACGACCAGTTCATGCACTTCGGCTGGAAGTTCCTCATCCCCGTCACCGTGACCTGGGTTGTCGCCGTCGCGTTCATCCGCGGCGCCCAGCCACCGCTGAACTACTTCGGCAAGGGTGCTCTCACCATCGGTAACAAGGCCGTCTCGATCCCGCTGCTGGTCATCATCAGCGTCATCGCCGTCATCGCCCTGGCCGTCACCTGGGTCTGGGACGAACGCGCCAATGCGGCGGCCATGGCGGCCGCGCCGGAGGCCGAGGAGGAGATCGACCCCTTCGCGGGCGGCTTCCCCGTCCCCCCGATGCCCGGCCAGCGGCTCAAGGAACCGGCGTATGCCGGTCCGCGCTCGAGCGCGGCGGCCGTGACCGACGGCGACGCTGCGAGCGAGGCGACCGACGGCGACTCAGGCACCCCCGACCCGGGCGCCGCCTGGTTCACCACCTCCGAGGAGGAGCCCCGTGGCTGACGACAAGGCACTGGCCACCCCGGCGCCGGACGGGGACGTCGCCGTGCCGACGACCGCAGCGCGCAAGCGCGACGAGGCCGCCGCGCGGGGCGCCCTGTCCCAGGTCCTCGACACCGTCGCCGGCTTCGGCGTCTCCTTCGGGACGATCTTCCGCAAGCTCGAGACCGAGGAGTACCCGGAGGAGAAGCGCCCGACCGCCAAGCGCTTCCACGGGCGTCACCAGCTCAACCGGCACCCGGACGGCCTGGAGAAGTGCGTCGGCTGCGAGCTGTGCGCCTGGGCCTGCCCGGCCGACGCGATCCTCGTCGAGGGCGCCGACAATGACGACACCCCGCTCGACGAGGGTGGCCAGGGCCGGTTCTCCCCCGGGGAACGCTATGGCCGCGTCTACCAGATCAACTACCTGCGGTGCATCTTCTGCGGGTTGTGCATCGAGGCCTGTCCCACCCGGGCGCTGACGATGACGAACGAGTACGAGCTCGCCGACAACTCCCGCGAGAAGCTCATCTTCACCAAGGAGCAGCTGCTCGCCCCGTTGCAGGAGGGCATGGCCGCGCCCCCGCACGCGATGGCCCCGCACATGGAGGAGCGCGACTACTTCCTCGGCAAGGTCCACTCGGCCAGCCCCGAGCAGCACGCCGAGGCCGACCAGCTCACCGAAGGTGGTGCTCACTGATGACCAGCGGCTCGGAGGCCGTCCTCTTCTGGATCCTCGCTCCGATCACCGTCGCGGGTGCGCTCGGGCTGCTCTTCGCCCGCAAGGCGGTGTATGCCGCCTTGGGTATCGCCCTCGCGATGGTCAACCTCGGCGTCCTCTACCTCGCCCTCGGCGCCCCCTTCCTCGGCGTCGTCCAGGTGGTCGTCTACACCGGTGCGGTGATGATGCTCTTCCTCTTCGTCCTCATGCTCGTGGGTGTCGACTCCTCCGACTCGATCGTCGAGACGATCAAGGGCCAGCGGGTCGTCTCCTTGGCTTTGGGTCTCGGGCTGGTCGGGTTGCTCGGCTCGGTCATCGGGCAGGTGAGCCTGGGCGCCCTCCCCGGGGAGCCGAAGAGCGTGACCGACAACGGCCACATCAACGCGATGGCCGACCTCATCTTCGGCAAGTACGTCTGGGTCTTCGAGGTCACCTCGGCGCTGCTCATCACCGCCGCCCTCGGGGCGATGGTGCTGGCGCACCGGGAGCGGATCGGCGAGCGGCCCACGCAGCGTGCCTGGGCGGCCCGCCGGGTCCGCACCGGCGAGCACGTCGCCGGTCTCCCGGCGCCCGGCGTCTACGCCCGCCACAACGCCGTCGACACCCCGGCGCTGCTGCCCGACGGGACCGCGTCGGAGCTGTCGATCTCCCGCGTCCTGGCCGCCCGCGACCAGATCGAGGCGCCCCAGGGGTACGCCGAGATCAGCCGCGAGATGGAGCAGGAGATCACCGAGGGGAGCACGCGATGAGCCTGATGAACTACATCTACCTCGCGAGCATCCTCTTCGCGATCGGTGCGACGGCGGTGCTCACCCGGCGCAACGCGATCATCGTCTTCATGGGCGTCGAGCTCATGCTCAACGCGACCAACCTCGCGTTCGTCACCTTCGCCCGGATGCACGGGTCGCTCGACGGACAGGTCATCGCCTTGTTCGTCATGGTCGTCGCCGCGGCCGAGGTCGTCGTCGGCCTCGCCATCATCATGACGATCTTCCGTGCCCGCCGGTCGGCCTCGGTCGACGACGCGAACCTGCTGAAGCTGTAAGGGAGACTCGAGTGATCCAGCTGCTCACCCCAGCGGCGCTGACCGCCGGGCTGGCGTCGGGTGACACCGACCAGATCCTCCATGCGGCGGAAGGCATCTCGGCATACGGGTGGTTGCTCGTCGCCTTGCCGATGCTCGGCGCGGCCGTGCTCCTCCTCGGCGGACGCCGGACGAACTCGTGGGGTCCGCTGTTCGCCGTGGCGATGTCCTCGGGCGCCTTCGTCGTCGCGCTCGGCATCCTCGTCCAGATGCTCGGCTACGACGACGCCTCGCGCCGGCGGATGGTCCACCTCTTCTCCTGGGTGCCCGCGGGGCAGTTCCAGCTCGACGCGGGCCTGCAGCTGGACCAGCTCTCGCTCTCGTTCGTCCTGCTCGTCACCTTCGTCGGCTCGCTCATCCACGTCTACTCGCTGGGGTACATGGAGCACGACCCGGACAAGCGGCGCTTCTTCGGCTACCTCAACCTCTTCGTCGCGGCGATGCTCCTGCTCGTCCTCGCCGACTCCTACCTGCTGCTGTATGTCGGCTGGGAGGGCGTGGGCCTGGCGTCATACCTGCTCATCGGGTTCTGGAACCACAACCCGGCCTACGCGACCGCGGCGAACAAGGCGTTCGTCGCCAACCGGGTCGGCGACTTCGGGCTGGGCCTGGCGATCATGCTGATGTTCGCCACCTTCGGCCGGGTCGACTTCGCCGGAGTCGCTGGCGGGGTCTCCGGGGCGAGCCAGGGCGTGCTCACCGCGATGGGGCTCTTCCTCCTGCTCGGTGCGTGCGGCAAGTCCGCGCAGTTCCCGCTGCAGAGCTGGCTCGGTGACGCCATGGCTGGTCCGACGCCGGTCTCGGCGCTGATCCACGCCGCGACGATGGTCACCGCCGGCGTCTACCTCGTCGTGCGCAGCCACTGGATCTTCGAGGCCGCCCCGACCGCCCAGCTCGCCGTCGTCATCGTCGGGGCGATCACGCTGCTCTTCGGGGCGATCGTCGGGTGCGCCAAGGACGACATCAAGAAGGCGCTCGCGGCCTCGACGATGAGCCAGATCGGCTACATGATGCTCGCCGCGGGTCTCGGCCCGGTCGGCGCGGTTTTCGCGATCTTCCACCTGCTCACCCACGGCTTCTTCAAGGCCGGGATGTTCCTCGGTGCCGGCTCGGTCATGCACGGCATGGACGACCAGGTCGACATGCGCGGCTTCGGCGCGCTCAACACGGCGATGAAGACGACCTGGGTGACCTTCGGCCTCGGCTGGCTCGCCATCCTCGGCATCCCGCCGTTCTCCGGCTTCTGGAGCAAGGACAAGATCATCGAGGCCGCCTTCGTCGGCGAGGGCTGGCGGCCCTGGGTCTTCGGCTTCGTGACGATGATCGGCGCCGGGATCACCGCCTTCTACATGTCCCGGCTCTTCTTCATGACCTTCCACGGCCGCAAACGCTGGCCGAAGAAGGCCCACCCGCACGAGTCGCCATCGCTGATGACCGTGCCGATGATCATCCTCTCGGTTGGCTCCGGCCTGCTCGGCATGGCCCTGACCTGGCTCGGTTTCGCCGGTTGGCTCGCGCCGGTCGTCGGTGAGCACGAGGAGGGTCACCCGGTGCTCGCGCCGGTGACCATCACCCTCCTCACCCTCGCGATCGTCCTCTTCGGTGTCTGGCTGGCCTGGTCGAGGTATGCCGCCCGGTCCGTTCCGCGGACCGCGCCCGAGGGCAGCCTGCTCACCCGGGCAGCGCGCCAGGACCTCTACCAGGACGCCGTCAACGAGGGCGCCTTCATGCGCCCCGGGATCCACGTCATGCGGGCGTTGGTCTTCACCGACAACCAGGGTGTCGACGGTGCCGCCCGCGGGCTCGCCGCACTGATCGGCGGTGCGTCGTCGAGGCTGCGTCGGATCCAGAACGGGTATGCCCGGTCCTATGCCATGACGATGCTCATCGGTGTCGTCGCCATCCTCGGTGCCGTGTGGGTGATGCAGTGATGTTTCCCTGGCTGAGCGTCCTCGCCGCCATACCTCTGGTCGGGGCGATCGTCGTCCTCCTCCTGCCCAACCGGCCCACCGTGCCGAGCAAGCAGGTGGCCCTGGGCTTCTCGCTGCTCACCCTCGTCGTCGCGGTCGCCGCGACGACCCGGTTCGACACGACCGCGCTGACCCAGTTCCAGCTCGTCGAGCGGCACACCTGGATCCCCCAGCTGGGCGCCACCTACGCGCTCGGCGTCGACGGGATGGCGCTCGCGCTCATCCTCATGTCGGTCATCCTCACCCCGGTCTGCCTGCTCGCCGCCTGGCACGACGTGCCCGACGAACAGCCGCAGCGGCAGCAGAACTACCTCGCCCTCATCCTCGTCCTCGAGACCTTCATGATCGGGGTCTTCGCTGCCACCGACGTGCTGCTCTTCTACGTGATCTTCGAGGCGATGCTCATCCCGGTGTACTTCCTCATCGGGTCCTTCGGCACCGGCGCGCGGCGCCAGTACGCGGCGACGAAGTTCCTCCTGTTCTCCCTGCTCGGCGGGCTCGTCATGCTCGTCGCGGTCATCGGGGTGTACTTCCAGGGCCCCGGCGGCGCCGACGGCTTCCTCCTCGACAAGCTCACCGGGCTGACGATGGATCCGACGACGGAGCACCTGCTCTTCCTCGGCTTCTTCTTCGCCTTCGCGGTCAAGGCGCCGATGTTCCCGGTACACACCTGGCTGCCCGACGCCGCCTCCGAGGCGACTCCGGCGACGGCGACCCTGCTCGTCGGGGTGCTCGACAAGGTCGGCACCTTCGGGATGATCCGGTTCTGCCTCCAGATGTTCCCCAACGCCAGCCAGTGGGCCACCCCGGTCATCATCGTCCTCGCGGTCATCTCGGTGCTCTACGGCGCCTTCGTCGCGATCGGCCAGCGGGACATGATGCGCCTCGTCGCGTACACCTCGGTCAGCCACTTCGGCTTCATCGTCCTGGGGATCTTCGCCCTGACGACCACGGCGGGCTCCGGCTCGGTCCTCTACATGATCAACCACGGGTTCTCGACGGCCGCGCTCTTCCTCGTCGTGGGGATGCTCATCCGGCGGCGGGGGAGCAAGGACATCGACGCCTATGGCGGGTGGCAGCGGGTCACCCCCGTCCTCGCCGGTGTCTTCCTCGTCTCGGGTCTGTCGGCGTTGGCGCTGCCGGGTCTCGGCTCCTTCCTGTCCGAGTTCCTCGTGCTCGCCGGGACCTTCCAGCGGTACCAGGTGGCCGCGGCTGTCGCGACGGCCGGCATCATCCTCGCGGCGCTGTACGTCCTGTGGATGTACAAGCGGACCATGACCGGGGCCCGACCCGAGGACGTCGAGGGCGTCGGCCCGTCGAGCGGCATCCTCGACCTCAGCCTGCGGGAGAAGCTCGTCGTCGCGCCGCTCATCGCGGCCTTCCTCGTCCTCGGCTTCTACCCCAAGCCCACGCTGGACGCGATCAACCCCGCGGTGAAAGCCACCCTCAGCCATGTCGGGGTGAGTGATCCGGCCCCGACGGCGCCGGTCGCCGGTGAAGGGAGCACGAAGTGACCACCGTGTCGACCGTCGTCATGGCGGACACGTTCACCTCGGCGTCGATCAGCTACTCGGCGCTCATGCCGATGCTCATCGTCTTCGTGGTCGCCCTGGCCGAGGTCCTCGTCGCCGGCTTCGCGACCCGGGAGTCCCGGCATGCGCTGCAGGTCGGTCTGAGCCTCATCGGCCTGCTGGGCGCGCTGGCCGCGCTGCTCCTCGGCGCTCGTTTCCACCAGGGGGTCACCGCCTCGGTGGCCGACGCGGCGGGCTCTCGGCAGCTCGGGGCAGTCGTTGTCGACGGGCCGACGATCTTCCTCCAGGCCGGTGTCCTCGTCCTGGCGCTGCTCGCCGTGCTCATCATGAGCGAGCGTCTGGGCGGCATCGGGGCGGACGCCTTCACGCCCATGGGCGCGGCCAACCCCGGGTCGGTCCAGGAGCGCGCCGCTCAGCGGGCCGGCCTCACCACCTCCGAGGCGTTCCCGCTGATGATGCTCGCCGTCGGCGGCATGATGCTCTTTGTTGCTGCGGGTGACCTGCTGACCCTGTTTGTCGGCCTCGAGGTGCTCTCCCTGCCGCTGTACATCCTCACCGGGTTGGCTCGGCGGCGTCGGCTGCTGTCGCAGGAAGCGGCCCTCAAGTACTTCCTCCTCGGTGCGTTCTCCTCGGCCTTCCTCCTCTTCGGCGCGGCCCTGCTCTACGGGTATGCCGGGTCGGTCTACCTCAGCGAGATTGCCTCGGCGATCAGCGCCGGCCAGCCCGACCGCGAGGCGCTCCTCGTTCCCGGGGTGCTGCTCGTGCTCGTTGGACTGCTCTTCAAGGTCGGCGCGGTGCCCTTCCACTCGTGGACCCCCGACGTGTACCAGGGCGCTCCGACGCCGGTGACCGGGTTCATGGCCGCCTGCACGAAGCTGGCTGCCTTCGGGGCGATGCTCCGGGTCGTCTACGTCGGCGCTGCCGGGGACCGGTGGAACTGGTCCATCGTCGTGGTCGTCATCGCGGCCCTGACGATGATCGTCGGCGCGGTGATGTCGGTGACGCAGACCGACGTCAAGCGGCTGCTGGCCTACTCGTCGATCGCCCACGCCGGCTTCATCCTCACCGGGGTGCTCGCCTTCGATGTCACGGGCGTCTCCGCGGTGATGTTCTATCTCGTCACCTACGGCCTGACGACCATCGCCGCCTTCGGGATTGTCTACCTCGTCCGGGACGTCCAGAGCGGCTCCGAGGCGACGCATCTGTCCCAGTGGGCCGGGCTGGGTCGAAAGCACCCCGTGGCGGCCGCGACCTTCGCCTTCCTCATGCTGGCCTTCGCCGGCATACCGCTGACCTCGGGCTTCGTCGCCAAGCTGGGGGCCTTCGGCGCGGCGGTCGGTCACGGGGGCGCCTCCGGTGCCGTCCTCGCCGTGATCGGTGTCCTGTCCAGCGCGATCACGGTCTTCGTCTACGTGCGCATCATCGTCATGATGTACTTCACCGAGCCGGCCGAGAACGCGGTCGAGGTCGTGAGCCCGTCGATCCTCGCGAAGGTGGCGATCGGCTTCTGCGCGGTCCTCACGCTCGCATTGGGCATCGCTCCGAAGCTCCTCCTCGACTGGGCCGCGAACGCGTCGCTCTTCCTGTCGTGACCTCGGTGCCCGGGCTGCCGGCTGGCGCCCCTGCAGGTGGCGGTTCCGTGTCGGTCGCTGCTGCCGGCTCTGCAGCTGCCGGCTCTGCGGCCGTTGGCTCTGCTGCTGTCCGCACTGCGGCCGTGGGTACTGCGGCTGTCGGCTCGGCGGTCTTCGCGCTGCCCGGGGCCAGCCCCGAGCTCACCGCCCGGCTGGCCGCCGGGCTGGCCGCGGTCGAGGCACGGCTCCGGGCCGTGGTCGACCACGACGACCCCTTCGTCGCCGCGGCCTCGGACCACCTCGTCGCTGCGGGTGGCAAGCGGTTCCGGCCGCTGCTCACCCTGCTCGCGGCCGAGCTCGGGTCCGGGTGGGACGAGTCGGTCGTCACCGCCGCGACCGGCGTCGAGCTGACCCACCTCGCCTCGCTCTACCACGACGACGTCATGGACGAGGCGCTCGTGCGCCGCGGGGTGCCGAGCGCCAATGCGGCATACGGGAATGCCACGGCGATCCTCGTCGGGGACCTGCTCTTCGGGCAGGCCTCCTCCCTCATCGCCGACCTCGGCGCCGACGCGGTGCGGATCCAGGCCGACACCTTCGTCCGGCTCTGCGCGGGGCAGATCCGTGACGACCGGCCGTGCCCCGAGGGGGTGGACCCGGTCGAGTACTACCTGTCGGTCCTGCGGGACAAGACCGGTTCACTCATCGCGACCGCCGCCCGGTATGGCGCGATCTTCGCCGGCTGCGATGCCACGACGGTCGAGGTCATGGCCGAGTACGGGGAGCGGCTGGGGATCACCTTCCAGCTCGTCGACGACCTCATCGATATCACCTCCGACGGGACGGTCTCCGGAAAGACCCCCGGCACCGACCTCCGCGAGGGTGTCGACACCCTCGCCGTGCTGTACGCGAAGGCGTCGACCGACCCTGATCAGGCCCGGCTGCGCGAGCTGCTCGCCACCGACCTGCGCCATGACGACGCGGCCCTCGGCGAGGCCCTCGCGCTGCTCCGGGGCAGCCGCTCGCTGACCCGGGCACGGGAGCACACCATGGCGGTCGCGGAGGGCGCCCGCGAGCTGCTCACCCGGCTGCCGGCCTCGCCAGCGGTTCCCGCCCTCGACGCCCTGGTCACCGGGGTCCTCGAGCGCGTCGCCTGATCGCTCGGCGCCGCGACCGACGGTCGAGGCAGACGCTCGCGGCCAGGGAGTTCGTCGGGTCACCGCGATGGTTGGACCTCGGAGCGGTCCCCGCCCGCGCCGCACTCCGGCGCGGGCATGGACGACCTACGGGGTCGCCTCGGTGAGCTCGGGCTCGACGTGTGCCGGCCGGCGGCGCCTCGAGGCCCGCAGCGAGTCGACGGTGAGGACGAGCAACGCGATCCAGACGATCCCGAAGCCCACCCACCGGGTCGGCGTCATGTGCTCCCCGAGGAAGAGCACCCCACTGGCCAGCTGCAGCCCCGGCGTCAGGAACTGCAACAGACCGATGGTCACCAGCGGGATACGCCGGGCCGCGGCGGCGAAGAAGAGCAGCGGGATCGCCGTCGCCACCCCGGCCAGGCTCAGCAGCGCGGTGTGCCAGGCGCCATGGCCGACATACGTCGACTGGTTCGTCGAGGTGACCCACACGAGCAGGCCGACCGCCGCTGGGGCGAGGATGACCGTCTCCATGGTCAGCCCGTGCAGTGCGGGCAAGGTGGCGCCGAGCCGCTTCTTCGTCAGTCCGTACAGCGCAAAGGTCACCGCGAGGGTCAAGGTGATGGCCGGCATGCTGCCGCCGGTCAGGGACAGGTATGCCGCACCGACCGCGCCGATGAGCACCGCGACGGCTTGCATCGGCCGCAGCGTCTCCCGCAGGACCACGACGCCGAGCGCGACCGTGACGAGGGGGTTGAGGAAGTAGCCGAGCGAGGCGTCGGTCACGTGTCCGGCCGTCACGGCGGCGACATAGACCAGCCAGTTGACCGCGATGAGCAGCGCCGCGACCGTGATCCCGGCGAGCATGCGGCGCCGCGCGAGAAGCGGTCGGAGCCACCCGACGTCCCGCCGCACCGCAATGACGAGGACGCAGAAGAGCAGCGTCCAGGCGATCCGGTGGGCGAGGATCTCCCACGCCCCGGCCGGCTTCAGTGCGGCGAAGTAGAGGGGGAACATCCCCCATATTCCGTATGCCGCTACGCCATACCAGACCCCCCGGTCCGCCCCGGCGGGTGTCGACGTCAGGTCGCCGTCACCGGGCCGCGGAGGCGTCCCGGTCACGAGCGGTCACGGTGGCGTTGGGTGATCCCGGGACGCGTCACGACTCCCCGACGGTCCACGTGTCGCCACCGGCGAGGAGCTTCTCCATCGCGGCGTCGTCGACCGGGCCGGCAGCGGACCGGGCGGCGTCGACCTGAGCCCGCACCCCGTCGTCATACGCGGGGGCACTGACCTGACGGAAGATGCCCATGGCGATGTGGGACAGCGCCGGGTCGTCGAGCCGGGAGAGCGCGAACGCCTGGGACGGGTCGGCGGCGGCAGGGTCGTGGTGGAGGATCAGCGCCGGCTCGGCCTCGGAGCGTGGGATGAGGTTGATGCCGGACCCGCCGCTCCACACCGCCACGGTCTCCTTCTCCGCGCCGACCGTGACCTCCTCGCCGGCCTCGAGCCAGAGGATCCGCGACTGCGCCGACGTGCGGTCCTTGAGGACGTCATACGCGCCGTCGTTGAAGATCGGGCAGTTCTGGAGGATCTCGATGAGCGCGGTGCCGCGGTGTGCCGCGGCGGCCCGCAGGACCTCGGTGAAGTGCTTGCGGTCCGAGTCCATCGTCCGCGCGACGAAGGTCGCCTCCGACCCCAGCGCGAGCGAGACCGGGTTGAACGGCCGGTCGACCGAACCGGTGGGCGTCGACTTCGTCACCGTGCCGGTCGGTGAGGTTGGCGAGTACTGGCCCTTGGTCAGGCCGTAGATCTCGTTGTTGAACAGCAGGATCTTGAGGTTGACATTGCGCCGCATCGCGTGGATGAGGTGGTTGCCACCGATCGACAGCGCGTCGCCGTCACCGGTCGCGACCCAGACGGACAGGTCCGGCCGAGCCACGGCGACTCCGGTCGCGATGGCCGGAGCGCGCCCGTGGATCGAGTGCATGCCGTAGGTGTCGACGTAGTAGGGGAAACGCGACGAGCAGCCGATCCCCGACACGACGACGACATTCTCCGGAGCAACCCCGAGCTCGGGCAGGAAGCTCTGGACGGCCGAGAGGATGGCGTAGTCGCCACACCCCGGACACCAGCGCACCTCCTGGTCGGACGTGAAGCTCTTCCGGTTGAGCGGTGCCGCCCCCTCCGGGAGGCGGGGGACGAGGTCGAGGCCGTGGGGCATCCCGATGTCGGTGAGGGTCACTTCGACAGCTCCTTCGTCGCCGCGACGATGACCTCGGCGAGCTCGCTGGACCGGAACGGTAGGCCGCGGACGGCCGTGTGGGAGGTGATATCGACGAGGTACTTGGCGCGGAGCAGCAGGGTCAGCTGCCCGAGGTTCATCTCGGGGACGATGACCTTGGTGTAGGAGCGCAGAACCTCGCCGGTGTTCGCCGGGAAGGGGTTGAGGTGACGGAGGTGGGACCGGGCCACTTTCGCCCCCGCCTTGCGGGCTTCGGCGACGGCGGCGGCG
>ERZ795047.3997-NODE-3997-length-12700-cov-5.747410_pt1 | contig 12700 bp, 10 predicted proteins | sample MGYA00375131_ERZ795047 | MGnify/ENA primary metagenome ERZ795047 (study PRJEB30176, sample SAMN05720228) | activated sludge metagenome | isolation source: Anaerobic digester | place: Japan | collected 2015-05-20 ... | reverse complement strand
ATATCTTTACAAAGTTCCTCAATCAATTGATCTTGCACATCGGTTAACAAGCGATCACTAGGAAAATTTCGATAAGCCGATATTGTTTCCTCTTTATCCTGACCTTCAACTTTATTATTACGATAACGCATCTTCACCGTCATCGTTAAACGGGTTTCCGAAGCAAATGCATCTTCTTGAACAGCCATTGGGGTAAGCTCGTACCCAACAATTTCACCCTCAATTTCCAGATCTCCGTTTTGATTTACAAGTTGAAGCCGGGTATTCCTGATAAACATATCTTTTAGCACCTCGTTAAATCGCTGTTCAAGAGGAGGATATATTAAAGCAGCTTGATTGGGAAAGTTAGCTAAATATAAGGTCTTTGTTGTATTATAATCGACTGAGGCTCCATTAAATCGATAAGAAATTGAACAAGAAGCCAATAAAACACTAATCCCTGCAAGAATGAAAAAAGGGATACGTTTCATAAATTTTCCAGCTTATATTCTTTAATTTTCCGATATAATGTTCGTTCAGATATTTTCAAATCATGAGCAGCCGGTTTTCGTTTGCCGTTATGACGTTCCAATGCTTTCACAATCATATCTTTCTCTACATCTTCCAACGAAAGCGTTCGTTCTTCATATTCCGTAGCTTCCTGAATTTCTTCCTCATGCTTTGATTCATCCTCTTTAAAAGAAGCATCAGAAACTTCTCCGTCATATTTAAATGGCAAATTCAATGAAGCAGGGTCATGTGAAACAAAAGAAGAATCACTACGAGCTCGTTCTGGCGTAAAAGTGGATTTCATTTTGTCACCTGAAGCAGTTAAAATAGTGGCAACAACTTGTTTCAAATCCATGATATCCTTTTTCATATCAAACAAAACCTGATATAAAATTTCACGTTCATTTGCGAACGTTTTTTGTTCGGTCTCTTTCACATCGAATAAACGTACAGGCACCATGCCTACTTCTTCGGTCGGCAAGTACCTTTTCAATATTTCGGGGGTTATGACCCTTTCTTGTTCAATAATAGAAATCTGTTCCGCTATATTTTTTAATTGCCGTATATTGCCCGGCCACCGATAATCCATGAGCATTTCTTTTGCTGCATTCGTTAAGTTAATAGGTGGTATCATATATTTTTCCGCAAAATCGGTAGCAAATTTATGAAAAAGCAAGGGAATATCTTCTTTCCGCTGGCGAAGAGGGGGAATGCGGATAGGAACCGAATTTAAGCGATAATATAAATCTTCTCTAAATCTCCCTTTTTCCACAGCTTGTACCATATTCATATTGGTAGCAGCAACCACCCGCACATCACTTTTTTCTACTTTTGACGAACCCACTTTGATGAATTCTCCTGTTTCGAGTACCCTTAATAACCTCGCCTGAGTAGGAAGGGGCAATTCAGCCACTTCGTCAAGGAAAATAGTTCCCCCATCTGCCACTTCAAAATAACCCTTACGAGTCGCCATTGCGCCCGTAAACGATCCTTTTTCGTGACCGAAAAGCTCTGAATCAATTGTCCCCTCAGGAATAGATCCGCAATTTACTGCAAAATAATGGCCGTGTTTCCTTCCACTGTACTGATGTATTATTTGAGGAAAAATTTCTTTACCCACTCCGCTTTCACCGGTAATGAGAACAGACAAATCTGTGGGAGCTACTTGCAAAGCGATATCGATAGCGCGATCCAACTCTGGTGAAGTGCCTATGATGCCGAATCGTTGTTTTACTTGTTGAATATTTTGTTTTGCCATAAATGAATCTCTAAACCGCAAAAATAAAATCCATAACAGGATAGGATATCAAAAATACTAAATTTATTTGACATTCCCTAAAGCATACGTTCTCGATTTTAAAAATTCTCCAAGTTCTTCAATGTCCTTATATTTCGATATTTCTGCCGGCATAATGGGGTCTCCGATGGTAATTACCAATTCTTTTCCTTTCTTATTGTTTAATTCATGACATAGGCCTAATGTACGTACCTGCCATCCCAAAAGGCGTAAAGCATAAAAACGCGGTGAATTTCCACCAGAAAAATGCATGGGAATCACCGGGACTCGGGCTTTTTTAATCAATTTTACAACAGAAGGCTGCCATTTCCTGTCGGCAATCGTTATTTTATATCCTTTTCTTGCAAAATCCGAAATAGCACCGGCAGGGAAAAAACCAAGATGATGTCCGTGGCGAATATGATCGATGCATTCTTTTATGCCGTTTAGGGTAACGTCTCGATTTTTATCCGATTTAAAAGGATTAACCACAATAAAATTTTCAGACATGGTATCAATCATTCCCAACACAAAGTTAACCATCATTTTATAATCATTTACGCGACTTCCTACCAATTCGATTGCAGCAATGCCGTCTATGTGTCCATATGCATGGTTAGACACAGTAATAAAGGGTTTGTTTTTATATTTATCCAAGACTTCAATATTCTGCCAGAGGCGTATTATTCCCAGTTTATCCAACACATCTTTACAAAATGCAGGACCGGTAAGGTGTTTTGATCTATCGTAGATTTCATTTACGTAATTCAATCCCGACACCTTCATTATCAAGTTGATGAAATTATCTCCATGTTTTCCTCTGAAAATCGGATGAATTTTTCTTATATCATCATAGCTGATTAACTTATCTTTCATTATGTAATACAGTTATCCTCGTCTTAAAAATATTGCCTGAATCCTCTGCAAGCCAATATTAAAAAAACCTCTCAAATTAGAACCGATCATTTGAATTTATTTATCATTTCTATAATCTGTTTTCCGATATTTTCGGCATCTTCGGGAGATCGTGCTTCAGAATAAATCCGAATGATCGGTTCTGTGTTCGATTTTCTTAAATGTACCCATTTATCGGGAAAATCGATTTTCACCCCATCGATATCGGTAATTTCATGATCTTTAAATTCTTCCTTGATAGCATTCAAAACCAAATTTATATCTATATCGGGCGTCAGCTCTATTTTTTGTTTTACCATATAGTAGGCCGGATAGGAAGCACGCAAATCGGAAACCTTTTTACCTGATTTTGCCAGATAAGTCAAAAACAAGCCTATTCCTACCAAAGCATCACGTCCATAATGCGATGCAGGATAAATAACTCCACCGTTTCCTTCACCTCCAATCACTGCATTTACTTCTTTCATTTTAGCGACGACATTAACTTCACCCACAGCTGCAGCATAATATTTAGCACCCCGAGCTTCGGTAATATCACGCAAAGCACGACTTGAACTCAAATTCGACACTGTATTTCCGGGTTTATGCTGTAACACATAGTCAGCCACAGCAACAAGGGTATATTCTTCACCAAACGGTTCCCCATTTTCGCAATAAACAACCAGTCTGTCCACATCGGGATCAACAGCAAACCCAATATCGGCATGTGAACTTTTCATCAGAGAAGCAAGTTCGGTCAAATGTTGTGGCAGCGGCTCGGGATTGTGCGAAAAAATGCCATGGGGAGAACAATGCAATTTGAAAACCTCTTTTATTCCCAATGCGTAAAGTAACTCAGGCACAGCTATTCCTCCTATCGAGTTTACAGCATCGACTGCCACTCTCAACTTAGCCGACTTAATCGCTTCAACATCTACCAAATCAAGCGACAATATATGTTGAATATGCTGCTGAAGATAGGATTTACTTATTGTCTTACCTAATTCCTCCACAGGTGAAAAAAGAATATCTTCGGATCCGGCAATATCCAAAATTTGTTGACCTTCCTCTGCATTCAGAAATTCCCCCTTGAAATTCAGCAATTTCAATGCATTCCAATGCTTGGGATTATGACTTGCAGTCAGAATAATACCACCTGCAGCATTTTCTTTAACTACGGCAATTTCGGTGGTGGGAGTTGTTGCCATACCGATATCCACTACATCAAATCCCATTCCGTTGAGTGTTCCTACAACAAGTCGGTGAATCATCTCACCTGAAAGGCGTGCATCACGTCCAACAACAATTTTTTTCTCTTTCCCATGCAGATTTTTTTCGATAAACGTGGCGTATGCAGCCGTAAATTTTACGACATCAAGTGGCGTCAGGTTATCTCCTGCTTTTCCCCCTATTGTACCACGAATTCCCGAAATAGATTTAATAAGTGTCATGTCTTTTTTATTAATTTCAGTTTATCGGATTAGGATTTTCTATACGATACTGTAAATTTTCATAGTAGGCTGTACGATAATATGATTTATCATATGTAAGTCCTTGATTAAACGGAACTATCAATTTTACTCTACCCAAATGTCCTACATGGCCCAAAGGCACAACCCAGGCATTGCATGAGTATGTAGTGGGGTTTCCGTAGACCAAAATTTCAGGATCGGGACTAAGAATATTAGCGTATTGTGTAGTATCGCCATCCAAAAAGTATGTCAACCCCTTAAAACGAATGTAAACTTCCTCACCAAAAGTAGCTTTTCGCCCCCCCGAATCAATCACATTATAATATACCCCTGTAGCCGGATCACGGTAAAACTCGTTCGGTTTAAATACATGATCTTCAGGATATTCATCGAGAACGACGAGTTCGTTTTCGGCGATGAATTGCTTAATACCTTTGGATTCTTCTTTCAAATATTCCGCATATGTTTTCTGATTGTCGCAGGAATTCCCTATAAACAAAAAAACGGCAATGGCTACTATTACAAAACTTATTTTTCTCATTCTTAGCAATAAAATTCGAATTTGGTACAAAAATAAATAATTCAACTTCAAAAAATATTTATTTATGAAAAATAAACGATTCTTCTGACCTAAAAACATTCGTTGAATAAATTTCAGCGAGATGCACTTTTCAACTTCAATTCATATTTTTTGAGTCCTGTTTCAAATAAAACAATAGCTTCTTCCAGAGTTCCATAAAATTCGCCTCCCGCAGCATTCAAATGTCCCCCACCTTGAAAAAATTCTGCAGCGAATTCATTACAAGCAAAGTTCCCTTGGGAGCGAAAAGATAATTTGACGTAATTATCGTCCTCGTAGATGAAAGCGGAAAAAACGATACCCCGTATGCTAAGCGGATAATTTACAAAACCTTCCGTATCTCCCTTCTTAGACTTATACCTTTGTTGATCTTCTTTCGACAAATAAATAAGGGCAGAATGAATGTCATTGTAAATTTTCATCCGCTTCAACAACGTAAAACCCAATAACCGAAAACGTTCTTCTGTATAATTGTGATAAACATTCGAATAAATCGCATCTTTGTCGATTTGCTTTCTCAGCAGCAGGCTGATAATCTCGAATATTTCAGGATCATTGGAATTGTATGTAAACCCTCCGGTATCCGTCATCATACCGCAATAGATACATTCTGCAATATCTTTATCTATATACTCATACTCACCTGATTGATAAAACAAACGAAAAATCAACTCACTAGTGGATGAAATTTCAGGATGAGAAATCACCACATCACATGAATTTTCAGGATAAGGATGATGGTCTATCAATATCTTTTTCGCGTTAGAAGCCGTTACAAAAGAAGCCATTTTACCAATCCGCTTGGGAACATTGAAATCAAGGCAAAAAATTAATTCTGCATTCGTTATAAGATGTTGTCCGACTTCAGGATTATACTCATAAACCAAAACATTTTCCGTTCCTTTCATCCATTTCAAAAAATAGGGGAACGAATTAGGAACAATAAGTTTCACATCCTTTCCTCTACGAAAAAGATAATGGTACAATGCCAAAGACGCCCCTAAAGCATCACCGTCAGGAGAAAGGTGAGTAGTGATGAGTATTTTATTGTAATTATTAATGAAAGAACGAATTTCGTCGATTAGTTCTTTGGGGATGATATCTGTAATTGTGGCTGCTCTCATTCAATCTTTTAAGCTATCCGATCTACATCGTCTTTTGCTGCAAATATACTACAAATTTATAGAAAATGCGCCCATTTGCGACACATCATGCACTTTTATATGTAATTGCCGGCACTCCTCTATTATACGCATGACCGTATGTTTCGAAAGAGAACTATCAAGAATGACCGTTTTAGGTAAAAAATAACCGTTCAACGTATACATAGAGAAAGAATTGTCTGACGACAGGATCAAAAAATCGACCGGAAACGTTTTTTCAGCTATTTTCGATGGGTAGATATTTTCCGATAATTTAACAATTCTCTTGTCAGAATAAGGCAATATGCCATTTCCTTCTCTTATAACAGTCGTTGACCTGTTATTCACAACAATTCCCAGCTTGCTCATTCCCGGTCGGTTATAAACAATAAATCTAGGCAGAGTTCCGTTAATAATCGTATGGGTATCTGTAAGCAAAAATACAAGAAAGGATCCCAATACGACAAAAAGATAGTTAAACCGCTTTTTCGTCACATATCCGCCGAAAGCAAATAATACAATAAAAAGAAGTACCACCTGAAAAAAAGAAAGATAATGATTGGAAATCTGTGCATAAGGCAACGATTCAAACACATAAACAATATGAATGACTACCCGGATCAATGTATTGAGCAACCAACTCGTTGTTTGAAACAATGAATAAAAAACAATGTAACCCGCTTGACTCAGTCCCGAAAAAAGGATAACCGGCAATACCGCATAGATTACTAAACTAACAAGAGGAACGACCAATAAATTCGTAACAAAAAAGTAGGTTGGAAATGTTCCAAAATAGTAAAAGACAAGAGGAAAAACTCCTAACTGTGCCGATAAGGACAGAGTAAAAAGATCCCGAATTTTCAGGGAAAATCGATGAGAAGGTGTGTATAACTTATCGAGTTTTGGTTTAAAAAACAAAATAGCAAAGACCGACAAAAAACTCATTTGAAAGCCCACTTCGAAAAAACTCAACGGGTTGAAAACAAGAATAAAAAAAGCTGCTGCCGCAAGAATATTATAAGAAAATCCCTCTCTGTTAAAAATCTTACCCCAACAAAAAATCGAAAGCATAATTGCCGCACGAATAACGGAAACAGACAATCCCGTAAGAAAAACATAACCCCAAAGAAAAAAGATGATCAGTAACTGTTTCAAAACAAATTTTTTCCCGGAATTCTTAAAAAAAGAAAAAAGCACGGTAAGAATAAGATAAACAATTCCGACATGCAAGCCACTTACAGCCAACACATGTGCTGTACCCGATGCACGAAAAGCATCTTGCAGATCGTTGGAAAGATTGGCCTTGTATCCTAAGGTAAGAGCCGCAATGAAAGCATATTCATCGGAATTTAAACCGAAAGATTCATAAAGATGAAGCGCTTTAGCCCGTAAATTCTGCGATAAAGTATAAACCGATTGAATGTTTTTCCCCGTTTTACTCCATTGTTGAGATGGAACATACGCCGATCCTGCAAAACCTTTTATTCTCATAAACCGGACATAGTTGAAATCATCAGGATTGCCAAAATTTTTGAAAGGCTCCATCTTGGCATGAAATACAATCTCATCACCAGGCCGAAGATCGATACTCTTTGCATCTTTTTCAAAATAAAGGATCACTTTTTTCTGTTCAGGACCTATCAATTTGATATTGCCTTGAACAGAACGATGTTTTTGCTGCGGAATATCAAGAACAATCCCTTTACAAGTAACATTTTCGTTTAAATAGCCTAATGAAGTGTCTGCAACCTTCTGACGGTATTGTAATGTAATCACAGAAAAAATGAACAAGAATAGTCCGAAACCAAATACCCATCGATATTGAAATTCTCTGCTTTCCGGAATAAAAAAGGAAAGCAACATGATAAAAAAACCTGCAAAACCGAAAACAAAAGCCGAAGGGATGGGGTGAACAAATTCATTGGCAACAATCCCTGTCACAACGGGAATGAGCAAACGCAGAAAAGGTGTTTTCCTTATTATATGAGTCATCACATTCTCATTGCTAACGCAAAAAGTTCGTATGGGTAAAAAAATTGATAAAAAAGACTTTTATAAACTTTTTAATCGATGAATAGTTTCTATGGGATTTTCAGAAGAAAAAACAAAATTCCCGGCAACAAGTACATCAGCTCCGGCATTAACCAGTCGTTTGCCTGTTTCCAGATTGATGCCCCCATCAACCTCAATGAGGGTAGAAAGATTATTTTTGACAATCATTTCCTTTAAAGCCGAAACTTTCTTTATGGAATGATCGATAAAACGCTGCCCTCCGAATCCTGGATTAACCGACATCAACAAAACCATATCCAACTCATGCAAAATATCTTCAAGTAAAGCGATCGGCGTATGCGGATTTAATGTAACTGCTGCCTTCATCCCGGCTTTTTTGATTTCATCAATAACTCTATGTAGATGAACACATGCCTCATAATGCACATTCATCACATAGGCACCCGCGCGAGCTACTTCTGAAACAAATTTTTCAGGCTGAACAATCATTAAATGAACATCCAGGGGTTTATTAGTTATGTATTGAAGCGAATTAATCACCGGGAAGCCGAAAGAGATATTTGGAACAAAAACTCCATCCATAATATCTAAATGTATCCAATCCGCTTCGCTGTTGTTCAACATTTCCACATCTTTGCGAAGATCCAAAAAGTTAGCGGAGAGAATAGAAGGTGCTATTAAATGATGATTCATAAGCGTTTAATTAATTTTTCAAAGGTAGTGAAAATTTCGAAATGAGAAAAGTCATTAAACCTTAATATCCTTTATTCAGTCAACAAAATGATTATTTGAAAATATTTAATCCGATTTTTATCACTATTTTTGCAAAAAGAAAAGGCATGTCTCGATATTTTGAAGTATTGTTTTTACTTATTTTCGCAGGATTGCTTTTTCCCGTATTCCCTGTTGCAAGCCAGACAAAGGAATTTACGGTAGTGATTGATGCAGGTCATGGCGGCAAAGATCCCGGAGCACTCGGATCCTCATCTCGCGAAAAAGATATCACACTTTCGGTAGCAAAAAAGCTGGGCGCATTGATTGAAAAAAAACACCCCGATGTGAAAGTAGTTTATACGCGCAAGGACGACAGTTTTGTTGCGTTGGATCGAAGAGCTGATATCGCCAATAGCGCAAAGGCTGATCTTTTTATCTCCATTCATTGCAATGCATTATCCAAACGACAAAAATCGCCTCAAGGTGTAGAAACCTTTATTTTGGGATTACATAGAAGCAAAGACAATCTGGAAGTGGCCAAAAAAGAAAACTCCGTTATTTTACTCGAAGAAGATTATTCACGAAAGTATGAAGGTTTTAATCCTCAAGAACCGGAATCATACATTATCTTTGAATTCATGTCCGATCAATATCTCAAACAAAGCTTTCGTCTTGCCTCGCTGGTTCAACACCAATTAGTGCATAATTCCAATAGAATAAACCGTGGTGTCAGACAAGCAGGCTTCCTTGTGCTACGCGAAGTTGCCATGCCGAGTATCCTCGTCGAATTGGGATATATCAGCAATCCGAACGATGAGAAATATTTAAAAAGTACTGCCGGACAAAATTCTATGGCAAATTCAATTTACATGGCATTCAAGGAATACAAAAGAGATTACGATAAAAAAAACCGGATTTTTTCGAATGAAACTGCCAATCAACCCCAAAAGGCAATTTCTTCAGAAACCGCAATCGAATATCGGGTTCAATTTCTGACTTCGCCAAAAAAATACGAAGCCGGTTCTCCTGCTTTTAAAGGATTATCTCCTGTGAGTTTTTATAAAGACGGAACTGTCTATAAATATACTTATGGCAGTGCAACCGATCTATCAGAGATCATAAAAATTTTAAACGAGGTACAACCAAAATTTAAAGATGCCTTCATCGTTAAATTTCAAAATGGTATTCGAATTCAATAATTAACTAACATAATTATTTATGAAATTGAAATTAAGCAAAAACGCAAGCATCGGATTATCCTTCCTTATCAGTCTTGCAATAATTTACTTTGGCATTAATTTTTTGAAAGGAATAAATATTTTCCAAAACCAGAATAATTATATTGCTGTTTTTGACGATGTCTCCGGATTAAATATCTCATCTCCGGTATTGGTAAACGGTTATCAGATCGGATTAGTTAGTTCTATTAGGATAATCAGTACTGATCCCCTGAAGTTTGCTGTAGAAATAAGATTGAATGACGATTTTAAAATAAAAGAAGGGAGTACGCTTGAGTTTGGCACTGACCTGCTGGGTGGATCGCCTGTTAAACTAAAAATCAATAATAAAGCTACCCGTTATTTGAATCCCGGTGATACTCTGCTCGGTGGGCGATCAGCGGGAATGATGGATAGTGCCGAAAAAATTGCCCCAAAAGCCGATTCTCTCCTTTTACACATTGATTCCACGGTCATAGCATTGAACCAATTGCTCACCAATCCTGCATGGCAACAATCCATCAGCGGAATTAATAGAATTGTAGATGAATTACAAGTTTCTGCACATAATATCAACAACATCATTCTCGGTATAGGGAAAGAGATTCCTGAAATAACGCAAGATCTGACTGTAGTAATCAATAATCTGAAAAAAGTTAGCGATGAATTATACGCAGCCGATCTCAACCATACATTAGTGTCGCTTGACGAAACAATTACAAATTTGAATTTACTATCTCAAAAATTAAACACACCCGACAATTCGTTGGGAAAACTTACAAACGGTTCAGAACTCCACGACAGTTTAATCGTTACCATCAACACTGCAACAAAATTGCTGGAAGATGTAAGAAAAAATCCGAAAAAATATTTAAGTGTAAAATTGCGCCTATTCTAGAATTGAAGCCTATTTGTGCTTTATACGTAGAAACATTTAAATAGAATTGATCTAAATAAATACATTTCTTTTAAAAATCATAAAAGTATTTGTATTATTGCATTTAAGAGACAAAAATGAAATGATTTTTTCATTTTCAAGGACTTTTTTACACTTAATAGAAATGCTGATTTACAATGGTTTCACAAAAGAGTGTATTCATATATAATTGAATATCAATTATATATTATTATCAGGTTGATTATTAATCCTGTGTATTGCTGCCTTTTTCCAAAATAGAGACCCATTTTTTTTTCTGAAAAATATTTCCAAAATTTGTACTCGAGAAACGATAAGAAAACAAGTTCAAATAAACTAATGAAAGGAGATTTCAAGATTTTATGGAATAACTGTCTAAATGTCATTCGCGATAATATTCCCGAAGCTGCGTTCAACACCTGGTTTGCACCAATCATACCCTTAAACTATAAAGATAATGTGCTGACAGTGCAGGTGCCGAGCCAGTTTTTTTATGAATATCTTGAAGAAAAATACATTGATCTTATTCAACAGACGCTTTATCGCGAAATTGGAGAGGGAACAATCTTGAATTACCGCGTGTTGATTGAAACAGAAACCAATACGGCAGTAGAGCTTCGTGGAGAAACCAAGACGCAGTCAGGAGACAAAAATTTTACAAAAAAAATAGCAGTCAAAGTTCCCAACCCTTTTGAACGCGTAGAAACTCCCGAATTCGATTCTCAAATAAACTCCAAATATACCTTTAACAATTTTTTTGAAGGAGAGAGCAACCGATTAGCCCGCACAGCAGCAGAAGCAGTGGCCGAGAATCCTGCAAAAACCGCTTTTAATCCATTATTCGTCTATGGCAATTCGGGAGTAGGGAAAACACATCTTTGCCACGCCATCGGTTCAAAAATTCTGGATCGATATCCGGGAAAAAAAGTGCTCTATATCTCTGCACACCTTTTTAAGGTGCAATTTACAGATGCCCGACGTTTCAATACCATAAACGACTTTATTAATTTCTATCAGGGAATCGATGTGCTGATTATCGACGATATTCAAGAACTATCGGGATTGGAAAAGACACAAAATACCTTCTTCCACATCTTCAACCACTTGCATCAAAACAACAAACAGCTGGTAATGACTTCTGATTGCGCTCCCATGGATATGCTGGGAATGGAAGAACGATTACTGACTCGTTTCCGCTGGGGATTGACCACAAGTCTGGAACGTCCCGACAAAGAATTGCGCAAGAAAATATTGAAACACAAAGTACTTTCCGATGGGTTGTCCATCTCAAATGAAGTCATCGACTACATTGCTGAAAATGTGACCGATAACGTACGCGACCTCGAAGGTGTTATTGTTTCGCTGATGGCACATTCCATCATCAACGACCGCGATATCGACATGAACCTTGCCCGTAGGGTAATGGAACAAACCATCAAATTCGAGAAAAAACGCATTACTGTACAAAAAATTCAAGATACTGTTTGTAATTTTTTCAACATCAAGAAAGAACTTGTTCACTCTGCATCACGAAAAAGAGAAATTGTTCAAGCTCGCCAGGTAATCATGTATTTTACTAAAAAACACACCGAACTGTCACTTTCTCAAATTGGTGCACAAGTAGGCAACAGAAATCACTCCACTGTTCTTCATGCCTGCAACGCCGTCAAAGATCTTGTGGAAGTCGATAAAGGATTTCGTGCCAATATTGAAGAAATTGAGCGATTACTTAATTCATAAAAACATCAACCGTTGCTGCCATTAGCCTAACTCGCTATTATCGGAACATTTTTTTATCTATTTCCCCGATAAAGCCATTCTATTTAAAATCCCTCGTAATGAAACGATTTTTATATATCCTGTTTTTCCTAACCTCTCAACTATCGCTTTGGGCAGCAAAACCAATAAAAATAGCAGTCATCAGCGATGTGCATTATCTTTCGTCTCAACTTGCAGGGAAAGGCGCTGCATTAGAAAAATACGAAAC
>ERZ795047.3995-NODE-3995-length-12702-cov-4.718194_pt1 | contig 12702 bp, 12 predicted proteins | sample MGYA00375131_ERZ795047 | MGnify/ENA primary metagenome ERZ795047 (study PRJEB30176, sample SAMN05720228) | activated sludge metagenome | isolation source: Anaerobic digester | place: Japan | collected 2015-05-20 ... | reverse complement strand
CCCAGGCTGAGCAGCGCGAGCGTGATGATGAATATCATGATGTCGGGAAGGCCCTTGTGCTCGCTCATACTGCAGGCGCCGGCGCGCCGGCGCACCTCCTCTCACGACCTAGATCACTGCCTAGAGCCCGGCGCAGCCCAGGGCGGCGAAGAACGCCGCCACAATCCAGAACCTCACCACGATCTTGGGCTCTGCCAATCCTGCCAGCTCGAAATGGTGATGAAGCGGCGCCATCCGGAATACGCGCCTTCGCGTCAGCTTGAATGAGATCACCTGGATAGCCACTGAGAGGGTCTCTGCAACAAACACGCCGCCAATTACGATCAGGAGCAACTCAGTCTTGGTCATCACCGCCATCGACGCCAAAGCTGCTCCCAGTGCCAGCGACCCGGTATCGCCCATGAACACCGCTGCCGGATGGGCATTCCACCAGACAAAGCCCAGGGACGCCCCGCCCAGGGCGCCCGCGAACACGCCCACCGCCGGTAGGCCGAGCCGGCACGCAATGGCCACATAGGCAAAGGACGCAATGGCTACTGTGCCGCCTGCCAGCCCATCCAACCCGTCTGTGAGGTTCACCGCATTGGTCGCCGACACCAGCACCAGCGCCACGAAGGGTATGTACCATATCCCAAGATCCAGTTGAGCGCCTCGCGTAAACGGGATGACTATCGCCGATCCAAGCCCCGGCGTGACGTAGCCGTATGCCCCGAGCACCAGCCCGAGAACCAACTGGAACAGCAATTTCTGGCGCGCTCTGAGGCCCAGTGGACGATGGGCTACGATAGAGATATAGTCGTCCAGCATCCCGACAAGGCCACATCCGGTGCTGACGAACAGAGCCCAACCCAGGTCGCGCACGTGCGATCCGGCTGCGGCTAGGCTCCCGGCCAGCGTGGCAATGAGCATGATGACACCGCCCATACTGGGCGTGCCTGTCTTGGCCAGATGAGACGAAGGCCCGTCGTCTCTGACGACCTGCCCGACTTTGAGACGGGCAAGCGAGCGTATGATGGGCGGCGCCGTAACTACAGCCGCCAAAAGCGCTACGGCAGTTGATATGAGCGAACGCGCCAGCACTGCAGACATTACCTATCACCGCTACTATCCGGGGAATCAGCGAGAGCCGACACTATCTGCTCCATGCGCATTCCCCTCGATCCCTTTACCAGTATCACATCGCCCGCGCTCGCCATCTCAATCGCGGCGTGCGCCGCAGAGGCGTTGTCGTCACACGCATGGCATCGACGCGGATCCAGGCCGGCTCGAACCGCGCTTCGCGCGGCCAGCGCAGCCAGTGGCCCCACGGTGACCAGGCCCGACACCCCGGCGGAGACAGCGTACGCCCCCAGCTCCGCGTGGCCTGCGTCACCGGCATCGCCCAGCTCCAGCATGTCTCCGAGGACCGCGATAACGCGGCGCTGCCCTCCATGTTGCAGTGCTGCGTCGATAGCGCACCTCACAGATGCCGGATTGGCATTGTAGGTATCATCTATCACTGTGAAGCCGCGTGGCGCCTGTACAAAGTGCATTCTCATGGCGGACGGCCTGAATGAGGCCAGCCCGCGTGCCATAGCCCCCGGATCGATTCCCAGGCGCCAGCCTACCGCCAGTGCCGCCAGGGCATTCAGCACGTTGTGGCGGCCGGGCACAGGCACCGTAAACCTTACGTCGGGAGAAGCCTGCCCGTCCAAGGTCACGGCGAAGGACGTGTCATCTTCTGACAGAGCCACGTCCACCGCCCGGATGGAGCAATCGGGAGAAAGCCCGTACAGCAGCGAACGCCCGGGCGCGAAGCGCTCCATGGCCCGCACGTGCGAGTCGTCCCCATTGAGCACGGCGAATCCATGGGCCGGCAACGCCCTGACGAGCTCCGCCTTGGCATCGGCTATTCCGCTTTGCGAGCCGAGCAGGCCTATGTGAGCAAAACCAACGTTAGTGACCACGCCGGCGTCCGGCCTTGCCGTTTTCGCAAGGGCAGTGATCTCACCCGGGGCTCGCATCGCCATCTCCAGCACCGCTACGTCGTGGTCTGGCTCCAGCCTAAGCAGCGTCAGCGGCAGCCCGATCTCGTTGTTCATGTTCCCTTCTGTCGCGAGCACCGAAAAGCCCTCTCGAAGCACCGCAGCAATCATGTCCTTGGTCGTGGTCTTGCCGGCGCTGCCTGTTACCCCTACTATGCTGGCCTTCATTAGGCGTCTGTGCCAGGCAGCCAGGCGAGCCAGGGCCCGCGCAGGATCATCCACCACGATCATGCCGAACGCCTCGGGCAGGTCGCCAAATGAGTCCAATGGCCGGGCTTTCGAAACTACAGCCCCACTCGCCCCGGCCGCCGACGCCTGGGCCACGAACTCGTGGCCATCGACGCGCTCGCCCGGCAGAGCGAAAAAGAGCGTTCCGGCGCCAGAAGCCCTGCTATCGATGGCGGCCGACGCTACCTGCGCATCGGCCGAACCCGCCGCCAGCTCGCCCTGGACCGCAATCGCCACTTGGGCAAGAGTGTAGTCAAGCACCCGGGACCAACTCCTTCAAAGCAGCCTGCGCCACTTGCACGTCATCGAAATCGATGGTACGATCGGCGAAAATCTGATATGTCTCATGGCCCTTGCCCGCTATTAGTACCAAGTCGCCCGGGCGCGCGCGCCCGATGGCCTCGCGGATAGCCTCGGCTCGGTCCAAGATCACTTCCCACCGATCATTGTTCGCCCCCATCCCCGCCGACACCTCCCGTGCAATGGACGCCGGGTCTTCGCTGCGCGGGTTGTCGGACGTGACTATAGAGTAGTCAGCCATCTCAGCTGCGATCCCGCCCATCAGCGGGCGCTTCGTGCGGTCACGATCGCCTCCGCAGCCGAATACGCATATGACTCGGCCGCGCGTGACGTCGCGTGCAGTGGCCAGCACATTTGCCAAGGAGTCGGGAGAGTGCGCATAGTCGACTATGACCGTGAACTCCTGGCCTAGGTCGACCAGTTGGAACCTGCCTGGGACTCCGGGGAAACTAGCCAGTGCTGCCGCGCCCTGCTCCACTGATACGCCCAGCTCATACGAGGCAGCCAGAGCAGCAATGGCGTTCGAGACGTTGAACGCGCCTACAAGGCGCGACCTGACCGGGACGCGCACGCCTGACGCGGCGTGTCGCAAGATGAAGGATGTCCCGCTCCGTCCCATATTCACATCGTCAGCCGTGGCCACATCGTCACAGTCGTCTCGCAAGGGCCCGGGCTTGGCCGAGAATGCCACTATGTGGGCTCCAGTCCTTCGAGATGCCTTGATCATCTTCATTGAGTACGGATCGTCGGCGTTGATCACCGCGGACTTGGGCCATGGCTTACCCGGCCTTGAGCCGAACCGGCCGAGCCCTCGGAAGAGATCGGCTTTGACCTCAGCATACTCGTCGACAGTCCGGTGGAAGTCGAGATGGTCATGGCCTATGTTGGTGAAAACTGCCACATCGAAGTCAATCAGCGCGGTGCGTCCGAGCGCAATGGCGTGCGACGACACCTCCATCACTGCCTGATCCAGTCCGCTCTGGCGCATCTCATAGAAAATCTCCTGCAAGTCGGCGGCCTCAGGCGTGGTGTTGGGCGCAGGACGCACAGAACGCCCGGTTCTGTACCCAACTGTGCCGATGAGCCCTGTGCGTATGCCCACGGATTCGAGGATATGGGCAACGATGTACGTGGTAGTGGTCTTGCCCTTGGTGCCGGTCACGCCGGTCACTGTCATCTGCCCCGACGGGTCGTCGTAGAACCCGCAGGCGATGGCGCCCAGTGCACGACGGGTGTCAGGCACATGAACCACCGTGATTCCTTCGGGCACTTCCACGGCGCGCCCACGCGAGGCAAGCACCGCGCTCGCGCCGCGTCTAACCGCCTCGCCGATAAAGCGATGCCCATCAAAACGCGACCCTTCAAAGGCTGCGAACAGGGTGCCGGCGCCGGCCACTTTGCGAGAGTCGTATGTAAGGCTCGTGATCACGACCTGCGCATCTCCCGAGATCTCAGGTGCGTCAAGGTGCGCGAGCAACTGATCAAGGCGCTTTTCAGGCATACTGCTCATTCCTCGAGGAATATTGTGACGGCCGAGCCCCGTCTTGCCGAGGCGCCGGCCAGAGGCTGTTGCCGGGCCACAACGCCGCGGCCCATGGGCTGCACTGTCAGCCCTCTGGCCCCAAGCAGGATTGCGGCCTCCTTAAGAGTCTTCCCAGTCACGTCCGGCACTTCCACAAAATCGCCCTCAAGATTATATAGCTGCTCAGGACCAAAGTAAACGACGACGGTCGTACCGGCCGCAACGCGCGAGCCCGCCTTAGGCACCTGGTTGGTCACGATCTCGCCTGCGCCCTGAGCTCTGCCTGCCAGCCCGGCAGCCTTAAGTGACGACATGGCGTCCTGCAGGGCCAGCCCGAGCAGGTCCGGCACAGTTATCAGGCCGGAAGTCGACTCCTGTGACGGCACTCTCGCGGCATATGTCGGAGGAATCTCCATGTAGCGCATCACGTCCCCTATCACCGCCGCGAAGGCGGGCGCAGCTAGGACGCCGCCGTACTTCACATCAGTCTTGGGCTCATCCAACACGACCAGCACGGCAATGCGCGGATCATTCGCCGGAGCATATCCCATGAACGATGCAATACGCTTGTCGCCGTACCCTCCGCGCTCGGGTTTCTGCGCGGTCCCTGTCTTGCCGGCAACTGCGTATCCGGGAACCGCTGCGCGGGCGCCGGACCCGTTAACCACCACAGACTGGAGTATCGTTGAGAGTTGGCGAGCGCTTCGCTCTGATATAACCTGCCGGATCCGGGTTGGCGCGATTTTACGCACGGAGGCGCCGGACTCATCAATGACCTCGCGGACCAGCATCGGCTGCATAAGCGTGCCCCCGTTCGCCACAGCGCACAGGGCGTTCAGAAGCTGCAGAGGAGTGACTGAGATTCCCTGCCCGAACCCGCTCGTAGCCAGCTCCACCGGACCCATCTTGGACGCTCGGTGCATCATGCCGACGGCCTCGCCCGGGAAGTCGATGCCGGTCTTGTCAGTGAGACCGAACGCGCGCACGTAGCGGGCGAAAGTCTCCGACCCAAGCCTGACGGCAAGGGTGGCAAACACGGGGTTGCACGAATTCTCCACAGCCTCGGTGAAGCTCTGGGATCCGTGACCCCCTGCTTTCCAGCACCGTATCGTCCTGTCCTCAACCTTGATGTAACCGGGGTCGTAGAATCCAGTGTTGGGAGTGACCACGCCTTCTTCAAGCGCAGCAGCGGCAGTCACTACCTTGAACGTGGATCCGGGCTCGAACATGTCGCACACGGCAATATTCCGGCGCAGGCTTGAAGGGTAGCGACTGTAGTCATTGGGGTCGAAAGTCGGACGCATGGCCATGGCCAGGACCTCTCCTGTCATTGGATCCATAGCCAGGATAATGCCTTTCTCGGACCGCGTGTCGGCCATGGCGCGTTCTAGTTCGCGCTCGCATATGTACTGGATCACTTCATCGATGGTAAGGACTATGCTCTTTCCATCCCTGGCAGGGGCGTAAGAGTGCTCACCTTCAGGTATCTCCTTGCCGGTGGCGTCGCGCTCAGCAACTATCTGGCCGCGTACTCCCCTGAGTTCGGAATCGTATAGCTGTTCCAAGCCCTCAAGGCCCTGGTTATCGATTCCCGCAATGCCGATCACCTGTGCGGCCAACGTATCCCGGGGATAGAAACGTTGGCCGCTCTCCGCTACGCCTATTCCCGGAGCTGCCAGTTCCTTTATGCGCGCCGCCACATCATGCTCGACCTTGCGTTTGAGCCATACGGTCTGCTGCCGAGCGGTAAGCCTTGAAAGAAGCGTATCCTCGCCCATCTGCAGCAGTGGAGCGAGCATGTGCGCAACGGACGCGGGATCGCGAACTTCGGCCGGAATGGCATACACCGAATCGGAGCTGATGCTTACGGCCAGCTCCCTCATCTTCCTGTCGTAGATCGTGCCACGCCTCGGGTCGACTGGAACAGGCCGCATTCTCTGTTCCAAAGCGCGGGCATGGAGCTCAGGTCCCCTGACGATCTGCAGCCAGAGAAGACGAAGTACCAGCGCAGCAAAAACGCCCGTCAGCAGGAGAAAGAGTGTGTAGATTCTCTTTCTCGCGATGACCGACGGGGAAATCCAGGATGCTGATCGAGCCGTATGTGGAACCGACACTACAGGAGCCCCCACATCTTGCTTGGTTCATTCAAGTATCGACGGCAGCTGGGCAGTGGGAACGACAAACCACGCGGCAATGAGGTTCGATACTGCCGCTACCGCCATCTGCTCGACAACGGCAGCCACGTTCGCGAGCACAGTGGGAGGTTGTGATACATCCGCAGTATCGCTTGGCGGAATCGGCTGGTTAGCAGCGCTCAGCATGGGCCGTGCATCGACCAAGACGACTCCCATCCTAGGCGGATCCACCATTCCCAGTTCAGCCCGGGCCACCTGATCTACTCTGTCAAGAGATGTGATCCGCGCGAGCTCCAACGACATCCGCTCCCACTCATTTTTGAGCGACTCAGCCCGCGCCCGGGCTCTGTCGCGGCTGTCGCTTGCGCGCACTATCGCAACTCTCTCCGCAAGAACGACAACGCAGAGAGCAACAGCCAGCACTGCTACGAGCCCGCACCCAGACATGAGCCGCATGGTTCGCGACGATCTGCGCCTGGCCGAATCACGCCCCAGCTCGCCTAGTCTAGCGTAACTGCACTCCATCACTATTCATCCTCCCCCGGGCCTAGAACTTTGATTGCAGCCCTGAGCTTGGCGCTTCGCGCTCTGGGATTGGCTTGCACTTCGTCTTCCGACGGACGAACCGGCTTGCGCGTGATCACCTCGAGAGACTTGCGGCGACCGCAGACGCACGCCGGAAGAGACGGCGGGCATGAGCACGGGCGCTCTCTGGCTCGAAACAGCTCTTTTACGATCCGGTCCTCCAGGGAGTGGTATGACAGCGTCACTATGCGCGCCCCACAGGCAGCCGCTCGAACGGCTCCTTCTGTTCCCCTTCGAACCGAGCCCAACTCGTCGTTGACGGCTATTCTGAGCGCCTGGAACGTTCTGCGGGCCGGATGTGGGCCCTCGCGTCCTCCTGCTCCAGGCGGAATCGCCGAAACCACCGCCTGCACAAGGCGTTCGGTGGTCAGTATTGGCGCCTTCTGTCGCTCCTGGGCGATATGGCGGGCAATCCGCCGCGCCCATCTTTCCTCGCCGTAGTCTGAGATGATCGTCTCCAAGTCTCGGACCGACGCCGTGTTGACTATGTCGGCCGCGGTCAACTGAATTCCCTGGTCCATCCGCATATCGAGTGGAGCGTCCTCCCTGTAGGTGAAGCCGCGTTCAACAGCGTCCAGCTGATGAGAACTGACTCCGAAATCAAACAGCACGCCGTCCGGTGCGGGATGCCCGAGTTTCCCGAGCATAGACTCTATGTCGCCATAGTCGCCATGCACCAGGCTCACCCGGCAGGGCGCGTCGGAGAGCGCCTCCGAGGCCGCTTGCAGCGCTTGCCGATCACGATCAAAGCCGATGAGCACACCCGGCGGGCCGATTGCCGCAGCAATCACCCTGGAATGTCCTGCGCCGCCCAATGTGCAGTCAACGATCACATCGCCGGGAGCCGGCGCCAGGTATCTCATGACCTCCTGAACCATTACCGGTTGGTGGCTGTAGTCCATCAGTCAACTCCCGCTCGCTGAGCTCTCGCCGCCGCGGCGACCTTGGGCATCCTGAAGACGCCATGATTACCCCAGCGATACGAGCTTTTCTGCAATCGTTTCGTAGGAACCCGATACCTGCGATAGGTACTCTTCCCACACTTCCTGCGCCCATATCTCGAATCTCGATGAGACACCGATTACTACGATATCCCGTTCTATCCGGGCATATTGCCGCAGATGGGGCGGGATCAGAGCTCTTCCCTGACGGTCAAGCTCGCACTCGCTTGCGCCGGAGAAGAACAACCTGGAGAAAGCGCGTCCATCAGCCATTGTCATAGGGAGCGTAGTCAGCTTCTCTTCCTGATTGCGCCATTCGGATTCGGTGAACCCGAACAGGCACGTATCGAGGCCCCGAGTCAGGATGAACCTGCCATCGAGTTCCTCGCGGAATCTGGAGGGCACTATGATCCGACCTTTGTTGTCCAGAGAGTGTCTGAACTCCCCTATGAACACCGTGACCCACCACTTTACTCCACTCTGCTCCACTTGCACTATCATTTCGAGGCCCGAACGCTTTCTCCTGCAACGTTGCACAAATATTTGGCCATCATTGCCACTCTGGCGAAACCGGGCAAAAAAAGAAGAGGGCTTTAGCCCTCTTCGGATCGAGCGTCGGATGGAAAGCCGTGCGGGGCGCCCTCCGCCTGCCTAGGACGCAATCTCCACTCTGGCAAAGTCCGACTTCATGATGGTCATCAACACAACCTGGCGCGCCTCGCCGCTTGGGCCCAGCTTCCGCCGGACCACTCCCTCCCTACGGAACCCGCACTTAAGGTAGCATCGGATCGCCCTGCGGTTATCAGCACAGACTCTGAGATATACGCGGGCAAGGTTCAGCCGATCGAATGCCGCCTCCAGCATGGCGCGGACGGCGCACGAGCCCAGGCCCTTCCCCCGGAACGAGGGGTCGCCTATTCGCACCACTAGTTCCGCGTCTCCGCTGCGCCACGCAATCTCTGTCAGCTCAATATCCCCTATGAGCCGGCCGTCCTGCGTGACAATGGCCATCGCCACGCTGTTCCTATCGCTGAGCAACTTGGCGAACCGAAGCCGCGATTCGCTCTCGGTTCTGACGGTCTCCCCCATCAGGCTCGTCAGCTCGTGATCCGCATCCCACCTCGCCATCGTGCCAAGATCGTGCTCCGCGAGCTGGCGGAGCAGTACAGTGTCCCCGTCGCACATAGTAACCCTTCCTCTGCTACGACTCCACCTCCCAAGGTGGGTTGTGGATTCGCCCTTGAGGAGCGGTTTACCTCCAAGAAACTGTATCCAGAGTCGGTTCTACACGCCTGTTGCCCCGCGCAGAGCTGATTAATAGCAGGTCACATTATGCCGAGTGCCGGGCACAAGCCCGGCACGACGGTCAATGGCTGATGATTTCCGATTGGATTATGACGGCTAGCGGGGTTGAACGATCAGCTTGATCGCGGTGCGCTCCTCGCCGTCGATTGTGACATCGACGAACGCTGGAACGCATACAAGGTCGAGGCCGCTTGGCGCCACGAAGCCCCGCGCGATCGCCACAGCCTTGACCGCCTGGTTGATAGCTCCGGCGCCTATGGCCTGCACCTCAGCGCCGCCGCGTTCGCGGATAACCCCTGCCAAAGCTCCGGCTACCGAGTTTGGATTCGACTTTGCAGAAACCTTTAGGACCTCCATGCTCTTATCCTCCTGCCGGCTGATCGTATTGACGTTCCAAAGTAGTGTATTAGTCCTCTATTGGAAAACTCCTTCTACTGTTTGGAACGGGACTCACCGAGGCGAATCGTAAAATACCTCGATAAACCGTTCTATCCCTCGCGCCCTGCCAGTGGAATGATCTGCTTCGATGATGACCCCTGACACCACGACCGGACCCTTTGCAACGGCGAAACGCGACGGCAGCGCCGTGATGAACCGCGGAATTACCGTGTCTGGGTCCATTCCTATGACAGAGTCGATTGGCCCGCACATGCCGAGATCAGTGATGAAAGCAGTGCCTCCCGGGAGCACTCTCTCATCGGCGGTTTGGACATGCGTGTGCGTGCCGACCACCGCACCCACACCGCCATCCAGGTAAAGCCCGAGCGCCTGTTTTTCCGAAGTCGCCTCCGCGTGGAAGTCCACGACAGTTATATCGGCAGAAGACCCGATTTCGTCCAGTGCCTGCCTGCCCCGGACGAACGGACAGTCAATGGGTTGCATGAACACTCGCCCCTGCAGGTTGAGGACTGCCAGGCGCAGACTCCCAGAGGACATGACTGTCCAACCCCTGCCCGGCGCTCCCGATGGGTAATTGGCCGGGCGCAGCACCCGATCCTCCTTATCGAGGTATTCAGCCATCTCCCGCTTGTTCCACACGTGGTTCCCGGATGTGATCACATCCACGCCACCGTCAAGCATCTCGCGCGCCACTTCAGGCGTGAGACCGATTCCTCCTGCAGCGTTCTCGCCATTTACCACAACGAAGTCCACTGCCCCGCCGGCTCTGAGCCGGCCTATGACCGACAACGCACGTACACGTCCCGGCCTTCCGATAACGTCGCCGAACATTGCGACTTTCAAGCATATTCCTCCCTGAGGGCAAGCGCGGGCAGGCCTAATTATCAGCCTGCCCACCTTTCTCCATCATATTCGCAAACCAGGCCCACGCGATCAGGCGGGCCTGTTAAACACCACGACCCTGCCCTCTTCTCGGAAGCCTATGAGGCGCTTCTCCTGAGTAGTCTCCTTGAGATCCGCCAGGAGGTTGGCGATGAACTCCTCCTGCACCATCAGCTCTTCCTCCCCTAGATCCTCAGACCTGTCAGTCGCCAGGTCGTCTCCGAAGGCATCAAGAATCAGCCCGATAAGCAGAGATATCTCGTCGCCGGTCAGTGTGGCTACATCGCGGGTGAGCTGAACCTGTGTTACGCTTCCCAGGTAGGAGGAGCTGATCTCGGCTACAGGCGCGTCTTCGAGCCTTACAAGGTCGAGATAGACTGAGATGCTCGCAAGAGCCAGGCGTCTGAAGGCATCGAACTCATCGGCCTCCACTCTCCTTGCAACCATGAACGAGAATCCGAGAACCCTCGAATCCGGCGTGTACGACACGGTACAGATCTCCGGATATCGCACCAGAATCGACACTAGCAGGCCGACACTGGTCGAAGAACCATCGCCTTCTCTGTTGCGCGCCTCTCTCACCTCTGCCACCTTCTTCCCCCGATCATCGGCCCGGATTCCTGCTGATCATTCTACGCATGGCGCGGACCTTGGGCTACCTGTCACTTGGCGTAGTCCACGGCTCTCGTTTCGCGAATGACAGTCACTTTGATCTGGCCCGGGTATTCCAACTCCTGCTCTATACGCTTGACAATGTCGCGTGCCAATTTAGCGGATGTTGTGTCGTCAATCCGGTCGGGCTTGACCATGATTCGAATCTCGCGACCGGCCTGGATGGCATAAGCCTTGTCAACGCCATCGAAGGAATCGGCTATCTCTTCCAGTTTCTCGAGACGCTTGATGTAAGTCTCCAGAGTCTCACGGCGCGCCCCGGGGCGCGCAGCGGACACCGCATCTGCCGCCTGCACCAGGACGGCTTCGATGGTCTTGGGATCCACATCGCCATGGTGCGACGCGACAGCGTTTATCACCGCCTGCGACTCGCGATACTTCTTGGCGATGTCGGCGCCGATGGCGACGTGAGGACCTTCCACCTCGTGGTCGACTGCCTTGCCTATATCGTGCAGCAGTCCTCCTCGCTTAGCAAGGCCTACGTCCGCGCCAAGTTCGGCAGCCATAGCGCCCGCCAGTTGAGCGACTTCAATAGAGTGCCTGAGCACATTCTGACCATAGCTCGTACGGAATCTGAGCCTGCCGAGGAGCTTAATCAGCTCCGGATGGATGCCGTGTACGCCTACTTCGAAAGTGGCCCTTTCGCCTTCTTCGCGAACTACAGCATCCACTTCCTTGCGGGCGCGCTCAACCATCTCTTCAATCCTCGCCGGATGTATCCTGCCATCTTGGATCAGTCGTTCCAGCGCGACGCGGGCTACCTCCCGCCTGACCGGGTCGAAACCTGATAGGATAACCGCTTCAGGCGTATCGTCGATGATCAGATCGATTCCAGTGAGGGTCTCTAGGGCGCGTATGTTTCGGCCCTCTCGGCCGATGATGCGGCCCTTCATCTCATCGTTGGGAAGCGCCACCACCGACACAGTGACTTCAGCCACATGATCGGCAGCGCACCTCTGTATCGCCTGGGTTATGATCTCTCGCGCACGCTTGTCGGATTCATCCTTAGCCTGGGCTTCGCACTCCTTTATCATGACCGCCAGGTCATGTTGGACCTCAGCTTCAGCTTCTCTCAGCAACTGCTGACGCGCCTGCTCGGACGTGAGTCCTCCGATCCTCTCCAGTTCCTGCTTCTGCCTCTGACACAATTGCTCCGCCTCAGCATGCGCCTTTTCGATGTCGTGCTCACGCCGCTCAAGGACTGTTTCCTTCTTCTCAAGCTGATCGGTCTTTCTGTCAAGCGATTCTTCCCTCTGGAGCAGCCGTCTTTCCGAACGCTGTAGTTCAACCCGCCTGTCGCGGGATTCTTTTTCGAAGTCACTCCGCATCCTGTGAATTTCCTCTTTGGCCTCCACGACCGCCTCGCGCTTTTGAGCTTCGGCGTCCTTTTCGGCCTCCTCTACTAAGCGCCGTGCCTCGCTTTCCGCAGACTTTATCTTCGCTTCGGCCAGCCACTTGCGGGCCAGATATCCTCCACCGACTCCGATGCCGGCTATCAACACATAGACAAGCATCTGTATGAATGGGCTAATGCTGATCCACCTCCCTTAGCACAAACAATCGCGTACATAATCAACAAGCTCGATTACAGTACAAGGAAAGCCGAGCGCCAACTCGGCTTGAACGGAACACGCGGCATGGTGTTCACGGGCCGGAAACCCCAGCCCCAGACTAGATTCTATATGTAGTGCCCAAGCACTGTCAAGCTG
>ERZ795047.3985-NODE-3985-length-12733-cov-91.691513_pt1 | contig 12733 bp, 9 predicted proteins | sample MGYA00375131_ERZ795047 | MGnify/ENA primary metagenome ERZ795047 (study PRJEB30176, sample SAMN05720228) | activated sludge metagenome | isolation source: Anaerobic digester | place: Japan | collected 2015-05-20 ... | reverse complement strand
GGATGCTAAAAGTAAGTAAGATTAATTGATAAACGCTCAGCTCTCTGCCCGCTAATCTTCGACTCTGGTAAAGAGAAGCAGACTGCTCTACTATCTCCACCTGATTCAAAAATTTACCTTCCTCTGCAACAATTTCTCTTTGAAAAAGGGGCGGGAGTTAAATAAGATAAGGATTGAAGTCTGATTAATTTAAGGAATTTAAGGAGCTTTAAAATGATTGAAGGGCAGGAGAGCATAAGCCAGATTCCTCAGCTAAAATACGCCATGATTGGTGGCGGGCCAGGCTCTTTTATCGGCGATGTCCACCGTAAAGCCATAGCTATGGACGGTAAAGCCAGCCTGGTCGCCGGCTGCTTTTCCCGAAATTATGAGGATACCCTCAAAACGGGGGAAACACTCAGGCTGGATAAAAACCGCCTTTACCGGAACTATGAGGAACTGCTCCAGGCCGAAGCCAGACATCCTGACCGCCCTGATTTTATTGTCATTGTTACGCCTAACGACTCGCATTATCCGATTTCCCGACTGGCTCTAGAACTTGGGTTTCCGGTAGCCTGTGATAAGCCTTTAGCCACCAGCAGCTCGCTGGCTCAAGAGCTGGCTGATCTTGCCCGCCAGAAAGACCTGCTTTTCTGCGTCACCTACACTTATTCCGGTTTTCCAATTATCAAACATCTGCGCTGGTTGATTTCACAGGGTGAGTTAGGCAGCATTCGTTTTGTGGCCGGTGAGTATCCGCAGGAATGGTTAGCCACCCTGGTAGAAAAAACTGGCCAGAGGCAGGCGGCCTGGCGGACAGACCCGGTCCGGGCTGGAATTTCCAATTGCGTTGGCGATATCGGGACGCACCTTGAACATATGGTTTCTTACCTGACCGGACTGGAGATAGAAACACTTTGTGCCCGCCTTGATCATTTTGGCGAAGGGCGGCCGCTCGATGACAATGCCTCCATTATGATTAACTTCAAGGGCGGAGCCACCGGGCTTTACTGGTGTTCGCAAATTGCTATCGGCCACGACAATGGTTTCAGAGTTAGGATTTATGGAACCAGAGGTGCGGTTGAATGGTATCAGGAAGATCCAAACCACGCTAAGATTTCTTACCTTGACCGGCCGGTGGCTTATCTTTCCCGGGGGCGTGACCCGATGTGCCCGCGAGCCCAGGCCCTGTCGCGTATTCCCTCCGGCCATAATGAAGGTTACTTCGAAGCTTTTGCCAACATCTATTCGACCTTTCTGACCGCCCTTGACAAGAAGCTCCATGGTCAGGAGCTTACCGCCGATGACCTTGATTTCCCGCAGGTAGAAGAAGGGGTGCGCGGGGTAAAGTTTATAGAAAAGTGCGTCGAAAGCTCGGAGAAAGGAGCAGCCTGGGTAAAATTTTAAGGGGGCCAGGGCAAAGTTTGAATGAAGAAGGCTACGGCGGCGGTGGAAGGCTGAGAAATAACTATGGCTACCAAAGAATCGGGATAAGGCTAAAATCAAATGATTTACCTGCCTTTATCTGTCAGAACAATCTCGAAGTTATGTTCGGCCATAACATCGACGCAAAGATAATTTAGCCAATAAACAATAAATAATAATCTTAATTCTGGGGAGGAGAAAAAATGGCAAGACCAATAACGCTATTTACCGGACAGTGGGCCGATCTTCCCTTTGAAGTCGTCTGTGAAAAGGCCAGCTCCTGGGGCTACGACGGGCTGGAAATTGCTACCTGGGGAGATCATCTGGAAGTTAAGAAGGCGGCCGAAGATCCTGGCTATCTGGCGAGGAAAAAAGAAATTCTGGCCAGACATCACTTAGTGTGCCGGGCTCTCGGGGCCCACTTAGCCGGCCAGTGTGTCGGTGATCTCTATGACCTCCGTCTTGATGACTTTGCTCCGGCTGAGGTAAAGGGCAAACCGGATGAAATCCGGCGCTGGGCCATAGAAGAAATGAAGCTCACCGCCCGGGCGGCTAAAAACCTCGGCTGCTATGTGGTCAATGGCTTTATGGGTTCACCTATCTGGAAGTTCTGGTATTCGTTTCCAGCCACGAGTGAGGAACTGGTCGAGAAAGGCTTCCAGCAAACAAAAGAACTATGGACACCAATTCTGGATGAATTTGATCGCTGCGGGGTGAAATTTGCCCTGGAAGTTCATCCCACGGAAATCGCCTTTGATCTCTACACGGCCAAACGGTTGCTCGAAGTTTTTGATTACCGGCCAACACTCGGTTTTAACTTTGATCCCAGCCATTTACTCTGGCAGGGAATGACGCCTCATCTTTTTATCCGTGAATTTCCGGACCGGATTTTTCATGTCCATCTCAAAGATGTGGCCCTGACGCTGGACGGCAAAGCCTCGGTTCTCGGGTCGCATCTCCCCTTTGGTGATCTGCGGCGGGGCTGGAATTTCCGCTCTCTCGGTCATGGAGATGTCGATTTTGAATCGATTATCAGGGAACTCAATGCAATTGGTTATGAGGGACCTCTGTCGGTGGAGTGGGAAGATAACGGCATGGACAGGGAATTTGGAGCTAAAGAAGCTCTGGAGTTTGTCCGCGGGCTTGATTTTAAACCCTCAGAGGTGGCTTTCGACAGCCATATGAAAAAGTAGAACTGCTGCCAGGTGGAACTGCCGGGCTAAAACCGGCTCAAACCTGAGTTAGGCTTAAATATTTAAGAAGCTAAATACGTCAGCCTGAGCGTTGAGGCCCGGTTCAACCTACTTGCTCGCCAAAATGGCTGAAAGAAGCGTCCAAAAATAGTTTGCATTCTCGCCGGGAAACAGGTAAAAAATAGTAAAATAAATGACTGAAGAAAAAAGAGATTTAGATGGAAGACAGAGATAAGAAAGACAATTTCTCCCGGCGTGATTTTCTGAAAACCACCGCGGCTGGTGTCGGGCTGGCCATGACTACCGGCAAGCTCTTCGGGCGGCCGCTTCTTCTCACCGGGGCTGGCCAGGGCCGGACGGTCATGCCATCTGATGAGTTGCGGGTAGCGCTTATCGGGGCTGGCGAACAGGGCCGGGTTCTTCTTGATTGCTGCTTGCGCATTCCCGGGATAAAAATTGTCGCTCTGGCCGATATCTGGGAATACAGCCGCGATTATGCTTCCGGTTATCTAAAAAAATATGGCCAGACACCGCACGTTTACGAGGATTATAAGCAGCTTCTAAACAGCGAGAAAGATCTCGATGCGGTCATCATTGCTACGCCGGACTGGGTTCATGCCGAGCAGGCCAATGCCTGCCTTAATCATGGTCTCCCTGTTTACTGTGAAAAAGAGATGTCCAATAGTCTGGAAATGGCTCGAACGATGGTTGAGACAGCCCGGCGAACTGGTCAGTTACTTCAGATCGGCCATCAGCGCCGCTCTAATCCCCGTTATATTCACGCCATTGACAAGCTTCTCCACGAGAGACAGCTCATTGGCCGGGTGATGATTGGCTATGCTCAATGGAACCGGGCTAAGGCTGAGATGTTGAGCTGGCCCAAAAAATATACCATCGCTACAGAAATCCTTAACCGTTATGGCTACAATTCGATGGAAGAATTCAGAAACTGGCGCTGGTTTAAAAAATACGGCGGCGGCCCAATCGTTGATCTTGGCTCACATCAGATTGATCTCTTTAGCTGGGTGTTTAAAGCCAACCCGAAATCGGTCGTGGCTTCAGGCGGCATTGACTATTATCCCAAACGCGAATGGTATGACAACGTGATGGTTATTTATGAATATGACACGCCTGCCGGTGCTGCCCGAGCCTTTTATCAGGTTCAGACCACGACCTCGCATGGAGGTTTTTACGAGACTTTTATGGGCGATAACGGTTCCCTGGTGCTTTCGGAAGTGCCTCAAAGAGGAGACTGGGCCTACCGTGAAGCTCATGCCCCGGATTGGGCACCGTTAGTGCGGGAAGGGCTGATTATGTCGGAAGCTCCGCCGATTCAAAAGGTCCAGACCAAAAATGTTTTTGTTGATGTGCGTGTCACGGCTGAAGCCGGCCGCTGGCCGCTGCCGATCGAACTGGCCAAACCAGCCCACCAGCCACACCTTGAAAACTTTTTTGAAGCTATCCGACGGGGAGTGCCGCTTAACTGCCCGGCCGAACTGGCCTATGAGTCGGCGGTGGCGGTACTTAAAGTTAATGAAGCGGTCAGGAGCCGCGCTTATCTTAGGTTCAGGCCGGAAGATTTTAAAGCCTGAAGGCTATGAGGGCTGAAGGATTTAGAGTCGTAAAAAAGATAAAGGACCGAGAGATAAAAGATAAAGCTAAAAGTAGAGGATAAAAGATAAAAAAAGATTAAAAGAGCTAAAAATAAAAAATAAAACATGAAAAGTTCAAGCCTGAAGCCAGAACAAAGCCCGGCCAGGAGGCTGAGCTGGAAAAAATTCGGTAAACTAATTATTTATACCGCTTGTCTTTTTCTTTTTATCTTCGTTACGCTTCAGGTTTCCTCAAAACTGGCGGCAAAAGACGAAAGAAGGCCACAGGAAAAAACCGGACAGGAAAAAACAGAATGGCAAAAGATAGAATCAGAGAAGACGAAGGCTAAAAAAACAAATACAGAGAAAAAAGGAATAATCGAGAGAGTTACCCTCGAAGAAGAAGCCAAACAGACTGATTGGACGCGGAGCCAGATTTCGCCGCTGCACCGGGTGCCGTTGATGGATGAGTTCAATGAGCAGATTGTGCCAGCTGCTCCATCTTCTTTGCCACTCTCGACGCGCTACACCTGTGCTCCCTGCCACGAATATGAAACCATAAGTCAGGGACTGCATTTTAACCTGAAAAAGCGGCCGGCTGTTGACCGCCCGTCAGAACCCTGGGTGCTGGTCGATGACAAAACAGGTGTCCAGCTTCCCATTTCCTACGCTAATTTCCCCGGCCTATGGAAGCCAGAGCAAATTGGCTTGAGCGACTGGCAATTTGTCAGTCTTTTCGGCCGTAATCTTAATGGCGGCGGTCCGGGTGAACCGGGTGAGAAAGAGATCACAGCCGATTCGCGCTGGAGTGTTTCGGGGCGGCTGGAAATAAATTGCTTTGGCTGCCATAATGGTTCTCCTCTTCAGGATCACAGCGAATGGGTCAAGCAGGTCATGCGCGAGAATTTCCGCTGGGCGGCGACGGCGGCCTCGGGTCTGGGCGAGGTGAAAGGCATGGCTTCGCGCCTCCCTTCAACCTGGGATATCATTGATGGCCCTAATCCTGATGATCATGAATGGGCGGTGGTACCTGAAGTCAAATATAACCAGACTTTATTTGACAGCCAGAACAATGCCCTGCTTGATTTAAAATATCAGCCTGACGATAGCCGCTGTTTGGCCTGCCATTCGGTCACAGCCAGAAAGGCCGAGACGAAGGCGGCGGTCGAGCGAGATGTCCATGCCCTGGCTGGCTTAAAATGCGTTGACTGTCACCGGAATGATTTAAGCCACCAGATGGTCAGGGGTTTTCAGGGCGAAAAGACCGCTATTCCGGGCATCAAGCCGGACAGCCTGACCTGCGCTGGCTGCCACCTGGGTGAAAAGCCAGAAAAAGGCGGCGAAGGTTATGCCGGCTTTCTGGGTGCACCGCGCCCGGCTCATCGCGGTATCCCGAAAGTTCATTTTGAGCGCTTAGCCTGCACCGTTTGCCATTCGGGTTTGATGCCGGAAAAAGAACCGCAGGAAATTTATACCTCCAGAGCCAATCGCTTAGGGATCTTTGGCAAGGCGAACTGGACGGCTGATTATCCACTGATTGTCGAGCCGGTTTTCGTCAGAGAAAAAGACAATAAGATTTACCCCGAGCGGATGATGTGGCCTGCTTTCTGGGCAGAAAAAAAGGGAAAAGAACTGGTGCCGCTCACAGCCCAGACAGTTTTAGAGATTTCACCTGGCATTTTTGAGGTTAAAGAAACGGTGGCCAGCCTGCTCAACTGTCTCTATCCGCTGGCTGAGGAAGGTTTTGATCCGGCGGTTCTTATTTCCAATTTTTTGTTTGAACCAAATGTTGACGGCAGCCTGGATGTTCACCGGGTTAAGCTCAGTAAAAAGGCTGCTCCAGATAAATTTCTGCTGATGCAGAAAAAAGGCAGCGAGGTCAAGCTTCTGCTCCCGGCTTTTAATCCGGATGAAGCCACAGCCGAAATGGAAGACAAAATTCTCAATGTCCTCAATGCCTTGAAGCTTCAAAAGCCGACCAGAGAGCCGGCGTTACTTGTAGGGAAAGTCATTTACAGGCTGGAAGAAGGATATCTTCAAAAAGAAGAAATAGAGAAGGAAGAATTAAAAGAAGGGAAAGAAGACGAGGCCGTTCTGCCCGCACCTGGCTGGCTTGAAGATAATACCGTCCGGCCGCTTTTTGATGATTTCTGGTTGAGAACACTCGTTGAGCTGGGTGATAGCCGAGAGCTCCTGACGGAGGAACAGATTATCCTCGGGCTTAAGAGGCTAAGTGAGACCAATCCTTCCCGAGAGTTCTGTTACGTTGCTTCCGGCCAGGTTTTTAGTCTGGATAAAGACGGAAAGCTCAGGGCGAGCCAGCATCCCGCTGCCCGGGCTGTTTCCTGGCCGCTGGCCCATAACGTCCGTCCGGCCCAGCAAGCTCTGGGTAAAAACAGTTGCACCGATTGTCACAGCCTCAACTCTAAAGTTTTCTTCGGGAAAATTGAAGCTCCGGGCCCGCTTAAAACCAGGGTGAGAGAGGAAAAACTCAGTTCTGATCTGATGAAAACAGGCTCGTTTTTCCAGTGGATTTTCGGGCTGACTTTTGCCGTCAGGCCGGTTCTTAAGCTGGTCCTGGCCGGATGTTTGCTGGTTATCGGGTTGATTTTGCTGGCGGTTTTTCTCAGAGCTGGAAGGAAAGCTTCTGGCCTGGCGGAAGAGACTGCCCAAAAGGAAAACAGGAGATAGCGGATGCTGTTTGGAATTGGCAGCTTTTTGTTAATTGTTGCTCTCGGCTGGAGGTTAACTTTTGGCCGCTATCTAAATCATCTCCAGGAAGATCAGAGAAAACTCTCGCTTAAGACTTTCCAGGACTATCTCAACTGGCTCGGTGGCTGGGCAAAATCATATCTGAAACTCAGCCGCTGGGATAAATCGCTCGATTATTTTATCAGCTGGGGACAGAAAAATTATAAGGGCTGGACAGTCTGGATCTTTTATGCCCTGGCTTTAAGCTATCTTTATCTGAGTTTAAGCGGTATTTTCTTTGCCTGGTTTATTTCGCGCGGGCTTTTCGGCTTTCCACTTCTTCTTCATGTGGCCTGCGGCGGGCTTTTTGCTGTGTGCCTGATGGCTGTTCTTTTTCTCCGGGCCAGGGTTTATCTGCCTCTGTCCGGTGGCGAGAGCTCTAAAGAAATGTCCGGTGAGGGCAGAGGCTTTTATTGTCTGGTTTTAAACCGCTATTTACCGCGGATTTATTTTCAGGCGGCGAGTTTCTGGCTGTTTGTCCTGGCTGGCTTCTTTTTAATTTTATCCACCCTCGGCTCGATGCTGCCCTATTTTAACTTTCCGGCTCAAATCTTATTTTTCAATCTCCACCGCTGGAGTGCCGTTATTTCGATTCTGGCCGCCATGCTGGCTCTCGACGTTATTATTGTCAAACCGGGGCAGGCCGGGTAATAGAGTTGAGCGAGCTTCCGATTCATCGTTTCTCCCATGAGGCCATGAGCACTTTTTTTGAACTGCTCGTCGCCGGGGAAAAAGAAATCTATGCCCGCAGCGCCGCTCAGGCTTTTTTTAAAGAAATCGACCGGCTGGAGAGACTTTTCAGCCGCTTTGATCCCGGAAGCGAAATCTCCATGATTAACCGCTTGAAATTGGGCCAAACACTGCCTATCGGGATTGAAACCTATGAGTGTCTTAAAATGAGTTTTGAGCTGATGGTTGAGACGGGTGGGGCTTTTAATATCAACTTTCGGGCCATAAAAAATAAACAGGTGGCTGGTGGCGGCGGATCGAATAAAAGGACGGATGAGACACTCAATTCGGCCAGAAGTGGCGATAGTCAGGATGATAAGATCGGTCGGGCGGCTGGCACGGTAAAAACCAGGAACGGATTGGGACAAGAGCACAGACCTGGAAAAGAGGCCTGGGCTGAACTTTTTCCGCTCGAGCTCATTGAAACTCAAAGCCAGTATCTGGCCCTGAGGCTGGAAGAAAGTACTTACGGGCTTGATCTGGATCTCGGAGCCATTGGCAAAGGCTATGCTCTGGAGGCGGCGGCCGGCTACCTTTCCAGCTGGGAAATAGACAGCTTTCTGGCCAATGCCGGTCAAAGCACAGTTCTGGCCCGCGGAAAAGAAGCCTGGCCGGTAACCGTCGGCGGTGGCTTTGATTTTCTAAAGGCCGGCCGGGTAAAGCTTAAAGACAGAGCCTTAAGCGGCTCTGGACATGAAGTTAAAGGCGCGCATATTTATGACCCGCGCCGACGGCAGGCCCTGTCCAGGCAGTTAGCCGTCTGGGTGTCGCATCCCTCGCCGGCTCTATCTGATGGTCTTTCCACGGCTTTTATGGTCATGGACCTTAAGGAAATAGAAGCGGCCGCCGCTGACCGGCCGGAAATCTGGACATTGGTCGTCGGTCGTGATAAAAATTGTTATTGGTTTAACCGTCCGGCTGATTTCAGCCAGAATATTTAGATGGGCGGATAGAATCAATTAGACAACACTAAAGCTACATAGGCCAGATGATCAAAAGAAATGAGGAGATTAAGATGCGGAGAAAAAATACTACTAAATTAGTAGGATTTATTCTGGGCGGTTGGAGCCTGCTTCTGCTGTCAGGCGGCCTGGCTTCAGCCCAGAGTCAGGATAAAGACAGAGTCGAGCTTAAAATCCAGTTGCCCAAGCCAATGTTTGTGGGCACACCGCGTAATATTAAGACTCCCAATCTGGAACCCATCACCGGTAAGCCGCGCGGTCCGTTTTATGTGCCGGCCGGGACGCAGCTGGTTTCTCTCAAAAAACCGGTGACCTCGAGCGATATGCAGCCGGTTATCGGCGAGCTGAGCTATCTTACCGATGGAGAAAAATCGGGTGAAGATGGTTACTTTGTTGAACTGGGGCCTGGACCGCAGTGGGTGCAGATTGACCTCAAGGAGCCCTATTTAATTCAGGCCATTATCGTCTGGCATTACCACAGCCAGCCCCGTGTTTATCGGGATGTGGTTGTTCAGGTCTCAGAGGATAAAGATTTTATTAATGGTGTCGTGACGCTCTTTAATAATGACCATGATAATACACTTGGCCTGGGAGCCGGCCGCGATCGAGAGTATATCGAAACCTACGAAGGCAAACTCATTGATGGCCGGGGAGCCAGGGCCCGCTATGTGCGCCTCTGGAGCAATGGCAATACCTCTAACGATATGAATCATTATGTCGAAGTTGAGGTTTACGGTTTGCCGGTTAAATGAAGAAAAAAACATTTGCCTTTCTTCTGATCCTTATTTTAGCCGCGGGGCTGTTTGTCCGGCTTTACCGGCTTGACCTCCGGCCGATGCATCATGATGAAGCCAATCAGGCCTACAAATTTGGTGAGCTCCTGGAAAAGGGCGAATATCGCTATGATCCAGCCGAGCACCACGGTCCGACCCTTTATTATTTCAGCCTGCCTTTTGCCTGGTTGAGCGGTCAGAAAACCTATGCCGAACTGAATGAAATTACCCTCCGCCTGGTGACGGTTTTCTTTGGCCTGGTGATGATCCTCATCGCAGCCTTAGCGGCCGGAAAATATCTAAAAGAGTCAGAGAAATTATGGGCGTCGCTTTTTTTAGCGGTCTCAGCGCCGGTTGTCTATTTTAACCGCTTTTATATTCAGGAATCTCTTCTGGCTGCTTTTGCTCTGGCTTTTGTCATCTGCCTCTGGCGTTTCTACCATAAGCCAGATTACCGGGAGGGAGTCTGGCTGGGTCTTACGGCTGGTTTGCTTTATGCCACTAAAGAAACTTCCATAATTATTCTGGCGGCTTCGCTTCTGGCTTTGACCGGGGTCTGGCTTTTAACCCGTCGAAAAGATAAATCCGAGCAGAATCAGGAAGATGAGAAAAACCGGAAGATTGAAAAACGGGAGAACGAAGAGAAGACTCCAGGCAGCGACACTCAGAAAGCCTGGCAGCCGCTTCTCCTGGCCATTTTTATTTTTCTGGCCGTTTCCTTCGTCTTTTATTCTTCGTTTTTTAAATATCCCCAGGGTTTTCTTGATTCTTTTAAGGCTTTAGCCGGTTACGGCCAAAAGGGACTGGAAGCGGGCTGGCACCGGCATCCCTTCTGGTATTATTTTAGTCTTCTCTTTTACCGCCACGGTGCTCCAGGTTCGCCGGTTTTTACTGAGATTCCTTTTTTGACCCTGGCTCTTTTCGGGATGGTGGTGAGTTTCATCGAGCTGAGGAAGAGCAGGAAATCTTCTGAAAATTTCCGGGCTTATCTGGCCTTCCTGGCGGTCATAACAGCTCTCATTTATTCGGCTATTCCTTATAAAACGCCCTGGAATATGCTTACTTTCTGGTGTTTTTTCCTGCTAGTGGCGGCCATTGGCTTTGATTACCTTTTGAGGTTGATCAAGATTCGGCAGAGCAAAATTCTCCTGACCGGAATACTTCTCATCTGGACAGGCTGGCAAGTTTACCTGGTTAATTATTATTTCTATGCTTATCCCGATAATCCTTATGTTTATGCTCAGACTTCACCTGATTTCAGGCGGCTGGTAAACAGGCTGAACGACTTGAGCCAGGTAGATAGCGAGGGAAAGGACGTTTTTATCAGGGTGATTGCTTCGCCGGAGGAAACCTGGCCCTTACCGTGGTATCTTCGCCGCTTCAGCCGGGTTGGCTACTGGACAGCCAGTGAACAGGTCGAGACTCTCGAGCCAGCCAGGCTGATTATTATGTCGGCGGCGGAGGCGGCCAAACGGCAGGAAAAAGAACTGGCTGGCTATGTCGCTCAATATTATAGTCTGAGGCCGGACGTGGTCCTGGTCCTTTTTGTTGATAATGAACTGTGGCAGACTTACCTCCTCAAAAAAGTTGAGGGGCTTCCCCGGCGGCGCTGATCTATCAGGTCAGAGCCAGGATCTACCGTCTTAAGCCAGGCGATAATTATGCTATACTTTACTTTAAACAAGATTAAATAAGATAAATTCTGTCCATAAGATAAGCAGGAAAGGAGTGTCTCATGAAAGAATCAAAATTAAGCGAAGTTTTGGGCTGGTTAAAGGGCGCAGTCGAGATCGAAGGAGAAAAGCTCAAAGTCGTGGATGAGAAAGCTTTAAGGGATAATATTTCTAAGGTTATTTTTGAGGCAGTTTTTGGGGATGAAGAGACGAAAGCGGCCGGGCGCTGGCTGATTTTTGAGGCAGCCCAGGCCCTGGGCATCAGACCGGCTTCTATTCATGATTTTTATTTAGCCAGAGGGCGGGGCGAAGCGCCGCTTGATTTTACTGTGCCAGCCATTAACCTCCGGATGCTGGCTTACGATTCAGCCCGGGCAGTTTTCAGGGCAGCCAAAAAAATTGAGGCGGGTGCCTTTATTTTTGAAATTGCCCGAAGCGAAATAGGCTACACCGACCAGAGACCATCAGAATATGTCAGCTCGGTGCTGGCCGCAGCTATCAAGGAAGGATTTAGAGGGCCGGTTTTTATTCAGGGAGACCATTTCCAGGCTTCGGCTAAAAAGTTTAAGGCAGACCCCGAGGGAGAGATAAAAGCCATTAAAGAGCTGATAGAGGAAGCGGTGGCGGCCGGCTTTTACAACATTGATATAGATACTTCCACCCTGGTGGATATTTCTAAAAGCAATCTCGATGAACAGCAGAAACTCAATTATGAACTGACAGCTGAATTTACGCGCTTCATCCGTGAGAAGCAGCCGGCCGGAGTGACCATTTCAGTTGGCGGCGAAATCGGCGAAGTCGGGGAAAGAAATAGTTCGGAGGAAGACCTCGAGGCCTTTATGAACGGTTTTAACCGACTTAAAGGCGATGTCCCCGGGGTGAGCAAATTGAGCATTCAGACCGGGACCCACCACGGCGGAGTGGTCTTGCCTGACGGGACGCTGGCCCAGGTGGCGATTGATTTTGATGTTCTGCGGCGGCTGGGCGAGCTCGCCAGAAAAAAGTACGGTCTGGGCGGGGTGGTCCAGCATGGAGCCAGCACTTTACCTGATTCAGCTTTTCATAAATTCGTCGAAGTTAAAACCTGTGAGGTCCACTTAGCCACGGCTTTCCAGAATCTGATTATCGAACATGAAGCTGTGCCGGAAAGCCTGCGGCAGGAAATGTATGAATGGCTCAAGGTTAATGCCGCCTCGGAAAGAAAGCCTTCCGATACCGAAGCTCAGTTCCTTTATAAAACCAGAAAAAAAGCGGTTGGGCCATTTAAGAAGCATTTCTGGACTCTGCCGGAAGAAAGTTTGAAGGCTATCGGCGAGAGTCTCGAAAAGCAATTTTCTTTCCTCTTTGACCAGTTGAATATTAAGGGCACAAGAGAAGTGATCGACAGGTTGGTTAAAGCTCCCGAAATACACCACGCTGAGCCGCAAGCCATCAAGTCAGGCCAGAAGGAATCAGTAGAAGGCCTGGCTGACTGAAACATCAGGCAGACTGACAGATAGAATCGGGCCAGCCAATTTTATTAGTAATCAACAGGCAATATAGACTCATGTTGAGAAGGCTTTCCTGACCATCTCCTGATGAGCCGGAGACACAAATGTCGACTATAGTCGGCAGTTTTCTGATTTTCCCGAAAGTGTCGATTATATTCGAAAAGAA
>ERZ795047.3978-NODE-3978-length-12750-cov-4.676093_pt1 | contig 12750 bp, 10 predicted proteins | sample MGYA00375131_ERZ795047 | MGnify/ENA primary metagenome ERZ795047 (study PRJEB30176, sample SAMN05720228) | activated sludge metagenome | isolation source: Anaerobic digester | place: Japan | collected 2015-05-20 ... | reverse complement strand
GACGACCACCGCCGACACAAGAATCATCGCAACCAAGGCACAAAAGCAGTTCTTGAATCTCATCTCAATCTCCATTGTCGTTCACGCTACAGTCTTACTCAAATTCTGTTTTCGCGCCACTCGCTGCCCGCAGCTTCCAAGGCGCTTATTGTAATCAGCTCGAATCCTTGGTTGACTGATATTAACAGGCTTTATGGAGGTGACGGATGCGGAGTTATTCAGTAATACATATCCGGGACAATCAGACCAAGTGGCTTTCCGTGCTGATTGGCGGGTCATTTATCGGCTTGGCACTGGCTAGATTCTCGCGTCTGTCCTGGGTCTTTGGCGCTTTGGGCGCCTACCTGGTTTACTGCGGTGTCTCGAGTGAGTCCGAGGCTGAGCACCATCCCGAACTGACGTTCAAAAAGGATATTGTTCAGGAGGCATCCGAGCAGTCCTTCCCGGCTAGCGATCCTCCGGCCTGGACGGCAGGACCAGCGAACAATTGGATTTGATGATTGGGCGTTGACCATTCCGTAGACAGGCGCAATCCTATCAAGAGTTGCGCGCCAGGCCGCGCAAATCATCAACCATGAATCATCGAACGGTTACCGATCTGGTATTTGCCCTTGAAGAGCTCCGGGAATCGAGCGGCATCGTCATTCCCACCTTTTTCCCAACCTCTGACGACCGTGAACTTGCTGCGCGACTGCTTTCCGATACGGTCTTGGGTTGCTGCCGGCAAACCGGCTCTCCATCAAGGGTCTGTATTAGTGTCGACGGCATCAATCCAGCCGTTGAAGTAGCCAGGCGTCTGTCGGAAGCGTACGGAGTAAGGGTCGTCGTTTCCCCCCGTAACAGGGGCAAGCTGGGCGCGGTACAAGCCGGCTTGGAGAGCCTGGCAGAGGACGATTCCCTGCGCTATTTCATTTTGGTGGACCAAGACGCGGATCATTTCCCTAACGAGATGGCCACTTTCATCCGGGTGACACGGCACGTGGCGACCACGGCGGGAGTCGACCGAATTCTTGTCTTAGGCCGAAGGAGCAGCCGTCACCATCCCATGGGTTACCTGCGAGGAGAACTGGAAGAACTGGCCGATCGGATGCTGATCGACTGTCTGCATTACTATGCGGCTCAAACAGGCAGGCCGCTTAATCTCCAATTCGCGATGCTCCTTGACGAGTTTCCCGATTTTCACAGCGGATACAAGCTACTGACGCGTGAAGTTGTGACGTCGATCCTGGCGAATGGTTTCCCACTTGAGGGACTGCCGGAAGAAGCCGTCTACCGGCACGCTGTCGAAGCGGTGTTGGTCGTTGAAGCGCACCTAGCCGGCGCCCTGCTGGCTTCGGCGCCTCGCACAACCATCAATGAACAGCCGGTTACGGCTTTCGGACAACTCAACCGTTGCCGGCTGATCAGTGACAAGATCGTATGGCCGGCTCGCCGGCTGCAGATTCCTCCGAAATTCGTTGGCCAGTGGCTCGACAATCACCTGGCGCGACTGCGCCTGTCCACGCTGGTGCCGAGCGGAAAAGAGGAATTGTTAGAGATCAGAAGATTGGTGCGCCGGTCGATCGACCTGCCCGACGCAACGAATGATATTGCAGGCCCTGCATTCTTGTAGGCAAGTTTGCTTGAGAAAGTGTGAAAGACTGGAAGGATTTACTTCCATTCTGGGCGTTTCGCCGAGTCTTTCACACCTTCTCTACCGCCATCAGCCGCTGTCAATCTGCTACTTCTTGGCCGGCGGGGTCTTCTCGATGACGACGAGAACCGCCTTGGCGTTTTCCAAGTGCGCTGAATCTTTCCCGATCTCGGTGTACTTGGTCAACATTGATTTGGCCTTGACCGGATCGTTGTCGTCATAGAAGTAGATCATGCCCAGTTCGTAGTGTGATTCAGGGTGCTGAGGATTCGCCTTAAGCGTCTCTTCAAACAGGGCTTTGGCCGGCGCCTTCTTGTTTTCCTTCATCATTGCAGCAGCGGCCTGATAAAGCGCCTCGTCGATCGGTTCGGACCCGTCCTTGTACGCAGTGGTCAAAACCTGGACGCCCTCCTTGGTCATGTCCTTGGAGAAGTAGTAATCCGCGAGTTCTTTGGCGTACTGCGCCTTGTTCTTGTCCTGGCCGGTCTCGATGGCTTTCTGGTAGGCCTGCACCGTCGGTTCATCATGGTTGAGCTGGCGGTGGGCGCGAGCAATCCCCGCCCAAACAGCACCCTGAATTTCAGGCGGCGCCTCGGCCTGCACCTTCTGATATTTCGCTAACGCCTCTTCGTACTTGCCCTGTTTGAAGGCTTCGTCGCCTTCCGCCAGCGTCTGCTGCAACTGCTGCATGATCAGGGCCTTTTCGTTTTGGAGAAGAAGGCGTTTGAGTTCCTGAATGTTCTTGTCGTTGGGGGCGATCGCAAGGGCCTTGTCAATCGTCTTTTTCGCGTCCTCGAAGCGTCTGAGCTTAGCTTGCGTGAGAGCTAGATTATAGAGAGTCCCCGAATCATTCGGCACGAGCTTGGATAGCTCTTCCAGCTTCGTGACCGCCACCTCATTATTGCCTTCACGGAGAGCCGCGTCCGCTTCCATCTGGATTTTCATCGCCGGGATGGTAGTCAGGAATCTCCGAAGGGAGGTGATCATCTCGTCATAGGGCCCCGCTTGTCCAGGGTCGACGGTCAGTTTCAAAGCTTCGACGTTCTCGATAGCCTTGTTGATCTGCTGCTCCGCCAAATCCCACTTCTGCTGATTGGCATAGGCCAGGGCAAGGTTTTGCCGGGCACCAGGGCTGGTGGGATTGATAGTCAGCGCCTGCTGTAGCTTCTCTGCTGCTGACTCGAACTCATTTTTCTCAAGCAGAGAGACCGCTTCCTTAAACAGCTCGTCCACCTTGGCGTGGGCGGCCGGGTCTTCGAAATAGAACTGTTTGGTGGAGTCTCCGACCTTGAACTTGAGATCCAGAGTCTTCTCTTCGCCCCCCTTTAGCGTGAAGAATTCGACGAGGATAGGTTCATAACCCTCTCCCCGGGCAACCACGCGAAAGATACCTTCAGGGAGCTTCTTGAATTCCGCGACGCCCTTCTTGTTGCTCTTTTGCGCGACCACCTTTTGGGCTTTCAACTCCTGAGCAAAAACCTGGATATTAGCTACAGGTTCTCCGGATTCCGTAGTGCAGTTGACAAACAATTTGGCATTGGCCGCTGCCGCCGGGAACGTGACAAGCGCCCAAGTGAGAAAAAACAGGAGCGTACCGCCTGTTAATCGCATCTTTATGGATCTCCTATCCTATTTAATCAGGACCTAACGAGTTTAGACGAGCGAACCGTTGTCGGGCAAGTGGAGCAAGCGAAAATAGAAGGGTATGAAGAGAATGCGGTATCTGCTCGAATCCGCTCAATTCGCCTGATCCGCGCCATCAGCGTGCCCTCTTCCCCCGGGAAAGGTGCGGATTACGCAGATTACGAGGATTACACGGCTTCCTACAGGGGGCGATTTGTTGTTGGCGTGACTGGGACGGTGAGGGTCAAACGCGTGCCCTTGCCTGCCTGACTGTTGATCGCCATTTGTCCACCCATCAGCTCCATTCGTTGACGGATGCTGAAGAGACCGTAAGCGCTGTGCGATGGTTCGCTGCTCAGCTTGCGCCGGTCCAGGCCGACACCCTTGTCAGCCACCACTATCTCGAGTTGGTCTCCGTGGATACGTCTTAACCTGACAGTTGCCGACTTGACCTTCGCGTGTTTAACCACATTAAAGAGCAGTTCCCGCACGGATTCGAACAGCAGGACTTTCAACTTGGGCTCGACCATCGCCTCCTCTTGCAACTCCAAGTCAACCTTCAGCCCGTGCTTGTCTTCCATCCAATCTGCCAGCCACTCGAGACTCTCCGAGAAACCGCCAACATGTAGTACGGGAGGGCTGAGTTCGGCCGTGAGAGTGCGCGTACTCTGAATGCACTCATTGATCAGCTCCCCGATTTCTTTGATCTGGTTTTCAGCCGTCTCGTTGCCGACCCGCAGGGCGTGAAGCCTGAATTTGGCTCCGACAAGCAACTGCTGAATGTGATCGTGCAGGATTTGGGCAAGCCGCTGTCTCTCCCGTTGCTCAGCCAATGTCAGCTCGCCAGCCAGCGCTCGCAGACGGTCTCGGCTCTCACGGAGAGCTTGACGGGTCCGCAGGGCAACCAAGCCGTAAGCGAGATCATCGGCCAAGTCTGATAGAGCCCGCAACTGCGAATCTGTAAACGCCAGCGTGCCTGCCGTGTAGATCGTCAGAGAGCCAAACACCTGACCGCCTTGCTTCAGGGGAAGTGCGATCGATGATCGGAAACCTCGCTGCAGGGCCTCATCCCGCAGGGGGGCAAGATTGGGATCAGTTTGAAAGTCTCGGCCGAACTGAATTGTCCCGGTTCGGATGGCAGTGCCCGTCGGCCCTTTGCCGCGATCATCGTCCGCCCACGTTATCGCCGCTGTCTTGAGAAAACCTTCTTCATGACCAGCCCAAGCGACTGGGCGGACTGTCTTCTCGCGATTGTCCTCGCGCATTCCCACCCAAGCCATTCGGTACCCGCCGACCCTGATCGCAATCTCGCAAACCTCCCGCATCAACTTGGGCTCGTCGTCGATCCGAACAATCGCTTCATTACACTCGCTCAGCATTCGCAAAATCTGGTTGGTCTGCTGCAGTTGCAACTCGGCCTCCTCACGCCGCTGGATCTCTGAGCGGAGTTCATTGACAACGCCTCCCAGCTCGGTAGTGCGGTCGCTGACTTGCTGCTCCAAAATCCGCTGTGCAGCCATCTGCAGCTCTTCTGCCCTTCTTCGTTTCGTTATGTCGCGAAGCACAGCCAGGTGCCGACCCGGGCGAATATTGGCGACGGCGTAGATCTCGACCAGGAGACGCGCGCCGTCCGGGCGAGCGATGGCAAACTCGCCCTGGTAGCACCCCTCCTGCTTGAAGTTGCACCAGACACGCTCACATTCCCCGCCAGGCTCGATGAATTCGCTCAATCGGCGGCCGACCAGCAGATCTTCAGATATCCCCGTGATCCTCTCGGCTGCGGGATTAGTCTCGACACAGACTCCCTCGTTGTCGGCGATAACAATGGCGTCCTGCGAGGCGGTAAGGACCGCCCGGAGGCACGATTCGCTTTCCCGCAAGGCCTCCTGCTGCCGTCTGAGGTGCTGCAATATCTCTGTGGAGGGGTCTACTTCACACTGGCCGATGGCATGCAACGCCTTCTCTGGCTCGTTCAGTGTGCGACCAAGCTCCGTGATTTTCATCCCTGTCGGCGTCTCGATGGTCTTCTTTTTCCTACTCGTCATGGACGGACCTCAAATTAAGTCCCACCATCCGCTTGAATATCGATCACCTCGATACAGCGATTGTTCGCCAGATGCTTCTGGCAGATTCTCTCAAGTGTCCATCAAAGAGCTGATTATCGCTTCTATCCCGCGTGGCTCACCTCGGTGAGGCTGATGAAGAAGACCGTTAATTGCCGCTTGAGGAGTCAATGAGCCGGGTCAACATAGAAGTGATTTTGACCGTATTGCCGATCGCTGTTGCTCTGAAACGCTTCTTAATTCTGATCCCTTACAGCCGCATATTCAAGTAATACCTGCATGGAGGGTAACACGCTTGGAATTCGAGGTTTGGCTACCAAAACAGAACTGTTTCAGGCTGACTCTGAGAAGTTCGTAATATTCCTCATTCCTGATTCTTTCGTGCTTCCACCTATCGCCCAGGACAAAATAGCACTCTCCGCAAGTCTCTCATCACAACCTTTTTGCCCCTCCCTTGGTCTTATGATGGTGTTCAGGGAGCGATAACGAAATGGACCTGGACGAAAAGGAGTTGATCGTGGGAGCCCAGCGAGGGGACAAGACTGCTTTTGAGCAGCTGGTCTATCGGTACGATCGAAAAGTCTTGGCGCTGGCCGTTTCGTACACGAGCGATGAAGAAGACGCCAAGGATGTATACCAGGAGGTCTTCATCCGCGTCTACAAAGCTCTTCCCGACTTTCGATTCGAGAGCAAGTTCTCGACCTGGCTTTACAGGATTGTCGTGAATGTGTGCTTGAGCCACCGCAGTCGCTTGCAAAACCGGGAGCACCAGTCGCTGGATGCCATTAAGGATGAGGACGGCAGGCCCGGGACTCTCGAGCTGGTCTCGCCCGAGACGCCGTCCGACCAGAAGACGTTCGGAAAGGAGATATCGCGTCATCTGCGAACTGCGATCGGAACGCTTTCGCCGCAGCAGCGACTGGTCTTTACGCTTCGACACTACGAAGGCTACAAGTTGAAGGAAATCGCCATGCTGATGAACTGTGCTGAAGGCACGGTAAAGAAGTACCTGTTTACTGCCACGGAAAGGCTCCGGGATCAACTCCGGCCTGTCTTTGAGTAGCCGGATGGGCAGATTACGAGGTTGACTATGAGGCACCAGAAATTCAAGGAGTGGATTCCATTACTGGTTTACGACGAGTTGGATGACGCTCAAAGGGCCCTTACTGAGAAACACCTGGCGACATGTGCCGAGTGCCGTCAACAGCTGGAAGAAATCAAGGAACTCACGGAGGTTGCCGGCGCGGCCCATGAACCGCCAGATGATCTGTTGCGCCAGGCGCGACGCGAATTGCGAATTGCGTTACGTCATCAGCATGAATCGTCGCGCGGCTGGATACCGAAATGGAATTGGCGTGTCCTTGTTCCCAGTTATCAGACGGCGATTGCAGGAGTTGTTTGTCTCGCATTAGGGCTTGTTATCGGGCGGTTTTACGACAACCAATCGCCGGGTGAGCACGAGATTCTTCAGCTTCCCGTTGCCGGTCAACTTTCGGCTTCCAGCAACGACGATATCTCTATCGGCAATATTCGCTTCATTGATGCAGACGCCACCGATGGAGATGTCGAGTTTACCTATGAGGCCACCAAGCCGGTTCGTGTCCGAGGCAGCATTAATGATCCTGCCATCCAGAACCTCTTGAGCGTGGCCTTAATCGAGGCCCAGAATCCGGGTGTCAGGCTGAGAGCCGTCAATGTTCTCAATACGGATCAATTGAAGCAACCGGACGATGACATCAAGCGAGCATTAATCACTGCTTTGAAGACCGACGAGAACAACGGGGTTCGCAGGCAGGCTTTGGCTGCTCTTCAAAACTTCCCTTATGACAAGCAGGTTCGCGACGCTTTGCTTTACGTCCTGAACCATGATTCGAATCCAGCCATGCGGATAGCGGCGATCGATGCGATCAGCGCCAGGCATTACGTAGATCCCGAGGTGCTGAGGGTTCTCGAGGAAAAGATGTACACCGACGGCAATGAGTACATCCGCTTCCGCTCTCGAGCCGTCGTTCAGGAGGCTAAGCAGCAATGAAAACCAATCAATGGCTCTTTCTAACTGTTTTGGTAGTTGTCGTCACACTGTCCGTTGTCCCGGCTCAGGCTCAGGCTTCGAGGACATTTGAGGTCGGGGCCGGCGGCTCTCTGGTCATGAAAGTCGTGGGTGATGTCGCGTTGACGACGTCGCCCGCACGTCAGGTAGAGGTACAAGCCCTGGGCATCAGCCAGCAAGACCTGGCTGATTTGAGCATGACCCAGGAGGGAAACACTGTACGAGTTGAGTTTCGGCCTCGAAACGGTCATTCGCGGAATATTCGGTTTAACGTCGCTCTGCCGGATCATTTTGACGTCGACTTGACGACGGCGGGGGGTGATGTCTCCCTTGAGGGCAATCTGACGGGCAGACTCGTCGGGAAGACCGCCGGCGGTGACCTGAATATCGGTAATGTCGATGGAGTCGTCGATCTGAGTACCGCCGGCGGAGACATTACCGTGGGCCAAGTGGGCGGCGACGTCGTTCTGAAGACGTCAGGCGGTGATATCCGCCTGGAATCGTCCGAGGGCCTGGTACGGGTTTCGACATCCGGCGGCGATATCGTCATCGGAGACGTCGGAAAATCGCTGGAGGCAAAAACCTCCGGTGGCGACATCCGCATCAACAATATTACCGGGGACGCGACGGCGTCAACCGCAGGCGGCGACGTCCGAGTAGGCATAGTATCGGGAAGCGCGAAGCTGTCAACGGCCGGAGGCGATATCGAGTGCCGTGGCGCAACCGGGGATATCAAGGCGAATACAGCAGGCGGCGACGTTGTTCTGAGAGACATCTCCGGCTCACTTGAAGTCTCAACTGCGGGCGGCGACATACGGGCGGATTTCAGCCCTGATGGACAGGGTACGAGTTCCCTGACCACCGCGGGCGGGGACCTTTATATAACGCTCCCGGAAGGCGCCCGAGCACGCATCGAAGCGACGATCAAGATCTCTGGCCGCTGGTCCACCCATCGCGACGAGTATCGGATTACCTCAGACTTCCCGGCAACGACGGAAGTGATGGACGACCAGGCCAGAGAGATCCGTGCGGTTTACGAGATCAATGGCGGGGGCGAAGTTATCAAAATGCGCACTGTCAACGGAAACATCCACATTCACAAAAGGAATTAAGACGATATCATCCGCGCCATCCGTGTCATCCGTGCTATCCGCGGGTTCGACCCCAGATAGCACGGCTTGCTATTTACGGCGAAGACCCCTACGCAAATCTTTCTCCTGGATGCTCGTAAGGCGCCCGGTACGGGCGCTTAATTAGAGCTGCAGCAGCGGCATTGTTGGTTATCTGCTCTTTTTGTCCGTCCCATTCGATCCTGCTCCCCACCTGATAAGCGATCATCGCCAGTTGGACCGTCGTCGTGGAGTAAAAGCCGTCAAGGACATCGCAGACCGGTTTCCGTCGCGTGCGCACGGCTTCGAGAAAGTTGGCCATATGCAGGACGCCCATTTTAGGAGTCACCGCATCAACTACTTTCCGAGGAGAGTCGTCGCCTTTCGGAATGACCGCCCAACGGTCGTCAGCGATGTAAACGGTCTCCTTCTCCCCGTAGAAAATCGCGCAGTTGTCAAGATCTTTCGTGTACTCGCTCGCTCCCCAGATGCGATGACTCCAAGTGACCGGACATTGTTCGAAATCAAACTGAACATTCAGGACATCAGGTGTGGTGATCTTGTCCTTCAGATGAAAAATCCCTCCCATCGCCTGGACGGATACCGGCACTGTCGCTCCAAGAATGGTCCGAATGGCATCGATCCAATGAATCCCCCAATCAACCAGGTGCCCGTTCCCGTAAGCAGCTTCGAGTCGCCAGCTGATATGGCCGATATTCGGCGAATACGGAAGCTTGGGTGCAGGCCCACACCAGAGATCCCAGTCCAGCGAGGCAGGCGGATCCTGGACGCTGGTATCTTTTGGTTGCGCCGTGTAGTTGATTTGAGCATGGACCTGAACGATGCGTCCGGCGTGGCCGGCTTTTATGTATTTGCTCGCCTGGATGGTAGCCAGACTCTGACGGCGCTGAAAACCGATTTGAACCACCCTGTCGCTCTCCGCGGCGGCGTTGACCATGGCGCGTCCTTCCCGGATGTCGTAGGCCAGCGGCTTTTCGCAATAAATGTCGAGGCCTTTCTCACAGGCAGCCAGGAAGGGAAGTGCGTGCCAATGCGGCGGAGTGGCGATAATGACCGCATCCAGGCCAGGGACTTCCAGCAGCTCGCGATAGTCCTTAAAGGTCTTTGCGGGGTCGGCCTGTTGCTTTTGAACTTCGGCTGCAGCATCTTCCAGATGCTGCGAGTCGACGTCGCATAAGGCCAGAACGTTGATTCCTCCGACCTGCATCGCCGCCTTCAGGTCCTGCATACCCCACCAGCCGCAGCCGATCAAGCCGATCCCCAGCCTGCGGTTGGGGTCTTGAGCCCCGCCGACCACCCTGGCGGCTTGCTCCCCGGGCGGCCGAGACTGGCCTTGAACCATTGCGGCTGATGCTGATACGGCTGTTGCTGCCCCCAAAAAGTCGCGCCTGTTAATGGATTTCATGAGTGCCCCCTGCCTCTGGTTTCCATTTTACGATTATCGTCAAAGATAGAACCGGGCAATCAGGACTCAGAAGTAAGACAGATTAGTGCTAGACTTCGCTCTCATGCGGATGCGATTGCCCCTGGCCCTGGTTGCTTTCACCCTTACCTTGTCTGTCCTTTTCCCCAACGACTTTCAGTTCTATCCGGACGCCTCTTACGATCCCAAAATCCCGACACTCAGGCAAGTGATCGGGCATGACTGGGGAGAGGAAATCACCGATTACGAGCAGATGAGGCGCTATATTCGGGCGCTGGAACAAGCCTCCCGGCGAGTAAGGGTAGTTGAATACGGAAAAACCTGGGAAGGACGATCCTTGTACTACCTGGTCCTGGGATCCGAAAAGAACCTGGCGCGTCTTGACACAATCAAGGCGGGACAGCGTAAGCTTGCACACCCCCGGGGACTGACTGAGTCCGAAGCCACGAATCTGATTCAACGCCTCCCTTCCATTGTCTGGCTCGCCTACAGCGTCCACGGCAATGAGACGTCAGGGCCCGAGGCCGCCCTGCTGACGGCATATCATCTTCTCGCCGCGCGTAACGACGCGCTGGCCGATCTGATTGCCTCTGAAACCCTGGTTATCATCGACCCATTACAGAATCCTGACGGCCGGCAGAGGTTTATCGCTCATTACCGCCAGAACCGAGGCCGCTGGCCGGACGAAAACCCGCTGGCTGCCGAGCATCTGGAGGACTGGCCGGGAGGACGAACGAATCACTACCTGTTCGATATGAACCGTGACTGGTTTGCCCTGACGCAAACAGAAACCCGGGCTCGGGTCGCTGCCTTCCTCCAGTGGTACCCGCACGTTTTCGTGGATCTGCACGAAATGGGGTCGGACTCGACATACTACTTCGCACCGCCCGCTCCTCCAATCAACCCACACCTCAGCCCAGGCCAGAGTGAATGGCATGCGGTGTTCGGCAAGAACAACGCGAGTTGGTTCGACAGGCTCCACATCGATTATTTCACCCGTGAGGTATTCGACTCCTTCTATCCCGGTTATGGGGAAGGATGGCCGATGTTTCACGGTGCTGTCGGCATGACATACGAGCAGGCGGGAGTGCGCGGACTGGCTGTCAAACGCACGGACCAAACGGTTCTTCGGTTCCGGGATGCGGTACGACACCACTTCCTTGCCTCGCTCGCAACGGCGGAGACGACCGCCCGAAACCGCGAAGGCCTTCTTCGACACTTCTACGAGACCAGGAAAGCCGGCCTGCGAAACCAACCAAGTGATGGGGTGAGCGGCTACGTTTTCGACCCGTCTCGAGACCCTGCCCGGGCAGCAAAACTTGCCCGCGTTCTCCTTGCACAGGGTATCGAGGTGCACAGCATCAAGAATTCCGTTAAGCTGCAGGTTCGCGAGCAGACGACAGACCAGCCCGAGGAACGGACGTTCCCGGCCGGTTCTTACTTCGTTTCACTGGCGCAGCCGGCTCGCGCTCTCGCCGTCACCCTTTTGTCCAGGGGAACAGCCTTGGACGAGGATTTCTTAAAAGAGCAGCAGCGCCGCTATGAAAAAAGGCTTCGCGACCAGTTCTACGACGTGACCGCCTGGTCATTGCCCCTGCTTTACAACGTTCCCTGCTTTACCACAGATCAGATTCCGGGGGATGTCCTGGCGCCGCTTAACGATTTGCCAACGCGGGCAGGCGAGGTTAAAGGCGGGGAAGCTAAGCTCGCTTACCTTATTCCCTGGGGAACTAACGCGGCCGTCCATGCCCTGTCGAAGCTTCTTTCTTCCGGGGTGCGTGTTCATTCAGCGGATAAGGAGTTCTGCCAGAACGGGCGGTGTTTTCCTGCCGGAAGTCTGATTGTGAAAGTCAGAGACAATCCAGCGGATCTCTACCAAAGACTCCAGGAAATTGCCCGACAATCAGGCGCAGACGTTTACTCGACCCATACCGCCTGGGTGGAGGAAGGGATTAACTTTGGAAGCAGCCAGGTGCGGTTTGTCAAGCGCCCGAGAGTCGCTCTCGCTTATAACGAGCCTACCCTGGGGAGTTCGGCTGGGGCGCTCCGATACCTGATCGAGCAAGTGTACGAATACCCAGCCACGGTGATCCCGACGCGATTCCTGCGCGGCGCCAATCTCAATGATTTTGACGTTTTGATTCTTCCCGATGCCCGCTCCAGTTCGCCAGGTTACCGGGACGTGCTGGGCGAGACCGGCGCACAAACGTTAAAGCAGTGGATATCCCAGGGAGGAACCCTGATCACCATAGGAGAGGCGACCACCTGGCTGACCGAGGACAAGGTAGCTCTGCTGGCGACCTCCCGGGAGTACAGAAATCCCGAGGAAGACAGGCCGGTAGGAAGAGCGGACAAACGCTTCGATTTTGAAAGAGCGATACGGCCACAGAAGGAATTACCCGCGAGGGTTCCCGGCGCGTTGGTCCGGGTGTACCTGGATACCGAGCACTGGCTGGCTTTCGGATATCACTCAGACGCCAATGTCCTCGTTACCAACCGCAACATCTTCACCCCACTCAAGCTGGATAAAGGGAGAAATGTAGGCGTCTTCAGGACGGCAGACCGCCTGCTAATCAGTGGGTTTATCTGGCCGGATACTCGCGATCAGCTCGCCGAAAAGGCTTACCTCATGCACCAGGCTTTGGGGGCCGGCCACGTTGTGGCGTTCTCAGAAGACCCGGCATACCGAGCGTTTTGCGATGGACTGGACATTCTGCTTTTTAACGCCATTTTCTTCGGCCCGGCGCATTAGAGAGAGCTTCACGCCGGTCGCGGTCACAATACTGAACAGAGCCTATAATTGGCACGAGGGTTGGAGTTGGTGTGCT
>ERZ795047.3973-NODE-3973-length-12753-cov-5.093952_pt1 | contig 12753 bp, 9 predicted proteins | sample MGYA00375131_ERZ795047 | MGnify/ENA primary metagenome ERZ795047 (study PRJEB30176, sample SAMN05720228) | activated sludge metagenome | isolation source: Anaerobic digester | place: Japan | collected 2015-05-20 ... | reverse complement strand
GTTGCCCCGGATGGAAGTTTTAATGTGGATGATCTCCCGGCCGGTATTTTCCATCTCAGAATCATCTCCCTCGATAACTCCTGGATTCCCTCGGAAATCGACAGTGTTAAAGTGCTTTCCGGACAGACAGTGTCGATTCCCTTTGCAGGGTGGAAACACAGGGCCGAATTGACACTCAATACCACTCCGACCGGTGCCGATGTTACGGAAGATACTTACAATTTCCCGGTGCTCGTGCGTCTAAACAACAGCAATTTCGATTTCAGTGAGGCTCATAAATCAGGAAACGATATCAGATTTTTCAAATCTGACGGTACCCCCATGGCCTTCGATATCGAGCAATGGGACAGTACCAGTGGTAAGGCATGTATCTGGGTAAAGGCGGACACCGTATATGGTAATAATGGCAAGCAGTCTTTTATCATGGCCTGGGGCAACCCTAATGCAAAACCCATTTCAAACAGTACATATGTTTTCGACACATCTTCCGGGTTTACAGGTAATTATCATTTCAGCGGCGATGTAAATGATGCAACTGCACACAGATTTAACGGACAGAATTCCGGATCAACAGATACAATTAATGGAATAATAGGCCGTGCCAGGGCATTTAACGGTTTATCTTACATCAATATTGGAGTACTGCCCGACCGCCCGTCAGGAACCATCTCCTGCTGGTTTCGTCCTGCCTTGACATTTAATTCCAAGTCCATAACTCAGGGAATATGGGGCAAAAAAACATCTGACAGCTTAAATTTCAGCCTGAGCCTGAGAGGAACTGATTTCTATATCGACACATCGATTGATTCCGGTCCCTTCGGCAGCATCATTGCAAAGCTGGAAATTCCCGATACAGGTTATTATGTTGCCAGTACAACTTCTACTTTCGACGCCGGCACCTGGTATTATGTGTCATGGAGCTGGGGTGATAACAGTGATTCACTGTATCTTAACGGAGTTCTTGAAAGCTCCACATCCGGCAGTGTTCCGTTACGCGGTGATGGAAACGAGGAGATTGGGCGAAGCCAGTACGATTCGTCAAACATTCCTTTTGGCGAGTCACACTACTTTCTGGGAACTCTTGATGAGTTCAGGATTGAGAACAAATCCCGCAGCTCGGCCTGGGTTAAACTCTGTTACATGAATCAGCGTACAGATGATAAACTGGTCAGTATCAGAGTGAGATAGAATGCTCAATGAGCTCTATCAGCTCTTTCCCCTTTATGAACTCTGTGTTCTTGAATTATCTCCAATGCAAACTTTTATTTGTTCTCAAAAGAGAACATCACTTTCAGAAAATGGCTGAAATACCGGTAGAATAACACCTATTGACATTATTTTATATGTGTAGAAAAAACATCTCTGAGAACATGACTTTGATTTTCATGATTAAGGAAGTTCTTGATTAGAGATAAAAGAATAAAACTAAATATCAACTTTTCCGGCTAATTATTATGCCAAACATCTTTGAGTATCAGGATTTCAGGAAGTATCTGGAAGCCTACTATCAGGAAAAGAAGGCGGTAAGCAAATCATTTTCCTATCGTTCTCTTTCCAAAGCCGCCGGCAGCGCTCCCTCATTTTTATACCATGTTATAGAGGGAAAAAGGAATTTGACAAAAAACAGTCTAACCAAACTTTCCAACGCTCTTGGTCATTCCCGCCGGGAAAGCGATTATTTCGAAAACCTGGTTTTTTTCAACCAGGCAAAAACAATCGCTGAAAAAACACATTACTATAACAGAATTATCGAAGTAAGGAAGCCGTCAAACATCAAAGTTGTTGACCGTGACCGCTTCGAATATTACAAAAACTGGTATCACAGCGTGATCAGAGAGGTTGTTTCAATTTACGATTTTCAGGATGATTACGGAAAACTGGGTGCTTTTCTTATTCCATCGATCACAGCAAAGCAGGCAAAAGAATCGGTGCGTCTCCTTGAGAAACTGCACTTTATAAAAAAGGACAAATCCGGCAGATACATCCAGGTTGACAAAAATCTTGAAGCCAGGCCATCACTGCCTGATTCTTTCATGTTCGAGAAATTCCAGATGGAGATGCTGGAGGTAGCACTGAAAGCATACAACAGGATCTCTATTTATGAGAGGATGTCTTCTTCAACCACATTTTCAATTTCCAGAGAAACATTTGAGCTGTTCAAATTAAAGGCGCGAGAGTTCAGAAGGGAACTGGCTGAAATCGCACGTATAGACACATCAGAGGACCGGGTGTATCAACTTACTATGAATCTTTTTCCGGTGAGCCATAGTGTAAATGACTGATATGCGTATTCTAATCGGAATAGTATGTCTGGTGCTTCTGATATTCGGCTGCGACAGTCAGATGCTGCCATTGTCAGGAGGATCTTCAGATACGGAGGTCAGCGCAAAGGTAGAAGGCCGCGCAGTTGACATATATGGAGATCCGGCAATAGGTGCTGAAGTTCGCCTTCGCCCATCTGACTACCTCCCCGAATCCTCTGCTGATCCGAATAATTCCTCGCGTAATCAGCTCACCGATTCACTCGGTGTTTTCATTTTCGATTCCGTGCCTGCCGGGGCTTACTCTATAGAGATCAGCACCAGTGATTCCGATGGTGTAATTACGAATTGTGAAGTATTCCCCCGGGATAAAAAAGTGTCTCTTGGTATCTGCACCCTTAAACCCAATGCATTGATCAGTGGACATGCAGTCCTGGGTTCGAGCAGATCAGCACCGGTATTGCAGATTTATGGAATTGAAAAAACGATAACACCGGACAGCACTGGTTTTTTCACAATGTCTATTCCTGAGGGTACCCATTGTCTGAAGATAAGCGGTCCTGAAGAATACGACCAGCTTGAGGTTACATTCGAAGCATTCTCATCGGAGCATAAATATATCGGATGGTTCTGGCTTAACCCCAAACTCCATCCCCCCTGTAATGATTACTCCTGTGACTCTCTTACAGTACGTCAGATATTGGATAGCTGTGGAAGGCAGGAACTGCCTGTGGATTCCGTCTCTGTTGTCAGAAGCGGCAGAATTACCGAGTTGCACCTGAGAGGTTTTGGAAGTAAAGCAGGTTCCCAACTGATCGGCAGACTTGGTTTCCTTGAGATACTTGATCTTGGAGAGAATCAACTTGAAACTCCACCGTTCTTCCTCAATCAGCTATGGATACTTCAGGTTCTCAAACTCGACAGGAATTCTTTAACCGTCATTCCAGAAAATATGGGATTTCTTATTTATTTAAGACATCTGGACATTTCATATAATAACCTCCGGATACTTCCTGTAAGCATTACCAATTTGAGGCCTTTTGAACTATTAGACCTGTCAAATAACAACCTGTGTTCTTTATCCCAATCTCAATCTTCCTGGGCGGCTTTTTACGATCCAGACTGGAACAACAGTCAGAAGTGCTCCAACATTATTGTTCAGGAAAAATGAAAAGAAACAGCAGATTCCATTACATCACAATCACAAGCAAAGGAACCATCAACATGAAACAGAAAGCAGCAGTCAATGTCTTAGAAATCAGGGGTTTAATCCCCAGACAGATTGGTCTGATTCTCTCTCTGGGTTCTTTTTTCCTCTGTATGGCAGCAGAAGCTTTGCCAGGTTACGTTTTGCTTTCTCCATATTATGCCAATCGCTCTTACCTGATCAGTACTACCGGAGATACGGCATTTACATGGAAACACCAGAGAGCCAATGCATATGGATCTTTTCTCCTTGACAACGGCAATCTTCTTCGCCCGACAGAATCAACAAAACAAGGGCTCTCTGCCTCCGCAGTCCCCAATGGACTGATCCAGGAGATAGATCGTAATGGCAATGTGGTATGGGAATTCGAGTACAAAAGTGACCAGTACGTTTTACATCATGGTATATGGCTTATGCCTAACGGAAACATCCTCGCATCAGCATTTGAAAAGAAGACAAAAGCAGAGTTGCAGCAGGCAGGTATAACCCGCAACCCTCCTCCTCCTATGTTTGGCGGAGGAAGAGACGAAAGCCTGCTTTTTGAACAGTTAATTGAAATAGATCCTCGCAAGCCAAAGGGCCAGGAGATAGTGTGGATGTGGAAGATCTGGGATCACCTGGTAAGTGCCGGCCAGGCTTATGACAACCCACATCTTTTCAGTACCGATCTGGAAAGCCCAAGTTATCAATCGTTCAATGACTGGATGCATCTTAACGGAATTGCCTACAACCCGGATCTCGATCAGATCGTTTTCTCCTCACGTGTATTCAGCGAGGTTTACATAATTGATCATAGTACAACCACTGAAGAGGCAGCAGGGCATACAGGAGGCAGGTACGGAAAGGGTGGCGATATTCTCTACCGCTGGGGGAACACTTCTAACTACAAGAGGTCAGGTGGCATTCAACTGAAAGTCCTCCATAGTCCAAGCTGGGTTCCCAATGGTTACCCTGGTGCCGGAAACATAATATTTTTCCACAACAATGAGAACTCCAATAATTCACAGATAATTGAAATCACACCTCCTCTCAAACAAGATGGTACCTATGAGATGACCAATGGCATCTTCGGCCCGGAACAACCCACCTGGATTTATCAGGCCAATGGTTTTTATTCCCAGATGATGAGCAGTTGCCAGAGGCTTCCCAATGGTAATACGTTTATTTTTGAAGCCTCCAGTGGAAGAATGCGCGAAGTTGATCAGAATGGAACAGTGCTCTGGCAGCTTGGCGGAAGTTCCACAGGTCCGGGATTTGGTTTTGACAACAATCTTTCTGCAAAGGCAATGAAGTATGAGATGAATCACCCCGGCATTCAGAAATTGCTTGGAATAGCCTCAAAAAAACAGGTGGCTGCTTTAAAACTTAAACCGGTACAGATCCTTTGCAGTTCCGGAAAGATCAGTATCTCCCATGCTGCAGGTGCAAATGCAGCCATTTATTCCATGCATGGAAAAAAGCTCTGGTCATCTCCAGTGCATGACAACAACTTTACAATAAGCACGGATGGTTTTTCTGCAGGAACATACATTGTTTCTACAGTTTCCAAATCAGGAACTTTCTCCAGACAGATAAGTATTCATAAATAAACCCGGAGTGATTCTTTTATGAAAAGAGCGGTATTTTTAACTTGTATAATTTCAATTTTTTGTCTGTCCAGCGCCTCGGATGAGTGGGTGAGGGGTACTGTTACAGATCAGGATGGCAATCCTGTTGCAGGCGCCTTTATAAAGCTTAAAAACCGCAACTCTCCTGCAGTATTTACTAATGGTAATGGCGTGTTCTCTCTGATCGAATCAGCAGATGTTAATACTCAGAGAATCAAGAAAAATGCCATACTGAACCTTCGTCCGGCGGGAAAGGAAACCGGTTTTATTCTTGAATCCGATGGAACGGAAAAGGAGATCAGTCTTGAAATTTTTGACCTATCAGGGACAAGAATTCATGCCGAGCGTTTTATCGATAGAAAAGGGCTGAACAGAAAGATAACACTGAACAATGCCGCCAATGGCCTCTACGTTGTGAAGGCTGTGATACCTGGAGGTACTCTGATATGGAGAGTTGGCCCTGGAATTGTTTCCCGTAATTCCAGATCAGCACAAAAGCCTGCCTCAAAAGCACAAAAACTCGGAAAGAAAACTGACGGGTTTATCGACACTGTTATAGTCGTCAGCCGCATGCACCGTCACGCCCTTGTCGGAATCGAAAACTACACAACTGATAACCTCCAGATCACACTCTCGCCCTCAAATCTCTGGATACCATCTCCACCTCTGGAGTATTCCGGCGGGATGGTGAAAATCAAAGCCGCTGGTTACGATTTCGAAATGGGGCAGCCTGATCCGGATATAGGAGGCAAGGATTACTCCTCTATAGAGCAGCCGGTACACACCGTAAGCTTCACATCCGATTTCTGGATGGATACAGTTGAAGTGACGCAGGGTGATTACGACCAGCTTATGTCAAGCACATATCCGGAGTACACTGTCCCTACCAATCGGCCGTTCGGATCAGGAGAGAATTACCCGGTGTACAATGTAGTGTGGAACGATGCGATCTTGTACTGTAACGCCAGGAGTAAACGGGATAATCTCGATACAGTATACTCATACTCTTCAATGTCAGGTGTACCAGGGTCGAATCCACAGATCTCAAACATTGTAATTGACATGAATGCTAACGGCTACAGGCTTCCTACCGAGGCAGAGTGGGAGTATGCCTGCAAGGGTGGAACTTTCACTGACTTTTTCTGGGAAAAAAATCTCAACGACTATCAGGAGAGCGCAGATCGCAGCGAAGTAAACAGTTATGCCGTGTGGCGGGGAAACTCCCTTGATATGGGCACAGAGCATCCTGATTTTGGAACACATTTAGTCGGAAGCGGAACACCAAATGCCTACGGACTCTACGACATGGTTGGAAATGTCACTGAGCATTGCACAGATATGTATGCCGACTACTCTTACGGAAGCATTACAGATCCTTTTACCCCATGGGCATCAGGACAGTTCCCGATGCTCAGAGGCGGACACTGGGGAAATGATCTGATCTATCTCAGATCGGCAAACCGGTCTTTTGAAAACACTGCATATATGCACCTGTTAAATGGTTTCCGCACAGTCCGCAGGGCTGACTGACTATCCAAATCGCGGAGTATATATGAATACTGAGAAAACGCTTCTCTTTGTTATCATGCTTGGATTCAATGCGGTAGCACAGGTAGATTCTTCATCGATGGTATTCAGTGAAGATCAAGTCTATACCTATAAATTCAGTTTTTACACTCCGGACTGGGCGGATTCCCTGGAGTATTATAAAAGCCTGCCTGATGAGCCTTACATGCCGGGAAAGATGGTTTTTTATAATCAGAAGGGAGATACCATCCGTCTTGACAGCATAGGAATCCGTTACAAAGGGAATTCATCTTACCAGCTTGCCGCGAACTCTCCAAAAAAGCCGCTGAAGGTTCGTTTTGATAAATACAGTAAAAAGAGGCGTTTTTTCGGTATGGAGCGGCTGAATTTCTCAAATGTCGCCATGGATCCCAGTTTCATGAGAGAGAAAATCAGTTATGATATTGCGCGGACATACATGCCTGCCCCCCGCACTGCCTATGCCAATATTTACCTTGAGGAAATACTGATCGGCCTCTACGTACAGATTGAGCAGGTTGATAAAATTTTCCTTGGACGGTACTTTGAAGATGATGACGGGAATCTTTACAAAGCTGCCGACAACGGAGGAGCACTTGTTTACAGAGGCCTTGATCAATCAGGTTATGAAGCTGAGTACACTCTTGAGACAAACGAAAAGAAAAACGACTGGTCCGCATTTATCAATCTGATCCATATAATTAACAACACTCCCTCTGCCGAATTCGCAGCCACAGCAGGCACCTGCCTCGATCTCCATAACTGCGCCCGCCACCTGGCATTCACAATGGTCCTCTCTCATTTCGACAGCTATACAGGTTCCGGCAGAAACTTCTACTTCTATCATGACCGACTCTCGGGTAAATTTTCTATCATTCCCTGGGATCTTAATCTCTCTTTCGGTGGACATACCAATAACTGGGATGTAATATCCTGCGATATTGTCAATATTTCCAATCTTGAAGATAGGCCGCTGAATAAAAAAATTGTGGAAAACGATTACCTTAAAAGTGTTTATTTACAGTATGTAGAGGAAATGATCAATGGTCCTGCCTCATACGACTCAGTCTCCGCAGCAGCAGCACGGATTAAACCGCTTATCGAGGCTCACGTCAAAGCCGATCCCAATAAGTTTTACAGTGATTCTGCTTTTGAAGCTAATATCGAAAACGATCTTCAGTTCAGAAACGGCCCGCTTGTTACCCGGATTCCGGGATTGAAATCCTTTACTGAAGCCAGAACCGCTGTTATCCGTAATCAACTGAAGCAATATTCGCAAAATGCCTCCCGCCCGATTAAACCTGAGCTCCGCAACAAAATAAGCAGCATCCGGTCAACAGAAAAAGGTATTACCATCAGTTATTATTTAAGTAATGCCAGCCCGGTGTGGATAAATCTTTATTCCATGCAGGGAAAGCAGATAAAGTCGCTTTATGTTGGAAAATGCCTGAGCGGGAAACACAACATTTTTATCAGCAGGAATTCTCTTCCCACGGGACTTTTCACACTGACGGTAAAGACAGATCAGGAAAACCGGTCTATTCCGGCATTGATATTGCGGTAACCTTGTAACTCTTGTTTTTATACCCTAGCGTGGGTTCAGCCTGTCTGCCCCACTCCTCTGCCCCGTCACTAACCCTTCCATAGGAGATATCCGGCAGACGGGCTTCAGGGTTACCGGAATGGGGAAAAAACTGGATTCTATCGACCACTACCCCGTTTAGAAGACTCAGGATAATCTCCTCACCTTCACTTCCGGAGAGTTTGAATGGGGCATGCAGTTTTCCCTGATCAGGGTCATTGTCGGCCCAGATCACAAGATACCCTCCAGCTGGAATTGTGGTGTCAGGAAGTTTGTACCGGAAAAGGTCCGTTGAATCATCGGACAGGTATAAACCATTAAGATTGATCCCTTTACTTCCATAGTTGTAAAGCTCGATAAAATCCTCGGGCTCACCGGCATCATCCAGGATAATACCAAGAGAATTACTTGTAAGAAACTCATTTATTACTACAGTCACATTCTCCGGTTTTCTATACTCATAAGGATTCTCTATACAGAAAACCACCATCAGAAAGAGGGCAGAAAGGCCTGCCCGCAGCCCTGTTTTTTTAAAAAACCCTGGATGAAACATGTAAACTACTTTCTTTTGAATAAATAGGTACCCTGAACCGTTATTTTCCTCCCGGACACGGAATCTTCTTTCACTGTGAATTTACCATTCAGATCGATAAAGAAAGCCTCTCCTCTTCCCCAGCGGATTCCTCCTGTGTAATCCTGCGCGCCTGTAAACCCATTATCAAAATGTTCCACGGCGATCACTGGCCAGAAGGCGTTTCCCTTGAAATCAAAGCGGTAAGTCGAAAGTACTCTCAACGATGCAGTTACAAAAACATCATCATCATCCCAGTCCACCAGGTAATCCCTCAGAGAGGCATCCCCGTAGAAAAACTCCACTTCTGTATACCACTTCTTCTGGAAGAGCTCTGAGACCAGTGCCACATCGAAAAATGATGTTCTGTACTTAAGAAGAGGATGCTGGCGGAAGGATTCATTCCTGAATGCAGCAGTCAATTGGAAAAAATCAAACTGTTTCCATCCTGCTTCAGCCGCAAAAAGCTCCACGAATTCAAATGGCCCATTTTTATAGTTTGGTGAATCGTAACATCCAAGTTTGTAGTAAGTCTTTGCAGGCAATGAACCGCTTATCTCCAGTCCTACATTCCTGTCTGTTCCGACCGCTGACTTGATAAATGATGAAGTTCTGCTGTTGTCAACCAGCCAAAGCTTCTCTGGCGCCTTCTGCATGTCATATCCAAACGATGGCCTGGCCCGTCCAGCCCTGATACTGAGGAAATCAAAAGGCTTGTACCTGATAAATGCGTTCTGGAGTATTTTGTCTTTGGAAACATCAGCGGAAAGACCGAATCCCAATTTACTTTCATCACTATATGAGAGTTCGATCTGAGCCCTGCGAATGCTCCATTCCTGAACACTGCTGTCAAGTGCCGGGGAGTTAACTGAGAGGTCAAATCTCGGCTGCATAATTACCTTGATTTCCGGCATTTTTGCGCCTGAAAATGAGCTGCTGCACAGAAACACTAAAGAGGTAAAAACTGCTTTTTTAATACTGATACTCAATACGGCCTCGCTTGTTTAATGTATAGTTTTCTTCCGGGCCCATCCAGCTTGAATTCAACATCCATACTGAAAAGGTTGTAAGGTATTCCGCTGTTTCTGAAACAATAAATGTAGAAATGCTGATTGATAACATTCAACCACTTTGCCAACAAAACGATTTCATCATTGGTCATAACCGGAACGCCACCATTCGCATTTGAGTAGATTATATACTCAATTGCCGGGTTTGTAAAGGCATCAGAAGAATAGATGTGAAACAACAGTTGATCCGCCGTAAATCCGGGTGGCGGATTTACTACACTGATATCCTTCAACTGGGCATTTATAGTATATGCCGGTACAAGAGGGAAATAGATATTGCCGGTAATAGCAACCCCGTTTACCTCCTCATGAGGGAAAGAACGATGAACCAGGATCCCCATGGCAACGCTTAACTGATCGATTTTAAAGTAATCCCGTTCCTCAAAACCGCGCATTGTCCACAAACTTGCAAATACTTTCTTTATGGCTGATGAGACGCTCTTTTCCGGATCACCTTTAACGGCAGTATGTGACTCGTAAAGCCCTGCCCCGTTAAACCCTTTTATATCCTCGGCGTTGGTTGATGATCTAAAGCGAAATGAGGAAAATCCGGTTACTAAACCGATCTTTTCCTCTACTATCGAGGCCAAAGACTGATCCAAGGGTGTATTAATAATGCTGTCTCGAAGGATTTTTAGAAGCGTGTATCTGCGGTTATAATTGGAACGGAAAAGCGAATCACTCAGCATCCATTCAACATACTTATCGAGACCGGCCTTTTTCAGATGCCTCCTGTAATAATAGAAGGGAATCGCAAATGCCCCCTCAGGCACAGGTAACGTATCGCCACCCATGGTGATTTTCGACAGTTCCGCAAAATTTGCAGCCTTAGCTCCAACCAGAGAAACTGACAAGTGTGACAGTTGAGAGATATCAAAAATGCCGGGAGTGTAATCATTACACTCAAGAGTGACAGGTTCGGATGGTTCACGGGCACTCCAGAAAGCTTCTGCATCCTCCCTTGAAGCCTCCCTGATCAGAAAAGTGTCTGGCTTTACATCAAGGTAAACAAGTTTATTTTCAAGCGACTTGAGTTTCTCATCATCCCAGGCACTTTTCAGCGCCATATTTGGAGTACCCCGATTATGGCTCAGTACATTGATATGGCTTAAAGGGGTCTGAAATACCGTGGTTATTATCCCTGCAATCACCGGAATGTCAAGAGGAAGGCCGTTTACTATGAGAATATCATGACGGCCTGCATTCTTTGAACCAGCATCCGAAACTTCAACCCTCCTGAGCCATCCATAAGCTTCACCAGTATTGAGAGCCTGGTACTTCTGGCCTCCGTAAAGCTCATCCTCACTCACAGTGGGTATACCGGACAGAGATGGCAGATGTGCCTTCATTTTAGTGGAATTTGGAAAGAATTTTAATTCCTCACCAAAATATGAAGTTTTCTTTACTGCCTCAAAGAGAATCTTTATTCCCTGTGCGGATATCCGGTCATCCGCGAAAAATTCAACCGTGTAAATCCCGGAACCGGAATAATAATCCACATTGGCAAGATAATACAGTCTCTCAGGACCTGCCCCATACTGCTCATCATTGAAAAGAGCGTGCGATTTACCATAATTGAGTACTTCACTGCAGAAATCAAAGTGCAGCCAATATCTGCCTGAGGATACATAGTAAAGACGCTTTGAGGAGATTTCATATACCACCTTGACGGTTTTAACCCCGCTGACAGTCTGTACTATCGGAGATCCCTGCAAAGCGGCAAACTCATCGGGACAGGTAATAGAATCCAGAAAATCCAGCGTGTCTCCGCCTTTCCAGGCACATGTATACTGCGGCTCCGGCTTATTCACACCGGAGGACGGTGGACTATCACAGGTAGACAGCAGCGAAACACTGACAAATAATAATGTCTTCCTGATAATTGTACGCATAGTTAACCCTGATACGGGACAGACACTTTCCCACTGAATAGTATATCATAATATATTCGATGTTTTATTACACTGATTTGTATATTGAAAAATAGCGCTCACCGGAATAAATCACAGTGAAGGAAACCCGGCTATTATCTGGACTCCCTTATCAGTAACCCGGTTGTGGAGACCCTTATATCCACAGTGTGCCTGTCTTTTACAGGTATGAATGATGCGGAACCGTAACTTGCATCTACAAAGGGCGCCAGAATTGAATAGTGCCTGGCCCAGTAGAAGAGATCAAGGTATTTATTTCTCGAAGATAAACTATACAGCGTACGGCTTTTTTCTTTTTCATCTTTTATATCAGCATACCTGCCTCCTATCCTGTCCAGCCGGTACCAGGTATGCAAGCCTGCAAAATTTGCCAGCGGTTTCCATTTTATAACCTGAGCATCGATATACAGCTCATCACCGTCTATATCATAAACCGCTATTCCCCCATCAGGAAAGCTCACAGCAGCCTGAAATCTCTGTTTGCCTTGCGAGAGAAGGGATACTGTAAGTGCAAGATCCTCTCTGAGAAGAGATCTGTACCCATGCATTCCGATTTTGACGGCAGAAAAAGCAAATAGGAGTAATACTACGAAAGAGAGTGCAAACAGATGCTTAACCGCCTTCAGGGGCTTTTTCTTCTTCACTGCCCTCCTGAAAAAGACAAGAGACATTGCCATCAGGCAAAAGAAACAGGAATAAATCAGAAGGGTAATTTTCATGAGAGAGCCAATATGACCAGGTGAAATAATCCTGAAGGAAAAATAAATAAATGATCTGGGATGTGATTTAATAAGATTGAGAAATTGTATTGCTGGGGATTGTAGATTGGGGTCTTTTTTACCTCAGAGATGATTTAGGGATTTTTTCCCGAGTTTTCCTTTGAGGTGAGTTGGAGACTTTGTTGGAGTCTTTGTTTTACCTCAGAGGTGAATTAAGGACTGGAGCGTGTATCATTTTTCACCCCAGAGATGAACTAAGG
>ERZ795047.3972-NODE-3972-length-12754-cov-4.176943_pt1 | contig 12754 bp, 8 predicted proteins | sample MGYA00375131_ERZ795047 | MGnify/ENA primary metagenome ERZ795047 (study PRJEB30176, sample SAMN05720228) | activated sludge metagenome | isolation source: Anaerobic digester | place: Japan | collected 2015-05-20 ... | reverse complement strand
TTCCGGCAGCGGGCAAGTCAACTACACGATCACTTCCAGCGAGCCCTGGTGCAGCGTGAGTCCCGTATCGGGCAGCGTCACGTCAGAGACCGACACCATCACCATCGAGTTTGCCTCCCGTGACTTGCCGGCCGGAGTACACTCGTGCACAATCACTGCATCCGATACCTCCGGCCAGAGTCCGCCGGTCACCATCAGGATCACCTTGATCGTCTTGGCGGCACCCGGTGACGCCGACGCCGACGGCGACGTGGACCAGGAAGACTTCGGCCGGTTTCAGGTTTGCTTGACCGGTGACGGAGTTGTCCAGACCGAGTTGGATTGCCAGTGGGCTCTCCTGGATGGGGATACGGACGTCGATGCAGACGACCTGGCGCTGTTTGTCGGGTGCATGAGCCAGCCGGACGTTTTGAGCAAGCCCGATTGCCTGAATTAGTTGGTTCTACGCAGCTTGACGATTGAACAGAGCGTCCAGGATCGTCTGAGCCTTCCTACCAGTAGGGGATGAAGGTGATCCAGCGCGGGTCGATCTCCCGATTGGCGCGGAAAGCGAAGGGAACCAGCCGGACCGTGCGCACGTTCTCTGGCGCCCAGGTTCGGCGGGGCTGATACAGTGCCGAGCTCGCGGCGGCTGAAAGTTCGCCTACCTTCACCATCAGCGTATGCATGTTCAGCGTCGGATCGAAGCTCGTCTCCACGGAGCGAGCGGGGTCGGTCATGTCCAGCAGGACCACTGCTCTTTCAAGGTCCAGCCCCGGAGCATCCTCCTGTTCCAGGCAGTACACCACGGGACCGCGCCGAAAGGCTACTTGTCCGCGGTTTGCTTCGATGCGGGGATCACTGACCAGGATCACCGGGGGCATGGGCATATGCAGCGTGACGCTATCGTCTTGCGTCCACTCACGATCGATCCAGTGATAGTCGCCGGGAGCCACGGCTTGCGGCGGCGTTCCCCCCAAACTGAGCGTCGCTCCCTCGCACCAGCCGGGAATACGTATGCCCAGCTTGAGTCGCACTGGAGCAGGTGCGGACAAGCGAATGCGGACTTCGCCATCGTGGGGATAGCCCGTCTCCATGGTCACCTTGACTTTCGACTTGTCCGGCAACTCGTGCTCCAGAACGGCATCCGTAAACAGGTTGACCAGCAGGGTATGGTCGCGACGGCTGAAGACGTACTCGGGCAACTGGGCAAAAAAGCGCCAGGAGTTGGGCAAACAGCAGGCCGTGCTGTGGATGGCCGGCAGGCGTGTTCGGCGGACCGGATTGGCCCGGTGGTCGGTACGACCAGTCATGTCGCCCACTCGCCGCAAGGGATTGTAATAGAAATTGCCCAGGTGGTCGGGCGAGATGGCTCCCAGATAGTGGTTGTAGAGGATGTTCTCGATCACGTCGAAGTGGCGACTCTGCCCGAGAATACCGTGCAGGCGCCAGGAGAACATCATGAATGAGACCGAGGCGCAGGTTTCAGCAATGTCACGGTGGGGGTTGGCTTCGAGACACTGGGGCAGATCGAAGGCATCAAGCGGCACCACCTCGTTGTAGCCAATGCCTCCGGTGATGTACATGCGCGTGCTTACGATCTCATCCCACAAACCGGGTACGGGGGCGAACAATTCCTGCTCGCCGGCCTCGGCGTACAACTCGGCCAAGCCGGTCAGAAAATAAGAAAGCCGGACTGCGTGGCGTGCACTGGCCCCGGCATGGACGTCAGCCAGCGTCGGGCCCAGCTTGGCCAGACGCGAGATCGCCTCGGAAAACTCGAGAAAACGCTTTTCACCGGTCGCCCGGTGGAGACGAACCAAAGCCAGTTCGATCTCGGGATGCTCCTGGCGCCCCACGATCTGGTAGTACGGATGCCCGGCCAGCATGGCCTGCCTGTAGAAGTCAGCCAGCTTCACCGCCGCATTCAGTAGGTCGGTACGGCCCGTGGCTTTGTAATGCGCGACGGCCGCTTCGATAAAGTGGCCGGCAACGTATAGATCGTGGCGAACCTTCAGATCGAACGGATAACCCGGACTGATGCGAGTTCCCAGGTAGCCATCCGGTTCCTGCAGTTGCGTCAGATAGCCGGCATAACGATCCACCTCGTCCCGCAACTGCTTCAGTGAGGGATCGTAAGTAATGGCATAGCAGGCACCTTCCAGCCACTTGTAGAAGTCGGAGTCGCTGGCCAGCCGAATGCATTCCTCGGGAGGCTCTTGGCCGCGTGCCCGGGCCGCGAAGGCTCGGGGAATCGGGCTGTTCAGGCCGGCCAGCAGGCTGCGCCGGTTGTTGGCATCCACGTGCTCGCCCAGAAAGCCGCCCAGTCGCACGCAGCGTAGTGAAACGCCATTATAGAGCGTGCGGTCCTCCGACCAGTCTCCAACACACGCCCGCTGGTTCGAATCCGCACTCAATGGGAGGGTCACGGACAGCAACAACAACGTAGCAAGAGAAGAACGGTCCATGATCATGGATGGTATCCAGCAATTCGGATCGGGGAAAGCTGCCGGAACGGTCACTTCGACCATAAGGCGAACAGGTATGCATTCTCGAGCGTGATCCTCAAGCGCAACGGAGTCCTGGTCTCCGGTAGTCGCCCCTGTCTCCAACGCACGGGTAAATCGAGGCCCTCGGCGCTGACCGGATCAGCCTTGGCCACCAGGTTTCCTTCGAGATCCAGCGCGTCAATATCAATGGTGCCAAAATCGGCCTTGGCATTCAGGTGCAGTGTCGAGCCGGTCAACACGAGTGGCTTGGTCAGGATGGTTCCACCGCTGAAGGAAGCTTCCAGCGATACGAACCGATCACGCTTGATGGAGGCAACGCCGATGCCGCCGCGGCGGGGGCCCTTGTCGGGGCCGGCATAAGGCGTATGCCGATAGGTTCGGCCGCCATAGTAAAAGCGAAGCTCGTCGCCGACCTCGATCGGCGGATTGTTGGCCAGCGAGTGATTGAAGCGGTCCCAACTGCCGACCGGCCCCAGCGGAATGAACGGCGAGCGGTCGCCCACCCTGGTGAAGTGGACGCTGTCGCGGCTAACCGCGAGCTGCACATCCAGCCAGGAGGCATCGGGCCTGGCCAGATACGTCTGTACCAGCCCGATGTAAATGCCCTCGTAGGGGAATACGTGCATCGAGTAAATCTCCGTCCCCGGCATGTCCTGAATATCGGCGGTCAGGACCACGGGGGCGGTAGCGGGGTCCGTGTAATCCCATTTCAAGAAGTCCCGCGATTCCACGCGGGCAACGGCACGGCCCGAATGCCATTCGTCGTACCAGTCGTAGGCGGACCAGGCCGACTCCACTTCAGGGAGCGTCTTCTTGGTACGTCCATAGAGGAGATAGTTGCCACTGGCTGGATCGACCATCCAGTGTGTGGCCCCGTCGCAGATGGCTTCGGTGGCAAAGGGATCAATAAGTGTCCAATGTATGCCGTCAGGGCTTCCGGCCACGCCCAGACCTCTTCGATCGGTGGGATGAAAGGGATCCGGGCGCGGACCCGAATAGGGTCGAATGATGCTGAGGAACCCCATCTTGTAACGGCGAGCCGGATCGGTTTCCCTCTCGTCTTTAAACACGCCGAAGACTTCCCAGAAGGTGGGAAGATGCTCTGGGCCGAGGAACTTGTCCCGCTTGACAAAGAGCCGGTTGGTGGGGCGGCCATTGTCCAAAACCAGATCGAACCGCGGCTTTCGCCAGGTGATGCCGTCGTCGCTTTCAGCGTATCCCACGCCCTCGCCGGCCATGTACCACATGCGAAACTTGCCGTTGTCGAGCAGGACCGAGCCGTAGAGGATGTTGACGTCGCTTTCCCAGGGCTCAGTCTTCCAGAGTACCGGATTGCGGGGGTGTTTGCTGGCGGTCTGCACGCGCCGCTCCACGCCCTCCATGGATTCGATGAGATAGTCATCGAGAAAGAGCTGCTTTTGCTCTCCCACCACGATGGGCTCGCTTGCCGTGCCACCTAAAGCGATTGCCGCAAGCATGAACGAAGCCAGGGCCATATCACCACCTTGAATCAACCGCGGACGAGCGAGGCCGGATTCGTGTAGAGCCGGTACTGGTCCGCCACCCGGGCTGCCACCGTATCTCCGGCGTGGATGAAGATGCGGTAGTTGAACTCGACGGTTTCTCCCTTCCGCCAGAGCTTGGAACCATCCTGACTCTTATCCTTGGAAAACTCACGGATCCCGAACGGATTGGCGGCGAACAGGCCGTAACCGCGAATGTGCCACGGGGTGGGATGGCGGAAGTTGCCCGGCGCATCGAAGATGGCGATCCCCACGGTTTGCCCATTGAGCGTGCCCACATAGTCGCACCATTCGGCCCGCTGTCCCCAGCACTGTTCCTCGCCCTTTTGGCCGCGGGAATTGCACATGCTGCCACCGCCGATCTCGTCAATGCTGATGGCGGTGCGGACGGCCACCAGGCCTCCCTCCTTCGTGTCGGCGAACAACACGTCGCGTTCGGTAAACTGAAAGCGAATGCGGACATCCACGATCCGGCAAGTTTCATCCCCCCGAAAGAACGTGTAGGTTCTCTCTTCGGTGAACTCCGGCCGGCCATCATCTCCCAGCCAGTCAATCTGCGCCTGCACGCGGCCAAAGACCGGACCGCTCACCGTGGCGAGTATACCACGAACGCGCTGCGGATCGTCTCCCTTCTCAATGGCCTCGTTCCAGTAGTTGTGCCCGCGGTTGTCGAGATCGTCGGTACGCACATCCCCGTGCGCGGTCCAGATCGATCTGTGATGCCGATGGTCCTGGCGCTTGTTCGCCTTCTCCGCCTCGGTGTCGACCATGGGATAGTCGCGGGTCACCGGGTTGCCCGTGGGGCCGATCACCGGATGGAGGAAGGGTTTCGGCAGATGGGGTGCGAAGTGAAAGGAAGTGAACAGCTGACCGTCGATCCGGGCGTCAATACGGCCTTCTTCCACTGCTTGCACGACCACGCCGGAGTCTGCGTCGGCTCTTCCGCCGGGCTGGGCCACGTACGTGACGGACTGGCCGGGTGCGACAGGCTCTGCCCACCACCACAGTTTTCCCTGTTCATCAGCCTGGCCGGGTACAGAGTTGCCGGTACTGCTCCGCAAGGTGTAGACAGCACCGACCTGCGGCCTCGGAGGCAGCTCCGCACAGACCAATCCGGCGGGACGGCCCTGCTGGTCTCCCGAAACCACGAACGCCGTCCGCTTGGACGATTCCCCACAACCTGTTAATCCCAGCGCCAGCAGGATCGCGGCCGGCGAGCATAGCAGCGTCAATCGCATGTATGTGAACTCCTTTGATCTGAACTACGCCAGGTCAGCGGGGAGCTCGTAGCCTTTCCTGTAGGTCCCCTCCAAGATCTGGTTGGCCTGGTCGTCGCCCACGACGCGTTCGCTACTCGGGTCAACCACCAGCTTGCGTCCCAGCCGATACTTGGTTGCGTCAAGCTTCAGGCCGTTCTTGGCCAGGTGCTCCTCCATGCGACCCAAAGTCTCAAACACTTCGGTGTTATCGCCAAAAGCCCGCGTGCGAGGGTTGAACGGAACCAGTTCGCCCAGGCGGTAGGAGGCGTTGGCCAAGTGGCACAGGGCGCTGGAATAGTGTCCTTCGAGCACCTCCGCGGTCAGGTCCGAAGACTTTCGACTGCGCACCGCTGCAATGAAATTCTCGAAGATACTGGGCTTGGGTCCCTTGTCGTACCCCACGTCGGGCAACGGGGCCGGTTCGTTGCTGCCCTCAGGATAGAACGTGGTTCCGCGAATGGTGCCGCCTTCAAGATGGTAGACGTTTCCGCAGGCCTGCCCCAGATATTTATCCGTCGGCAGTCCGCGGACCTCGAAGATCAACTGGGTCTGGCCATAGTCGAAGATGGCGATCTGCGTATTGGGAGTCTCACCCTGGTCTTCGTAGCCGAATCGGCCGCCCAGGCTGATAACGCTCTTGGGCAGCGTGGCTTCGGGAATGGCCCAGCGGGCCTTGTCCATCTCGTGCACCCCCTGGTTACCGATGTCTCCGTTGCCGGTGTCCCAGAACCAGTGCCAATTATAATGCACTAGATTCTCGTGGTACGGCTGCTCCCGTACGGGTCCCAGCCACAGATCGAAATTCAATTCGCTCGGGGGCTGGGTCGGCGACTTGAAGCCGATGCTCGGCCTCGACTTGTAGCACAGTCCGCGAGACACCAGAAGCCTGCCCAGCTTGCCCGACCGGATGACCGCGACCACCTCGTCCCATCCGCCCCGGCTGCGCGACTGGGTCCCGTGTTGCACGATGCGGCCGTATCGCCGGGCGGCCTGGACCGCAACCCGTCCTTCCCGGATGTTGTGGCTCAGCGGCTTTTCCACGTAGACATCTTTGCCGGCCTGGCAGGCCCAGATGGTCATGAGTGAATGCCAGTGGTTGGGGGTGGCCAGGGACACCGCGTCCACGGTCTTGTCCTCCAGGACTCGCCGAATGTCCTGCACCACCGCCGGCTCACGACCCGATTTGTCGGCCACTTTTTTCATCCTGGAGGCAAACAACCGGGAGTCCGGATCCACCAGGTAAGCGATCTCCACGTTTTCCATGCCCAGGTAGGCGCCGATATGGGATACGCCACGACCGTTCAGACCGGCCACGGCCACCCGCACCCTTTCGTTCGCCCCCAGAACACCTCGGGCCGCTTTGGCAATACTCCTTGAAAACAAAAGTCCTCCGCCGGCAAGCAGGGAGCTTTCGAGAAGACGCCGTCGGGTGATTCGAGACATGGTCAGGTCCTCCTGGGTGCTTCGGTGTGTGGAACAACTAGAGATAAATTGGTAAAACAATTGATAATTTAGCTTCACACCCGGAGCACTGTCAAGTACAATTCGCCTCCGTCCGCTCCGGCGGTCTCTTGTCGGTCCAAACTGTTGGAAAGGAGCCTCTTATGTTCGGTGATCGCAAGCTACTGACCATTCTGGCCGCCCTGGCCGGAGTCCAAGCGGCAGCCTGGGCCCAGTCGTTGGCAGAGACTCCCAGCAAGGCTCGGGCCGCCGACGGCCGCTATATCAGTTGGCGGGAGCACATCATCGATGACCAGGCCCTCTCGGGAATACCTCTGCGGGGGGGAGACGGGCTGGACGTGGCCGACCTGGATGGCGACCGCTACCCCGACGTGGTCAGTGTCCACGAGGACAGTTACCACATCCGCATTGCGTTCGGGTCCAAGGATCCCCAGCGTTGGGAAAGCCACACGTTGGCGGACGGTACCATGGCCCGCCAAGCCGAGGACTGTCATATAGGTGACGTGAACGGCGATGGGCGCCTGGATATCGTTGCTGCCTGCGAGCGTAAGCACCTGATCTATTTCGAGGCCCCGAAGAATCCGCGGGACATGTCCGCGTGGACGCCGGTCATTCTGGAGGCCACTCGTGATCGAGGAAGCTGGATACGGGTCAAGATTGCGGACGTTGACGGCGATGGCAGGATGGACATCGTGGGAGCCAATAAAGGGCGGACAAGTTTCTCCGTTTTCTACTGCGAAGGGAAGACCACTGATCCTGAAGCATGGAAGGAAACCGTCATTGGCCAATGCAACACGCCCATCAATCTGCACCCGATCGACATGGATGGAGATGGTGACCTCGATATGGTCGCCGGCAGTCGCGGAGAACGAAAGATCTACGTGTACGAGAACCTCGGGCGGGGGCGCAAATGGAAGGAAATACTCATTCACTCGGGGCAGCCGGATGCAAGCGGGTTCATGATGGAATTTGCGGATCTCAACGGTGACGGAAGAATCGACATCGTCACCCAGGTGTCCGGCGGCGGCATCATCTGGTTTGAACATCCCGCGGAATGGTCGGCTCGCTGGCCGATCCACGAGATTGGCACGGTAGCACCCGACCATGCTACCGGATTGAAACTGGTGGACATCAATGGAGACGGTCGGCTGGACCTGTTCACTGGCGGTTACAGCGACGACCCACGCAAGCGCGAGCCGGAGAATATCTCCCCTCACGACAGTTGCGGACGGCTGGCCTGGTTCGAGCAGCCTGCGGATCCGAAGGCTCCCTGGATCAGGCACGACATCTCTCGCCGCCGACGCGGAATGTTTGACGCGTTTGTTCCCGTGGACATCAACCGCGACGGGCTCATTGATTTTGTTGCCACACGCGGCAACAGTGGCGAATACGATGGCGTGCTGTGGTTGGAGCAGGTGCGCACCGACAAGCCCGAGCGAGCCTTCCGCCAGGCCCGCGAAAAGGACAGCCCCGAGGTTCCGCTGCCGTAGCGCGGCACCGGCGGTCGGCCGGTTTCCAGGAGGACTTGGATGTTGATCGCATTATTTGGGTCGGCGCTGATGCTGGGAGCCAACCCGGGAGACGAGGGCATTGCCCCGTCGACCGGCACGCTGGGTCGCTATGTTGTGCTGACCTGTAAGACCGACACTCCTCCGCCGTTCGAGAATGTGGACATCATTCTGGGCCCGCAGGAGACCGTGGCGGGCGTCACGGGAGATTGGTGGGGCCTTCAAGTTCGGTCGAAAAGCGACGATGTCGATCCGCTCTTCGAGGTGCAACTGCTCATCGCCCGTCCCGGGACGCTGGGCCAGCAGAACGACTCCACGATTCTCCGCTACATCCTGAGAATACCAGCTACCGGCGAGGCCCTGGACTATCGCAATATCCATACCGGCCTGGCCCTTCTTCCGCCCTGGCGGAACTTCCAACACGATTTCCTTCCCCGGCCTGTCAGGAGCGGCGGTGTTGAAGCGGGTTTGCCGCGCACCGCCATGTTCTTGGGCCATGTCTCGAGCCTGAAAGAAGTGGTGTCGGGTGTTGAGTGGCAACCCATCCGCGCCAAGCAACTCGACCTGGATCCGGAGTTGCTGGTGGGCACGGCCCGCCCTTACAAGGATGTCGAAGGTCACCGCCTGCCTCAGCAGCCGAAAAAACAGGATTACACGTACGTTCGCTTCACGGCGGAAGATTACAAGCAGATGATTGCCGCCGGTTCCAACATCTTCATGGTCGAACCGCAGCAGGAAGAGTTTGTCCGCGATCAACCCGTTTTCTTCTGCCGACGGCCAACCGGAAAGGCGCCGCTCCGTTGGCCCGCGGATCTGTATCGGAGCAACTATCTGGGCGGGCAGATGTTCATCGACGAGCCGGCCATCGTTGCAGTGGGGGACGACAAGATCAATCGACAGATCCGACGAATGTCCGATTTCCTGGCCGTCGTAGGGGCCCGCGTGCACGAGGAGTACCGGTCCGCGCGATTCGACATGGACAAGCTCGTACGCGATCGCAAAGCGAACCTGGGGGCGCTGCGCATCGAAACGACTGAATGCCCCATCTGGGAGACGCTCTACGAGACGGCCTTCTACCAGATGGAGGCCGGAGGCACCGGCTTCATCCAGGAGGGTCGCTACGAGCTGAAAAACTTCATCAAACAGGTCGCGGAGAAAAGCGGCGTCAGACGCAACTACTCCAACGAGGAGATGTACCGCTACTACTACGCGGTCCTCCGTGGCGGAACCCGTCCTTTCGGAAAGGACTGGGGCATGTCCATATACGGCCAGTGCGACCCGGACAGCTCACCTCTGGCGATCACCATGGCCTACGACATGGGGGCCCGCTACATCTGGTTCTGGACCTCCGATCACGAATTTCATCTCCCTTGGAATGAGCAGATGGAACTGACCAGAGCTCTGAGCAAGCATCGAGCAGAAAAGCCCAGGCCATCCATCGCAGGCCCACCGCCAACGCGGGACCTGGCCATTGTCCTGCCGTACGGAAGCATGGCCTCGCTGGAAAGCTTGTGGTTCATCCGCGAGCTGGATCCGAAGAGGCCCGGCCCAGCGGGGTCACGTTACAAGGCGTTCCTGGGTCGAGTGTTCCAGGGAGTTAATGAAGCCCTCGACAACCGAGAAGACTTTGATATCACCGTCGATGACGGCCGCGAAATCAGCGGTTACAGGCGGATTGTTCGAATCGAGTACGAGCCGTAGCAACACCTCTCCCGGCAGCTCGAGGGGCAGCGCCGCTACTCCAACTCGGCCAGTCGGCGCCTCGCGGTCTTGACCTCTGCGAGGATCTGATCCCGGTGATTGCTGCCCGCATTCTTGTCGGCGAAGACCTCGAAGGCATCCAGCATCTTCTCGGCCTCTCTGACAGATGCAGGTACCCGAGCTCCCTTGCCGTTGACGGTTACGTAGATCGGGCTGGTATGAGCGAAACGCAACCGGCAGGGCTGGGCCTCCTGACCGGTGTCGTATGCTTGCAACTCGGCATCGCTCAAGAGGCGATCCTCCTCAGTACAGCGGGCGGCAATCCACGATCCTTCGCGAATGGGTACCTGAGTCGAGACCAGGGCCCTGTGGCCCTCGATCGTGGGCTGGACGTCGAGCGCTTGACCATTGACCACGATCTCCAGTGACGTGATGGGCTGGTCGGCCACAGCCTCGACCTTCACCGAGAGTTCTCGTCCGGGGATGTCCAGCTCGATCGTGTCGCCCGGCTCATACTTTCCGTCTATTCGTAGAAAAATCATGGGCCCACAGGTGACCAAATTTCGGCCCATCCGCCAGGCGCTCAGAAACTCGGGCAGGCTGGCCACTTCACGCACACGGACATATGTCCGGTTGTAGCCGACCGGCGTACATTTGGCACCTGTGGCGGACCCGGCTCCTGCGGCCAGTCGCAGTCCGCAGTTCAACAGCCGGTAATAGGTGTCGGTGTTCATCTGCATCATGCCCTCTGGCGTATCCGGGTAGTCGGGCAAACCCTCGACCCCCAGGAGGTTGGAATAGCGGGACCGGGGCTGAAACCGATGTCGATGAAAGTTGTTGTTGCACACGTTGACGACATCCACGTGGCCAAGCAGTGCATCGACCAGTACCTCTCGTGACCACCCGCCCTGGTAGCATACGAGGGCCCCAGCTTTGTGGGCTTCACGAACGAGGGGCAGATTAGGGCGATTGCGCCTAGGCTCGGCGTCAAGAGGTTCAGGTACGCCGATCAGGTAGGCCGCTCCCCATTGGCGTTCAATCTCCACGTCGTAGACGCTGGTGGGAACTTCGCAGCCGGCAAACCGTAATGTGCGGATGAAGCCCTCGCCCGCGAAGACTTGGTCTTTCGGGCCGTTCCACCATTGCAGAAACGTGCCAAAGTCCAGCCCTTCGGCCACCAGTTGCGGTCCCAGCTCATCCAAGGGGACGTGAAGATGGTTCTCGCCGCAGAGGTAGCCGCGCTCACGCATGTTGATCCACCTGCGCAGCGTGGCTTCGTGCGCGGTGGGGCGGTCGTCAACCAGGATGATGGACTCTTTGATCGGCGAGTACTCGGGGCCGCGTTCGACACGAATCTCCACCGTACCGGGCGGCACCGAGAGCTGCGACCGGCCTGCACTGACGAACCACTGGTCCCGCGGGCCGATCTGGACCACCTGGCTGCCTGGTGCCACGTGATCGCGTCCGGAGGAATCGCGGATGCGTACCCGGGCGGGCAAGAGCCATCCGGTCTTCGAATCCCGGATGGACAACGTAAGATCGGCTGCAGACGCCGCGGAGACGACCAGGAAAGAAGCCGCCGACAAAACCCATCGTGCGACACAACTGCATCTGGCCATGGAGAATTGCTCCATTGTCCTCGGAGGGGCATGAAACCGCAGTGCCGGACGGATCCGTCCGCGAGCCCATATTAACGATAGTTAGTGGATTGTATCAATAATGTTAGAAAGATTGAATCCCATCGCGGATGTACTGATACCCGCCGGCTGCTCTTCCTCGCCTGGCGACGCCAGTCATGCAAACGTCCAAGCAGCAAGCCAGTGTGAGTGGTTCCAGGCTACGAGGCTGATAGAGGAGCTGACGGATGGAGAACCCACGCAGGCGTGGTCCCAAGTCGCCGGAACACAAGCATTCCAACTCGGGAACCTATCGTGATTGACTGGGTAGGGCCGGAGTTGAACCGGCGACACACGGATTTTCAGTCCCAATAATGGCCCGTTTGGAGGCACAAAGAACAGCCCGACCCGCATTTTCGAGCCCGCTAACGGGGTGTCCACCGTTGGCGGGCGTTGTTCGTTGGCACGAGTTCTGCGACCGTCCCTGCGACGATGGCCCATTACTCTATCACGAGGTACACAATGACTGACCGAGACATCCTGCTGGAACTGGCCGACCGCGTTTCAGAGACCCCGATCACCGGCCGGGAGTTGGCCGAGTGGTTCTACCATGGCCGGCAGACGGCCGAGAATGAGCCCAGCGGGCGGATTTACTACCTGATGCGGGAGATACGGCAGGCCGACTTGTGTCCCGATGCCCTGGCTGGATACCTCCGGGCAGCGGCTTACAGTATGGCTGAAGCATAGGCATACTACATATGGGGGATACTGCTTGACCGGTTCCCCTATATGTGGTACTCTGGAAGTGTCGGGACGGCGTTCTGGGTGGCCACCTGGGGCGCCAAGCGTTCCCGGTCCTGCGTTTGATTCACCGTCCGGCGCAGGACTGGGGACGGCCCGGCTACAAAGGACGGTGAAACATGTCAATTGCAGCGCGTATCGAGCGGTTCATTGGGGATGTCGAAAACTTCATCCGCTGGCGAAACCTCCAATCCATAACATTCAGGCAGATAACTCCAACCGAGCCGGGTTCGCAGGCCGAATCTTCGCAACTGGCTAGGTTGGATCAGATACACAACTCGATGATGGATCACTTGGTGAGCGTACGAAAGACGGCCCCGGAATTGGCCGGCGAGATGGAGCGGGCCGGGCATGACTGCACTGACGTTCTCGCTATCGCCGACATGATCGAGCACG
>ERZ795047.3970-NODE-3970-length-12759-cov-4.100677_pt1 | contig 12759 bp, 10 predicted proteins | sample MGYA00375131_ERZ795047 | MGnify/ENA primary metagenome ERZ795047 (study PRJEB30176, sample SAMN05720228) | activated sludge metagenome | isolation source: Anaerobic digester | place: Japan | collected 2015-05-20 ... | reverse complement strand
GAGAATAATCGAAACTGCTGCGCCTCAGTTTGTATTGAATAAAGCCGGAAGAAAACTCAGGATAACCTACAAGGCAGGATCTGCGCCTGTGATAAGAGCTCGTATACAGGAATTATTTGATATGAATTCATCACCGCGTGTGGCAAATGGCAGGGTAGCGGTTAAGGTAGAGATTTTAGCACCGAATATGAGACCGGTTCAAGTCACTGAGGATCTGGAGAATTTCTGGAAAGTCCATTATCCGGAGTTGAAGAAGAGTCTTTCCAGACGATATCCGAAACACCAGTGGCGTTAATGGAGCGGGACAGGTAAAAACAAGATGCTTCGATTCCGATACCGATACCGACTCCGAACAAGAACGATGATTTTAAAAGTTAAATTAACCATATATTGTCGACTGCAGGATTGAATCGTGATTTTTTCAAAAGCAGAGTATATCTTTTTGCGTTTACTCAGGCGTTTTCTTTTTTCTGACAACTGCCTGGTGAAATATGGCACTATTATTCCTCATTATCAGCAAAACTCCAATCAGCACTGTCCGGATTTGATTGTGGACAGATATGAGTTGTATGCCAGGGGGCATGGTTTGACTCTGAGTGGCAAGTGTGTTCTTGAACTGGGACCTGGAGTTACCAATTCCGCTGCATACGAACTTGTAGCCAGAGGTTCTGCCATGGTATATGCATACGAGCCCTATGCCAGGTATGATTCAAGAACCGATCAAAAGCTACTATTATCGATTTCTGAAAAATATGGTGTTGATCCGTACAGAATTTCCGGAAGTGTAAAGAGGATCGAATGTCTTGACGGGTTGCCGGAGGGTGGAATAGATGTGATTCTTTCTCATTCTGTGCTGGAGCATGTTGAGACGCCGCTTGAATTGTTCAGAGCACTGCATGAAAAATTGGACCAAAGCGGAATTATGCTGCATCATGTCGATTACCGGGATCATTTTTTCAAATATCCTTTTCATAAGCTTGTTTTCTCCAAAAAGATGTGGAACAGATGGCTCAATCCGGGGAATCTTCCCGGATGGGTGCTTAAGGATCATCTCTGTATGCTCAGGGAAGCCGGTTTTAATGCTGAGGCATATGATATTGTCAGGGATCCGGTAAATTTCGGGAAAGTAAAGAGATTCATTTCAAGAGATTATGATCGTGATGATCCTATGCTGGATATTGTCCTCTGCAGCATCATAGCGAGAAAGATATAATCATTTTCACACAGTAGTATTCATGGCATAATAGAGACAATACTTTATCAAAGAATTCTGGTCAGGTGAGTCCGGAAGTGTAAATGAAAATACTGGTATTGAATTATGAATATCCTCCTGTAGGCGGGGGAGGCGGGAGGGTATCTGAACAGATTGCAATCCGTCTTGCAGCCCGGGGACATGAAGTCCGGGTACTGACATCCCGCTGCAGGGGAATACCTGCATTTGAAGAATGCGGAAATGTAAAAGTTAAGCGGATATTCTCATTCCGCAGAAGGCCGGACAGATGCGGTGTTTTTGGAATGACAGGGTACATCATTGCTGGGATAATTCCGGCTGTTATGATGTGCCTGAGATGGAAGCCGGATCTGATTCACGCACATTTTGCAGTGCCAAGCGGGGTCCTTGCATACATTGCAGGTACACTGACCCGGACACCATATATCCTTACGGCTCATCTGGGGGATGTGCCCGGATGTATTCCGGATCAGACTGACAGATTATTCTTCTTTTTCAAGCCATTCACATACGCTATTTGGAAAAAAGCCCGGGCAGTTACCGCTGTCAGTGGCTTTGTCAGGAATATGGCCTTGAAGACCTATGATGTACCTGTGGTGGTAATTCCAAATGGCATCGATTTAAAGTCTGCTCAACAACTTTCCAGTCAGGAAAGGAAAGATGTGAAGCCGGTTAAACTGGTATTTATTGGAAGATTCAATCCGCAGAAAAATGTCCTGATAATCTGTGAATTGCTGAGGTGTATAAGAGATTATGAGTGGGAGATGCACTTTGTTGGTGACGGAGATTTAATGGCTGAAGTCAGGAGAAAAATTGACGAATATGATTTAAATAGCAGGACTTTTTTCCATGGATGGGTTGAGCCCTCAGAAGCGGAGAAAATAACGGCTTCCTGTGATATACTTTTGATACCATCGCTTGTGGAGGGGATGCCCGTAGCGGTTCTTAATGGAATGGCTTTGGGGCTTGCTGTCCTGGGCAGTGATATTGAACCTTTAAGAGATTTGATAACTGACGGTGTAAATGGTTTTCTCTGTGATGTGTCCAGCGCAGATTCTCTGACAATCAAGCTTGAAATGCTGCTGGAAAACAGCGAAATGCTTGGGGAGATTAAAGAAAATAACCGACATGCCGCAGAAAACTACGATTGGGACAGGATTGTTACGATGTACGAAGAGACGATGAGGAGCTCAGTGAGAGTATGAATTCTTTTATTTGGAATTTTCAAACACGGGGCTAAAGCATGACTGCGCTGGCAGAATTTTTCACAATTATCTCTGCTTTGATCCTTCAGACCGGTTATTTATTAATCAGAAAGATGCCTCGCCGGTCTATAGTTCTTGTCACGTTCTTATCTGTTCCTGCACTATATGTTTCTGTCGAGTCAATGAACTCGATTCTCACTTGTGATGAGTCGTACATTGTATACGAACCGGTCAATCTGGCAAATGATTCCCTGGTTAACTGGAACAGAGGGGCATTCAGAACAACTGATCTTACAGTTGGACTCCCCCTGTTTTTTCTTAAGAAGGTCACAGGCTTTTCCCTCGATATAATGGCGATTTTTGCAAAATCTCTGCAATGGCTGATCGGGTTTATTCTGATACTGATCTTAATTGAACTTATCTGGCGTATTTCAGGCAGAGAGAAGAGTTTTGTTTCCTGTTATCTTGTGGCTTTTTACGGCATAGTGTTTCTTCCGGTAGTTTTACTGGCTCAGAAAATCCTGAATTACGATTCACTTTCGATGTCAGGCTGTGTGTCTGCAATCTTTCTGCTTTTTGCCGGATGGAAAGAGAAGAAGACCTCCCTGCTGTATTTAAGTGTTGTATTCGTGGCTTTTGCAGCTCAGGAAAAGCTTATTGCGTCACCATTTCTATATATCTGTATCTGCATTGTGCCGTTCATTGTTGCATTTCAGAATTCAGACAGATCATTTTCCTCATTGCTGAGAAACGGCACGCTGGCATCATGTAAAGCTGTACTCGCGGCTGTTACCGTATTTCTCTTCTCATACCTGGTGGTAGCACTTGTAAATACTAAAGGGATGCCGCAAGCCAATCCTTTTGACATTTTCTATCCCTTTGCCTCAGCATTCTGGCCTCTTTTAAGAATGGCAGGATTCAGTGTGTTTGAACTGACAAAGAGTACCTTTGCCGGTTACTACCTGCTGATTCCGCTGATGGTTTATCTGTGTGCAGTTCTGTCAACGTTAATATTTACACTGGTTTACAGGGCCATTTGTTCGAGGGAAGCTTTTTATTGTGCTATTCATAAGAGACTGTCAGCAGTTTCCTCAATAAACTACATCCTGTTTATGTTATTATTTCTTGCCGGGGTCATCGGAACATATACTGTTAATGCTTATCTCGGACCTGTATACCCTTTGCTTCCTGGTGAGTTTAAAGGCGCTGAATTCAACAAAACCTTTATTCATTTCGGCGCATTCTCTCCTGTATCCCATTTCTTCAGTTCAGGCGGGTGGGCTTATGCAGTGTTTTTCAATTCTATTCCTTCCATATTCATATTTCTTGCTGCATTGAATCTTTTCTTTGTTTCTAAACAAAAGATAAAGCCGGTCCTGGGACTGGAGCTGCTTTTCACAATTTCCTTACTTGGACCTCTTATCTATAGTACTCTGAAAATTCCTGTGAGCAATCGTTACTTCAATGTCTTTATTCTTTTTGTTGTATCAAAAATGATGGTTGATTTTTACAGGTTTTCCGAGTTTAACTTTAGAACGAGAGTGGCACTTGCAGCCTCTGTTGTTTTCCTTTTCATTGAAATCTTTCCTTTCAGGCCGCTATATGGACCATTCAGACCTCTGTGGTCGAATTATCCCTCTTCATATAACAGCAGTTTTTCAAAAGCAGTTCTGAATCCATCATGGATGGGGTGGGGGGAAGAGGTCGCGATGAGCGGAAAGAGATTGCTTAAATACTATAAACACAGCAATCCATCTCTTTCCGGAATAACTATTTACCACAATTATTTCGGAGACTGGCTGTATAAAAAAAATGATGCAGATCTTGTTCTGATTGATACGGTATCAGGCCTGAAATATACAGAAAATGACTTTTACATATTTAACCGGATGGGAATAGCTCATTCTTTTCATGAATTTCCGGACAATGTTCCTGTTTTTGACACCATAAGCTACCGGGGTCTGATTACAGCATGGGTATTCAGGGGCAGTGATCTGGAGAAACACAAATTCCGGATTAATACGGGGATGTGAGATAAAGGAAAAGAATAAAACAGATTTTATGGTTTGATACTGGAGAGGGGCCTTACAGTTTTGTAAAGAGCAACAGGGAGTATAACGGAAATATGAAATTTTTCTGTCCCAGAGTTTTAAACGGAAACAGAGGCGACATCGCCAGCAGGCTGGGAGTTCTGCTTACATTCAGAAAAGAGGGTATTTTGGATATTGTCGTATCCTGCAGGCGGAAAGAAGAAATCTTTCCATCAGGATACACTGCTGTCCCCTGCGGAAAGCTTTATAATTTTCTTCCATCTCGGGCAGGACTGCGGGCACTTTTGGACTGTGATGCAATACTGTGGACATGCGGCCTTGATCTTCAGGATGACTCCAGCCTTTTAAAACTGTTGCATACTTTTTTACTTTTCCTTTACTACAGGATCCTGGGGAAGAAAATTTATGTTCTCAATCAGGGTGCCGGTCCCATCAACAGAAAATCGGGTGTCTTTTTGACACGCCTTATACTTTCCTTGACAGATCTGTTCATTACACGTGACAGCCGGACTCACAATCTTCTCTCCTCAATCAATCCTAAAGTAAAACTGTTACATGGATACGATGCGATTTTTACATCATCATTTTCTGAAGTGCTGGGTTCAGACAGAGCATTGTATAAAAAGGATATCTCTGGACAACGATCTCCACTGATAGGCTTCAATATAAGACGATGGTACCACTTTTCTTCCAGTCTGCTTCCCTACAAATATGCCCGTAAATCTTATGAAAGCCGTGGGGTAGCGGATATGGAGAAAATTGTCTCAGCGGGAATCACTTTTTGCAGTAGAATGGTTAAAGAACACAATGCCCGTATTCTGCTTTTCTCGATGTATGAGGCTGGGATTGATCCATGGGAGAGTGAGGAAAAGTACCTGATAAAGATCAGGGATATAGTAGGGGAGGGAATAGAGTTTTTTGACACATCTGCCACCCTGCAAGAGTTTTGTACTGGAATAAGTTCATGTGACATTATGGTTGGAATGAGGCTGCATTCTACACTTCTTGCTCTAAGGTGCGGAGTGCCGGCAATCAATCTGAGTTATACACACAAGGGCAGGGATATTTTTTCAGATCTGGGTTTTGGGGATTGGGTTATCGATCTGGACACATTCAAAGACTGTCCTGAGGAACTGGTGGTTAAGGTACAATCTCTCCTGCAAGAGAAACAAGAAATGGATAATATACAAAGTATAATAAGCCGGAATGATGCTGTAATTAAAAAATGTATAATGGAAATTTTAAAGACATGAAGAATCCTGAGGCGGGGAGTAAAGAGGTGAGGAATAACAAAATCTTCCGCCTTATCTTGAGGTTATTCCTTACTTATGGAATATCAATATTCCTGCTGATTTACCTGTTCAACAAAGTTGATACGGCAGCAGTGGGCCGCACCATAAAGGATGTCCCTGCTGTCAATTATTTGCTTGCCGTGTTGTTATATTTTGTCTCTCAGGCACTTTCTGCTTTAAAATGGAGCATATTGGTAAAAAATGCACCGTTTCCCCTCATGCTTCGATGGACATTCATCTCACAGTTCTTTGCATCCGTAATTCCTGGTCAGGTCGGCGGGGATGTAGTAAAGGTATATGGGCTTAAAAAATATGGAATCAGCTTAGGAAACTCTGCTGCTAGTGTGATAATAGATCGTATAATCGGCCTTGCAGCTTTGATGGTGTTGATTAATGCAGCCATGTGGAGATCAGAATACGGCAGCTCTATTCCTTTAATCAGGACAGTAGCCCTTGTAATTATGTGTGGTATATTTGTCTTTGGATTGATTCAGAATGTGATGGTTAAAAAATTTGAAGTACCCTCAGAAACTGTCAAAAGGGGATTAGTATCTCTTGTAATCAGATTCATGACTTCTTTGCGTCAATCCGGCAGCAGTTTACCACGGGTAAGCACCTCTTTCTTACTTTCTCTCTTTTTCCAGTTATTATCGATAATAAAAATATATGCAGTAGCCAAAGCACTCATTCCCTCTGTCTCCTTTACAGACTGGTGCTGGATCGGAGGTATTGTATCTGTAGCGATGCTATTTCCTGTATCTGTTGGCGGATTGGGGATCAGGGAGGGTGGGTATGCGGCATTACTGGCAATTTTGTCAGTTTCTGTTGAGAATGCAGTTGCATTATCACTGACCATGTACTCGATACAGTTGATTGGTGCATTAAGCGGCTTTGGTTTGTATGCTTTCGGGCTTGTCGATGCAGCAAGAGGAAAAGCGACTGAATCACATGCGCGAAATGCGGATGAAATTGATTTTCAGTAAATGTTCCTGGGGAAAAGATCTCAGAAACACAATTCCGCATTGAAGTAATTAGGAATTCTACATAAGGTTTTTTTTCAGATATTTCTCAAGCACCCACATGTTCCAGAGAAATCCTCTGTTATCCCCACGACCATCGATATGATCACTTGATTGCATACTAATAAATCCACTTTTCAGTTGTGGTAAGGAATTACTGTTTTCCAGACAGAGTAACTCTTTCTGGAACCATTTGCCGACAGGTACGCCAAATCCCTTTTTCTTCCTGTAAATGATTTCCCTGGGTAATACGGGTTCCAGTGCTTTCTTTAAAATGTACTTGGTTTCTCCGTTGCGGTATTTATAACTGCCCGGAATTTTCCTTACAAAATCAACAAGGTCGATATCGAGGTATGGAGTCCTTAACTCAAGAGAATTCATCATGCTTGCACGATCTACTTTTACCAGTATGTCATCCTGAAGGTATAATCTTGTAAAAAACTGAAGTGTCTTATCAATCAAGCTGTTGAGTCTGCAGGAATCCCAGCACTCGATCGCCTCAGAATAGATCTCTTCTATGTCTGCCTTTTCCCCGAAGAGATCCTCGATACCGGAAGGGTCAAGGGGTCCCATCCAGACCGGATTCCAGAGCTTTTGGTCGTAAGAGATTCCCCTCAGCGTCCTTTTCAGTTTGAATTCCAGACTCATGTTTACATGGGATACAGGAAGCCTCTGCACTGCCAGTAGAATCCCTTTATGCAGAACTCCCGGGATAAGCTTTGAATAAGCTTCTGCTTTTCTCAAGGCTCTGAAAGGATCATAACCGGCAAACAGCTCATCAGCACCATCCCCACCAAGAGCTACAGTCACATGTTTTCTTGTTTCCTGGCATAGAAGAAAAGTCGGCAATAAAGAGCTGTCTCCCATCGGTTCATCAAGCCTGTCGATTATGCTTCCCAGAAGGCTTTTTGCTGTTTCCAATGAGAGTGTGCTGTGGTAGTGCCGGGATTTGATCTGGCCTGCTGCAAATTCAGCATATTTTGATTCATCAAAACTTGGCTCCTCAAACCCGATCGAAAAAGTTTTCAGGCTTTCACCCGCTGTATACCGGGAGGCGAATGAAGCTACCGATGTTGAGTCGATTCCACCGCTGAGAAAAACACCTAAAGGCACATCGGAAACAAGCCGCCGTCTGACTGCTTTACAAATAAGAACACGTAACTGTTCACACCAGGCTTCCTCTCCGCCTGCCGGTACGCTCTCAAAAGGTTCCAGGTTAAATTCCCAGTACCGGCTTATCGAGATCTTCTTATCTGATATATCAAAAACAAGATTGCATCCCCCCGGCAGTTTGTAAACTGATTTGTAGATTGTGTTCGGGGCAGGGATGTATCCATAGGCAAAATATTTCTTGAGTGAAAGACCAGATATGGTACTCTTGAAAAGCGAATGTCTTCGAAGGGAACTCAGTTCTGAAGAAAAAATGAATGTACCGGAACTTAATGTGTAATAGAGCGGTTTTTTCCCGAATCTGTCTCTGCTTAAGAAGATACGGTTCTGTTTCTTGTCATAAATCGCAAATGCCCACATTCCGTTGAGTTTTGATGGGAGTTGCGGGCCCCACTCCCTGTATCCGTGAAGAAGTACCTCTGTGTCTGAGTGGTGGCTCAGGAACTGATGACCTGATTTCTGAAGGACTTCTCTGAGTTCCAGGTGATTGTAGATTTCTCCGTTAAAAGTGATCCCCAGAGATCCGTCTGCTGTCCACATCGGCTGCGATCCGCACTCAATGTCAAGTACAGACAGCCGCTTGTGCGCAATGTAAACTCCTTTTTCCGGATCATCCCAGTACCCTTCCGCATCAGGTCCTCTGTGGGAAAGGGCCTCGTTCATATTCCGCAGATCCTGGATATTTCCGGAACCGGCGAATCCGCATATTCCGCACATCAGGAGAGATGCTCCAGGTTCCTGGTGTAAGCAATCTGGTAGGATTTCCTGCCCTGAGATTCATAATAGGTCATCATGTTTATCTGTGCCAGAAGTCCCATAAAAATGGAGATGACGCCGATTAGCAGGAATAATATCGCCAGAAGCGGTAATGGAGTCTGAATAAAACTCTTCCCGCCGAAATATTTGAAATAGACCATTGCCCCGAATGTAAGCAAAGACAGAAGAAAACTGAAAAGGCCGAATCCACCGAAGACATAGATTGGCTTCTGGAAATAAGCCTGGATAAATTTTACAACAACAAGATCAAGAGCTACCTTTACAGTTCTTTTCAGACCATATTTTGATTTCCCATATTGTCTTGGACGGTGATTTACCGGAATCTGTGTCACCCTGGCTCCGTTCCAGCTTGCGTAAATCGGAACAAACCTGTGCATCTCTCCGTAAAGGCGGATATCCTGCATTATTTCACGCCGATATGCCTTAAGGGTGCATCCGTAGTCATTGAGCTTTACACCGGAGATTAGCCGGATGAAGAAGTTGGCGATTACACTTGGGAAGGTGCGCAGGATTGTATTGTCTTTGCGGTTTATTCTCCATCCCGAGCAGACATCGTACCCTTCGTTAAGCTTATCAATAAGTAAAGGGATATCCGCAGGGTCGTTCTGCAGATCCGCGTCGATAGGTATGATTATATCACCCCTGCAATGATCTATCCCTGCCATCATTGCCGCTGTCTGCCCGGAGTTTCTCCTGAAGTGAATCACTTTACAGTTTTTATCCGAGGCAGAAATGCTGTCAAGCAGTTCCCGGGTGTTGTCTGTCGAACCGTCATCGATGATAATTATTTCATAACTGTACTTTTTTGCTTCCATCACTTCCCTGATTTCTTCAATGAGTTTTGGAAGACTCTCGGCCTCATTGTATGACGGTATTATGATGGAGATATAGGTTGGGATGGTTTGTTCAGACATATATGGATAAGGTAACCCATCTTTTTGAGAATTATTTATGTAGATAAATTATAGTATACAATTTCTTTAGAATCAATGGCTTAGTTGAGGATTAGAGGCAGGGGAGGGGGGAGTGGTTAATTAATGGGAATCCCCCAAAAAAAGAAACAGGGGAAAACGGGAAATAAACAGATGGAAAATTCGTAATTTTTATGATTGAATTTTGAATATGTAAGAAAGTATATTAATTTTCGAGTCTGCTCCGCGAATTGTAAAATTCTCAGCATATCTGGTTATTAAACGCGGACATCCTCACAAATCCAAGGGATCATCTCGCATCAGTACTGACCCGGGTATTTCAAGAACAAGGACTTTTCGATCATATTTCTCTTAATCTCTCTGGCCTTCACTGTTCCAAGCATAATCCATTTCAGAGGGGGTTTTTATCAACTCTGAAAAATCGTTCTGGGATGTGCATAAGCCAGGTTCTTTTCTCAACACACTATTCTTTTACAGGAGGGCTTATGCCTAAGAAACTTTTTGTCGGAAATCTTCCGTTTTCCAGTACGGAAGAATCTGTCAGGACACTTTTTTCCCAGTATGGAGAGGTAATATCTGTGAAGATTCCTACCGATCAGATGACCGGGAGACCCCGCGGATTCGCGTTTGTGGAGATGGAGAATGCAGACACTGCAATAGCCGAACTGAACAACTACAGCTTTGAAGGAAGAAATATCAAGGTTGATGTTGCTCAGGAACGTCCAAGGTCCGGTGGTGGACATAGTGGTTATAACCGTGGCGGCCGTGGCGGAAGAGACGGGGGAAGAAGGAACAACTGGTAAGAACACAGACATCAATAAAACTTGAACCTGGAGTAGCCCACTACTTCAGGTTCATTATTCCCGCTTATCCTGCTTTTAATATCTACTCACATATTGCAAGTACAACCACAGCTCTGGGACCTGTGTGCGTCGCAACTATTGTAGACAGAATGGATTCCTGGAGCGCGGAAATCATCGATGAGAACAATTTTCATCGTAACTCCCTGCGTCTGCCTGACGGCAGTGTTGACCACAGGTCGCTTCAGAACCTCCGCAAAGCGGATGTTGTTGGATTTTACGGCGGACTCACAAGCACAATACCACGTCTTTACAGCATAGCAAAGATCTGCAAAGAAATGGGAATTGTCACCATCGCAGGTGGACAGCATTTCAATGATGAAACTCTTCAGGAAGCACTCAATTCAGGTATCGATGTCGTAGTGCTTGGTGAAGGGGAAGTAACAATCAGTGAACTGCTTGCTGCTTTTGATTCCGGAAAGCCACTTGAAGAGGTGAAAGGGATAGCATTCCTTCAGGACGGAAAGATTGTCAACACTGGATACAGAGATCCTATCGTTGATTTTTCTCCTTTCCCGCTCCCTGATTTCTCTCTTGTTCACCATGCTAAAATTAACCTCTACCCGGTAGAGCGGATCAGAGGGTGCGGTATGGAATGCGAGTTCTGTACTGTTAAGGGAAGACCCAGGCCTTCTCCTCCTGAAAGACTGATGAACCAGATCTCAAGGCTTGTTGAGACCCGCAAAGCAAGGAAATTTTTCATTGTAGACGATCTTTTCGGGCAACAAAGGGAAGAGACTCTGCGATTCTGCCACATGCTTGCTGACTACAAAGAAAGACTGGGGATCAAGCTGGATTTTACAGCCCAGATACGGCTCGATAAGGGGCGCGATTCTGAGCTGCTTACCGCTATGAGGAATGCTGGTATTAATACAGTTGCCATTGGCTTTGAGTCTCCGATACGGGAGGATCTTGAGACAATGAACAAACATCTCCGCCAACAGGAGATGATTTCTCTGGTCAAAGCTTACAGAAAGCATGGCTTTTTTATTCATGGTATGTTTATCTTCGGATATCCGTCACTGGAAAAGCCGCAAGGTAAAGATGAGATCCCCATGAAGGAACGTATTAAAGCCTTCCGGGAATTTATAAGAAAAGCACGTCTGGACACCATCCAGATTCTTCTTCCTGTTCCTCTTCCGGGCACTGAACTGCGTAAAAGGTTACTGGATAGCGACAGGGTTTATGACAACAGTGTTGTCGGATGGGAGTATTACGACGGGAATTTTCCTCTTTTTGAACCTGATCCACCTTTTTCCCCTGTACAGCTTCAGAGTGCATCTCAGAAGATTACAGGCGGATTTTACCGCTTTAAGAACATCTTTTGGATAATTCTGAACATATTCTCATTTTCATCTATGATTTTCTTTCTGCACGATATCAAACTCGGATGGAAACTCTGGTATAGAAGATGGCGAAACTCGGTGTTGCGATTTGGCGGATGGATCACTTTTAAAAATTGGACATCTGATTTCAAGAGGAATGTATTCAGCGATAAGATCAATTACGCAAGAGCATCATTTGGTTCACGGGGGAAATCTCCCAGAGCCGGGAAGCAGATGTCTTCTATGATCGATTCTGTCAAATGATTCTTTTTCGCCGGGATCTCTTGAATTTATCAATCTCGACTACCAGGATTATTATTGCCCCGATTGCTGCTGTCTGAAACCAGGTTACAATGCTCAGAGATTCTGTTTTCAGGATGTACTGAAGCGGATACCAGTGAAACGCAGCAATCTGGGCTGCAAGGGAAAGCAAAAGGCTGATAAGAAGAAACTTGTTGGAAAAAAAGGGAATCGAGAAGATAGATCTGTTCATGGATCTTGAGTTCCATGCCTGGAAGAATTGAAAAAAGACAATTGTGTTCAGTGCTGTAGAGCGGGCGTAGGATAAAGAAGTTGTCTGCAGGTAGTAGAAATAAAGGATAAGAGTACCCACAGCAATCACAATTCCTCCAAATATTATCCTGACAAGAAAAACGCTGTTAATGATGTTTTCTGAGGGGTTTCGTGGCGGCCTGAGATGGATGTCCTGTTCACCTGGCTCATAAGCCAGTGCAACATCCTGCAGCCCGTTTGTGACGAGGTTTATCCATAATACCTGGGTTGCAAGGAATGGAAGCTCCAATCCCATCATCAGAGCCCCAATTATTGCTCCTGCTATTCCAGCGCTGGATGAAAGAAGAAAATATAAAGGATCTTTTAGCCTTTCCAAGATTTAAA
>ERZ795047.3967-NODE-3967-length-12763-cov-19.778722_pt1 | contig 12763 bp, 23 predicted proteins | sample MGYA00375131_ERZ795047 | MGnify/ENA primary metagenome ERZ795047 (study PRJEB30176, sample SAMN05720228) | activated sludge metagenome | isolation source: Anaerobic digester | place: Japan | collected 2015-05-20 ... | reverse complement strand
CATCAGTTACAATTCCAAGCCCTTTCGTTATAAACTGCATGCTCTCACCTCCTTTTCATCAAATTTATTGTTGTCCGTAGGACTCAGGTATTTTCCTAAATGTCTTACATTCGGATTTCTAGCGAGAACTGAAAGCATGGAAATAAGATGTACATACATCTCAATATTGTCTATTGTTTTTACATTTTCTATTATTACCCAATATGAAATCTCGGGCATCATTAGTACAAATCTATATGCCTCTTCTTTCCAAATTAAATTCTCTATTATTGCACTCATCTCATCGTTATAAAACGGGTATACATCCAGCCCATCTTTCACCTCTATCTCTACTTCTGGCCATACTATCTTATGTTCATCTGAGATTAAAATCATGTTACAACTTCACCTCCATTTGTCCAATTTGTCTAAAATCAACTCAAACACGACAATCCTATCTGCTGATTAATCCTCAATTATTAGAGAATGTATAAAATCAAATGCGACAATCTGGTTCCGAGCTGTAGCACAGAGTTCGATAAATACGATGTCAATTTATTATACATCCTTTCACCGAAAAAGTAATATTAAAAAATTAAGAGGCAGGAGTATTATATAGAAGTGAGATAATTTAATGGATAGTAAAGTACTTCCTCAGCTGGTTCCGAGCTGTACCTGAGGATATGAAAAATAAAAAAAGCCCCCATGTCGGGGACTTTATACTATTGCAGCTAATGCATCTAGATAAGACTTACCATCGCCGGGCTTCAAAATATAAAGATGTTTAATTTGCTTAAGCCCGTATGACCTAACGTATTTCAAATCCCTAGTTAGCTTTCGATAGCAATAAACATTAGCATCAAATCTTACAGTATCGCCAACACGCAAATTACTAGTGACATCACGTTTAGATGGCATAATCCAAATATGGCTAAGCTTTATGCATTTGCCATCACGCACTACCTCTAAGTCTTTTAGTAGAATTGTCACATGCTTACTTCTAACGCCCGGCAACTCGCCTACTCCAAATCCAGCAACTCGTCCTGTAACATGCACTACCTTATTTGTCCACGGCTCTAATTGAGAACGCATTGTAAATACCATAATACATCCCTCCCTAAAATAGAAAGCCAGCCTTTCGGCTGGCCTATTCAGTCTAGAGTAGTGCTAACAAATTCTACTTGTTGATTTCTCAGCACAACGAGTGGAACAAGGTCTATTATATCGCCATCATCATCACCATCTAACTTCTCGCTTATATCAGCTGGTATACCTATGCCATTAATCTCTGCAGGTTTAGTAGAGCCAAATGCGACATAACCTATTATTGGATGCCTGAATACTGTACTTACGATTGTATCTTTATTCAAATCTACGTGATTGACTAGCCAAGATAACTTGCCAAGCCCGCATTCGACTATATGCTCAACGTTAATACCCATCTTTCCCAATAGCTCTGCGGCACCTTTTGCCTTATGACAATACGCATAATTACCATCTACCACAATCAGATGATTCAGTGTTACACGACTAGTAAGCAATGTATCAAATTCTTTTGCCGGCACATAGAAGTTTCTAGCCTTTCTTGAAATTGTCATATGTCTTGCTCTCAACGCCTTAATTACATAGGATTCAGTAATCTCAGATGCGGCCATCTTCAATATCCCAGCTTCTAGATGATTTAGCTTATCTATATAGACCTGAAGACTTTTATTGAACGAAACTTCGTCTATAGCACTGCACACAAATGTTGCACTAATGTTTAGATTTATCACACTATTCAGAAGTGCGGTAGCTGCATAGTAGCTTTCCATCTCAACGCCGAGTTCTGACTCATATGCTTCATCTAATTCCGTTTCAATTTCCCAATAAAGGCTTCCCGAGTCAACAGGTATCATTGTTACTTCACCATTGAACCATAGCGGTAACTCGTGTAACTTATCAAGCTCATCTGCAATCGATTGTGGGAACACGGGTATACCATTTATCTGGTCTCCATCTATTATATTTGAGAATAGCACGTATACGTCATGTAGTTCTGGAAGTTCTTCAGCAAGCCACAGTAGTGCATCTCTTTTCGAGTCAAAGCGCGGGCAGCTATTAATCATATCAATTCCTCCCTTCTGTATAGTGCAAGTTTTGTAATCAATCCATCAATAACCGTAAGTTGTTCATCATGAAGGCTCAACTCAGGTCTTACATCACGTTTCTCAAATCTCTCTAACAGTGGGAAATCTAACGTCTCAAATATCTGTTGTGCTTGAACATAAGAAATGTGTGGTTTAGCTACTTTAGGATTCATGTCATGCGTTAGGTCTAGATAGAACTTATTTATACCAACTACTACTTCACCAATTTTGTTGCCATCGAGAATCAAAGTACCACGGACTATTGGATACTTACTCTTTAACTCAATTAATTGCTCAACGTTTACAGTATCAATTCTCTCTACGGACTCGCCAAGATACTTTCTCAATCTCATACCAGATGCAATTAGATTCGCAGCTTTATTCTTTCTCTTACCCTGAGTATTCATAAGCACATCAACTGGCATGATGGAGTCTCCGACTTTAACAAGCAAACGATTCGCTTCAAACTCGCCGATTGTAATGCCCTTAGACCGGGCAGCACCTTGCATCTTGAAAACAGTTGGTAGAGGTATTTCTTCATTTAGCGTACTCAATACTTTAATCTGGCTTTTCCATTGTCTTGACACGACTATTCCGTCACCATCGAAGCTAAGTGGCACATTCAAAAGCTTTTCTAGAAGTTCATCGGCGGCCTCTCCCTTATCTATAAATACTGTAACACCAGGTATGCCAAATAACTCATATTTCGGATTCGTTAATTCAAGTTTCAATTTATGAAACATCTTTAGAAGATTCTGACTAAGTCTAACGACCGGCATTTGGTAGAGGAAGGTGTTAATATTTCTAGTGCCATCAGTAATCAGTGCAAATGGATTACACCAGCGTTCTATAGAACATTTATCCTTCGTGCTAGCCATAAGTCTGGAGAATGGACGATTTATACTTGACACACTTAAGCCATCAAACTGGTCTAAATCATAACCTTTACTGAACGAGCGACTCTTTAACTCTGCATTAGGTACTGCAAAGAACATATTCTTAGCACTCAAATTCTGGACAAGCGGGCCAAACATACCTGCCATAACACGAGAACTAGACCTATATGATTGCGGCACTAAGTAATCATGTTCGTTAGTTGGTACTACTATTGTCTTATCACCGAGATTAATAATCGCTGCTGTCTTTACTTTAAACTGCCTATAAATTCCACCAAGCATCTACTTCACCTCCCAATAGTTTTCTGAACCTAATCTTACTTGCATTCAGTGAACTTACGATTAAACTAACAGGTCTACGAGACAATCGTTGGAACGTATTAGCTTGGTCTACTGGTGCCAGCTTCTTTAAAATCTCGATGATTTCTGGTCTGTTGTGATAAACGACGAGGAAACTAGTGAGCACACGTTCAGCGGGGGACATCTTCTCTACAAACTCAATTAATCTGTCTAACTTTATCCCAAGCATCTTAGAATAGGTATCTGCAAAACCGGATATCTCTGCTTGCCTTAAAGCCACGAACGCTACTATAGCACCATAAACTGCCTTAGACTTATCCTTCTTGACAGCCCTTCTAATATCAGCCTCCATTTCTCTGACTAAGGTTTTCCTCTCTTCTAAAGACAGTGGAGCAGACTTCACGGCCTCTAGGATATAATCAGACCACACACAAGTCACAGGACCCATTAATTGTTTCAAGCCTCTAAGACTACGTGCAGTCTCACGAATCTTGATTTCTTCGTGCTCACCGTTAATCTGTGATTCAAGGGACTCAAAATTTACTAACATACTATCCCTCCTCTCGTTTGTAGTACCAGTGAATTACTATACCGTGGGTTAGAAAGAGAGAAGGCAAGCCCCGGCGGCCCTTCTCCATTCTTAAACACTTATTAACCTAACTTAAATATCAGTTAAAGCACACTAAACGTCTTCTACTCTTAATACGTACTACCCTTACCAATGGGAGTTAAAAAGAAAAGGCCAGCCTAATGGCTAGCCTAATTCTCTTGAATTAATCAAATAAATCTGATGGTATATCTTCTAACTCTGACACAGTTGTAGACGCAAGTGTTGATGCGGTTCTTGGAACAACAATCATTTCTACCGTTTCTTTCGGCCTGAATAAGAGGCTAAACATTTCTCTGCTAACGTTCTGGTCGAATGTAGCAACGAAAATCGTTTCAACGTTTGACATTAAAGCTTTGCATTGATTAGGAGAAGCGAAAGCAATTACGTTGTCTGGATTAATTGAGCGAGTAAGCTCGAAGCCTTGAATACTGGAGGAATTAACGATGAACTTAACGTTTGGCCTTGACTCCAGCAAAGCAGCCAAATCGCAGCGATGAATCACAAGCGAGCTTGGCAAAGCGGCGGGAATCTTATCAAATCCTGTTAAATCAATAAGAAGAGATGTTTTGTCTTCATTAACGTTAAGAGCAATCATGTTCATAAGTCTCATGGAAGGAACTATAAAGATGTGCTCGTATTTCTCTAAAGCTTTAAGCTCCCGGAAATTCCTGATTGGTGCTAAATCGAAACCGAACTTTGTCTTGCCTACGTAAGAGCCAGCAAGCTGAAGCATGTGACGATAGTTTTGATGGTCAGCGTGGTAAGCAACAACTGAGCCCTTTTTTACTTTTGAAACGAACTCATCAGCGGTCTTGAAGAATTCTAACTTAAGCATACGCCACCTCCAAATAGCCACAAAGGGCAGATATGAAACTACAGGACACAGATCGTCTACTCAACTTCCAGGCAGGGATAGCCTCGAATTGTAAAGTAGAGAGTTAGCCCCGCAAAGGCAGAGTGAGTGTTCAAGCCACTCTACGCACGCTGAGGCTAACAGTATGTCACAGGTTAACTCTGAGATCTAATGTGAAGATCTCATTAAGATTTCACAGGTATGTTACACTACTACCCTTTTTCCCTTAAGGGGAGTAGCGGGTGATGTGAACGAAGTATGAACGCAATTAACAGATTTGCAAAACTATTTACAATTCTGTAGGCTAACTTTCTGATGTGTGAGAGGCAAGAAAGTCAGAGAAAGTCGGTCGATTTAAAAGGCCTACAAGGCCTGTTAAAAAATGGGTGATGATAAAATATTCATACCCCCGATTTCGGATGCGTTATAGGGCATTTAAAAGGCACGGACTTTAAGCCGATGGCATCGGCGTCTCAGACAGTGCACCCCCGTAGCCCCCTCAAAGGGGGCGTATCATTATTCCAGTTATACTACCTCCCAACCTCCTAGAAGGAGTAGTAGTTAATATACCACCCGTCCTCCTAAAGGAGGTGAAACCTCCCGGCCTCCTAGTAGGAGGTGCACCCTCCGTCCCCCTGAAGGGGGAGCATAACCCACAAGCTCCCTTAAAAAGGGAGATGTAAGACCCCGACCCTAAAGGGAGAATGCCCCCCCGTCCCCCCTGAGGGGGGTGAGAACTGTTCTGTGAGATCTCGAAAAAAATAAGAGGGGACAACGCCCCTCCTTTATTTAATCTTCTTGTATTCTTCATCCAACTTGTCTGAGAGTTTAGCTGTTACTTCAGCACTCTTTGCTAGGAAGATGGTTAGGAGCTTTGAAGTCATTGATGCGGCCTTTGTTGCAATTTCGGCTGTCTTAACAACTGCTTTATTGGCCACATCGTTGACTTTCTTACTTACTTCACTTTCATTACCCTGGTCATCTATAATAGCTATTCTCATAATATCGCCTCCTGATATTGTAAGATTATCTCGCCGGTCTCAGAGATTGATGCAAGTACTAATTGCTCTGAGCCGTGTTTCTCAACTCTGAAACTGAAAGCATAACGATTATCAATCTTCGTTATGCCTGTTAACTCAACGTTGTCGTATACATTCTCTAATAAATTCATTAGTAAATCATACCCTGTGTCGAACCCGCTTGCTTGAAGTTTCTTCACCATATTAATCCCTCCCTATATATTTTGATGGAAACTTCTTTGAATAAGCCGTTGTCTAACGTATTGAAATCACCGTATATCTCTACATTCTCGAAATCTACAGATGGCAACGTACAGATTCTTCTTCTATTGAGCTCTACTACAAACTCATCGTCATCTTGACCTATGAGTCTGAGCTCATTCTCGCCATCTTCGATGTCAACTGTTGCCTCGTCGTTATCTTCTGTATTCGTCCAAGTGAGCTGCTTATCTATTGTGATTGCCCACTCGTTTGGATAATCTTCTTTATCCCACTCGTCAAAGTAAACTGAGCCTGTGAATCCTGCTAAAACTAGCTTTGTGCCTTTATTGAAAGTTATGACAAATATCTTCATACTAATCCCTCCTTCTTGCTTCCTACTATCCGCAGGAAGACTTCTATCATACACCAATCGTCTACGCAACTTCCACGCAGGGATAGTCTCAGCATGAGGAAAAAAGTATAGTGTTAGTTATAAAAAGAAAAGCCCCCCTTGCGGGGGACTACATTTCACATGCAGCTTTAGCCAACCGGTCAACTAGATTATTCATCTCTATACCAGAGTGGCCTTTGATAATCTCAAATTTAATTGGTATGTGTAGTTCTTTCATTAGCCGTTTATACTCCTCAGATATAGGAGTCCGGCTTTTCCATTCGTTTAATGCAAAGTGTTTAACTCCTACATAATCCACGTATAGAGTGATTGAAGCGGCGCCATAATCCTGTGCAGTTTTACATGCAAGGTATGCGCCCTCCAACTCACCACTTACATTCTTAGCACCTGGCATGAGTGTGCAAGTTCCATATCCACGTGCTACTTCATGGTCTGTTAGTAGTACGAAAGCGTATGACTCTATACCGTTTGTATAAGAGCCGTCACTGAATGCCGTTATGTGTTTACCTCTAAAATCTTCACGCACTTTAATCATCAGTACCACCTCACAGAATCGAGAATATAATCGCCGTCGTCTTCTCTGAATGTAACTGCTACAAGTTTGTAATCGTCATCTGTTTCAGTGTCAATGTCTACTGTTATGCTGTCGTCTTTGATATCATAGTCCTCAACCCAGAGGTTCTGTGGGTTAACTAGATCCTCAACAACTCTTACTGCCATTTCCAAAACATACTTTAACATACCAATCCCTCCCTTCGATGTACCGTACACAATTCGTCTTCTCAACATCCGAGCGGGGATAGCGGCGATTAAAGCGTCTGCCCAGTAAAGTGTACTACTCTTTGAAGTATTACTGTGTATAAGCATCGCTCGTACTCGATATAGCGTTTGAATGTTATAAATATCCGCTCGTCTAGAATGATATTCTCCTGACCGTCATATGTACCTACCATAATGCCACCTCCTCTTTTTTAAAAAATAAAGCCCCCGTGTAGGCGGGCGTGGTTATTTATTTCGGGTATATTGCTATTCTTACTTCTGGGAATAGATCATTATTTACTTGAATAACCGAAGGATTAATTGTTAAGTCTGCATAGTTTGACTTTTCTACATAACCGAGGATGTTTCTGAATTCATTGTATTCATTTGTTACCATGACAGTGTTTACATTTGGATCATTGTTTTCAACTGCAACTCTTATCATGTCAAACTTGGAGTTGAATCTTGTTTCTGTATCTTTGTTTACAAGTGTTACTGTGAAACCTGTTTCTTTAGTCCATTTTACCGTGACTCTTGAACCACTCATATTCATTTCAAGTGGTTCAGCATTTCCTGTTACAATAACTGCTTCAAACATACTCATCCCCTCCTTTTTAGTACCATACACAAGTCGTCTACGTGGCCTCCAAGCGGGGATAGTGGACTTTAGATAAAAGGGGAAAGCCCCCATGTTGGCGGGCTTATTCCATTTCCCAATTTACTTCTATGTAGTTTATTACTTCAATAGCGTAATCTACTGCAGTGAAATAGATTTCTAATGGGTTTTCGCCGAGTATTATAGCTTCAGTAATTTGTTGGAATATGTAGTTGTACACAGAGTTAGTTCTGAATGTATCAGGTACATAGAAAAAATCACATAGATACTTAGCCACGATTTCTGCCATTACTTCTTCAATGAATATTTCTCGTTTGCCTACAAAGGTCTTTGCTGTGATTCTGTTAAGCCTGTTATTTGCTCCAGTCCAATGTGCAAGTTCATGGAAGAATATCTGTAAGAAATGTTCATCGCTTGCGAAGTATGATAATGGTTTAAGCATGATAACGTCTTCTTCTACGTCGTAGCAGTTGAATACTACGCTGTCGGTGAATTGCCACTTTACTTTTAGTACGTCAACCATGTCGTAGGCTAAAGCTGGTATTCCAGTGATCCCTTTGTTTTCGATCTTTGCTGGGTAGGTTCCTTCAAGGTCTAATGCATGTTCGAATATGTCTTCTATAACTTCTTGAAACATATCTTCAACTAGTAACATATACATCCCCTCCTTTCTAGAATACACAAGTCGTCTACGTAGTCTCCAAGCGGGGATAGCTACATTTCTAAATGTAATAAAAAATAAAGGCTAGGGCGAGTACACCTAGCCAGGTATTCTTATTTGTATACATTCATTTCTAACACTGGGGAAATAACTTCTTGATAGAGAATCCTACCAATTTCTTCTTCATCTTTGATCTCAGCTATTGTTAGTGTCATCTTGTTTTTTCCTGTTGGTGATACATTCAATAGGTATGACTTGCGGTCGTTCAATAATGCTACTTGTTTCTCTTTTACATGTTCCTTTAATACAACTACTCTGTTATGTCTTCTCTTGATTATGAATTCAACACAATCTGGTTCACAGAAATTGTCATCTTCGCTCCATGTGGGAACGTCTAGAACGAACTCAACCGCAATTGGCTTGCTGACCTTATTTGGTTCAATAACCATATAAATCCCTCCTTCTATGCCCACTATCCGTGAGCTATCTACCATACACAAGTCGTCTACTTGGCATCCTAGCAGGGATAGTGATATTTAGATAAAAAAGGTAAAGCCTCTAACTTAGCAGGCTATACCATTCTGGTGGAGATGGTGGGAATCGAACCCACTTCCGAGTGACTGAGTTAATTAGTCATTGTCACCCGTCGAATCCATTCATCCCCATAGTACCGTACACCAATCGTCTACGCAGCATCCTAGCAGGGATAGCGGGGGTTAAAGCTTCTGCCGTATATCATGTTACTATTTTTCTCGATAGTGGTACATGTTAATGTGTTAACGTCTTCGTAACTGACCGCGTTCCATAACTCATCGTTCGTGTTGCATAAATTCTCGTCGCCGCCTTCTAGCATAATGAGCACCTCCTCTAATGTGTGGTTAAAAAATAAAAGCCCCCATGTTAGCGGGCTACTAAAGAAACTTTCCCATTATCATCAAAATATATTAGATATCGATCGGTCAATGCGACTACGTAGTTTACATCATATTCATCTTCATCGTAGTCGTAATTGGTCGATATCTTTGTATCTTTCACAAAGCCGTAGTCTCTTACTGCGTCATCGATCATTACTGCTGTGTCCATGTTGAGCTTGGTAGTGTAAACGTCACCCTCACCGAATGTGAATGGTGAGTCTATCCTGACAGACCAAGCCTTTTGGACAAAGTTTATATAAACCAAACCGTACTTATGTACGTAGTACATAAACAACACCTCCTCTAATAAGATTTTATTCTACAATACACAAATCGTCTTCTCGTCTTCCAAGCGGGGATAGTGATATTGTGAGATAAAATAGTAAAAATAAAAGCCCCCATGTTGGCGGGCATTGATTATACTATCTTTAAGTGGTCCATCAATCTTGCAAATACATCATTGCTAAGTCTGTAAATGTGCCACCCATCTTGGCGTGGTATTATTACAGTGCCTGTAAAAATAGAACTAGAATCAGAGTAGAGGATATTTAGTACAGCTCCTCTACCCAAACTGATTACTATTCCGTCCATATATATCCCCTCCTTCTATGCCCACTATCCGTGAGCTACCTACCATACACAAGTCGTCTACTCAGCGTCCGAGCGGGGATAGTCTTATGTATAAAATTATATACGTCTATGCTAATGATTGCTAGTATGTTATACTGTAAAGAAAAAAAGAAGCCCTTATCGGGCTTCGATTATCTATATGACCTAACCAGCCTCCCTCCTTCGAGAAGCTGGTATCTTTCTTTTCCAGTACGCACGATCAATTTTTCAACATCGTGCATACCGGAATCATGATGTTCCCTAACGTACACGAGAACATCATGTTGTTCCATTCTTAAATCATAATACAACCCCATCTCTGGAGTTGTATATGTTTTATTATTGTATATTGCACTCCAAACCCCGAGATCTGGAGTGAGGATCAGTGTCCAACTGGTCCCTTTTAATACTGTACTCTTAACACTCTTAACAGTTTCCTTTTTCATACAAATCTCCTCCTTCTTGCTCCCCACTATCCGTGAGGAGACTCCTACCGTACACTAATCGTCTACTCAGCTTCCAAGCGGGGATAGTCTCAGGTAAAAGCTCTGGGCTAAATCGGGCAGATCCTTACTTGTAAATTGTTACTACGTTCTATGAATGTGCACCGTTGTTTATACCGCCATCTAAACCGTCGCCGTCTCACCGTCTGTCTAATCACCATAATAATCTGCCTCCTCTCTAGATAAAATAAAAAGCCCACCCTTGCGGGTGGGTTATATTTCTTCATCAGTTGTAAGTTTATACGTCATTGACGAAACATCAAATTCAATGACGTCCTTTCCAAACCCCATTTCTACAATACAGAAATAGGGGTCATACTTTACCCAATCGGGACCAAGAAAGCTCCCGATGTTGTCAACGATTACTAAAAGCATGGTGTAGTGATCATCTACACCATCAATACTGAATGCTCCTCTTTCTTTCCCACCCTTTTTGAGAGTGGTTTTGTAAACGCTCAAATCGGCACTACCGATCTGAGCTTTGAAGTATTCCCATTTGCTTGCCATAACTATTACCTCCTTTTGCTTCCAGCTATCCGCAGGAAGTCTTCTATCATACACGAATCGTCTACTCGGCTTCCAAGCGGGGATAGTCTGATTTATAAAAACAATAGTTTAATTATATCGTATTTCTTGTGACTTGCAAAGCGTCTAATCAAATTGCAAGCGGGGATAGTCTCGTCTGAAAGCCTACCCGAACTATTGTAACTTTACTTACAGTAATCTGTATTACTAAGTTGAGTATGAAGCTATGCCGCCACCGCCACCGTAGTATGCCGTCTGTGTTAATTGTGCCGTCTATCATACCAATCACCTCCTATTTTCCTATTTGATTTGAGATAAAAAATAAAAGCCCCCTTGCGGGGGATTTATTCTAATATTAATTTTCCTTCATCTAACATAACGTACGTTTTGTTTCCTACAACTACTCTGATTTCAACTGTAAACCAAGGGTAGTTGTATTCCCATTCAGATGATGTGTACCATTCTGAATGGAATTCTTGTATGAACATGTCACGCAAACTTTCTGGAATGCGTGTCCATGTTCTGTACTTGTTATTATCGTTTTCAGGTTGTAGCTCACCCTTGTAGTAAGCATACCACCTGTTTTCAGATGGGATAAGGTAAACATCCCATCTGTCATTACTAAGTTTTACATCAACCATTTTAATCCCTCCTATTTATCCATACTATCCGTATGGAGTCTCTAATACACTAATCGTCTTCTCAGCGTCCGAGCGGGGATAGTCTCTAATTAAAATAATTATAGCATCACCTTATTGCGTCAAAGCCACAACCGTATATTCTAAGATTATGGTGTATAAAAATAAGAATAGTCTATTGCGTCGTCGTATCATCCGAATGCTAATCACATCATATCTTTTTGAAAAAAATAAGCCCCCTGTGGTAGCGGGGCGATTGAAAATTACAAAACCTGAAACCCAGGGACACCAACAATCTTACCGTCGGCATCCCTGATAGCCGCACCCGTGTTGGGTGCCACAACATCTTTTCTCCCTTGCACAGCGGAAAGTACAAGGGTTGAAACTATATAAATCGTGTTCTCTGCCGGTTCGGGGAGACCTTGAACATCCCCGAAAACAGTTCTTACGACGGGAAATGAATACCCGTCGATTTCAACAGACCCGACTTCCTGGGCAGTAGCAGATACTCTTGCTACTTGCCCTGACGGTGGTATTTCTACCGTCAATTGCCCACACACCAAAGTAACGGTGTGTGGTGTTAAATTTACTAATTTCTTTTCCATAAATCCCACACTCCTTTTGCTCCCTACTATCCGCAGGGAGTCTTCTACCATACACGGATCGTCTACTCAACTTCCGGGCGGGGATAGTCTCAGCTAAGCTGTTACTCCACAAAGCATAACTGCTTTCTTGAAACATTGGAACTGGTGAAGCTGGCGGGACATAAGCAAAAAAATAAGTGTTCTAGTGTATCACCGATCTCCGACTCCATAATGACACCTCCTCGTCGTCTTAATAGTCTATGTATTTTATTACTATTGAATAAAAAAATAAAGGGGCTTGCGTGGGGTGGGTTCCACCAACCAGCCGGCAATGGCCTGCGCTGTGGGAACTCCCACCCCTTTCCCTCCTAGATCTATTGCTATGACACAAGGCTACAACGTTCTAGCTACCTTGCACAAGTCGTCTTCTCAGCGTCCGGGCGGGGATAGTCTTTGCTTTAAATAAATGTCTAAGCGTCATCGTCTGTCTAAGCGTCGTCGTCTGTAGTAAGAGAGTTGTAGAAAAAAATAAGTGGAAAATAAAAGTGCCAGGGG
>ERZ795047.3966-NODE-3966-length-12767-cov-6.224040_pt1 | contig 12767 bp, 13 predicted proteins | sample MGYA00375131_ERZ795047 | MGnify/ENA primary metagenome ERZ795047 (study PRJEB30176, sample SAMN05720228) | activated sludge metagenome | isolation source: Anaerobic digester | place: Japan | collected 2015-05-20 ... | reverse complement strand
TATGACACATGTCATATAGATAATCAAGTAATAAAATTAGTGGGAGTGATGAAAAGTGTAAAAAGTTTAATTAACTTATTGATTTATAAGGTTAAAGTGTGTATAAATTATTTTTATAGATAAAATTTAATTTTCTTTTTAAAATAGGCTAAATGAAAACCCCTGAAAAAGAAACAGACGACACACTTAAAAGCCAGAGTGAAGAACCTAAGTCTAAGAAATCCAACGCTAATTGGAGAAAACTCCCCCGCCCCAGAAAGAGAAGACTAACAAGCAAACAAGCTAAGTACGTCACAGCCCTACTAGAAGGAGCAACAACTATCGACGCCGTAAGAGAAGCAGGGTACACAGCTAAACAACCCCACTGTATCAACTATCAGAACTTACATAATGAGAATGTTTTGTCTGTTATTATACAAAGTATTAAAGAAGGAAGGTATGATAAACAGTTTGAAAAGGTTTGGGATGATTGTTTAAATGATGAAGGAAATCAATCAGTTAAAGTGTCTGAACGCATGGACACGCATCGCACGAAGTTAAAAGCAGTTGAGCAAATTGCAAAGATAGGTGGGTTGATTGCGCCGGTGAAACATGAGACGCGCACGCTCACGGCAGACATCACATCCTTACTTCCTAAGGGATCAGTAGCAAAGTAGTTATATAATCAATCTACATTCATTCTATATAGTGTTTATGCGGGTTTTTTCATTTCTCAGAACAGAAAAAAGCATGCTTTTTCTATCACATATATCGCACCGGGGGGCGCTTTAGTTCCATGTGTGCACGGGGGATGAAATAAAGACTACGAAGTAATCTCTTAGAACATATACATATAATATACATATTACATACATACTATATATAGCATAAATATATTAAATAGTAATTTCATATAGTTATACTACTTTTCATATTTTACTTTTTAGCATAATAGTTCTTCTTTTTTTTATTTTTTATAATTTTTATGATTTAGATCTTGTACAACATTATGTACAACAATTGATATTATGTACAGGATATCTTGTACAACTTTATCTATTATGTACAACATTTCTATTTACATCATGTACAACATATGGAATTATGTACAACATGCCATCAATAGCTGAGTTTAGAAAGAGCCTGAATAGATACTTAAATGAGTTACCTGTTGAGATTACTAGGTATGGTGAAGTGGTTGCTGTTCTTGTTTCTCCAAAAGTTATCGATATGGGTAAAATGGTAGAGGCTTATGTTGAACCCCCCAAACAAAGTGAGCCAGATAAACTTCCCATAGCAAGAGAAGCTTTAAAAGCAGCTGAAGCCCCGGGAATCCCGGAAGATCCAACAATTAATGGAGAAACTATTTTGTATTGTGATCGTTGCCATCACATAGAAGAGAAACTAATCCCTCACTGGGAAGATGGAAAAGAGTTTCAAGTTTGTCTTTATTGTAAGAAGAAGATAAAACGTCCAAGTGTTCTCTGGTAAATTCATACAAGCTTTAGATGCGGTAACAAAAAAAGTCCCTGAAGGTGACCAGGAGGCTAAGCTTGAGTTCGTCAAGCAAATGCGGGAACTTGGTTGGTTTGAGAGAGTGACAAACCTTTACAGGATTAAAGGTAAATTAAGTGGTGAGTTTAACTTCTTCCGTCCAAACCAAGATCAATCTCATTTCCTAACAACTAGATCAGGTCATGACATTATACTTAAAAGCCGTCAGATTGGGTTTACAACTTTAATGTGCATTTATAATTACGATCGTGCCCTATGGGACAACTGGGATACTGGTATCATGTCCCACTTAAGAGAGAGGACTGAGTTAATCTTTGAAATAGTTAAAAACTGTAATGAGTGGTTTAAGAAGGATTGGGGGCATTTATTTAACAGAGAGCAATCCTCAGACTCTGCACATAAGATATCTTTTGACGGTGGTGGGTCTGTAAGTGTTTCCTACGACTTCCAATCGCTTACTTTAAAAAGCCTTCATATCTCAGAAGCCGCTTTTATAGATGCCAACCGAATTGGTAACAGTATCCAGAGTGTCCCAGAGAACGGTGAGGTGACTCTAGAATCTACCCCTAACGGTAGGGGGGGGTTTTTCTATGAGAGTTGGCAGGGATGGAAAAAAAATGGGAATTTAGCTCCGTATAAAGGATTTTTCTTTCCTTGGTTTAAACATTATCCAGAAGACATAGATAAATGGGAGACTATCGCTTCTAACGCTAAGATGAACTTGGATGATAGAGAGGATGAGCTTGTAACAGTTTATGGGTTAAAAAAGTACCAATTAGCTTGGAGGCGTTGGAAGATCCAAGAGTCTTTTCAAGGTAGTGAAGAGAACTTTGAAGTCCACTACCCAGTTGATGATGTAGCCTGTTTTCTCTCAGGAGAGAATAGAGTCTTCTCAGCCTCTGTCATGAAATACCAAGAGTCCTTTGTTAAAGAGCCGAGCTTTATAGGCAACCTATCAGATGGTTTAAAAGAGACTAAAAGTGGTTTTTGGAAAATATGGGAAGTTCCTAATGTTTCCGCATCCTATGTGATTGGAGTGGATTGCAGTGAAGGGATTGGTAAGGATAGAGGGGTTATAAGTGTTTGGAATAGAAACACTGGCTATCAAGTAGCTGAGTTAGTCGCTCAACTCCCACCAGATTTATTATCTGATGAGGCTTATAAAGCTTCTATATATTATCAACAAGCTTGGATCTGCCCAGAAGCCAACAATCATGGCCATTCGTTTATTAGTTCATTAACTAAGAAAAACTTTTATAAAATTTACAAACGACAAGCCATTGATGAGATTACAAACAAACCAACTCAAAAACTAGGCTTCCTCACTACAAGTACGACTAAAATGCCCTTAACCGAAAACTTCGCTGTTAAGTGTAGATCGGGTGAGATTAAAATTAGATCATCCCATCTTTTAAATGAGATGAGCACATTTATACAGATATCTTCTCAAACAGGAAGGACTGTTCGTCGAGAAGCTATATCAGGATGTTATGATGATTCAGTTATCGCAGCATGCTTAGCTATGGAGATGGATAGAGTCTTAGGGACAACAACAGATGCGTCAGAATTTTGGTTAAAAGAGCAAGAACTAAATCAAAAAATTGACGATGAGACAGGATTTGTTGTACCGTCAGATTTATATGAGCCTAACTAGAGAGTTGGACTGCGTCACCAATTTCATGGTGCAGTCAAAAGAATTTCGTACATTGTATGAATATGTATGGATGAGGATGTATTCAGAATATCTAAACTCTCGTTCTTCTAAAGCCAATTTACTTCAAAGAGCAAATTTAAAATTACCTTACGCTTGGACCATCATAGAAACCTTCACCCCTCAAATAATAGATGCATTCATGGGTCAGGCTCCCTACATAAAGGCCAATCCTAGAAAAGAATCAAACTATGAATTGATGCAGGCTTTAAGTGATATGTCTGACTCTATCACTGAACACTTCACTTACCAGTTAGATAGGATGAAGTTCTTTGATGACTTTACAACATTTGTTAAAAACACTTTAATCTACGGGACTGGTATTGCGAAGCTAGGTTGGACTAAGAATGAAAAAATCCTACCAGCAAGACAAAAAACCATGCTTGATGGTATTGAGGTCATGAAGAAGGTAGAGCAGCCTGTTACTTTATACGAAGGGCCTATTTTTTCTAACGTAGACATTATTGATTTCTTTTCAGACTGGGGTGCTACTAAGCCTGGTGATATTCAATCCATGAGAGGGTGTGTGCATAGAGTCTACCGTACCATGGAGGATTTGAGGAAATTAGAAAAGACTGAGAATGGTGGTATTTACATTAACTTAGATGAGTTAAAGTTGAGTGTTGATAAGTATGGGTATAATGCTTGGTCTAACGCCCCAGCGACAAACGTTGATTGGCCTCAATCTTATAAAGCCTATGCTGTTAACCAATGGCCAGGGCAGAAGCTTAAAGGCAAGATTGAAGTCTGGGAATACTGGGGGCAGTTTCAAGAAATAGATGGAACGTTTAAAGAAAAAGTCATTACTGTCGCAAATGGTCGTACAGTCATTCGTGTAGACGATAACCCTTATGATTATGGTTATAAGCCTTTTATTGGTTGTGTTGACCAACCTGTCCCAGGGGAGTTTTATGGAACTGGAGAGTTAGAGCCTTTATATTCTCTTTTTAAAGAAGCTTCAGCTTTAAGAAACGCCAGGTTAGATCAAACTAATCAAGCTGTTAACAGGATGTTTATTGTTGATAGAAACTCTGGCATTAACATTCGAAACCTCTATTCTAGAACATCAGGAATTATCTTGGCCAATGATGTAAATGGCATAAGGATGATGGACGTCCCTGAGGTCCCAAATTCCTCCTATAGAGAGATCCAACAGATAGACTATGAGATTCAAAACGCTTCTGCCATGGTAAATGCCTCTCAAGGGGTAAGTAATTTAGGTGAGGCATTTGGCAATACTGCTAAAGGGGTTTCTTATATTGAAGGAACCATGAATAGTCGTATTGGTCTTAAGGTTAAGATCATAGAAAACATGGTCATGAGAGAATTAGGAAAGCGACTTGCATGCTTAAACAGACAGTTTTTAGACCCTGAATTATGGAATAAAATACATGGAAATGTCCCAAATCCATTTGAAATATTAAGTGCTGAAGATTTCTATAACTGTTGGGAATTTACTTGTGTTGGGGCTATTGAAAGGCTTAATAGATCTTCCAGACAGGCTCAATTTTCTCAAGCTATAATCCCTTATTTGCAATTTGTGGAAAGAACAAGGCTTGGTACTATTAATTTTGACAATTTAACAAAAACTTTCTTTCAAGAATTCCAAATCCAAAACCCACTTTCGTACATTAATCCTCCGGAAGTGCAGAAACAAATCCAACAACAACAAACTCAACAACAGATGGCGGCTCAAGCTCAAGCTCATGATGAAAAAACAAAGACGTTGGCAACTGTTGAAGCGATTAAGGGTGGAATGAAACAAGAAAGAGACGCTCAAAATAATAAAACCAAGATCATCACAAGTTTAATTAAGGGAGGCTTTGATGTTGCAGGAAATTCCGGACGATAAAACCGATGACATTACAGGCTCCCCTGTAGAAGACGCTCAATTAAAAGAAGATACAGACCAAATTTTAAAAGTCCTCCAACAGGGAGAGGCTTTTAGAGAACTTGTCGCTACAAAAGGATGGAAGATTTTAAATGAGTTTATTGAAGGTCAAGTAAAATCATTAACCATAAGCTTGAAAGTTGAAAAAGATTTTAGTAAGATCATTAGAATTCAATCAGAACTTTTAGCTTTTGAGTCCCTCCTTTTAATAATCGAGCAATCTTTTCTCGATTATGAAGAGGCGGTAAGAAGAACAAAGCAACACATAGGGGACCCGCAAGGATAATCCCCAAAGGAGAGATATGAATTTAGACCCTACAGTGCTCGGAACAACCACAGAAGAGGCTCCTAAGGAACAACCTCAAGAAGTGGCTCCAGCCAAGGAAGAAGTGCCCCAAAAAGTAGAGGCTCCACAGGAACAACCTCTTATATTGGGTAAGTTTAAAACGCAGGAAGACGTGGTCAAGGCTTACGAGGAAGTGCAATCAGAGTACACTCGTCAAAGACAGCAAATCCGTGATCTTGAGTCAAGAATTGGGCAATCCCAGCAAACTGCCCCTTCAGAAGATGAAATCTTCAAAAATGAATGGGAAATCGATCCTCAATTAGCGGTATATAATAGAACTCAAAGGACAGAGGCTAAGATTCAACAACAGTTGAGCATGGCCAATGCTAATTTGTTCTATAAAAATGCAATGAATGATGAGCAGAATTATCCTGGGTTTAAAGAACTTGAACCTAAGATGATTGAATTGGCGCAAACTTATGGATCCATGGTTCAACCATCAATGTTGGCATCACCGCAAGCGATAGATTTACTCTATAAGCTAGCTGTTGCCGAATCTGTTGGTGATAAAGTGACCAAGGCTAAATTGGTAGGCCAGAAAGAGGCTGAAAATAGGAGACGAGAAGTGGCTTCGGCTGCTTTTGAGTCCCCAACTCCAGCTTCTGCCTCTGTAACACGCCCGGAAGACATGACCTTAGAACAACTCGAAAAACAACTTGGATTTGTCCAGAGGTAATTTATGTCAACGATGACAACCAGCACAAATGCTGCCAATCTATACTTATATTATGTTAAAAAGCTTTTAACCGTATTTGATCAAACCCTTCAAATGGTTCCATTGGGATTGAAAACCCCAATGCCTAGAGGTTTTGGTACGCAAGTAAAATGGCTTTCTTACGTCCGTTTAAATGCTGCAACAACTCCCCTTGTAGAAGGTGTTCCTCCTACTGAAGAGTCGTTGACAACTTTCAACGTAACTTCAAACGTCCAACAATATGGTGGATGGGTGAAAATTTCTGACCTTTTGGAAGCAACTGCAATTGATCCTGTGGTCAATTCAGCTCTTGAAAGACTTGGTAAACAAGGTGCATTGACTCTTGATACCCTTGTTTTGAATGAACTTGGAGCAAACCTCCCTAACCAATTTGCCAACAACAAAGCTTCGTTGGCTCAAACTGGTGTTAACGATGTTATGACAGCTAAAGAAATCTTAAAAGCTGTTGTTACATTGAAAAAAGCTCTCGTTACTCCTCATACAGGAAATGACTATGTGTCCGTTGTGCATGTCACCTCTGGTGGTGACATGATGAACGACACGAACATCGGATCTTGGGTTGATTTGAATAAATATATCGATCCATCTGCCGAACGTCCTTTCAATGGTGAGATTGGTAAAGTGTACGGTTGCCGTGTTCTTGAATCTCAGAACATTCAATCAACAACAACGGGTACTCTTGCTGGTGCGACTGTTTATGCTAACATCGTGTTAGGTCAAGAATGCTACGGTGTTGTGTCTTTGGATGCTAAAAACATGCAGACATTTGTCAAACCTCAAGGTTCTGGAGGATCCGCAGATCCTATCAATCAAGTTGGTACGGTTGGTTGGAAATCTCTTGGATTCACGGCTAAATATCTTGGTGGTGGCCTTGGCCCTGAGAGGGGCGTGCAGGTTCGTGCCGGATCAGCATACTGATAAGTAGTTGAATTTATTATGTTTTTCAGGTTGGTGTTACTAAAAACACCAACCTGATTAACCTTTAATTTATGGAAAATAGATCTTGTAAGGATTGTTCATTATCGTTCCCTCTAACTGAGGCTTTCTTTTATAAAACTCAGAATAAGGGTGGAATGGATATTCGATGTAAGCAATGTAGGAAGATTTATATTCGTAAATGGGAGTTAGTTAATAGGAATAAACTTCCAAAGAATCTAGATGTTCCAAAAGGCTTTAAGAAGTGTACTATATGCACTCAAATTCTCCCAAAAACCCAAGAGTATTTTAAGCTAGAGCAAGGAAAGTATTTTTGGGGAGCTTGTAATCCATGTCGTAATTTCTCTCGTAGGGAGCGGGATAAAGCTTATTATGAGAAAACTCGGGATAAGCAACTAGAAGCTCGTAAGGCATGGAGGAATGCTAATAGGGCCACTCAGAAAGAGTGGTTTAAGGGCAATTACAACACTCCATGGGGTAAGTTTCGTCATATCAGAAATGGCGCTAAAGCTAGAGATATTGGGTTTGAGCTAAGTTTTGAAGAGTTTAAAGACTTTTGGCAAAGCCCTTGTTACTTTTGTGATTCAGATATCTCTACCATAGGTTTAGATAGATTGAATTCATCTCTAGGTTATGTTACTGGTAATATTGTTCCATGCTGTTCGAAATGTAATTTTGCCAAACATTTGATGAGTGTTGAGGAGTTTGTTGATCATTGTGAGAAAGTGGTTCTTAATTTTAAGAAAGCAAGAAAGTTGGTTGCTGTTTAATGGATCTAAGCACATTTAAATACCTGCTTCATAAATTAAACCCCAGAATTTACGTTGATGATAAGCATAGGGTTGTTGAGCTAAACCCCATGGGCACATCTGGGATATATTTAAGAGGTGAAAGGTATGAATACACAGACTCATCAGTCTTATCAGGAGAGTCTAAGAGATTATTAGATGCCTATAATAGCTCCCCTGATATTTACATTGGTTGGACCACTCATGGATCAGTCCCTGAAGGTGATATATTTGATGATAAGGGAAGGATAATCGCTAGAGGGTGGAGAACAACATTGAAGAGTTTGTGGCAAAAAGGTTATATTAATAAAAATAAAGCTCAAAAAATATTTGGTTGGAACCCTTCGGATTATGACTACATGACTTATGAGCAAAAAATAGAATTTGAGAGAAAATATGCCACCTCTACCGATAGTAGGATTTACTCGTGATCAGTTTATAGATAATTTAGTTGATACTGTAGGAAACACATCGGCTTCATTTAGGGCTCAATGTGTTAATAACATGACTGCTTGGGTGGAACAGTTTTATGCTGAGTCAGACTGGAAGTTTACCTACAAAAATGGAGTCGCTGACAACTTTAAATTTACATCATTACCTGGCGTATCTACATATACTATTAACACAGCAAATTTCGGATTTGAGTCTGACGCAACCTATATTGAGTCGGTTTATACACAAACTCTTGGACAACAGCGAAAACTAATTAAATTTGAATTACAAGACTTAAGAGTTGGTGATCCAGGGCAGATTTGCCAAGGGTATCCAAATTATTGGTTCCCCTCTGGTAATAAAGGGGTAGTGTTATACCCTACTCCAATGTCAGGTCAGTCTGAGACAATTTACTGTGATGGCAAGGTAATAGGTCAGGAGATAAACTCAAACGTTGTCCTCCCAATTCCTTACAAGCTCCAAGATTTATTTTTTCAGTTTTGTTTATGTAAGTGCCTTAGAAGAGAAAGAGATCCCAGAAGAAAAGAAGAAACTCAATATTACGAAATTGATAAGAGGAAGGCTATTTCCGACGATATTCGAGATGAAGAATCAAACTTAAGATTTGAAACTGTTAATGAAAAATTAGGTGTAGCGGTTCCAAATGATTTGAATACTCGTTTATGGTTTACGCCTTATAATTAATGTCACAGGACATAAAATTAAAAGATAATATTTACCGAGAGTCGATATTTAACGCCTATACTGGCCTTGATCTGACGGACTCCATTACAAACATGCCTTCTACGGCTTTAAGGATAGCCGATAATGCTGACATTACTATTTCTGGAGCGGTAACAACAAGATCTGGTTATGAGAGTGTCTTTTCTGTGGATTGGGGAAGTAGAATTATCCATGGAGGGATTGAGTTCCAAATAAATGACTCAACTTCTCAAGTAGTTGTTGCTGGGAAGGGTTCTTCTCCTGGAACTGGCGTTTTAGGTGTAGCTACTACTTCTGTCGCGCCTATTATTTCTGGGTTGAGTGTTGCAAGACCCTCTTTAGTTCAATTTTCAAACCTTCTTTTCTATTTTAATGGAGTTGATGATTTTTTATACGATGGAGCTGTTACAAGGCAAATTGGTATAGATCCACCTTCAGTAGCTCCTACTGACGGTGGGAACATTGCAGGGAGTTTATTGGTAGGTGCTGAGTATGGATGGGTGTATACTTACTACAATTCTGTTACTGGAGCTGAATCTTCTCCTAGTGACCTTTTACAAGTTGTTATTGGGGTTGGTGGAGGACGAAGAATAAACGTCACCCCTGGAAGTGCCACTACTGCCGATACTATTAATCTATATAGAACGACAGCAAATGGGCCTCTACTGTTCTTTGACACCTCAGGGCCTATTGCCTCTACTTTCCTTGATTCTGTGCAGCCTGACGCCGGTTTAGGCGAGGAATTGGTCATAGATAATACAAGGCTTTCAGTGTGGGGTGGTGTTAAATATGCTGTTTCTGTAAATAATAGAATATTCGTGGCTGGTTTTGCCCATCCTCTTCAAAATAGAGTTAGATACTCTGCTGTTGAGCAAAATGGCCCAATGCCGGAATCTTACCAAGCTAGAGGGTTTATTGATTGTATTTCAAATACTGGTCTTGGGGATGTTTTAATTGGTTTAGGTACAGCATTTCAAACCCCAATGGTATTAAAAGACAATTCTATTGGCAGGTTAGATGTTGCTGGGTCTTTCACAAGTGAAGTTGGTGTGGATAACGTTATTTACCAGTATAATGAAATTTCACGTGGTATTACTGGAGTTTCGCACTGGGCTATCACCAATGTTTTAAACAATATGGTATGGCTTGGGAAAGATAATATTTATATGACTGATGGGACAAACGTTACTCCCATAGCGACGTCAATATCAGCCTTTATTAAGACTCTAAACTTCTCTCAACCAGACAAAATTTCGGCTGTTAATGATGTTAGTAATAGAAAAATAATGTTTTTTGTCATGTTTGGTAATGTGACTGAACCAAACTATGTTTTAACAGGTTCTTATCAAAATTACCCTAACTTTTATTGGACTTTTTACAACCCTGGTCCTGATTTAGATATTTGGCCTGGTATTTCTGCTGCTTCTGCTTTTTTAATTTCTCAGCCAGATGAGACTAAAGACGTTTATTTTGGAAATACAGCTTATAATGGGAAATTGTACCATCTTGGAGTTGGAAGCACTGATGATGGGAGTGCTATTAGGTATCATGTCAGGGATTACCCTACCAACTATGGTATTCCAGAAGAGAAAAAGTTGTTTTTTGAAGATTTTATCTATGTTTCTGGCAATGGGACTTTGTATGATATGAGTTTATCTTCAGTTTATGACTTAAGTATTGCCGGTCAAGATTCTGAAAGTATTAGCGTGTTAAATGAAGAAGCTTTGTGGGATGTGGCATTGTTTGATGTGTCACAATTTCAAGACGAAATCCCAGTAAGGATAGTTTACAACCCTCATAGGAAAGCTTTTTACAAGCAACTAGACATTATTCAGGAAGATTTAAGTGTTCAGTTGCTATTTCATGGTGATGTTTTTGGTCTTGGGACTATTCAGGTAGGGTCTACACTATCCCAAGCAACCACAGGCGCTACAGCTACTGTAGTTAGGATTGTTAACCTAAGCTTAGGTAATGCTTATGGGGTTGATTCTGTTACAGGTGTATTTGATACCGTTCATACTGTGACAGCTACTAACCCAGATGCAACAACAAACACATTTATCCCCATTACTGGTGTTATAGGTGAGGCAGGCCTTGGCCAACCCATTACAGTTTATGGATGGACAAAGAATGCAAGACCTCAGGAGTTCAAATGAAGCCTAATTTGGGTCGCTTTCAGAATTCTGAATTGGATAAAATGTCAATAAAATTGACCCAAATTCTTTCCCATGTTAATTTAGACAACATCACTTATAGAATTATTGAAGGCACCACAGATCCAACCCCTAACACTTCAAGAGTGTTTAGGCATGGAATGGATCCTAGACCTTGGGTGGGTATAACTCAGAGTCAATCAGGGGGGGTGTATGTTTATAGTATAGGTGATGTAAATGTTGATATAAGGTCAACATTACCAAACGCTTCTTTTAGTATGATATTATTGGGGTAATATGCCTTTTTCAGTACCTAATACATTTGTCCCTTTTACAACAATTTACTCTTCTTTGATGAATGCTAATTTCACGTCATTGGTTAATGACGGGAATACGCATGAAGCTGCTATAACAGGAATCCACGGTGTAGGTTCAGGTGATATTGTAGGAACAACATTATCTCAAACTCTTACAAATAAAACTCTCACAACCCCTACAATTAATGGTGGAACAATAAGTGGTACTATTCATGGTACTTTGACTTTTGATGGATCAGTTTCTTTTACAGGCACCACCTCTTTCACAACGCCAATTGTTTACGCTGGTGGTATTACCGTCCCTACAACACAACATGTTAATTTCAACGTAGGTGCCACAACTTTCATAACAGAAAGCTCTGCCAATGTTTTAGATATAACTGTTGGTGGCAATTTAGCGTTAAGTATTGCTGATACAACTTCAGCCAGGTTTAGGAATATTGCTGTAGCCGTGGATCCCGGAGAGAGATTTTATTATGATGGAGTAGGGAACACTTTTGCTGATGAGGTTTCTTCAGACAACCTAAGATTTACAATTGGTGGCAATGATGCGTTTAGGATGCAGAGAGCTTCTGCAACAAAGGTTAATTTTGGGTTTAATGGTAATGGTGTAAACCCGGAGACGTTATTTGCTGGATCTGACGCCGTTATTGGCAATTCAACAGCGTCAGCCTCATTTTTAGTTATAAGGACAGATGTTGGCGGGGTAAGCTCAATTGGATTTTCTGTAGCTAACAACACATCCGCGGCAAGTATTGTTTATAATGATACTGTAAACGTCCTATACATAAATGGACCAGATGTTATATTTGCTAACGCAAATACTGTTTCTTTCAGTATGGCTAGCGGAAGTGCCGAGTTTATTTTTTCAGGTGAGCTTGTCCTTCCAGATTTGGCATCACCAGCAAATTTACTCTGTGCAAGTGCTAGAACTTTAGCAAAAGCTTGGGGACGTGTTGATTCAACTGGAACTCTATTGGGTGGGTATAACTGTAGTATTAATAGATCAGGTGCTGGCGCTGGACAATACAATGTTGTCTTTACATTCCCAATGTCAAACGGAAACTATGCTGTAAGTATAACCCCTGAAAATCCTACATTTCAAGGAGCCCCTCAAACACACATAGCAGGTGGATTTAGAGTTCAAATGGTTGATTCAACATATGTAACCGCAGATGTTGGTTTTGATTTTGTTGTTTATGGAACTTAAAAAGGAGATTTATGAGTAATTTATATTCTGGTGGTTCGTATAGAGTAGGGA
>ERZ795047.3945-NODE-3945-length-12821-cov-12.800016_pt1 | contig 12821 bp, 8 predicted proteins | sample MGYA00375131_ERZ795047 | MGnify/ENA primary metagenome ERZ795047 (study PRJEB30176, sample SAMN05720228) | activated sludge metagenome | isolation source: Anaerobic digester | place: Japan | collected 2015-05-20 ... | reverse complement strand
TATATTCTTCAAGATTAGCGCAATTCTTTTGTTTTTTTTCACATATATTCTTTCAGCAGCAACACTCGAGTTTGCCCCTCTTGATGATGAATTCCTGCAGTATTCTTCAGGAGAAAATACATCTATATCAGAAATTCCATCTCCGATTTCGCTTCCTTCAGTCGTTTATCCTTCAGCACCATCTTCTTTTGATCTTCGCTCATACAAAAAGGTTTCTTCTGTAAAGGATCAGGGTACTGCTGGAAGTTGCTGGGCATTCGCAACATATGCATCTCTCGAATCATGCCTTTTAACAAAAGAGAATTATGATTTTTCTGAAAATCATATGAAAAATACCCTGAGTTCTTCTTATGCCGAAGGGTTTGACAGAAAAGCATCATACGGAGGTAATCTGTTTATGTCAACAGCATATCTTGTAAGATGGTCTGGCCCTGTCCTTGAATCACAGGATCCCTATAACGCAAGTTCCACGGTTTCTCCTGCAGGTATTCTGCCGGCAAAACACATTCAAGAGGTTGTTTTTATTCCTGATAGAAAAAGTTCTACTGATAACAGTGCAATAAAAAAAGCAATAATGGATTATGGAGCAATTGCAACAACAATGTATTATGGTAACCAATATCTTGCAAAAGGTAAAAATTATTGTTATAGCGGAAACGAAACATCAAATCATGCTGTATCAATTGTTGGTTGGGATGATTCATACAGCAGGTCTAATTTTTATGGAAGCGCTGCGGGTATTCCTCCTGGGGATGGTGCTTTTATTGTAAAGAATAGTTGGGGATCATTATGGGGCCAATCAGGGTATTTTTATGTTTCATATTATGACTCGAATATCGGAAAGAATTGCGCTGTTTTTAACAATGCAGAATCAGTGAATAACTATGATGTGATGTATCAGTATGACCCACTCGGATGGGTTACATCAGCAGGATTTAATACAAATACTGCATATTTTGCAAATATATTTACTGCAAACCAGACAGGAACTGTTTCAGCAGTTGGCTTTTACACTCCTGTTATTAATTCGCAGTATGAGATTAAAATCTATAAAAATGTTTCTGGAAATAGTCCAATTGCTGGAACATCTGCAATAACTAAGTCAGGTGTGATTTCTAATCCAGGTTATCATACTATAAAATTGCCTTCAGATGTATTTGTGTCAAAAAATGAGAAATTTTCAGCAGTGGTTAAATTAAAAACGCCTGGCTACAATTATCCAATAGCCGTTGAAGCACCAATTTCTGGATATAGTAGCAAAGCATCTGCACATCCAGGGGAAAGTTTTATAAGTGAGAATGGCAGTGTTTGGACTGATATTACAGTATCAGCGCCTGGTACAAATATCTGTCTTAAGGTTTATGGTTCTGCCATAGGATTTGATATTACAAGTCCTGACGGTGGAGAAATATGGGAGCAGGAAACAACAAAGACCATAACCTGGAAAAATAACGGTAATGTTAAAGGAAATGTAAAGATTGAACTATTAAGGAATGAATCCCTTGCATATATTATTACTTCATCCACTCCTGTTGGAACCAGCGAAATTGGCTCTTATAAATGGTTAATTCCAGCAACAATAAATTCTGGTAGCACCTATAAGATTCGTATTACAAGTACAAACAATACATCTATAACTGATACAAGCAACGAGAATTTTTCAATCACCGGTTCAAAAATTATTGTTGATACACCAACAAAAGGATTGAAATTTTACAAGAGTTCAAATCAAACAGTTCAATGGAGATATACAGAAAAAATAAGTGGAACAGTTAAGATTGAACTTATGAAATCAGGCATAAGTAAAAAATTAATAAACTCTTCTTTTTCTATTGGTAACAATGGAACAGGTTCATATATCTGGAAAATTCCTTCTGATGTAACACCCGGGGATGGTTATTCTATTAAAGTAACAAGCAATACAAAATCAGGAATTTATGGCTTAAGTGAACAATTTTCAATTTCAGGTCCATCAATAGATATAACAACGCCAAACAGTGGAGAGAAGTGGTTTACAAATACAAAACAAACCATTACATGGACTTATTCAGGTAATCCTGGAAATACTGTAAAAATAGAATGTCTTAAAGGTTCATCAGCCACAGTAATTTCACAAAACTGTTCGATTGGAAGTTCTGGCACTGGTTCATATTCCTGGTCTATACCATCATCATATGTTCCTGGATCTAACTATAAAATAAGAATAACACCAGTTGCAGATAGGACTGCTGGTGATACGAGCGATGGAGATTTTACAATCTCTCCTGGCTTAATTAAGGTAATATCACCAAACGGCGGAGAAATATGGAAACCAGGAACAAAGCAAACCATTCTATGGTCATATGAAGGTAATCCTGGCTCTTATGTATCAATCGAGGTATTAAAGGGTTCTGCAGTTGTTTTAAGAATCTCATCAAGGCCCATAGGTTCAGGAGGAGTTGGTTCATATCAGTGGAATATACCATCAACACAGAAACAGGGTTCTGACTATAAAATAAGGGTTATAAGTACCACACAACCGAACGTGAGTGATATAAGCGATGGATTTTTAACAATTTCTAATGACAGTACAGGTTTTTCTATAAAGAATGAACGTAATGAAATTCAGGAGGATAGCGGATATTATTATAGATAATATCTATCTTTAATAAACTTTTCTTTTTTTCTGCGTCTATTCTTTAACCAATACCTAAATATTTACAGGCAAAAGGTTTTAAGGTCTTTATACCTTTATATCCTTTTTCCCTATAATGTTTCTAAAGAAAAAGAGTTGGTAAAATAGTTTTGTTAGTATAGATAAAGGAGGAAAAATGTTTATAGATATACACGTGCATACGAGAAAAATTCCAGGTTTTCCCCGTGCAGGAAAACCTGCTTATGCAACACCAGAACAATTGATTGAAAGATATGAAAAAATCAATGTAGAAAGGGCTGCAATTCTTCCAGGGGTAAACCCTGAATGTTCCTATTCTATACAATCAAATGAAGAGGTTCTTGAGATTTGCGGCAGATACCCGGACAGGTTTATTCCTTTTTGCAATATAGACCCGAGGCAGATTACAAATTCTCCACAGGCACCTCTGGATGAAATTATGCAGTTTTATAAAGATAAGGGATGTAAAGGCATAGGTGAGGTTTGTTGTAATCTTGAATTTAGCGACCCCCTTGTTCAAAACCTGTTCAAAAATGCAGAAAAAATAGGGTTTCCTATAACATTTCATATTGCAGGAGAAATAGGTGGAACATATGGACTTTACGATGATCCTGGACTTCCTCAACTTGAGGTATGCTTGCAGAGATTCCCACAACTTGTTTTTCTCGGACACTCCCAGGCTTTTTGGTCAGAAATCAGCAGTGATGTTACCCCAGAAATAAGAACAACATATCCAAAGGGTCCTGTTAAACCCGGGAGAGTTGTTGAAATGATGAGAAAATATTCAAATCTTCATGGTGATTTATCAGCACATAGTGGATACAATGCAATAAGCAGGGACGAATCATTCGGGGTTGAATTTTTGGTTGAGTTTCAGGATAAACTTCATTTTGGAACAGATATATGCGCGCCTGATACACAAACTCCTATTGTAGATTTTCTCCTGAATCTTCTAAAAAATAAAAAGATTGATAGCACTGTATTTGATAAGATTGCCCGTAAAAATACTGAAAAACTATTCGGATTGAGTATTTAATTGATAACAAAACTGGATAATATAAAAATTCATACATACAGGAGGTTTTTATGAAGAAAAAAGGATTTACCCTTATAGAATTACTTGTTGTTATAGCAATTATTGCAATACTTGCATCGATGTTATTGCCCGCACTTTCAAGAGCGCGGGAAAATGCAAGAAGGGCAGTATGTATAAGTCATCTTAAACAAATAGGGCTTGCCCTTGAAATGTATGCGGATGATAACAATGAGTTTTATCCACTTTGTGGTGGAACTATTGATTGGGGCGAAGACCCACCAGGATGGATGGAACAGTTGTTTCCTTATGTAAAAGCCAAGAATTTATATAGGTGTGATTCATTCCCGAGAAACATTTCTGATTATCATTATTTTTTAAGTGCGCGGGCTGCATATATTGATGCTGGTAATATGAAGGCCGCGACCAGTAGGAAAAGAATTATGTTTCCTTCTGTATTTGTTCTTGCGGGAGATTCAAACTATAGATTTTCTGAACCTGATTGTGATAAAGATGATTACACGCAAAATTGTCTTGGCTGGAAGGAAGATGCAACCCATTGGAATCCGCATCATGCTGGTGGATTAAATGTTTTGTTTGCTGATGGACATGTTTCTTGGCATAACAGATATGATCCTGATTCAATGACATTCAGATATTCGACATTCTCTGATTGGTAAACAAGACAATTTTTTTTCAGGGATATAAAAATCTGGCAGAATTTTTTATAGATTATTAAACCTGCTGAATAATTCTTCCTTGATATTTACCTTTCTTTTTTCTTCTGATGAAACAACTGCCGCAATACAGGTAGCAACTGTTTTTGTTCCTTCAATTGCATCCATTTCAACTGGACTATTGCTTAAAATGCAATCAACAAAGTAATTTACTTCAGCATAAACATTATGAGAAGATATTTTTACTGGTATCCTTGCAAAATCATATTCTGATTTTGTTTTAAAGTATCTTTCTGAACAGACAAGTATATAGTCAGATGTATTATCAGAAATTATTGTCCCTTTTGTTCCGTAAAAAACGCTTCTCATTGTATATGGTCTTACACAGCCAATAGAACAGAATACCTTTCCCATTATATCATTTTCAAACCTGTATATGGCAATTGTTGCATCATCAACAGGCCAATCATCAAGGCATTTATGATTTGAATATGCAAAAACCTCAACAGGATCCCCTGCAATCCACCTTAATAAATCAACAGCATGACATCCACCGCCTATAAATGGTTTTCTTTTTTTATCCTTTCTCCATTTTCCTGTTCCTTCAGCAACCCTATAATTATGGGCATATTCACTTTCAACAAAAAACAATTCCCCTATTTCTCCTGAATCAATGATTTCCTTTGTCAGCACAAAACCAGGAGCAAATCTGCAAACCTGTCCTATCATAAACTTTTTTCCTGATTTTTTCTCTGCCTTGATAATATCAATACAGTCATCAATGTTTAATGCAAGCGGTTTCTCGCATAAAACATGTTTGCCAGCGAGCAAACTGTCAACACACTGTTGTTTATGGTAATAGTCAGGGGTTGCGACTGAAACTATCTCTATATCCTTAATCTTAAGAAGATCTTTGTAGTCAGTGGTAGCAAAAGGTATATCAAATTCTTTTTTAGTTTTTTTCAGTGTATCTTCGTCTATATCACAGATTCCAAAAGGTTGAGTATAAGGATTTTGTTTATACCCAATAAGATGCGACTTTCCCATCCTTAAGCCAATAACGCCTGCCTTCATATTGCGCCTATATTATATGGTTAAAAGGAAAACTGGCATCGAGAAATACAACCTTTGTTTCTTTGAATTGTTTTTTCAATTTATTTGCTAGGTTTTTTACTCCTGGATTTTCGCTCAGCACATGACTTGTTTCAATCGCAGATATACCATGCTCAACACAACACCTGACTGCATAATCAACAACCTCGCCAAAAACAAGCACCTCTGCACCGAGTTTGTATGGTTCCTCTGCAATTCCGTAAATCTGACCGAGTCCGCCAACCGCGGTTGCTATTTTACTTACCTTTTTCTGCAAATCTCCTGCAATTCTGATAACAGGAATCTTCATTTTTTGTTTTATTATCTCTGCAAGATGTAACACACTTGTTGGTTCAATCTTATGAACCCTTATAAACCTTCCTCTGTTTATCTCTTCTTCAAAACCCAATAAATCTGGAAAAGCATCGCACATTCCCCAGCCAGGTGCTGCATCCCAGTTTTTATGTGTATTGTATACAACCATATTATTTTCTGTCAAAATCTTGTGTCTTAATGCATTTGGTCTTTTCCCCATAATATCTTTTCCTGAATTAAACCACACTGTTTCACTATAACCCCAGAATAAAAATTCATGGGTCACAATAAGATTTAGTTTTTCTTTTTCTGCCTTTTTCAAAACATTTACTGTTGGAGACCAGGTAACACCTATTCCCTGTACTTCTGTATTTCCATCTCCAAAAACGATTGCGTCATCTTTTGGGATTTCTCCAAAATCATCTTTGAATGGTGCTATTTCAAGAATATATTCTATTACATCTTTAACCTTCATTTGTTCTCCTGTTACTTTATAAAAATAAAATTACCTATTTTTCTGTATTATTTCTAAAATTTTCCAGATTAATGATAACTACCATTTAATTGTAATCTTTCCTGCGGATGGGATCTGAGCAATAACCTTTTTATTTTTACCAGTATAATTAAAATCAACTGTTCTACCATTAATCCTAATAGAAGTAAGCATATATTCAGCATATAGAACAAGAACCCCTGCATCTTTTATATAAAAATTAGCGCACCTATTCCCATATACAAGATGTTTTATTGCACCTCCTGAGTTGTATTTATCAGATAAGCCAATTATAGAGATACCTTTATGTACTGGAGCAAAGGTAAATATTTCCCATTCTCCTTGCTTTAGAACAATTTTTTTTGCTGTTTCAGGTGTCATTATAAATAAGTTTCTGGTCTGATGTGAAAAAATAACGTATCTATCAGAATCAAGGCCCGGTATATCCTTAAGAGAAATTATATCTGATATTGGACGACCTTTATATCTTGCATGGAAAACACCGAGTACAGCGTTATATTCATTGAAATTAAAAATCTTCAACAGTACATTTTCTCTGGTTGGATTATGGAAAACGCACCCTGGAGACACTCTGCCGATGTCTTTACATCGCAGAATAGTGCCATCACTGCAAACAAGTTTTTTTAATACATTAACATTTTGAGTGCCTGGCTTATCTGAAATATAAACCAGAGAGCCACTGATTGCTCTGCCAGCGGCATGATACTGCCCCCAGGGATGATTTGATTTAAACATATCCCAGTCAGGGTGTATAAGATACCCGAAGAAAAGACCAACAAGTGAATTTGTGTATAGATGAAGTGTGTGAGTTTCTGGAAGATCTGGCCAGAAATCAGTTGATGTACGCCATAGGTTTGAATGTTCAGACATTAAAATCATATCATTTGACCCTGACATACAGTTGATTAAACGCCCACTAAAGTATTTATTACATGATGCCTCAATGGCTTTTCTATAAGCCATAGACAGACAAACACGGCCTCCAAGTCCACCTGTAGAAAGTTCCAGTGAACTTTGATTATCTACCTTCACCCCATCAATACCCTGACGCGAAAGAAAACAATGAAAATCATCATAGAATTTCATAACCTTTTCTTCAGGAATTATCCCACAGATAAGTCCCATCCAGGATAAAAGTTCTGCCATATCTCTTCCATATATTGATGGGTCGTATCTTGCAATCTCTTTCACATCATAATCAGGAAAAGATTCACCATCAAGACCAGCCCAGTAGCCCATAATAGCGTGCCATGCGAGGAAAAATTTAACGCCAAACTCCTTCTTTATTTTTTTTACAAGAATCTTAAAACCTGAAGGGAATTTCTCATTTGGACAAAAAGAAACGAGTCGATCCCCACCCACAGGCATTTGTTTAAATGAAAGCCAACCATCATCGAGAATTATAAATCCAGGCAGGACCCCGTCATTCTTAAAACTTTCAAGTCCTGAAAGAATTTTATCCTCGCTCACATCCCGATAAAACGCATTCCATGTGCACCAGCCAAAAAAATCAATAAAATCAGGGACTGGCTTATCGCATCTTAGTTTTATTGTTTTAAGGTGTTTGACAATTGCTATAGCAGATTCTTTCTGCAGCGCATATAAATCCTTACCAACAGCAATAAATACTCCTGTTCCTGAGTTCTGGATTGTCCAGGGATCTCCTGTGTCTGCCCAGAGACAGATTTCTCCCCTTTTTCCATCAAGAGAAAATCTCAGTTTACCATCAATGATAGGTATAATGACAACATAAAGATTATCACTGCGACGAACAAGAAGCCACTGTGTATCAGGAGGGATTTCTTTTATTGATTTTCCTGTGCATGGAAACATCCAGAATGTTTCTTGTTTGCGGTAACACGCAGAAAATTTATCAATCTTTTGGATTATTCCGAGCGGGGTTGACCAGAACTGGCATTTTTTTTCAGATGCAACTTGCAGGAAAATACCTGTTTTTGTTTTATCTCGAATAAGTTTTATGTTTTCTGATACACCATCAAAAATCATTACATTATCAGCATAGATGGCATGTTCTTTTTTTATGTAGTTCATTTTTTTTGTTGTCCTGAGATTTTACATATTTCTGATTTATTATAGCACTTCAAGAATATATTGAAAGATGTTGTATAATTAATAAAATATGAATAAAGAACGAATCCTTGTAAAGATGGCTTTTATTACTGTGGGTATTCTTCTTATTATGTTTGCTGGTATTGCTATTCCAGGGGTATACAGAGCAAAAGAATGTAGCAGGGTGGCTGCATGTATCGGTAATTTGAAGCAGATGGGTATGGCATGTTCTGTCTACGCGGATGACTATAATGGATTTTTTCCGCCAGATGTATCATATCTGTATCTGAATTATGCAAGTTCTCTCACTATCTTTATCTGTCCGAGCAAAAGACCAGAGGTATGTGAATCTGATATTCTCAAGGATTTTACCATGTGCTACGAGTATGTAAAAGAACTGAAAACAGGGGATAGAAATGTTGTTTTTGCAAAATGGATATGTAAAAGGAGTTAAGAAAGAAAGATGGGTAGATGTGTGGCAAAAACATAAAAAGGCATTAAACAAGAAAGCTTAGAAAAAATATGAGAAAGTTTCCAGAACCCAGAAACAAAAATTATACGATGTAAAAAGAAAGGGTCTTTGAATTGAGAATTACAATCTCTCCGGGCCCATCTTTACTAAAGATTGGAGTTAAAAATCCATTCACGCCTTCCTTTATGAAAGGAACGAGTAAATCATCTTTTCTGAGAAAAAAAGAAATAAATGATTTGCTGTAGGTCCTTAGTACATTAATTTTATAAAATTTTACCTGAACAGCCATTGTTTATATACGATTATTTTCAACATTAAGTCTGTTATTTTTAACAAGAAAAAGGTAAAATATTCTGGTGAGAAGGTTTTTGTTCTGAAATAGGAGGCAGATTGAAACTAAAGGTCGCAATTGTTGGGTTTAGACACGGACATATCTTTGATATTGTTTCGAGAATAAAAAATAGCAATAATCTTGAACCTGTTGCAGCATGTGAACAACATCAGCCAACAGCAAAATCTGTTGAAGACAGTGGGATTGCAAAGATAACACATACAGATTATATAAAAATGCTCGAGACAGTTGAGTGCGATATTGTTGCAGTTGGTGACTGCTATGGAAAAAGAGGAAAGATTGTTATTGAGGCATTAAAAAAAGGAAGACATGTTATATCAGATAAACCTTTATGCACCCGGCTTGAGGAAATAAAAGAAATCTCTGGGCTTTCAAAAGAAAAAAATCTCAAGGTTGGTTGTCAGTTTACTTTAAGGGATATGCCCCAGTTTATAGGGATGAGGGATTTGATAAAATCAGGAAACATTGGAGAAATCCACAGCATTATATTTACAGGAAATCATCCCTTGATGCTGGATGAAAGACCTTCATGGTATTTTGAGCCAGGAATGCATGGTGGAACAATCAATGATATTGGAGTTCATGCTGTTGATTATATCCCATGGGCAACAGGGATGAGAATTTCAAAAATAAACTCTGCAAGATCCTGGAATGCCTTTGCTAAAAAATATCCTTATTTCAAGGATGCTGGACAGATGATGTTAACAATGGAAAATGGTTGTGGAATTCTCGGGGATGTTTCTTATTTTTCTCCTGATAGCCATGGTTATGGACTTCCTTTTTACTGGAGATTTACTGTTTACGGGACAGGTGGCATTGTAGAAACATCAGCAACATCAAAAAATATTATATTTGCAAAAAATGGAGAAAAACAGATTTCTTTTCTTAATCTGCCAGAGCCAGATGATGGAGGTTATTTTAAGGCATTTATTGATGATATTAACGGTACCCGCGAACCAGACAAACTAAATACTTATGATGTTATCCTTTCGTCATACATTGCCCTTTTAATTCAGGATGCAGGAGATAAAAACATTAGAGAACTTTGCATTAATACAGAAAAAAAATTTCAAACTGATGAGGTTGGATTGTAGTCCCCTACAAAAGCATCTGTATCTTTTTTTACCTGTTCCTTTTCATTATCCCAGTCGCTTTCAACTGTTTGTGGAACAACCCATGGTCTTATGGGACATTTTTTACAACCAGAAAATCCCTTTATCTTTCCGTTCAAGAATTTTTCAATAACCTGCCTGCATACATTCATATCTATCACCAATACATCTGCATTTCCAATCTTTCCTTCTTTTAATAGTTTATTTTTTCTCATGTAATCCAGATATACTGTTTTATCAGTAATCTCACAACTTTTTTCCCTCCAACTCCATGTCCTTATCTTAACAATTTCTCCTGAAGGTAATTTCACAGGATATTGCTCTGTTCTTTTTCCAAGACAGGGGACATTATTTGTTTCTTCCACAACATGGTGGAATGTGTTTGCTGAAATTGCATCAATAAGCACAATTTTTCCGCCTGCTTTTTCAAGAAGGTACAGAGGACTTCCTTTGCCCATTGTCAGATATTTGTGATGGTCTTTTACAAAGTCCTTTGCATTTTTGCCCCAGACAGCAAATGAATGGGTTGGGTTAAGCGAACGATAAACATTTTTCATTTTCCTGAATGTTTCTGGTATTGTTCCATTTATTGTTGGTGTTTCAACAGGTGAAAAATATGCTTGTGGATTGTTCTTAAATATCTCACCATGGTTAAAGGAAGGCATCATTAAAAGCCCGTCTTTGCCAATAAGTTCCATCAATGCTTCGCATACTGCCTCTGGGCCTCCTTCTACATAGCCGAGAGAAGAAAGCGAAGAATGAACAATAATATAATCTCCTTTTTTTATTCCGAGTTTCCCAAGTTCTCTTTTTATATCCTGTTTTGTAGTTATTACCTTATAGCGAATTTTTACATAGCCATATTTTGAAAGATACTGGATATATTTCGTAATCTGCCTTTTTTCCTGTTCATCTAATTCAGGTATACCGTAGAATTCTCTTTCCCAGGAAATTTCCTGAAATATTCGGTAAAGGTCTTTTTTCCCATCTACCCTGTTAATCGCAGAATAAAACTCTTCTGGTGGATGGATTCTCTCTTTGTGAGGAATTTCTGATAGGGAAAACACAAAAACTGGTTTTCTCCATGTTATCACGATGTTTTCTGCTTTTTTTTCTTCCCTTGATAAAAGTTTTTTTTCTGCGTGGGTACTATCCAATCTTTTTTCAATATCTGCAGTAGTTTTTCTGGCTATTAAATCAATATCTTCAAGAATTTTTTCATCTGGTTTAATGTGAAACCCTGCCATTGATGAATATTTATTCTTTAAGTAAGTGGCAATATAAAAAATCCTTTCTTTTATTGTACAAACATCAAATTTTTCTGGATTTTCATCAATCATTAGACTAAGGCGAGATATATAAGCATAAAATTCTTGCTTGATAAATGCATCAGGAATGTTTATATATCTGTGTCTTAATGAATTAGAGCAAAGCACCCAGGCATATGTTGCAAGAGAGCATAGTATGTGTTTCCCGATATTCCAGTTTACGATTTCAGGATCAACAGAGTTATGATGAAATCTTCCAGGGTGTGATATAAAATATATTGTTGGAATATTGATAGAAAGGTCAGAAACAAATGTATCGTCTTCAAACATTGGTCTTTCTTTTTTCCATGGCAAATCCTGAGGGAATACACCTTCAAGTATTTTTTCAAATATCCAGTCCCCGAAGAATGGTTTTGTAAACTGGCTTTCATAAAGGGTTATTCTCATTCTTCCTGATTTAACAATATCAGGCGTAATTCCATCAACATTAAATGCATAAACAATGTTGCGGTTTTTTTCAAAAAACTGAGCCATTCCATATCTTTCCATTGAAAACAAAAATCTTATGCCTGTATCTAAAACAAATTTTTTCTCCCTGATTAATCTATTAAAAACCCTGCACATCTCAATAAGTCCTGCAACACCGCTTGCATTATCTGTAATCATTGGTTCATAAAGATGTGCAAGAAATGCCACTTCCTTTTTTGTCTTACCGGGAATTAAGCCAGTGATTGAATAGATTTTTCCGTTGTACCTTTTGCTTTTTACTGAGGTATATACCTTTACATCCCTAGTATTAAGCAAGTTCTGAAGAAATTCCCCATCAGCAGGAGTAATAGAAAAACATACCATTTTTTTATCTTGTTTTGTATGGTACCATCCAGAATTTTTTACCCAGCCATTGATCCAGAATATTCCATTTCTTTTTTCAGGCGCACCCGAATAACAGGAAATAATCCCGGCAGCACCTGCTTCTTCAATTTTCTGTCTGCATTCCTTTGGATGGATGTTTCCGCAGAAAACAAGACATCTGCTTAAATTTTTATATTGGTTCATATTTCTTATATCAACAACATTTAGCACTGTACCTTCTATATCACCGCAGCGATTTGCAATGTGGAATGGATGCTGCCTTGTATCTGCAAGAATTTTTCCGTTAAACTGCACTGGTTCAACAATACTGAGATGTCCATATTCATAATCCCATGCCTCTGGCATTATAAAATCTCCATAGACAGTTTCTCCATCTGCATTTAATTCAAT
>ERZ795047.3938-NODE-3938-length-12842-cov-4.670290_pt1 | contig 12842 bp, 11 predicted proteins | sample MGYA00375131_ERZ795047 | MGnify/ENA primary metagenome ERZ795047 (study PRJEB30176, sample SAMN05720228) | activated sludge metagenome | isolation source: Anaerobic digester | place: Japan | collected 2015-05-20 ... | reverse complement strand
GCCGGCGTCTCCCGCCGCGGGGGGGCCGCCCCGGGCGCGCCGGCCGGGATTCCCGTCACGGCATACGACACTGCAGCGGCGAGCGACGGTGAGCTGCGTGACCTCCTGACCGGGTATGACGCCCTCGTCTACGCGCTCGGGCCGGACGACCGGGAACGGGTCCGGGGGTCGGCCCGGGAGTTCTTCACCGAGCGTCTCGTCGGGCCCACCGCCCGGGTCGCCGCAGCCGCCGGCGAAGTGGGGGTCGGCCGCCTGGTCATCCTCGGGTCGTACTTCGCGGCGATGCACCGGGTCCACCCGCAGTGGCGGCTCGCCGAGCGGCATCCGTATGTCGCCGCCCGCGTCGAGCAGACCCAGGCCGCTCGAGCGGCCGCGGGCGCCACCGATGTCGTCACCCTCGAGATCCCCTACGTCTTCGGGGTCGTCCCGGGCATCGAGCCGATGTGGAAGTCGGTGCTCTTCGACGTCATCCGCCGCTCGCCGATCGTCCCCGCACCGCCTGGTGGGACCGCAGTCGTCACCGTCGTGCAGGTCGGCCAGGCCGTCGCGACCCTTGTCGAGAGCGGCGCCCCGGACCCGCAGGTCGCCGTGGGCGACGCGAACCTCACGTTCACCACGCTCTTCGGCATCATCGCGGACGAGCTGGGGCTGCGCCGGCCGCGGGTGCGGGTCCCAGTGCCGCTGCTCACCGTGGGAATGGCCGCCGAGCTGGTGAGCATGCGGCTCAAGGGCCTCGACTCCGGGCTCGACCCGCTCAAGCTCGCGCCGGACCTGCTCGGGCGTTCGCTGTATGTCGACCTCCCGAGGTCCCGTTCGGTGCTGCGGCACGAGAGCGGCGGGGTCGAGGCGGCGATCCGGGCGAGCGTGCGGGCGGCATACCCGGGGCTTTGACCCAACCGGGCCGAGGGTCAGAGGCGAGAGTCGACCGCGGCCGAGCCGCCCACCCGCTGGGCGACCCAGACCGGCAGGATCGAGGCGACGACGAGGACGACCGCGACGACATTCACGACGGGGGCCTGGTTCGGCCGGAAGAGGTTGTTGTAGATCCAGATGGGCAGCGTCGGCGTGCCGGGACCGGCCGTGAAAGTGGTGACGACGATCTCGTCGAAGGACAGCCCGAAGGCGAGCAGGGCCCCGGCGACCAGGGCCGAGCGGAGCAGCGGGAAGGTCACCAGCCGGAAGGTCGTCCACGGCCCGGCGCCGAGGTCGGCGGAGGCCAGCTCGAGCGAGCCGCCCATGCGGCGCAGCCGGGCGACGACATTGTTGAAGACGACCACGACGCAGAAGGTCGCGTGTCCGACGATGATCGTGAACAGTCCCGCCGAGATCCCGAAGACGGGGGTGAGGACCGAGCTGATGACCGACTGGAGGGCGATGCCGGTGACGATGCCGGGCAGCGCGATCGGGAGGATGACCAGCAGCGAGATCGCCTGACGCCCGAAGAACCGGTACCGGGTCAACGCCAGCGCGAGCAAGGTGCCGAGGACGACCGCGATCGCCGTGGCGCCCAGACCGGCCCGGACCGACATACCGAGGGCTTCGCGCGGACCGGGCGACTCGGCGGCGGCGGACCACCACTGGAGGGTCCACCCCGTCGGCGGCCAGGCGAAGGTCTTGTCGGCGTTGAACGAGTTGACCGTGACGACGACGAGCGGCACATAGATGAAGGCGAGGACCACCCCGGCCAGCAGCCAGAGGGCGGCCCGGGCGCCGCGTCCCGTGGTCACAGGTTCTCCAGGGCGCCGGTGCGGCTCACCGCAGCGAGATAGCCGATCATGACCAGGACCGAGACGGTCCCCAACGCGGCGGCAAAGGGCAGGTCGAGGGTGGTGTTCTGGTAGACCGCTGTCCCGAGGACCTGGAGCTTCCCGCCGACGATCTGGACTGCGATGTAATCGCCGAGGCTGAGCGAGAAGGTGAAGACCGTCCCCGCCGCGACCGATGGGACGATCGCCGGTATGACGACCCGGCGGAAGGTCATCCCCGCTCCGGCGCCGAGGTCGGCCGAGGCCTCCAGGTGTGACTCGGGGAGCCGCTCGAAGGCGGCGTAGACCGGCAGGACCATGTACGGCAGCCACAGGTAGGTCAAGGTGAGGACGACCGCGGTGAGACCGAAGCCGGGGGTCGCGCCGAGGACCGACTCCAGGACCCCGCCGGGGGAGAGCATCGTCCGCCACGCGTACGCCTTGACCAGGTAGCTCGCCCACAGCGGGACGAGGATCAAGGCGACGAGGATCGGCCGGGCCCGCGACGGCGCCACTCGCGCCATGAAGTACGCGAAGGGCACCGCCACGAGGATGCACACCACGGTGACGAGCACGGCGATGAGCAGGGTCCGGCCGATGATGCCGAGATAGGTCGGGCCGAGGACACCCTGGACGTTCTTCAGCGACCAGGTCCGCACGACCTGGTTGGTGAACGGGTCGGTGCTCCAGAACGCCGTCGCGAAGATGGCGGCGAGGGCGCCGAGATAGGCGACGCCCAGCCACACCATCGGCGGTGCCAGCAGGCCCAGCAGCGCCATACGCCGTCGCATGTGTCCTTCGTTCCTCCGTCCGGTCCCGGTCGCGCGGGCTGGTCGGCTCGCGGGTTGAGCGGGCCAGCCCGCGAGCCGACTCGCCGGCTAGCTGTTGCGGATCTCCGTCCAGGTCTTCGTCCAGGTCGCGTAGTCGGTGCAGGCGACGTCCGTGCGCCCGTCGAGGCACTGCGGGATCGGGGTGTTCCAGTAGTAGACCTTGGCGAAGTAGGCCTCGTCCTCGGCGTGGTAGGTCGCGCAGTGCGCCTTGTCGGCCGTCTCCTGGCAGGCCAGCTTGTTGGCCGGGGCCTCACCGAACCACTCGGCGATCGCGGCATTGGTCTTCGGCGAGACGAGGTGGTCGATCAGCTTGTACGCACAGGTCTTGTGCGTCGACTTCGTCGCGACCATCCACGTGTCCGACCAGCCGGTGGCGCCCTCCTTGGGCAGGACCGCGGCGACCGGGGCCTTCTCGGCCGCGGTGAGGTTGACGATGACCTGCCACGACGTGCCGAGGACGGTCGAGCCGGCCTTGAACGCCTGGACGACCTTGGTGTAGTCGGACCAGTACTCCCCGATATTCGCCTTCTGCGCCTTGAGCAGGTCCGCGGCCGCGGCGAGCTGGGTCGCGTCGAGCGCGTACGGGTTCGTGATGCCGAGCTCCGGCTTGGTCGCCATGAGGTAGACGGCCGCGTCGGCGATATAGATCGGCGAGTCGTATGCCGTCACCGCGCCCTTGTTCGCGCCCGCCTTGTCGAAGACGGCGCCCCACGAGTCGGGGGCGGGGCTGACCTTGTCGGTCCGGTACATGAGAACGTTGGCGCCGCGGCCGTGCGGGATGCCGTAGGCCACCCCGTTGACCGAGTTCCACGGCTTCATCTTCAGTGAGTCGAAGATGTCCTCGTAGCTGGTGATGAGGTCGGTGTTCATCGGCTCGACGTCACCGGCCGCGATGAGCCGAAGGGTGGCATCGCCGGACGCCGAGACGACGTCATACTGGCCGGTCCGCATCAGCTGGACGGCCTCGTCGGAGGTGCCGAAGGTCTTGACGTTGACCTGGCAGCCGCTGGCCTTCTCGAAGTCGGTCACCCAGTCGACCTTCGGGTCGTTGGTGCCGTCCTCGACATAGCCGGGCCAGGCCAGGACGTTGACGGTTCCCTCCGGGGTGCCCAGCGCGGCCAGCTTGTCGAGCTTGGGCGGGGTGAACGGGGCGTTTGCGGTGCCGCCGCCGCCCGACGTGCCACCCGAGCCCGGCGAGCCGGTGGACGCGGTGCCGCTGCCGCAGGCGGCCAGGGCCAGGGCGGCCGCCGCGAAGGCGGCCACCGGGGCGAGCTTGGTCATGGGTACTCCTCGGGTGGGGGTCGGGTCAGAGCCCGGGGTCGGGTATGGCGATGAGGTGTTCCGGACGCCAGGTCACCAGGACCTGGTCGCCTCGATGGGGGGCCGAACCGGTCGGCTCGGTGCCGTTCTGGTGCAGGACGACGACCCGCGGCGTGGTGGCGCTGCCGGCGTCGAGGTCGACGACATAGCGGGTGACGGGTCCGGCATACACGACCTCGGCGACGGTGCCCCGGGCGTGCGGTGCGTCGACCGCAGACCCCGCCGGGTGGACGCGGAGCTTCTCCGGGCGGACGGCGAACCGACCGGCGGTGCCGAGGAGGTGCAGGGCGGCGGGGCCCTCGAGGAGGTTCGACGTGCCGACGAAGCCGGCGACGAAGGCCGAGGTCGGGTGCTCGTAGATCTGCGCCGCGGTGCCGACCTGCTCGATGCGGCCGCGGTTGAAGACGGCGATGCGGTCCGAGAGGGTCAGCGCCTCGTCCTGGTCGTGGGTGACGAAGACGAAGGTGATGCCGACCCCGCGCTGGATCGACTTCAGCTCGACCTGCATCTGCTCACGGAGCTTGAGGTCGAGGGCGCCGAGCGGCTCGTCGAGGAGGAGCACCTTGGGGCGCTTGACCAGGGCCCGGGCCAGGGCGACCCGTTGGCGCTGGCCGCCGGAGAGCTGGGACGGGCGGCGCTCGCCGAAGTCACCGAGGCGCACCTGGTCGAGGGCGTCCTGGGCCTGCTGGCGGGCCTGCGCGCGGGGGACCTTGGTGACGCGGAGCCCGTACTCGACGTTCTCCCGCACGCTCATGTGCGTGAAGAGGGCGTAGTCCTGGAAGACAGTGTTGACATCGCGGCGGTAGGGCGGCCTGCGGGTGACGTCCTCGCCGGCGAGCTCGACGGTGCCGGCGGTGGGGTCCTCGAAGCCGGCGATCATCCGCAGCACGGTGGTCTTGCCCGAGCCGGAGGGGCCGAGCATCGAGAAGAACTCCCCGTCGGCGATATCGAGGTCGACATCGTCCACCGCGACGACGGGGGGATGCCCAGGGAACTCCTTGCGCAGCCCACGCAGCCGGATCGCCGGGGCGGGGCCCGTCGAGTCCGTTGCAGCCATCAGAGCCTCCTTGCCCGTGATGGCGCTCACCCTAGAGCCGGAGCGCGGAGCACACCAAACGGTCCATGTCCATACCGAACTCCCCCCCTGTGGATAACCTGCAAAGACACACCTTTAGACGCCGTCTAAAGGTGTGTCTTTGCAGGTTATCCACAGGACGTAGGGTGGCGGGCATGGTCGAGCGGCTGAGCGAGGACCGGCGCGGGGGCTCAGTCCGCCGGACGAGCTCGATCGATATCGAGGCTCTCGCCGCCGACCCGGCCACCTTGCGCTTCTCCGGCCGCTCCCGCGACGCGCTGACCCGCAACCCCGGGGCGCCACCCACACCGATCGCGCGGGCCCTGGTCCGGGCCACGGTCAGCGCCGGCGTCGTCGACTCGCTCAGCGTCCACCCCCACGTCCCAGGCGCGGACCAGCTCGTCGGCAAGCGGCTCGCGGTCGGCTTCCGCACCGCGATCTGGCGGAACCTGCGCGAGGAGTATGACGCCGGCACCCCGCTGCACGCCCTGCTCGACGAGCTGCCCGGCGCCCACGTCATCTCCGGGTTCGCTGTCCGCCGCCTCGCCGCCCAAGCCGGACCCGCCACGGCGGTGCGCCCTGGCGTGCGGCGCCTGGACGTCTGCGCCGGCTGGGCCGCCGACTCCGAGGCCGCCGCCGAGTACCGCGCGACCGGCCAGTCCCCGCCGCCCCTGGCGATGCCGCTCGCCCCATCGCGGCCCGCCCTCGGCGCGGACGCGGCCGGCTGGCACACGCTCGCGCCACTTCGCCCGGGCTCGATGAGCCGGCGCCGCCGCCTCGACGTCTGGCTCGACAGCGCCGCGGGGATCCGCGTCGACGCGGTCTTCCGCGATGTCTTCTGCGACGACGACGGGGCCGAACGAACCCTGCATGAGTATGCCGTCCAGGCCCTCGTCGACGCCGCGACCCATGAGGTCCAGGCCATCGAAGCCACGCCGGTGCTGCTGCCGCACACCGAGTGCCCGAGCACGGCGGGAACGGCCCAGGCGATGATCTCGGCGCCGGTGCGCGGGCTGCGCGAACGGGTGTCGATGGACCTCTTCGGCCCGTCCTGCTGCACCCACCTCAACGACCTGCTGCGCACGCTCGCCGACGTCCCGGTCCTCGCGGCCGCCCTGCCGGCCTGGCGTCCCGCCTCCTGACGACCACGGACGGCTCAGGCCCGAGACGCGCCCGCGACCTCCAGCCGAACCCCCGGCCGGGCGACGAGAGCGGGCCCGCCACGGAGCACCGAGTCCAGGTAGTCCCCCACGAGCGAGGAGACGACGGCCAGCTGCTCGGCCCGGGGCAGGTCGCCCGAGTCGCACCCGAAGCCGCCGAAGGAGGACGAGTCGACGAAACCGCAGTGGTAGCCCCCAGCCACCTCGGCGAAGATCCGGGGTCCGGGCCACGCGTCATACAGGGCCCGTGACACCGACGGGGGGACGATCCGGTCCTGCGAGCCGACGACGACGAGCCCGGGCAGCGCACCCAGCGAGCCGCTGGCGGCGACCGCAACGGACGAGGGTCGGGTTCGCGCCGGCGCGAGCCCCACCACCGCCCGGAGGCGCACGCCCGAGCCCAAAGGACGCGACGACCCCGCGAGCAGCCCCGCCGCGAGGACCGCGGCGCCACCACCGAGCGAGTGCCCGACCAGCGCGCAGGCCGACGGGTCGGCCACCGGCTGGGTCCGACAGGCCCACAGCAGCGAGTCGCGCAGCTGCCGCGCATACCGCGAGTGCAACGGAAGGAGGTGCGCGGAGGCGTGGGGGGCGACGACGACATACCCACGCCCGGCGAGCGACTCGATGAGCGAGAGGTACCGGTCGGCGGTCTGGGCGAACCCGTGCGCCACGCAGACCACCGGCGCACCCCGGCCCCCGGCACGAGCCTCGGCGGGCAGCCCCAGCAGCGCGCCCCAGGCCCGCCCGTCGGCCCGGACGACGACCTCACGAACCCCCGACATGGGTCGACCATATGTCCCAGTTCGACCGCGATGACCCGAACTTCACCTGAACGTGCTTGCGCCAGTTAGGGATACCGGGTTACACAATGCGGTATGGCGGTGCCGGTCGACGCAGTGACGCGGGCCGACGTCGATCGCATCCGGTATGACGATCTCAGCTTCGAGACGACATACGGACGGGTCGGCGTCACCGTCTTCATGCCCTCGGTCCAGCAGGTCAGCGACAACGGCATGCCCGAGGTGAGCGTGGTCTACTCGGCCGGCTGGGGCGAGGGCCGCGGCGCGGCAGAGGTGGCCTGCCAGGCGCTGGTCCGCGCCGCCAACACCATCGCCGTCATGGTCAGCTACCCGAACGCCAACCTGCGGGTCCACGACATCGTCCCGTTCCGGACCCGCATCCTCAGCGCCGTCATCCGTCGGCTCAAGACCGACTCCCCGTATGACGAACCGGGCCTCGTCGTCGTCGGCTACTCGCGCGGCACCGTCCCGGCCCGGCATGCCGCCCTCGAGCACGCCGCCCAGGTCCGCGGCCTCAGCCTGGTCGCCCCGACGTGGTTCCAGGGCGAGGTCCGCCCGCGCGAGCTGGCGACCAAGGGGCTGGCCGAGGGTGCCCGGGGCATCCTTCGGGAGAGCTGGGTCGACAAGTGGGGGCTGATCGCCGCGAGCGCGCGGCTCGCCCAGGAGATGGTGGCCCACCCGATCGCGCTGCGCAATGACGTCGCGGCCATCGCCGAGGAGGGCGCGACCGACCTCCACCAGGTGCTGGCCGCCGGGATCCGGGTCGGGGTCGTCGCCGGTCGGAACGACGAGCTGTGCGAGGTCGGCGGCATCCGGCGGGTCATCGACGAGCCGGAGATCCGCGGCCGGGTCGACTACCGCGAGGCCGAGTCGGACCACTTCTGCTACTTCCTCAAACCTGCGCCGCTGCGGGTCGTCGCCGACCAGATCGGCCGGCTCGCCATACCGACGACGTAGCCCTGGCCCTCGGGCACCTATCCACACATGGGACGATCCTGCGATGTCCACCATCGTCTTCCTGCACGCCCATCCCGACGACGAGGCGTCCCAGACCGCCGGCGCCATGGCCCGGGCCGCCGCTGAGGGTCATCGGGTCGTCGTCGTCTTCGCGACGAACGGTGAGCACGGTGAGGTGCCCGAGGACCTCCGTGCCGGTGAGACCCTCGCGGAGCGCCGCCGCGCCGAGGCAGAGTGCTCGGCCGCCGCGCTCGGGGTCAGCGACGTGCGCTGGCTCGGGTATGCCGACTCCGGGATGACCGGCTGGGCTCAGAATGCGGACCCGTCGAGCTTCCTGGCCGCCCCGACGCACGAGGCCGCCCGGCGGCTGGCCGACATCCTCGACGCGGTCGACGCGGACGTCCTCGTCGGCTATGACTGGCACGGCGGGTACGGGCACCCGGACCACGTCACGGTGCACCAGGTGGTCCACGCCGCGGCACCGATGGCCTCGCGGGCGCCGCGCCTCTACGAGGCGACGATGAACCGCGACCTCATGCGCCAGATGATGGAGCTGGGCCGCTCCACGGGGGTCCCCGATGACCAGCTCTTCGACCCGGACGGGCCCATGGACGACGGCAACCCGCTCGGGACGCCGGAGGCCGAGATCACCCTCCGCGTCGACACCTCGGCCTACCTGGCCCAGCGGCGCGCAGCGCTGGCCTGTCACGCCAGCCAGGTCACCGACGCGGGCGGTTTTCTCTCGATGCCGGACGCGGTCTTCGCCGCCTTCTTTGGGCAGGAGCACTACATCGAGGTCGGAGCGCCGGCCGGCATACGCGATGGCTGGTTCTTCGCCTGAGCCACGCCGCGCGGTAGCCTCGTGGCCCGATGAAGTCCGGGTGAACAAGAGGTAAGCGAGCGGGGCTGGGCCGGGCTCCCCGCCGCTCCTCGTGAGGGAGCCGACGGTGGGCAAGAAGCAGGAGAAGGCGCGCAAGGCCCAGGTCAAGCGCGCCAAACAGGCCGAGGCCGCCGCCGACAAGGCGGTCCGGCGCTCCGGAGTCCCGCTCCGCCGTCCTGCGCTGGACTACGAGCTCAACCCGCAGCACGAGTCGCCGCTGCTCGGGCTCGTCAAGACCTCGCTGCCCGGTCTCGAGGTGCTCCAGCAGTACGACCGCCGCTGGCTGCGCCCGGACATCTTCGCCGGGGTGGCGGTTGCGGCATACCTCGTCCCGCAGGTGATGGCGTACACGGCCATCATCAACGTCCCGCCCGTCACCGGGCTGTGGACGGCGCTGGCCGCGCTGCTCGCCTACGCCTTCCTCGGCGGCTCGCGGGTGCTCAGCCCCGGGCCGGAGTCGACCGTCGCGCTGATGGCCGCCACGGCGATCGCCCCGCTGGCCGTGAGCTCCCCCGAGCGGGCGATCGCGCTGACCGCGGCACTCAGCCTCATCGTCGCCGGCTGGCTGCTCGTCGCGCGGATCTTCCGGCTCGGGGTGGTCTCGGACCTGCTGAGCCAGCCACTGCTCGTCGGCTATCTCGCCGGTGGCGCGGTGCTGATGATCGTCGGCCAGCTCGGCAAGATGACCGGGACGAGCGTCGACGGCGACAGCATCGTCGAGCAGATCCGCTCTTTCCTCTCGGTGGTCGGCCAGACCCACCTCACCACCCTGCTCGTCGGGCTGGGCACCCTCGCGCTGCTGCTGCTCATCGTCTGGCGCCGCCCGCGCTGGCCCGGCCCGCTCATCGCGGTCGCGGCCGCGACCGCGGTCTGCGCGGTCACCCATCTGGACCGGCTCGGGGTCGCGGTGGTGGGCACGGTCCCGACCGGGCTGCCCATGCCGCACCTGCCCGAGGTGTCGGCCGCCGACGTCAAGGCCCTTCTTGTCGCCGGGCTGGGTGTGGCGATCGTCGCGTATGGCGATATCACGCTCATCGCTCGGGGCTTCCCCTCGCCGCCGGACGAGTCGGGCAACTCGCCGGAGGTCGACCCGCAGCAGGAGCTCGTGGCGCTCTCCGGTGTCCACGCCGCGACCGGCCTGGTCGGGGGTTTCCCGGTCTCGGCCTCGGGCTCGCGGACCGCCCTGGCCATCGCCGGTGGCGCGCGCTCGCAGCTGTACTCGCTGGTCGTCTCGGCATGCATCGTCATCGTCCTCTTCGTCGCGGGCCCGTTGATCTCGATGCTCCCCAAGGCCTCGCTGGCGGCGGTGGTCTTCTATGCGGCGGGCAAGCTGGTCAGCTGGCCGGACATCGTCCGGCTGCGCCGGTTCCGGGCCGCCGAGCTGTGGCTCGCGGTCGCGGCGATGCTCGCCACTGTCCTGCTCGGCATCCTCGCCGGGGTCGCCATCGCCATCGCGCTCAGCCTGCTGGAGATGCTCCAGCGGCTCGCCCGCCCGCATGAGGGGGTCCTCGGCCGAGTGCCGGGCCTGCCCGGCATGCACGACGTCGACGACCACCCCGACGCGCTCACCCTGCCCGGTCTGGTCGTCTACCGGTATGACGCCCCGCTGTTCTTCGCCAATGTCTCCGACCTGAGGCGCCGGGTCCTCTCGGTCGTCGACCAGGAGAACCAGGCCTACCCCGACCAGCCGGTGCGCTGGTTCGTCCTCAACGTCGAGGCCAATGTCGAGGTCGACATCACCGCCGCGGACGGGCTCTGCCAGATCCAGCACGACCTCGACAAGCGGGGGATCAAGCTCGGCCTGGCCCGGGTCAAGCGGGACATGCTCATCCCGCTGCGCAGCGCAGGACTCATCGCGCTCATCGGCAAGGACATGCTCTTCCCCACCCTGCCGGTCGCCGAGCAGGCCTACCTCGACTGGGCGGCCTCGCACGCGCCGGCCGCTGAGGAGCTGCTCGACCCCGACCCGGTCGAGGAACTGCCCGAAGCGCACCACATGACCTTCGTCGAGATGGTGGGCGCGGTCGACCCCGTGGATGAGGCGGCGAACGACGAGCCGCCGAACGAGGCGGACGACGACGAGGTGCCCGCGGGCCACTCCTGAGGCCGGTCGGACGACAAACGGGCGGGCCACTCCGTGGAAGGAGCGGCCCGCCCGCCGGGCGACGTCAGGGCGTCAGCCGGTTCAGCCGGTTCAGTCGTCGGAGTCCTCGTCGTGGGAGTCCTCGTGGGTGCTGTCCTCGTGGTCCTCGCCCTCGTGCTCGGAGTCCTCGTGCTCGGAGTCCTCGTGCGTCTCCACGTGGGTCGGCGTGCTCGTCGGCGCCGCGTGCCTGGCGCTGACCGGCGCGGCCTTGCGCGTCGTCGCCACGGCCACGGCGGCGGGCTTGGTCACGGTCACGCGGGTCACGCACGTGTCGCCCTCGAGCACGGCCGGTGCGACGCACGGGTCGTAGACGACCTCGGCGGCGGCGGGGGAGACCGACGAGACGGACGCGATCGCGTCGCTGCCAGCGCTGGGGGCCAGGACGCCGTAGGCGAGGACCGCGGCCACGCCTCCGACGGCACCGCCGATCAGGACCGCGAGCGGGCGGGTTGTGCTCATGGGGTACTCCTTGGGTTCGGGACGCGGCGTGGGGCCGGTGGTGACCACGTTCACCGCTGCGGCACCGCTTGGGAAGGGGGTCCGCCCGCAATTGCTCCGGATGGCCGCCGCGATGGATCGCGCGGTCGGCCATCTGGCCTACCGCATCCAGCCTGATGGCCGATGGCGAACGCTCGCGTCACGCCGAAGACTGGGCGGTATGACGTCTCCGCTCACGCCCCGCCAGCGCAACCGCTCGCGCCACGTCCTCAACGCAGCGACCGGCCTGCTCACCGCAGCCACCGTCGCCTCGGTTGGGATCGCCAGTGGCCTTGCGGCGTCTGCGACCAAGGACAGCCAGGACGCCAAGCGCGCAGCCAAGGCCCAGGCCGCCGAGGCCGCCGCCTCGGCGGCCGCGGCCGAGCCGGTGCGCGCGCAGCGCCCGACGAAGACCATTGTCACGACGAAGGTCGTCGCCAGCGCCTCCCGCTCGGGCACCGCCAGCGTCGGCGGCGGGACCGTCCGGTCCTCATCGAGCTCGACGAGCACCCGCGCCAGCACCAAGCCCGCGGTGACCAAGCCGGTCAAGGTTGTGGTCCCCTCGACGGGCTCATGACCACCGCGGCACTGCCGCGCACGCCCGAGGATGCCGAGCCCGGGGCGGCGCCGGCCCGACGGTGGGGGGCTCTTGGCACCTACGTCCATCTGCAGACGGCTGGGGGCGAACGCCTCGACGAGGCCGCGGAGCTCGGGGCCGCGGTCCTCGTCGAGGTCGACCGGACCTGCAGCCGGTTCCGGCCGGAGAGCGACCTCATGCGCGCGAACGCCCGGCCCGGCGAGTGGACCGAGGTCTCTCCGGTCCTCCTCGGGGCGGTCCGCGTCGCGCTCGAGGCGGCGGAAGCCACCGACGGGCTCGTCGACCCCACCCTTGGGCACCACCTGCTGACGGCCGGATACGACCGGACGTTCGCCCTGCTCTCCGAGTCGTCCACCGATGCGGCGGCGGTCCCCATCCCGCCGGCCCGCGACCGGTGGCGCCAGGTCGAGGTACGCCAGGACGCCCTGCGTCTTCCCATCGGTGCGTACCTCGACCTCGGCGCCACCGGCAAGGCGTATGCCGCCGACCTCGTCGCGACCAGCATCGTCGCGCGGCTCGGGGTCGCCGTCGTCGTCAGCGTCGGCGGGGATGTCCGTGCCGCCGCGCCTGCGGAGCTCCCGCCATACCGGCGGCCGGCCTGGCCGGTCGGGATCGCCCACACCGCCGGAGCGCTCGACGACGGTCCCGACGAGGTGCTCGACCTCGTCGAGGGGGGCCTGGCGACCTCCTCGACCGCCGCCCGGCGCTGGGTGCGCGGCGGCCGTGAGTGGCACCACCTCATCGACCCACGGACCGGCGAGCCGGCGCGCGGCCCATGGCGAACCGTCACCGCAGTCGGGCATACCGCGGCGGCGGCCAACACCGCCTCGACCGCAGCGATCGTCCTCGGTGTT
>ERZ795047.3929-NODE-3929-length-12858-cov-5.053659_pt1 | contig 12858 bp, 5 predicted proteins | sample MGYA00375131_ERZ795047 | MGnify/ENA primary metagenome ERZ795047 (study PRJEB30176, sample SAMN05720228) | activated sludge metagenome | isolation source: Anaerobic digester | place: Japan | collected 2015-05-20 ... | reverse complement strand
TGAGTGCGCCCGCGCAACTGCTCAGGTTCACACTGACGGTGAGCCCGACCCGCGCAGCCTCGCGCACCGTGTGCGCGGCCATGGCGCGCCAGGCGTCGCTCATGAACGCCATTTTCGGCTTGGGATAGATGAGGTGGTTGACGTCTTCGTGATAGCCGCGCGCGTCGAAAAGCAGCAGGCCGCCGAAGCCGACACGCCGCATCGCCTCCAGGTCGCGCGTGATGGTCTCGGCGTCCACGTTGCCGTTGACCCACCAGTAATAGCACCAGGGCCGCTCCGCCATCGGCACGTCACGGAACCCCTGCTCCAGCGTGTCGGCGCGACTGCTTGAAATGAAACCACAGAGCGCACAGAGGGCACAGAGAATGGTGTGCCATGCAGATAGAATACGATGGTTGGTGCCTTCCGTGCCCTCTGAGCTTCTTGCTGAAAACAATCGTTTCATGATCTCCCCCCTGTGTGTGTGGTGCGTGTTGTGGTTAGAAAGTGTTTCATGCCGCGTTTCTCCCTTGCGTGATTCTGTTCTCGTCCGTGTTTTCAGTCGCCCACCTTGACGGTGAACGGGGTCTGTCCCGGCGGTTGTGCCGCCATCCGGAAAGACCGGAGCTGATACGGCGCGAGCCGCAGACTCAGGACACGTGCCGTGAGTTCGGCCGGCCGCGCACCGGTCACGAGGTCGATGACGTTGTCCGAACACACTGTGAACGTCGCGGTCGCGGGCATCTCGCCGGTATTGACGACATAGAACCACATGCCGTCACCGCGTGCAAGCACGCGCGCTTTGACGGTTTCGGTTGAGCCCGACACATCGTCAAAGCGTTGCGCGGGCAAGGCGCGGAAGGCCTGCGCGAACGGGATCAGCAGGGGCTCGATCCCGTAGGTGCCGACCAGAAAGCCGCCGCGTGTGATACCCAGAATATCCTGATGCCGCAGCGGCGCCACATACTGCTTCATGGCGTGATGGCCGGCGGGATTGATCGTGGTCACGCGCCACGGGTGCTCCCTAAACCAGGGGGCCGACAAAGGCGGAGCGGTTCTGCCCTGCCGCTGGGGATCGCCGAACGAGGTCTCCCAGTAGTGGTCATGATGGTGCAGCCACGGCGTGCCGACGTTGCCGAGACTTTCATAGTATCCGCGCGTGTAAAACACATTGCGAAAAAAGTTTTCGTCATAGTTAGGCCGATGCCGGTCATAACCCGCGCGATAGCGCATGGGCCTGAACCCTTGGCTGATCACGATGTTTGGCGTGTCTGCAAAGAGCGCGGTGTCGATGCCGGCATGCTTGTTCTGCATGTTCACGAAATGCGGGTCGGCATACGAGGATTCGCCGCGGTGGTTCAGCGGTGTGAGTAGGGTTAGGACCAGTCGCAGCTCTGGCCGAGCCGCCGCCAGACGCGAGGCGATCTGTTTGTAAAAGCGTGCGATTTCTCGGCACCGCCAATCCACCCATGCCTCGCGCGCGTTCGCCATCAGCCATGCGGCGTAGGCCTTGCCGCGCAGCGGGTCCGCACGGTTCACCGGCACGCGGATGCCCGTGGCCTTCTCGAATCCATCGACCGCATAATCATTGTAGCCGGCGTAAAGGTTTCCGAGCCAGAGGCAGCAGTGTTCGGACAGGCGGAAATCGAGGCCTTTGAACGACGGATGCGACCGCCCCCGCGCGATCAGCTCATCGACATAACCTATGATCGTCGCCTGCGCGTCAGGGTGCAGGATATTCACGTCCGGCGCACGTCCGTGCGAGGCTTTGAAGGATACGGTACCCGAGTCCAGCACCATCGCGCAGGTCGCGTGCAGCGAGCCGTTCGTGACCGTGACATCCGTGCGCAGCCCTTTCAACGCGGGCACGTCGAAGATGTTGAACGAAGGCATCACGCCTAGCCCCTGTGCGTCGAACTTCGTCATCCATGCGTCGAGAAAACGGTCGGCGTGCGGTGTGCGCGGCCGCGGGTTATAACCGGGGCCGATCAGCCCGTGATACCAGACGCCGGGATAGACAAAAAGATCCTGTCCGGTGTAGCGCATGTAGGCGGCCGTACGGTCGATCAGCGCTTCAAAGCCGGGCATCAGACTGCCCGTGGCGAACCCGTAGGCGATGGCGGGGTCTTCATAATACAAAGCCAGCGAGCGGGTCCAGCCGCCGATGGGTTCCGGCGACCGGACACCGGCTTCAGGCAGGCCGCCGGTGACTTCATAGAGCCGGATCTCAGCGACTGCGGCGGGCGCGTTGTCTTTGAGCGCGGCGAACACCACGGCGACATCCCGCGTGTTGACCCAATACAGGCAACGCGCGGTCAGCATGCGGTTCTGATTCGGGTATTCATCGCCGGTGAGATAGCCGACCTGCAACTGGTAGTCGTGGATGTCGCTCTCGCCATGCTGTTTGAGACTCTCCGAACCCGCGTTTACCGGCTGCACGATGATGTCCGCGATGCGATAGGCGTCGTCGGGATAGTCCCATTCGAAACAGCAGAGCGCGGCCTTCTCCGGCAGGTGGAACCGCACCGCGAAGCGGCTGCCGCGTTGGGCGCCCGTTTCCAGATACGTCCGCCCATCCAGCTCGCGGAACGCCTGATCCCCGGTTGTCACGAAACGCTCCGGCGGCGGCAGCCGGTCCAGCGTCACGCGCTCCGCCAGCCGCATGTCCAGCTTGCTGCCGGATGGGATGACGAGCGGATTCTCGCGCCGCAAGCCCCAAACTTCCGTTGCGGCGGCAAATGTGCCGGGGGCGGTGACGCGGAAGGCCATGCGCCCGGCGGGCAGCGTCGCGGAGGCGAGACTGACGGCGGCCGCCCCGTGCGCGGGAACCGCGAGCGTTCCGCTACGGCCGGCCGCGCTCCATTCCGCCGCGCGCGCGACGGCGGACCGGTTGCTGACTGTGACGGACAGACTGCCCTCGGCACCGGCCAAGAAGTAGGCGGGCGCGGACCAGACATCCAAAGCGGCAAACTCAGCGCGCAACGCGAGGACTTCGTCCTCGGTCAGCGGTTCAGCGAAAATCTGCAGGTCGTCGATCAGCCCGTCCGCCGCTCGGCCCCCGAGGCAGCCGCCGACGACGAAGGTGTCGAACGTTCTGGTCCGGTTGATGCCAGGCGTGTGCGCGTCCAAGAAGACGTCGCCTTTTGGGGCATCCCTGAACACGCGGCCGTCGAAATAGAAAGCCGCCCCTTTCTCATCCCAAACATAGGCGATGTGGTGCCAGACGCCTGTTTCAAAACGCATCGGGGCGACCAGATAGGTGTCGGCCGCCGGCGAGCGGTCCGCCCGCGGGACGCCTTCCCATGACCAGAGGAAAATCGCGCCCGTGCCCAAGCGGGAAGCGCCCCACGGACAGTCGAACGCGAAAAGGAACCGGCTCAATGCGGGGGCATCGCCCCAGTTCGGCTTGAACCAGAACGACACCGCGCCCTGACGTGCGGACAGATTTTTGTCAAACGCGTATGCAAGCCGCGGGCGCGCTGCGGCATCGAACCGGACGGCCTGCCCCTTCAGCCCGGGTTCGAATGCCAAGCCCTCCGCGATCACCGGCTCGGCCTTGCCCGCCGCAGCACGTGCCGTCAAGGAGCCGTCGAACGGCGCATGAAACGCCGGCGGGCGCTGCACGGTGGCGCTCCACCCCGCCGTCGCGCAGAACGCGACCGCAGTGAATGCGGCGTACGTCCGCCCGTGTTTCAACATCGATCTGATTCTGGGGCTCATCGTGGTCTCAGGTTATTGAATCCGAACCCGCGTCCCGTGCACCGGCACGGCCAGGCGGCCCGTTCCGGAGACGAAGCCGGGTTCCGATGCGGCGTCGATCATTCCGGCGAGCGGGCGCCCTCCATAGCGGAGCGCATTCAGCGGCACCGTGCCGTCGTAATCGAGAATGAGCGTGGTGCCTGCTGCAAGATCCAGCGACAGCGTTTCCGGGAAACGTCCGGCCAATGTGCGCCGCAGCGCGGCGTGGCTGTCTTCGCATCGTTCGATGCGGATGTCGTCGATCAGCGAGGCGGTGGATGTCGCGCCTTTTCCCGCGAAGGCCAGCTCCGCCGACGCGCCGGTTGACAAGCCGGGCAGATGAAGCGCGCGTCGCTCGAAAAGCGTGTCCGTCGTGGTGAACGCAGCCAGCGGCGCACCGTCAAACCTGATCTCGAACGCATGGTTCACGCGCCCGGGCATGGCCGCCGCGGAAAACGTGAGCCGGTAATCGCCCGCCAGCGGAATCTGCACCGATTGTCTCAGGCTGCCGCTGCCCGCAAGCCAGGCGGCGGCCATGCCTTCCGGGACCGCAGATGGCATCTGGCGTAACACGGGATCGGCCGATTGAATGCGCCCCGTTCCGGCCGTGCCCTCAAAGGTCCATCCGGTCCCTGTCGGTGCTGTCGTCATCACCGCTGTCTCGAACTGTTCGACGGGCTCTTCGAAACTCGCATTCGTGACGGTCGCCAGAACCGGCGCGGCGGGGCACAGCCGGACGGCCGTCACGCGGATCGCATCCAGGAATGAAGCGCCGTTGTTGTCGGGGCCTTTGCCCCGGAAACCGAGCACATGTGTGCCGGCGGGGAGGAAGGGCAGCATGACGGCATGCTGACAGAATGCCGTGCTGCGCGTGGCGAGCGTCCGTACGGGCATGCCGTCGACAGAAACGATCACGTGACGGTTGAGATACCCGATGCGTCCCGCCGCGTGAAATGACAGTCTGTACACGCCGGAGGTCGGCACCTCAAACGGTGTTGAAGCCTGCCCGCGGTTGAGATACAGGACCGCGTCGCCGTCGGGCGCGGAGCCGGGGGGCATGAGGCCGCCCGCGTCGTCTAAGGCGATGCCCGCGTGAAAACCCGTGCCCACGGTGGCGACGTCCTGCGTAAAACTCCAGCCGTGGGCCGTGGTGTTCAGATAGGCCCGATATGTGAGCGAGGGACGGAGCTCGGCCACGAACGCTTCGAGGCTTGCCTCGGTGACAGCCGCATCGGCGGGGGGCGGGCAGGCGGGGGCCGGTGGCGTGGCCAGACGCAGAGTGCCGGCTTCGACCACCACGCTCGTGATGCCGGCGTCAAGGGCGGCGATCGCCAGTTCACCGCTGCCGCTCTTGCGCAGGCAGCCGGCGTCGGGTGCCGGTTGGCGAAACGTGGTGCTGCCTTGAACGTTCAGAATCTGGCCGCCCGCGTCCACGTCCATCAGGAAGGGGGCGCCGATGGCGGTCAGCGCGCCTTCATGTAACTTGACCGTCCCGCCAAACGCGCGCTCAGCCCCGTTTGTAAGGGTCAGGGGGGCGGCGCCGCTTTTCGCGATCGTGCCGCTGCCGCTGACGGTTGCCGTCGCCGCGTTGGTCCCGAGCTGGAAACGGAGCCCGCTGGACTCCTCCAGCCGGTACGCGCCGAGCGCGGCGTCGCCCTGCCGTGCGAACCATTTGCTCCACAGATAATCTTCAACGAGCAGGCGCTCCGCGTCGGTCAGTTCCGTCGTGAAGAACAGCGCCTCGCAGATGCGGACACCGCCGGAATAACCGGGGAAGGTCCGGTCCTTGGCAAATGTGTCGGCGCGTGCGGCTTGGAGTGTGAACGTCTCCACCAAATGATAGGCTTTATCCCGGATCTGCAGCGCGCGCCCGTCGCGCATCCGGCGGTCCAGCCAGTTGACGCCGTCGTCGGCGAGCACGTTGTCATTGTTCAGCCACAGCCGGTCGCTCGCGCCTGCAAAGGGCGCGGTCGGCGCCGGGGTCAGCGAGGCGGCGTTCTGGATCAGGCACAGGCCGCCGCCCGCCCCGTTGCCGTTGTGCGAGCCGAACACCATGAACAGGGCGCGGAGGGCGAGTGCCTTGGGCGCGCCATTGGTGCCCGCCCAGAACAGCCAGCGTGACGCCGTGTTGGTGGCGGGGTCGCCCCAGACGCCGAAATCCAGATACGTTTTATCGCCCGGCGCGGCGGCGGTGACCAAGCGGGGCTGACGCGCCGCGTCCGCATTGGTGGCCATCATGTAACGCCAAGGCCCCTGCGGCGAGGTCTCGCGAACGTCGTGCCACCGCGAGACGCGGCCCTCAGAATCGGTGATCACATGGGTGGCGGCGTCCACCCAGAACGCGGCCTTCCGCTTGAGGCCCTCGGGCAGCAGCGGCGTGGCGAACGTGTCCGAAACCGTCACGGCGAGATCGCCGTCTGTCACGTCAATCCCGGCGCGCGGCATGCGCGGATTCAGGAACGTTGCCGTTCCCGGGCCGAGTTTGCGGAGGGACTGGTCGATGAGCGGGCGGATGACGAGTGTGTCGTTGGTCAGGGTCAGATCGGTGTAGAAGGCGTCCTGCCCCACGGACAGGCCGCCGCCTTTCAGCGACCAGACAAACGCCGCGATGGCGGCTTCGATATCGGAGAAGAGCCGGTGAGGGTTGCTGCCGGGGATCCAGATGGAGTGCCCGGTGTCGCGCTGCGCATAGGTGTAGGCGTCTGCCCGGACCCCGGCGGCGCGGCATGCGTCGATGAAGTGCTGCGAACAGGCCGGCGGCACAACCGTGTCCGGGACGGCATGGCTGCAGAAGACCGGAGGCGAGGCGGCCGTGACCCGCGACATCGGCGACGCGTTGATCAGTTCCTGCGTCGTGGGCACATGTCCGAAGAGACTGACATAACGGCTGGGGTTCGCGACCGCGTCCGGCTGAAGATCGCCGATCCCCGAGATAGAGATGATGCCGCCCACATTGTCCGGCGGCAGACTCAGGCCGGTCCAGAGCGCGAGGTGTCCGCCCGCAGAGCCGCCGCACGGCCAGACGCGTCGGCAGTCGATCCCGAACCGCCGTGCGAACGCATCGCTCAGCAGAAAGTTGGCCGCGTCGATGCAGTCGTTACCGCAGAGCGGCCACGGGCCGACGCCTGTCAGACGGTACTCGATGTTGAAGACCGCAAAGCCGAGGTCGTTGCAGAGGAACTCCGCAACGCCCGCCCAACTGGCGCGGTCGCCGGCGCTCCAGCCGCCGCCGTGGATCGCGAGCGCGACAGGCGTGTCCGGCGCGTGAGCAGCGGGCAGGTAGAGATTCCCCAGGCCGGCCGTCCCGATCGCCGCGTTGTAGGCGACGTTCGAGACGACGGTCCAGGCGGCGGCGCCCGGCGGCGCCGCCATGAGCGCCGCTCCCAACAAGAGGCAGCGGCAGACACGGAGATATCGGGAAGCGTTCACGGTCGGGTTTAGTGCAGCGAGATCAGGGTTCCTTTGGCCGGCGAGGCGATGCTGCCCGTGCCGGTGACGAATTCGGGATGCGTGGCGGCGCTGATTGTGCCGGAAACGGTCTGGCCCGCGTATCGGACCGTCCTCACGGTAATTTCGCCGTCAAAATCCAGCGCCAGCCTCGCACCTGATGCAATGTCGAGCACGGTTGTTTCCGGGAAGCGTCCGGCCAGATTCAGGCGTTCGCGCGGCGTATACGGCTCGATCCGGAAATCGTCGAAGCAGGAACCGCTGTTGACGCCGTAGGAATCGACGCCCGTGATCTGCAGGGTGTGGACGCTGCCGGCGCCGACAGGCGGCAGCGGCACGGCGAACCGGTAGGGCCAGAGCGAGACATTCAGGAACCGTCCGATCAACTGGCCGTCCCACAGAACGTCGAAATCGTGGTAGCGGTCAAACTCCGTGTACCCATACGATTGGGACTGGAAGCGCAGCATGTAGCTGCCCCCCTGCGCAAAGGAGACCTGCTGCGAAAAGCTGTTCTTCATCGAGAGATACGCCATGTTGGTGCCGGCCAGCACCGGCACCTTCCACGGATTCGTGTTGTTGGTGACACCCGCCAGCGACGTGAATGTCCATCCGGCCGCGCCCGCTTCAAAGCCGCCGTTCGACAAGGCGTCGGGAAGGGTGTCGGAGATGCGCTCGATGCGGACGTCATCGATCAGCGAGGCGGTGGCATTGACGTGGGTCACGCCGACAAAGGCGAGTTCGAGGCTCTGGCCCGCCGTCACCGGCGGCAACAGGATCTCTTCCTGGCGAAAACGCGTGTCGTGCGTGGTGAAGGTCTTGAGCACGGTGCCGCCCAGACGCACGTCGAAGCTGTGGTTGATGAGCGCCACGCGGCCGGCGACGGCGAACGAGAGGCGGTATTGGCCGGCCTGCGGGAAGGTGACCGTCTGACGGATCACGCCGTTGGTCGTGAGCATCCCTGCCGCGAAACCTTCCGGAACGGAGGGCGGCATGGCGCGATAGTCTCCGGCCGTCTGGATGCGTCCGATGCCGGCGTAGTTCTCGAATGTCCAGGCGCCGTCGGACCAGACGGTTGCCGAGTTGGTGACCGTGATGCCAGAATCCATCCAGGCGGCAGGCATTTCCAGCCCGCCGTTGGCCAGCGATGCGGTGACGGTTTCCGTGTCAGTGGCGTTGAGGGTTTCGACGCGGATGTTGTCGACGATGGCGACCTTGGAGTAATCAGCGCCGAAACCTTGGAAGCCGATCGTATGCGAGCCGGCAGCCAGCCAGGGCAGACGGACCGCGTATTGCCAATGGAAGGGCGTCAATGCCGTCACGGTGTGGAGCGTCGTGCCGTCCAGTTGGACATTGACGTTCCGTTTGAGCGTAGCGGCGTCGCGAGCCGCAAGATGGAAAAGGAGCCGATAATAGCCGGCGGTCGCCACGTTGAAGGATGTTGAAACGGTTCCGCAGTTGATGTAAAGCGCGGCGTCGCCGTCGGGGAAGGGTTGCGCGACGAGCGGCACGGTACAGGCGTCAAACACGATGCCGACGAGGAAATTGCCGGAGGACGGATAGGCAGAGCGGTCAAAGAACCAGCCGTTCACGGTCGCCGTGTGCGGACCGCCCAAGGGCGTGTAATTGAGTAATTGCGTGGCCGACGAGACGCCGGTGGTAAAAGCTTCCAGGCTGGGGCAGTTGACGGCGGCGTCAACAGGCGGCGGCGCGGCGGGCGCATACGGCACGGCGAGTCGCAGCATGCCCTCGGCGACAGACACGCGCGCGACCGACGGCGCGATCGAGGCGACGGCGAGTTCGCCGGCGCCGGTCTTGGACACGGTGTCCGCCGGCTGGCCGTCCGCTGTGCGCTGGGTGACCGGCCCGTTTACGGCAAGCGTCTGTCCGCCCTCTTCGATGTCCAGCAGATAGGGGTGGCCGGCCGTCAAGAGCGCGCCTTCGCGCAGGCGAGCCGTGCCGTCGAACGCTTCGGTGCCGTCGTTTCTCAAACGCAGCGTGCCCGCGCCGGTTTTGTTCACCGTGCCGGCGCCGGCCACTGCGGCCGTGTATGGGTTGGCATCCAGATCGAGGTTCGCGACAGTGCTGTCCGCGAGCTTGAAGGCGCCTGCGTCAGGATCATTGCGCGCAAACCACTTGTGCCAGAGATAATCCTCGGCTTGGAGGCGTTCGGCATCGGTCAGCTCGTCGGTGAAAAAGAGCGCTTCGCAGATGCGCGCTCCGCCGCTGTAGCCCAGCAGGCCGCGGTCATAGCCGAACGTGTTCGCCCGCGCGGGAATACGCGTGGTGACGTTGATCATGTGGTAGGCCTTGTCTTTGACTTGGACGTTCCACCCGTGGAGCATGGTGCGGTCCAGCCAGTTCAGGCCGTCGTCGGCGATGACATTAGCATTCGCCCCGATCCAGAGCCGGGTGTTGTCTCCGGCCCAGGGCGCCGATTCCGGCGTCAGGCTGGTCGCGTTCTGGATCAGGCACATGCTGCCGCCGGCCCCCCATGCATTGTGCGAGCCGAATACGATGAAGACGGTCCGTAGCGCGAAGCTCGAACGGAGAATGCCGTTGCTGGTCGACATGAAAAGAAAGCGGGCGTTGTCGTTCGAATACAGCGTGCCGCCCCAACTGCCGAAATCGAGATATTTTTTGCCGTCCAACGCGGGGTCCGCCACCACTGCCGGCCGGCGGAACGCGACATCATTGGTCGCCATCATGTACTGAAACACGGGGCCGGTCACCGAGGGTTCGCGCACATCGTGCCAGCGCTCAACCTTGCCGCTGCCGTCGGTGACCACATTGGTGTTAGCGTCCACCCAGAAGGACGCCTTTTGGCGGAGTGCGTCGGGTAGGGCGGGGGCTGAGAAGGCGTTGGTGAAGGAGAGGTTTATGCTGCCCGCCTGCACGTTGAACTCGCCGCGCGGGATGCGCGGATTGCGCAGCGTCAGCACCCCGTTGTCCGTCTTGCGCAGCACCCCGTCGATCAAGGGCCGCTCCAGGTCGGCGGCGTTGGTGATCACCGGGTAGAAGTCGTCTTGCGACACCGCGAAGAACGGTGTCTGCGCGCGCACAGCCGCAGCCGTGCCCGCCAGAATGAAGGCCATCAACAGAAGCGAACGCATTTTCATGGTTGTTCTCCTTGTGCTGGTTTTTCTGTGAGTGATCGGGGTGTCATTTTTCCTTCGGCGACGGCGTCAGCCGGAGCAGCCGCACGCTGTGCCCGGCCATCTCGACGTCGCGGTCGAACCGGCCCGCGCCGACACGGACAGTCTCCGTTGTTTCGTCGACGCGCGCCAGGCGCTGATACTTCTCCTTGAGGATAGTAGATCGCATTGGTGCTGGCGGGCGAGTCCAGGAGGTCCGCCGTCGTGTCCGGGTTCGGCGGCAATGGCGACCAGACTTGCGGGAACCCCGACGGCAGCGGCGGGCGCGAGGAGGGTGGCTCCTTCTGCTGCCCTTGGATGATCACGTCGAAATCGTTCGCGGGATCGATCAGGCAGCGCGTGTTCATGCCGGTGTAGGGCGAATAGTCGAGCTTCCACAGCGCGACGGTCTTCGCGGTGGCCTGCAGAGACGCTCCGCAACACATAAGGCCCAACAGGATGGCTGATACATAGCGGCAGAAGGTCTGAGTATTCATGGGGTTTTCATTTTTCATGATGTACCTGTTTTATCCTAATCCTGTTACTCCTGGATTTCTCCCCGCCGAAGCGAAGCTGTCGGAAATCCTGTCTAGAACAACCGTCTTTTGAGGGTTTTACAGACTACTAGTCCGCCTCGAAGCGCATCCACTGGATGTCCACGTACGCTGCATTGAGATTCACCGGATCGAACCAGATTTCATTCACGCGTCCCGTCCAGTTCGGGTTGGCGGTGAGGGGGACCGAAACCGTGTGCCAGTCGCCGTCCGCCTGGACCGGGAGCGCGGCCGTGTTCGCGTCGGTTAGCACGAAGTCTTTCGAGAAAACCGGCGTTGTCTCCGTTCCCCAGAGGAGTTTCATCCGCTCGCTGCCTTTCGCGGGCACGCGGGCTGAAGGCGTCACGCGCATCCGCACCGTGAAGGTCTTGAATTTCGAGGCCTCGAACGGCTGCACGCGCGTGCGGATCGCGGGTTTGGTCCCGCCGCCGGAGCGGAAGAAGCGCATCGCGCCGTCGACGGTCCTCATATACGCCGTTCCGTAGGGATTGCGGTACCAGCCCTGCATGCCCTTCGAGAAATCCCAGCTCGTCAGCGCGAGATGGCGCATCGGCGGGTAGTCGTAAGGGCCGAGCCCGACATCGGCCGGAACGAGGTTCTTCGGCCACCCCTCCGCCGGCTTTTCGCAGAACGCATCGCGCAAGGCGTCGTACATGCCGAAGCCGAATTCCTCGTTCGGCTCGATGTAGCTGCCCTCCTGCCACTCGTTGATCGGCGCGATAACGACACGGTTGAAGCCTTTCTTCTCGCAGAACCGGCGGCACTCCTCACACACCTTTTTGAACTTTTCTGGCGTGCGGCCGTAAATGACACGCGCGTCCTGGAACGAACGGGGAATGTCGTTCCATCCCGTGGGGACGATCGGCCACAACGGGAAACTCGGATCGCGCGAGGTCATCTCCCACCATTTCGGCACGGCGGCCATCACGGTGTCGTAAGAGAAATGGTTCGGTTGATCACCGGGTTTACGGGCCTCGGGCGCCGTGAACCAGGCGATCGTGTCGAAATTGTAGATCATCTGCGCTTCATAGCCGGCCGCTTTTGCGCGGTCGACCTTGGCCTGTTCATATTTCCACCCGTGGTACATGTCGATGAAGTAGACGCCCGGAAGACCTGCCGCCTTGACAAGCTTTTCCGTGATGGCGAGCGCACGCTTCACGCCTTCACCGGGTTTCAGCGCTTCGCCCTTCTTCGCCGCCTCGTCGATAAAGTCGCGGTCGAGCGTGTCGTAGTCCCAGTACACGACGACGGGTTTTCCGCCGATCGTGTAGTATTCGGGCGTCTTGAAGTAGGTGTCGATCCAGAACTTTGTCACACGGATCTGATCCTCCGTCGAATGCGCGCCCGGCTCGTTGTGATTCGCGTACATCATGTACCACTTCAAGTAGTTGCGCCAGCGGGCGTTGTAGTAGCTCTTCACCCAGTGGTCGAGCCGCTGGACACCCTGATTCCAGTACCAATCCACGCAGAAACTCGAAATCCCGTGTTCGACGGCCCACTTGATCTGCCAGTCGATAACCTCTGGGTTACTTTCGTCGTACCAGCCCAGAAGCGGCTTGATCCCGGGCAGGGTCTGCGCCACCTGGTCCCACTCGGCCATCTGTTCCGTGCCCGGATAGTAAAGCGCGGTGATTTCGATCGCGCTCTTCACAGGTTTCGGCTCAGGGACATACACCTTCTTCTCCGGTAGCGAACACCCCGCCGTGAAAGCAAGGCAAGCCCATGCCGCAGGACTCATCATCTGGCTCATTCTCATCGGTGTTATCTCCTGTATGGGTTGAATGTCGATAGCATCGCATGAATCGATGTCAGACGGTCGGCGTCACCACCACGGCCTCGATGCCGAGCACCTTGGCGAGTTTGACAAGGCTCGCGGCGTGGTGTCCCACGCCCAGCGCGAAGTGGTGGGTCGGCCCTTCGGCCACCCAGCGCAGCAGGAAGGTGCGCACGTCCGGCAGGAAACGGCCGTGCGTGTTGGTGTTGCCGGTCGGCGGGATGGGGCCGGCCAT
>ERZ795047.3928-NODE-3928-length-12861-cov-3.697329_pt1 | contig 12861 bp, 9 predicted proteins | sample MGYA00375131_ERZ795047 | MGnify/ENA primary metagenome ERZ795047 (study PRJEB30176, sample SAMN05720228) | activated sludge metagenome | isolation source: Anaerobic digester | place: Japan | collected 2015-05-20 ... | reverse complement strand
GGCTGATCCGATTCCAAGAGCAAATTGTAAACGATTTCGCTCCCAACCGCCGCCGAGTTGGATGTGGGCGTCAACGAGACCACACCCACACCGTATGATGCACTCGCACCGCAAAGCAGAAGCGTGAATAGCAGTGCGACTGGTTTGGTCATGGATTTCCGCATCGGTGCCTCCGTGTCTTTAGGTGTACAGTTATGAGGAACCACACATCCCCAGATCGGTACACAGTCGGGATTACTTTATCGAAACTCAAACCGAATTTCAACTCCTAAATTGCTTTTTTTCCGACTTTTTTTTGTTAATTTCCCGATTCGTTAGTCTTTTTAGCAAAGAAATTTATGAAATAATGCCCCCGGGCCTCTCAAAAGTGATAAAAATTGGAAAGAATTTTCTTTTTTCTATGAGAATCCTTATAATTCAACGTTTTGACTTGGCTTCGGTTTCCTGTGCCCGCCGCGTGATCTGCCAGACCAGCGAACTGTTGCGCCGGGGCCATCACGTTTGGCTTACGGATTTTCCCCATGCCGGCCGCCGGGAGGCCATCCCCGAGCTGGTCGATCTTTCGCGCCTGGGCACAGTCCTGATCCCCCTCGAACGGCGGATTGCCGGATTTTATAGAAATATTCAATCTTTACTGCGTCTTCAACCCAGGCCCGATTTGATTCATCTCTGGAAATCCTACCCCGACGCTTCTCTACCCGCCCTGTTCCTCTCCCGCCTTTGGAAAATCCCCTTACATTACGATTGGGATGATTGGGAACAGGGCATCGCGGAGGAATTGACCGGTTCGATTTTGGCCGGCTGGATCGCGGGACTATGGGACCGCTTGCTGCCGAAATGCTGCCACACCATGACCACCGCCAGCCAATTTTTGCGCGCCAAAGCCCTGGAATGGAGCGTGCAGGAGAATCGCATATGGGACGCCCCTGTGGGGGCGGATGTGGAGTGGTTTTTCCCCCGGGAACGGGACACAACCCTGTTCGAAGCTCTGCAACTGCGCGATCCGGTCCTGGTATACCACGGACAACTCGAGGTGGCCAGTTACGCGGAACAAGCCGTGGAGGCCTTGAAGGAAATCCGGCGCGAAATCCAAACCGCTACCCTGTTGGTTGTGGGTGGGGGCCGGAAGTTGGAGGCGGTCCGGCAGCGCGCCGAGGAGCTACGGGTGGCAAAACATGTCGTCTGCACCGGGTATGTTCCCGCCGACGAGATTCCCCGCTATTTGTCTTTGGCTACAGTAGCGCTGGCGCCTTTCGAGAAAAACGATGTTACGCGGGCGAAATCGCCGCTGAAAATCGCCGAATACCTGGCCATGGGACTTCCAGTCGTGGCATCGGATGTGGGGGACGTGCGCCGTATGATTACTGGCGCGGGCGCTTGCGTGCCTTGCCATAACATTTCCGAAATGGCCCGGCAGGCGGTTTGGATCTTGAAGCATCCCGGCGTACGCCAAAGCATGGCGCTGGCGGGCCGGAAATTAGCGGAGACCCAGTTCAATTGGAAGCGGCACGGGGATACATTGGAGGCCGCCTACCAAATGGCCGTGGAAAAAAACACCGGCGCGTAACCCCTCCCGTCCGCCACCTGCCTTTCATGATCCACTGCGAACGAATGTTCACACCTGCGAAGAATCCTTCCCCTCCCTATTCCTCCTAGACTTTGCGGTACATAAGGCTAATCTCAAACAAATCAATCGATTGTTCACGATCCGGAACAAAGTTCTTTTTATATATCCAATTCATTTCCAATGTGTTACGTCATATAATCTCACCGCTTTTTTTCTCCAGCGGTGGCAAAAAGGAAGGTTTGGCATGGAGTTTGATCTGCTTTACACCCGATACGGATAGATTTCAATCGGGAGGAGATCGAACTCATGGATTTCGCCTCTCTGAATCATCAGATATACGCGAACACGCAAACCGACCCCTTGACCGCCGAGGAAGAGCGGGAACTGGTGCGGCGATACCGCCAAGGCGATAATGAAGCCCGGCAGCGGCTGATCGAAAGCAATCTGCGCTTTGTTATCAAGATGGCCTTGAATTTCCGCAACAAGGGACTGGCGCTGGCCGATCTGATCCAGGACGGCAACCTGGGGCTGATCGAAGCCTTGGAGAAATTCGATCCGTCGAAGAATTGCCGGTTGATCACCTACGCCTCCTGGTGGATCCGGCTCTATATGCAACGGGCCGTCGAACAAAAAGCCCGGCAGATCAATTTACCCATCAATAAAACGGAAATACTGCGGAAAGTCCGATCCTTCGAGGACTCTTACATCAAGACTCATGGTCAAAAACCCTCGGCCGAAGAGGTCGCGGAGGCATTGGACCTCCCCGTGGAAAAAGTCGAGGAACTGGACGAATACAATCCGACTTTTCACACGATTCATTTTGTAAACGAGGACCATCCCGGGCTCGAGAAGGTGTTAATCGACGAAAAAAACGAAGATCCCCGCGACCGGATGTGGAGAAACGAAGCCAAGGACCGATTGTTCGCGGCGATGAAGGTTCTCAACGACCGGGAGCGGGAAGTCCTTAGCCACCGGTATAGTTTGTTCGAGGGGGGCAAGAAACTCAGCCTCCGCAAAGTAGGCCAAAAACTGGGCCTCAGCGCGGAAGGAGTCCGGCGGATTGAAGAACAGGCCATGAACAAGCTCCGCCGGCCGTATGTCAGCGCCCAAATGGAATCGCTATTCGCGTCGTAACTTTTTTCGCCTTCCCCAGGGCAACCGCCGGATTTCCTCCATCCTGATCCGGCGGTTTTTCTTTTCCACCATAACCGATCCGGCACGGTTGGTTTTCGAAGGGCTCAATTCCTCTCCTGGGTGCTACGAGCGCAATTTTTCTGCCAGGGACTTGGCGATTGGGGCGGTTGGTGTCATCTTTCCTCCTATCATGAGCCAATGCCGCAATATTCTCACTTCCGGGGTGATCGTGATCGTGTTCCTGGCGGCAGCCACGGTTCTCGCCTGCCTGGTCCATCCGCTGACCTGGCGGGCCATGACCATCTGGACGGATTGGGATTACAGCCCGGACCGTGTCTTCCGGCGGGTGTGGATGGCCGTCATTATCCTCGGGTTGATCGTCTGCCGCCGGCCGTTGGGACTGCGCCACCCGGCGCGGGTGGGATTTTCGGTCTCACGGGACGGATGGCGAAACTTGGTCGTGGGGATCGCAGTATCGCTGTTGTTCTTGGCCGGATTATCCCTGCTGTATGTGGGGCTGAACGCGTGGGATTTCGCGGCTGGATTCGATTACCGTAAGTTTTGGCAGCGGGCGCTTCGGGGAATCATACGGGGCGGATTAGTGAGCGGCATCGAAGAATATGTATTCCGAGGGTTGATTTTTTTGTCGATATGCCGCGCATGGGATTGGAAAAAAGCCGCGGTGGTCACCAGTTTGCTTTTTTCATCTCTCCACTTTCTTGAGGGGAAAGGAGCGGTTCTGCCGGTTCAATCGGAGTCATGGATGGCGGGATTTTGGCTTTGTGGGCATTCACTGAGCAATATGGCAGGCCATTTCATACCATTCCCCGACGCCACGGGGCTGTTCGTGGTGGGCATGGCGCTTTGCCACGGCGTATGGAGAACGGGATCTTTGTGGTATGGCGCGGGTCTGCACGGAGGTTGGATTTGGTATTTCACGGTCAAGGCGTCGTTTTTCACGCCCACGGCCCAGGTGGCGGAATTTTGGACCGGCGGCGGCCGCATTTTCAACGGCGTGATTCCCATCCTGGGAATGTTGTTGATATTCCCGGTTACGAACTATTTGGTAACCCGGGGAATTGTGAAGACCACGGCCATCCATCCCCCTGTTCGATAAATTCGCATCCCACCCGGCAACACCCGGCTCCATCCTCCCTGCCCCATCCTTCATATACCGTAAATCAGCCCTTTCCCCGCCCGGATGAAGATCTGAAGCACCGGCCAGACAAAGAGAAAGAAAAGCACCACGGAACCCAGCCCGTAGAAGATGAAGATCATTAGGTTGGCGTAAAATTCTCCCCATTTTTTCTCTTGCGCGTCCAGTTTCATCTGCAGAATATCACCGGGCAGATGATTGAGGGTTTTACCGATCCACGCCAGGCTGAATAAAAACAAGACAGCAGTAAGGATTACAAATTTATTTGGATACATCGGTTTCCACTCCGCGCACGAAGGACCAATCGTGCGTACGTAATGAGGTAAAGAGGTAAATTCGATTCCATTTATTACGGAGTGAGGGCGGACATCAAGCTCGGCTCTTCTAAAAATACCTCACCTTTACCCTCCCCCAGAGGGAGAGGAAATTTTAGAAGTGGTTTTCATCAACCATTTCGAAGAGAGTTGAACTGGCATTCAGAAAAAAGGACGCATCTGCTGGAAGAGACTAATTTTCTACGGGAAACAACTCATCCAACGCGGCTTTCAGGTCCTCCGTCAGGTTCACCGCCAGGGCGCCGAGGTTTTCGTGGAGTTGTTCCAGCCGGGTCGCGCCCGTGATGACGCTGGAAATCGCCGGATGGGCGGCGGTCCAGGCCAGGGCCAGTTGCGCGCGGGTACAGCCGGCCTGACCGGCCAGATCCTTCATCTTCTTCACCCGCTCCAGCGTGGTTTCTGTGTAATACCGTTTGCGGGTCCATTCGATGCGGTCGAGGCGGGAGCCGGGAGGCAGGCCCTGGTCGTATTTCCCCGTCAGGACGCCATAGGCCAGGGGGCTGAAGCTGACCGCGCCCATGCCCAGATCCAGCACCGCCGGGGCCACATCGGTTTCGAAGGCCTTTCGGGACAGGAGGTTGTAGCGGGGCTGCTCCACCTGGGGCTTGTAGAGATTGCGCTTTTCGCAGATCCCATGGATTTCACGCAGCTGGGCGCCCGTCCAATCGCTGGTTCCCCAGTAGAGAATCTTGCCCTGGTGGACCAGGTCGTCCATGGCCCGTGCAGTTTCCTCCAGGGGCGTCTCGGGATCGAAACGGTGGCAAAAATACAGGTCCAGGTAATCCGTGCCAATGCGCCTCAGGCTCTTTTCGACGGATTCCAAGATGTGTTTGCGGGACAGGCCGCGGTCGTTGACGTCATCGCTCATCGGGAAGAAGACCTTGCTGGAGAGCACCAGCTCGTGGCGGGGAAATTCGCGCAAAACGGCTCCCATGGCCCGCTCGGTCTCTCCCTTGTTGTAAATGTCGCTCATGTCGAAAAAGTTCACCCCCGCATCGAACGCCGCGCGCAGGATTTCACCAATGACCTGGTTATCGTTCACGCTTTCGCCGAACGTGGTCCATCCGCCGAGGCTGAACACGCTGACTTTCGTGCCACATTGCCCGAGGGGGCGGTATTTCATTTCCGTTTTGGACATTAAAACCTCCTGATAGGGGAATTCAGGGACGCAAGACATCCGGGCGGACACCCAGGTCCACGTCAACCATTTCCTCCACCCTTGCCCTCTCCCCGAGGGAGAGGGGATTGGGGAGTTGATCTCCCCGGCCAGCCCAGCGGAAGAGCGGCCCGGCATGGTTGGTAAAAGTACGCACTTACCGGATGAACCTCTTTATTGTAGCGGGAACGGGGGAAAGGGAAGCGGCGGCGGTCAGACCTCCTCCGGCCAGCTTTGTTTCCACGAGTGATGCCAGCGGAGGGCGATGACCTTCAGGATGGCCGCCACGGGAACCGCCAGGACAATGCCGGTCAGGCCCATCAGCGAACCGCCCACGATGATGGCCACCATGATCAGCACCGGATGCAGGCCGGTTTCTTGTCCCATGATCCGGGGGCTCAGGTAAAATCCTTCAAGGGCCTGCCCGGCACCGAAATAGAGGGTAATCCAAAGCAATTTCAACCAGTGGTTGGGTTCATCCACAAACGATAGAAGCAAAGCGGGAACCAAACCGACCACCACGCTCATGTAGGGGATGATGTTGGCCAGGCCCGCAATGATTCCCAAAATGAATCCGAGCGGGACGCCCAGGAGCGACAAGCCCACCGAGTAAAAGGCCATCAGCAACATCGCGATGCTCAATTGCCCCCGGATGAAGCCGCCCACCACCTTGTCCAATTCGTTCATCCAATCAATGGCCGTCACCCGCCAATGGGGGGGAAGGCTTTCGTAGAAGCGGATTTGCAGTTTTTCGTAGTCCCGCAAGAGGTAATATGTAAACACGGGAACCAGGAACAGGTTCAAAATCCAGACGATATAACTGGCAAAACCGGTGAACGTGGCTAAAAACGTCTCCCAGACCGAACGGAGCCAGTTGGGATAGTTGGTCTGAATCCACTCAAAGACTTTCTTGATGGTGGCCCGCATGTGGCTGCGGTCCACTACAATGTCGTATTCCTTCAAAAGCGGATACAATTTCGTATCGAACCATTTCAGCAGGGGATATTCCCCGCCATAGGCCGGATCCTGAAGAGGCGGATTCAACAGCTCGCCGGTCTGCTTGTAAACCTGCCCGATGACGATCATCAAAAAAACCGTGATCAGAAACGCGACGAGGGCGATTACGATGCGCACCGCGCTGTCCCGGGGCAGCCCCGTGTTGGTCATCCAATCCACGATGGGATTCAGCAAGTACGCAAAGAGAAAACTGACAACTAGCAAGGCAATGGTGGTGGTGTTCAGAAACAGAATCCACGCGCATAGATACAATCCCGCCAGGACCCCGGCCCATTTCAGGATCCACCACACTTTGGGAGTCAGGAGGGCTGTGTTTTCGTTCATCGAGGCCGCCATCGGACCCGGACCGGATTAAAACGTCCCCAGGAGAGTAAGCAAACGAAAAACCGGAAGGGAAGTCAAGACCGCCCGGCGGATCAGGAAATGTTGGCCAATACCAGTTTCGTGATAAGATGCCAATCCAGGAATTGGATTGCGCCACAGAAGCTCATCCTCCTGATATTGAGGCGGACATGAACTTAAACGAATTCGAGGTACTGGTCCGCACCCGGCGCGCCGTGCGGAAATTCAAGCCGGATCCGGTCGGAGAAAACTTGCTGCGCCAGCTGCTGGCCATTTGCCATTGGGCGCCGAGCGGGTATAACCTGCAGCCGACGCATTACATCCTGGTAATGAATTCCGATGTGAAAGCCCGCTTGTGCCAAGCCTGCATGGGACAGAAACAGGTGCTCGAGGCGGCCGCCACGGTAGTGTTCACCGGCGACCGGTGTGTGGTGGAAAACAACCTCGACCGCATGGTGGAATTGGAAAAGGCCGCGGGCGCGATCTCCGGTAAGTACGAAAAGATACTGCGGTATTATGTTTCTCTCGCTTTCTCGCACCGGCCGTTGGGTTTGGGCTGGCTATGGAAAGCTTGCCTGCCGCCTTTGATCCGCTGGTTCCGCCCAGTGCCCGCGTTTCCCGCTGTGCACAAGCAATTCTGGCTGGCAAAACAGACCATGCTCAACGCCATGATTTTCATGCTGGCGGCGCGGGCGGCGGGGCTGGCCACGGTTCCCATGGAAGGTTTTGACGAAACGCGGGTCCGGAAGGTGTTGAATATTCCCTCCACCCAGGCGGTGTTGCTGGTGGTTCCGGTCGGTTACGCGGCGGACGGAGAATTGAAGAAATCCCGCTTGCCGGTGGAGGATTTTATTCACCGGGATGGGTGGTAATCGTTATTTCTTCACCCGTAGCAGGCGCATGTCCCCGTTGTTGCGCAGCCAGATGGCCTTATCCGCCGAGGGGAGGAAGCGCAAGGCGGCGGCGTCCATGATCACCGTATAAGGCTTGTCGGAAAACTGGAGGATGGGATTATACTGATGAATCACCCCGTACCGGTCCAGCAGGACGATGTTTTTCCCTTCGGAGAACTGAATGTCGCTAAGAACGTCCCACCCGAACTGGCTGGTTGGAATTTCGTGGCTTTGCTTGTCTTCCGATGTATAAACAAAGGCCGGACCTTCCCGGGATGTGTAGGCCAACGAAAAAAAATCTCCTTCATTGCGGACGGCCATGTCGAAGAGCAGTTTCCCTTTGGTTTCGAGCCGTGTCTGTTCGAGCAATGCGCCGCTGGCCAGATCCAGCCGCAACAAAAGGCCATTGGCGCTCAGGGCTAACAACTCGGTTCTCCCGCGCACGCTCTCGATGCCGATCCAACGTTCCCCTTCAGCATAATCCCGCAGATCGCCCCACAGATAAGGAGTCCGGCCAAAGGGCGGCTGCTGCTCGCCGAAAAAGCGGGGAAACGGGTATTGCCATACCGTGCCGTCCTGACATAGGAAGAGGATCTTCTGATCCCCCAACGCGCCGTCAATGGCCTCCGTCCGCGGCCAGGAAACCAAGCCGGAACCCTCCAGCAAGAAGAGCACGCCTTTATTGAGAAACACCAACCGCCCCCAGCGGTCGAGCAGCACGATGAAATCGTCCTCGAAGGGCAGCATATCGACGTACACGGGAATCGCGTCGCAGGGCCGGTACATGAGCAGCCCGGCCACGTTGCGGATGACCTCGGTATCGATCAAGTCGTAACAGATCGAAGTGAAATGGCTGGATTTGTTCCACAAAACGGTCAAGGTGTTATAGGCGGAACTCAAAGCCCCCCGTTCGATCATCGAACCGATCTTCTGCCGGGAGACCGCCCCGCTGGGATCGAGTTCGGCTTTCACCAGCCGGTAGCGGTTGTCGAGCAGCAGCAACGCGTCCTGGCCGGGCAGGGCGAGCATCCGGCGGTAGCGGTCGACGATTTCCCCGGGCAGAACGATATCCCGGTAGATGGGTGTCGCGCCGATGTAATGCAGGTTGCCGTTCAGATCGAGGATGATCATCCCCTTTTCGTCCGGGGTGAATTGAAAATCCCGGATGATGGGATTGAACCAGTCGTTTTCGAACGGGAACTGGATCTTGCTCCGGTCGTAGGACAGGCGGTTATTGACGTCAATGGTTACCGGCAGGTTACTGAAGGTCAGATGCAGCGCGACGACATGGTTGTAAGAGGGATATCCCTCCAGGAGCAGGCTTTGTTTGTGGAAATCCCACACCCGGTTGAAATTGTCCAGCACGCAGAGAATCCCGGTTTCGCGCTGGACGGCCAAGTCGACCATTTCAACGGGCAAATGGCGGGTGGAAGGCGGCGGCGGCAGGAAACGGCCGAGCCGCTCCACGGGATGCCAGATCTCTTCCCCGCTCCATCCCTTTTCTAGAATCTCACGGGAGACGGTGAGGATTTGGCCGTCCTTGCATAACATCGCCACGGAGCCATCAGGGAGGAGATCGGCGGCCACGACAGGACTTTCCACGCGGCTTTGAGGGGCGAAGATCCACTCCAAGGGCTTGTTTTCCTGGTAGGAAAAGATCCGGCCGAATTGATCAAACACCAGCACCCGGTCCGGCGGTCCAGGCAGAAACGCCAGGTCACAGGCCCAACCGGGATGATCGAAAGCCTGCGGCGGCAGCATGGCCAGGGCGGAGATGGTCCAGGCATCCATGAATTGCAGGATCTCCTGGTAATGTTCCGGCGACTCCTCCAACGCGCGGTCGGCGAGCCAGTAGAGGTAGGATTCGTTTTTTTGGGGGTGGATCTCGATCAATTGCTTGTAATAAAAATCGGGGATGAAGGGGCTGAGGACGGGTCCCACTTTGGTGACCAGCACTGGGTAACGCCAGAACAGGGCATTTTGCAGAATCCATGCCGATGTGATCCCCGCCGCCAGTAACACCAACGCCAGAATGCGCTTTCTCCAGACCCGCGAATGCGATACTTCACTCATGGCTGTGACTCCACAAAGCGCGATGGAGGGAAACATGAAAGTAAACAGATCCCAATCCACCGGATACCCAAGAACAGGATAATACAAAAAACCGAGGAGAAACGAAGCGATGCCGCCCAGGGCGAAGAAAATCAGTTCCGGCGGCAGGTTCCTCCGGAACAAAAACCGGGGATGGCTGAAAAACCGGGCAATAATCAATCCCATCGGGGCGAGGATGACCAGAAGCATTTCGTTGGCCCAATCGGCGAGGTGCCAGGCGGAAAAGAGCGTGTAACCGGCGGCTTGCGCCGAAGGGCTGAGGGGGATCATGCCCGACGGATTGCTCAGGCGGGTGATGATGCCGGCAAAAGGATTGGCGTAGGGGATCAGCAGAACCAGGGAAAGGAGCGTGGGGAGAATGGCCAGCTGCCCTTGCAGGCATAAATCGGTAAAAGTAAACCCATTACGCCGCCAGGCCGTCCACAGCAGATAGAGATATCCCAATCCCAGGATGCCATGCCAAAAGCCCATGGCCAGGGCGATTCCGAACCAGAAGCTGACCGCGGAAATCGAAATCCGTCCCCACAAGAATAACCATCCAGCGAAAAGATAAATCAGCTGGGCGAGATTGGTCTGCCCATAAATTTCCAGGTATCCGCAAAACAGATTGAGGACCGGTGAAACAAAGAGAAACAACGGCAGCAAATGAGAATAGGGGTGGGGAATGCGGGCCGCGATGTGCGACACCAGCAACACATACACCCCGCCGTACAGGCAGGTCAGCCATTCGAAGAGGTCGATCAGCGTCCAGCCCGGCAGCCAGGCCAGCAGGCCGCTCAGCCAGCAGCGGATCAAAGTTTCGAGAGGCGCGTGTTCGACCAGGAACACGGAGCCTTGGACGGATTCGAGAGAGAACTGGAGGATGTCGCCCGAATCGGTCCGCTGGATGCTGAAATACCAAAAAAAAAGCAGGCTGGTAGCATAGAGAACAACACTGGAGAAAACCGGTTGGCCACGAAGGCAGGCAAAAGCCCATTCCCAGAGAGAAACATACTTCTGCCAAATCCATTCCGGCCAGCGGGTGGAAAACAACACGGTTGCGAGGATGGCTGCCCAGAATAGTAAAAAGCCCGCGGGCACGGACAGCAGGCGCGTTTCCAGCCAGGGACGCGGGCGGGCGAGCGCGAAGAGGCCGGCCAGAGTCAGAACGGCCGTGGCCCAAGCGGCCAGCGATTCGGCCCACCCGCCTTCGGCGGCGCGGAAATCCACGCAGGAAGAAGAGATCTCCTGGGATGAAGTGCGTGAAGGTCTGTTCATGCTATTCTATAAAAATGTTTTTAAAAAATGGATCACGCGATGGTTCGTCCTTTTTTTCCCCTCACCTGCGGATAGGTTCTCGAGAATCCAGATTTCCTGCCGATCTTCGTAAAACCGGCCTTGATCTTCTTGGATTTGGAATAAAAATCAACCGGTATCCGCCGGTCTTCTTTGAGAAGACCCCACGGGACCGCCCACGGATGACTTGAAAGCGAGTGGAAACGCATGCCCGACGTCAGCCATACATTTCAGTTGCGGGTCCGGTACAGCGAAACGGACCAGATGGGCACGTTTTACAATTCCCGGGCGCTGGAGTGGTTCGAATGCGGACGGACCGAGTTGTTCCGGTCGCGCGGGCTGCCTTACACGGAAATCGAGCGGCGGGGAGTTTGCTTGCCGCTCGTCGAGGCGCATGTCGAGTACCTGGGCCGCGCCCGGTATGACGATCTGCTGGAAATCACCGCGTCCGCGTCGATGTCCGGCAAAGCCCGGGTGCGGTGCGATGTGAGCATCCGGCACGCGGAGACCGGCGCCGCCGTGGCCCGCGGCTACACGATCCACGCTTTCACCAATCCGGAGGGCAAGCCCATCCGCCCACCCGCCTGGCTGACCGGGGCGATTGTCCCCAATGGGAGTCATTCATGATCCAACCCACGATGGAACGCATTCTGCTGAGCGGCAACGAAGCAATCGCGTTGGCTGCCAAAAACGCCGGTGTGGCGCTGGGCACGGGATACCCCGGCACGCCGTCGACTGAAATCCTGGAAAACTTTTCTGAACTTGGCGGCAAGGCCCAATGGTCCCCCAATGAAAAAGTGGCGCTGGAGGTGGCTTTGGGAGCCGCCTTTGCCGGAGCGCGCGCCTTGGTGACCATGAAACACGTGGGCCTCAACGTGGCCGCCGATCCGCTGTTCACCGCCGCCTACACGGGCGTCTCGGGCGCGCTGGTGGTGGTTTCGGCCGATGATCCCGGCATGGCCTCCAGCCAGAACGAGCAGGACAACCGCCATTACGCGGAGGCTGCGGGCGTTCCCATGCTGGAGCCTTCCGATTCCCAAGAGGCCTATGACTTCACCGCCGCCGCGTTTGAGATTTCCACCCGTTGGCGTTTGCCCGTGCTGCTCCGGGTGACCACGCGGATTTGCCATTCCAAATCCATCGTCCAGCCGCGCGCGATTCCCAAACCCGAAGCGGAACCGTCGTTCGTCCGCGACATCGAGGGCCGGGTGATGATTCCCGCCTACGCCCGCCCCGCCCACCGGAAATTGCGCGCCAAGTTGGCGGAAATCGCCGCGTGGAACGAGACCTCGGATCTGCATCAAGTGATCGCGGGGGAGAAATCCCTCGGGATTATCACCTCCGGTGTCTCCTACCAGCATGTCCGCGAGGCAGCCCCCCAGGCCAGCGTGTTGAAACTGGGGATGACGTATCCCCTTCCCCTGAACCGTATCCAGGCGTTTGTGGAGTCCATCGAACGCAGCGTAGTGATCGAGGAAGGCGATCCGTATCTCGACCACGCCATCCGGGCGGCGGGTGTCACCGTCGAGGGAAAACCGGAGATGTACCGCTTCGGCGAGCTGAACGTCAACCGGGTGCGCCGGATTTTGGCCCGCGACGAGTCGCCGGAACCGGTCCCCCCGCGCGGTAAGCCGCCCCAACTGTGCCCGGGATGCGCCCACCGCTCGGTTTTCCAAGTCCTGCACGATCTCGATTGCATCGTCTCGGGCGATATCGGCTGCTACACTCTGGGCGTGTTGCCTCCCTTTCAGGCCATGGACACCTGCGTTTGCATGGGAGCCAGCATCGGGGCGGGGCTGGGTTTGCGGCACGTCCTGCCCCGGGACCAGGCGCGCCGGGTGGTGAGTGTGATCGGTGACAGCACCTTCATCCAC
>ERZ795047.3923-NODE-3923-length-12873-cov-5.627867_pt1 | contig 12873 bp, 7 predicted proteins | sample MGYA00375131_ERZ795047 | MGnify/ENA primary metagenome ERZ795047 (study PRJEB30176, sample SAMN05720228) | activated sludge metagenome | isolation source: Anaerobic digester | place: Japan | collected 2015-05-20 ... | reverse complement strand
GAAGCCGACTTGGCCGGCACGGACGGTTTGCGATCGCTGGCCGGGCGCGTCCAGGCGCTGGAGCGGGCGACACGTTTGCCGGGCAACCGCGTCTTCTATTTGGCCGTGGCGCCGCACTTCTTTGCCCCGACGATCGCCGCGTTGGACGAGGCGGGCTTGGTGCGCCGCAACGTCGAGCGGCCCTGGGCGCGGGTAGTGATCGAGAAGCCCTTCGGGCACGACCTGGCCAGTGCACGCGAATTGGATCGTTATATTGAAACCTTCCTGCGGCCGGATCAGGTGTACCGCATCGATCACTACCTTGGGAAGGAGACGGTTCAGAACCTGTTGGCGGTCCGGTTCGGCAATTCGGTATTTGAGCCGCTGTTCCGGCGCGAACTGGTCGAGTTCATCCAAATCACTGTGTCTGAAACGGCCGGAATGGAGGGGCGGCGCGGGGCTTACTACGACCGGGCCGGTGCGCTGCGCGACATGCTCCAGAATCACCTGCTGCAATTGCTGGCGCTGGTGACCATGGATCCACCGGCCACGCTGACGGCCGGCGACATCAGCGACGCGAAGCTGAAAGTTCTGCGCACGCTTGTTCCGCCAACCGGCGCCGAAGTTGAGCGGCAGGTCGTTCGCGGACAGTATGGGCCAGGCGTGGTCGACGGGCGGGCAGTGCGCGGTTATCGCGAGGAAGAAGGCGTAAGCCCGAATTCGAGTACCGAAACATTCGTGGCCTTGCGGGCCGAGATCGCCAGTTGGCGCTGGGCCGGCGTACCGTTGTTGTTGCGCACCGGCAAACGCTTGGCGCGGCGCGCCACTGAGATTGAGGTGCAGTTCAAGCTGCCGCCGCTGCAGTTATTTCAAACCGTTGAGTGCGAAGGGGATTTGTGCATCGAAAGCCCGGGCCAGCCGGCGACGCTACAGTTCCGCATTCAGCCGAATGAAGGCATCAGCCTGTCGTTCTCGGCCAAAAGGCCGGGCATGTTGATGGATTTGGAGCCGGTGTGCTTCGACTTCAATTATCAGCGGCTGGGACGGGAGTTGCCCGAGGCCTACGAGCGTCTGTTGCTGGATGCGCTGCGCGGCGATGCCACGTTATTTCCGCGCTCGGATGAACTGGAGGCGTCCTGGAAATTCGTCGCGCCGATTCTGGAAGCATGGTCCGCGGGACCGCCGCCCAAGTTCCCCAACTACGCCGCGGGTAGCTGGGGTCCGCCGGAGGCGCAGCGCCTGGCGGAGGGCCGCCTCGGCGGCTGGAAATGCCGCTAGCGGCCGCGGTTTGCAGTGCGGTTACTTTTGTCGGCCGCTTCGGCCGGGAACACGCGAGGTGAACGTGCGTATCGCGATCGCCGCCGATCACGCCGGGTTTGACCTGAAGGAATTCATACGCCGGGAGTTAACGACCGCGGGCTATGAAACGATCGATCTGGGTACGCGCAGCGCGGATCAGCCCGACGACTATCCCGATTTTGCCGCCGCACTGGGCCGGGCGATTCAGACCGGCCAGGCCGAACGCGGCGTGCTCATCTGCGGTTCGGGAGTCGGCGCCAGCGTCGCGGCCAACAAGCTGGTTGGGATTCGGGCCGGCTTATGTCACGACACATACTCCGCGCACCAGGGCGTGGAGCATGATGACATGAATGTATTGACTTTGGGGGCCCGCGTGATTGGTCCGGCATTGGCCGCAGAGCTCGTATTCACGTTTCTGCGGGCGGCGTTCAGCGGCGCCGAACGGCACGCGCGGCGTCTGGCGAAGGTGCGCGCCCTGGAAGAACACTGCCTGGGCCGGACGGCCGACGTATGCGGAGCGTGAAGTGGCAAATACTGATGTGAGAACGAGGTATCTGCGATGAAAGCCATGGCCGTCTTCCCTGCGACGCGCGAGATCAAGCTGATCGAGCACCCCGAACCGCAGATTGCCGCACCAACTGAAGTCAAGTTGCGCATGCTGGAAGTCGGTATTTGCGGAACCGACCGTGACATCGCCACTTTTGTATACGGCACACCGCCTCCCGGCGAAGACTACCTGATCATCGGTCACGAGTCGCTGGGCGAAGTGCTTGAAGTAGGCGCTCAAGTGCAGAACTTCCGGCCGGGCGACCTGGTGGTCTTAATGGTCCGCCGGCCTTGTCCTGATCCGCATTGTATGGCATGCCGCGCGGGTCGGCCGGATTTCTGCTTTACTGGGCGTTACAAGGAGCGCGGGATCAAGGAACTGCACGGGTACATGACGGAGTTCGTGGTCGATGATCAGAAGTACATGAACCTGGTGCCGCGGGAATTGCGGCAAGTGGCCGTCCTGACCGAGCCGCTGACAATCGCGGAAAAGGGGCTGGCGCAGGTGCTGCTGGTGCAGCAACGGTTGCCCTGGGGCTGCCCGCAGCCGGCTCAGGGCGAACCGGGCTATTGTCACCAGGCGTTGGTCTTGGGGGCGGGGCCGGTCGGCTTGCTGGGCGCCCTGACGCTCCGCCGGGCGGGCTTCAAGACGTGTGTGTATTCACGCGTGTTTGACCCGCAGCGCATCGGGCAGTTGCTGGAGTCAATCGGTGCAGAGTTCATAGCGGCTCCGGAGACCCCGCTGAAAGCTCTGCCCGGACGCATTGGTAACATTGACCTGATTTTTGAAGCCACGGGCGCGTCAACCCTGGCATTCGACGCGATGCCCTTCCTGGGTACGAATGCGGTCTTCGTGTTCACCGGCGTGCCGGGGCGCAAGGGCCCGATTTCGGTCGAGGGAAACCTGATCATGCGCGACCTGGTGCTGAAGAACCAGATTGTCTTCGGCACCGTCAATGCTGACCGCAGCGCCTTCGAAGCCGCCATCCGCGACTTGGGCGTCTTTACCAGCCGCTGGCCGAACACCGTGCCGGCGCTGATCACCGGGCGCCATCCAATCGAGGCGGCCCCGGAGTTCCTGGTCAAGCTCACGCCGGGCATTAAGCAAATAATTACCATTAGTGGATGACCCCGCGATACAGAAGTACAGAAAGGCAATTTTATGGCACGCAAGACTGCGGGGGATATCGAGGTCCGGCGCCTGGCGGAGGATGCTCGCCGTGACAAGGATTGGAAGCGCTGGGGCCCATACTTGGCCGAGCGCCAATGGGGTACCACGCGCGAGGATTACTCGGCCGCCGGCAACCCGTGGCGCTATTTCACGCACGAGCACGCCCGCAGCCGGGCCTATCGCTGGGGCGAGGATGGGCTGTTGGGCTTCACCGACCGGCAATGCCGCCTGTGCTTTGCACTAGCGCTATGGAATGGCCGCGATCCAATCTTGAAAGAACGCCTGTTCGGATTAACGAACCCCGAAGGCAATCACGGCGAGGACGTCAAGGAATGCTACTTCTACCTCGACGCAACGCCGACATATACGTACGCCAAAGCTTTATATAAATACCCGCAAGCCGAATTTCCGTACGAGCAACTGGTGGCCGAGAACGGTCGCCGCAACCGCTATGAACGCGAGTTTGAGCTGCAGGATACGGGCATCTTCGACGAGCGGCGCTACTTTGACGTTCTGGCCGAGTACGCCAAGAACTCGCCAAATGATGTACGCATTCGGATCAGCCTGAGCAATCGCGGACCGGAACGAGCGGCGCTGCACGTGTTGCCGACTTTATGGTTTCGCAACACCTGGTCGTGGGGCTGCGGGTTCGAGGGGTGCTGGCCCAAGCCGCGGATCGCACTGACCGGCCCGAGCGAGCTGACGTGCGATCACGAGACGCTGGGGCGCTTTCACTTGCGCGTCGGCCCGGCGCCAAATGGCGAAGGGCCCCGCTTCCTCTTCACCGATAATGAGACGAATACACAGCGACTGTACCGGGTGCCCAACGAGAACCCCTACGTGAAGGACGCGTTCCATCAGTACGTGATCCACAACCAGACTGGGGCGGTAAACCCGCAACAGACCGGTACCAAGGCGGCCGCATATTACGTGCTGGAGATTCCGCCGGATAGCACGGTAGTGCTGCGATTGCGGCTGTTCGACGAAGAGGAGCGGCCGGCGCAGCCTTTCGGCCCGCAATTCGAGCGCATCTTCACCCAGCGCGTCAAGGAAGCCGACGCTTATTACGCGGAAGTGATTCCCAAGAAGGCCAGTGAAGACGAACAGCGCATCAGCCGCCAGGCCTATGCCGGGCTATTGTGGTCCAAGCAGTTCTACCACTATGTCGTTCACAACTGGCTGGAAGGCGATCCGCTCCAGCCGCCCCCGCCTCCGCGCGTGCACGGCCGCAATCGCAATTGGACGCACATGTTCAATCGCGACGTGGTGTCGGTGCCCGACAAATGGGAGTTCCCCTACTACGCGTCCTGGGACCTGGCATTCCACATGCTGCCGCTGGCGCAACTGGATCCACATTTCGCCAAGCAGCAACTGATCCTATTCCTGCGCGAATGGTACATGCACCCCTCCGGCGCCCTGCCGGCATATGAATTCAATCTCGACGATGCCAACCCGCCCGTGCATGCCTGGGCCTGTTGGCGAGTCTACAAGATCACCGGGCAGCGCGGACAGCGCGATCGGTCCTTCCTGGAGCGCGTCTTTCACAAGCTGTTGATCAACTTCACCTGGTGGGTCAATCGCAAGGACCGTACCGGTAAACACGTGTTCAGCGGCGGCTATCTCGGCTTGGATAACATCGGTCCCATCGACCGTTCCATGCCGCTGCCCGGCGGAGGTCACCTGCAACAGGCCGACGCCACCGCCTGGATGGCGTTCTACTGCCTGACCATGCTGGCCATTGCCATGGAACTGGCGGTCGAGGATCCGGCCTACGAGGACGTCGCCTCGAAGTTCTTCGAGCACTTCGTGGCCATCGCCGATGCCATCAATACGCTGAACGGGACAGGCCTGTGGGACGAGCAGGACGGATTCTACTACGACCACGCCCGGGTCAATGGCCGATCCAGCCGCCTGCCCTTTCGGTCCATGGTCGGGCTGATTCCGCTGCTGGCGGTCGAAGTGCTGGACGACGAGGCGGTCAACCGGCTGCCCAGCTTTCGCAAGCGGATGCAGTGGTTTCTGGATAACCGCCGCGACCTGGCCGGGCGAATCTCGTGTTTCACTTCGCGCAAGGTCGAGGGCCGCAGTGGCCGCCTTTTGGCCCTACCCGCGCGGCCGCGGCTGGAGCGTGTGCTGCGCTACATGCTGGATGAGAACGAATTTCTTTCACCTTACGGCATCCGTTCGCTTTCGCGCGTACACGCCGGCGAGCCCTGCATGTGCCTGAGCGGTGGGGACGAGTTTCCCGTGGAATATCAGCCGGGCGAAGACACGACCGGATTGTTCGGCGGCAACTCGAACTGGCGCGGGCCGGTCTGGTTTCCGGTGAATTACCTGCTGATCGAAGCGCTTGAGCGTTATCACCGTTACTACGGCGACGACCTGCTGGTGGAGTTCCCCACGGGGTCGGGGCGGACGATGAACCTGAAACAGGTGGCGCGCGAGCTGAGCGAGCGGCTGGTGCGGATTTTCCGGGCCGACGAGCAAGGCCGGCGCGTGCTGCACGGGTCCGACTACCGCTTCGCCGATGACCCACACTGGCGCGACCTGCTTTTGTTTCACGAGTACTTTCACGGCGAGAACGGCCGCGGGCTGGGCGCCAGTCACCAAACCGGCTGGACAGCCCTGGTGACCCGGCTGCTGGAAGATCAGTACAAAGCTCCGCCGGCCGCGCCCAAACGCGTGCGCAAACCGCGGGCCGCGAAGACTGCCGAGCCTGTCGCAACGCCAAGCGCGGGCCGCCCAGCGAAGCGGGGCAAAGCGGGCGCATCGCGAACTTCCAGGAGCAAACGCAAGGCATGAACAAAGTGCATATTCTCGGATTCTCGGGCAGTCTGCGCCAGGGCTCGTATAACCGGGCGCTGCTACGTGCCGCACAGGAGTTGCTGCCCGAAGACGTGAGGCTGGAGCTCTTCGACCTCGGCCCGATTCCGCTGTACAACGGGGATGTTGAAGCCCGCGGCTTTCCCGAAGCGGTGGTGGCATTTAAGGAGCGCATCGCCGCGGCCGACGCCCTGCTGATCGCCGCTCCCGAGTACAATTACTCAATGCCCGGCGTGCTGAAGAATGCGATCGATTGGGCCTCGCGCCCGCCGGATGCGTCACCTCTCAATGGTAAGCCCGTCGCACTGATGGGCGCGTCCGTTGGCCTGCTGGGCACGGCGCGCTCGCAATACCACTTGCGCCAGGTGTGCGTGTTCACAAACATGCTGCCGCTGAATCGGCCGGAGGTATTTGTGGGCCGGGCACACGAGAAATTCGACGCACAGGGCCGGTTAATTGATGAAAACACGCGCAAACACGTGAAGGGCCTGCTCGAGGCAGTGAGGGATTGGACGCGCAGGCTGCGCTGCGAGTGACCCCGGCGCGCGCTGCGACTTACCTGGCCCGCGCCGCGAGAGGCCGCGGACCCGCCTCCACTCCTACGGACCCTCGACGGCCCGCAACACGTTCATGTGATTTACAACGTCGTCACGGCTGAGCATTCCGACCAGTTGGCCGGAGGCGACCACCGCCAGTTGATCGACGCCTTCGCGCTCCATTTGCTCCAAAGCCGACCAGAGCTCGGCATCCGGTACGGTGTAGCTGGTATTGGCCAGCGGTGACATGACGCTGTCGACCCTGGTCCGGTCCCACTCGGCCTTTGGCGCCTGCTTCAGACCTTGCAGCGTCAACAGGCCCAGGGTGTCGCCGTTCCGCCGTACCACGAAGCAGCGCCGCCCCTGCCGACGAACCTGCTCATCGACCAACTCGCGCACCGTCAGCTCCGGCGGAACGTTAGGACAGGCCGTGTTCATCGCCTCGGCCACCTTGTGCCCCGTCAGCAGACGCTGCAGCGCGACTTGCTGCACCTGCGCGCTTGCGGCCGTTTGCAGGAACCAGCCGATGAACGCCATCCACATGCCGCCGATGAAGTTCCCCATGAACATCTGCCAGATGCCGAACACGATGAGCAGTATGCCGAAGGCCTGGCCGACGCGGGCCGCAATCGTGGTTGCGCGGCGGTAATTGCGTGTCATGCCCCAGAGGAGGGCGCGAAGCACGCGTCCGCCGTCCAGCGGGAACCCCGGGAGCAAGTTGAAGATCACCAACATGGCGTTGATCAGCGCCAGGTACAGCAGCAGGGCTCGTACGGGCGGAAAATCCGTCCACAGCGCCGCCGCCGCCCCGAAGACTGCCGCCAATGCCAGGCTTACCAGCGGCCCGGCCACGGCGATCAGGAACTCCGCCAGGGCGCGCGGTGGCTCCCCGGCCAGTTGCGAGACCCCGCCAAAGATGAAAAGCGTGATACTGGGCACCGGAATGCCGTAGTACTGCGCCACAAACGCGTGCCCAAGCTCATGCAGGAGCACACTAGCGAACAGCAACGCCGCCGTGATCGCGCCCATGCCCCAATACCAGCCAGTCGGCCAGTGCGGAAATTCTCGCGGGTAATACGCGACGGCGAGCATCCACGTCAGCAGCCCGAACACGATGAACCATGAGGCATCCAGCGCGATGCGGATACCTCGGATGCGACCAAGCGGGATTGAACGTGCGGACAGAAAGCCTCTGCCGCTGCGTTTCGGGTTGGCGGACTCGTGCGACGACCGTGGCCCATCGCGCGCGGGCCGGCCCGATTCGTATCCGGCACCATCTGGGGAGAACGGAGCTGGCACAGCTTCGTTATTCAGAGATTAGCCCTTTCAAATCAAAGCTCATCGAGTATATGGGTGAGGCCGGCAGTGGTCTGTTGAGGGCCGTTAATTCGCCGTCAGCGCTTTGAGCACCCCCGGCTCAGCGGGAGCTTCGCCTTCCCGCGGCTCAGGGCGAGAATTGCTTCGTAATCAACTCCGCCTCGTCCTCGTCCCTGTGCCCTTGCGCTGTGGACGACGCCGAGTCGGTAAGTTGGCGTATCGTCTTCCGCGCGACGTTCGACGGAATCGCCAGTCCGATGCCGGCGTTCACGCCGACCGGGGAGATGATCGCAGTATTAATGCCGATCACGTGCCCCGCCATGTTAACCAGCGGGCCGCCGGAGTTGCCGGGGTTGATGGCGGCGTCCGTCTGAAGAAAGCTTTCGTGCCCGCCTGCGGTGCTCCGCCCCAAGGCTGAAATGATGCCGGAGGTGACGGTCTGCGGTAATCCCTCGGGGGCGCCGATGGCCAGCACCCAGTCGCCCACCTTAACCTCGTCGCTGTCGCCCAACGGCGCCGCCATCAGCCCGCCCGGGCGGATTTTCACGATCGCCAGATCGTTCTTCTGGTCGCTCTTGGCCCACCGGCCTTGGCGCACGCGCCCGTCCGCGAGAATTACCTCGGCCGTCTGGGCCTTGTGAACCACATGCCAGTTGGTAAGTACGTAACCGTTCTCGGCATCGACGATTATCCCGCTGCCGATGCCTTCCTTAAAGTAATATTTTGGCCCGGAGAAGCCGTTGAAGCCCTCCTCGCCGAAAAAGCGACGCAGGAAATCGCGCATGTCCGGTTCGGGCTCCACGCGCACACGCTCGCTGGTGCGGATCACGACCACGGCCGGCTTGACCGCTTCGGCTACCGCCTGGAAGAGCGTGGAGAGCGTATCGCCGCGCTCCAGCCCGCCCATGCCCTCCCGCAGCGCCCGCACCTGGGCCGCGGTTCGTGCGTACGAAATGCGACCGACCAAGGCCGGAAGAAAGAAGAACGTCAGCAAGAAGACAGCCAGCGCAACCAGCCACGGCGCCGCCTGCCGAAAACCAAATTCGCCGCGGCGTTCGCCGTTGTCGTCCATGGCAGTTCTCGTGTCGCCGGTTGCGCGGGGATTCTATTCCGAGCCCCGCGCCTGGCCCGCAACGAAGGGGGGAGCAAAGTGGGTTGTTGGCAGTGCTTGGGCGGTCGTGATTAGTTGTTAGTCATTAGTTATTAGTATTGGCATTCGGGAGATGCTGGCTCAGGATTTCAATTCGGGAGACGCTGGCTCGGGAATTCAAGACGCTGGCTCGGGGATTCAAAGCGCGCGAGATGGGCAGTCCACGTTCCTATAACTGTTGGCCGTATGCGCCGGTTGCTGGTTGGCGCGTTTTAATAATGAATATGTATGCGTGGGGCGACGAATATGTAGGCCTGCGGCGGCGCCCAGAGGGGGCGACGGGAATCCGTCATCGTGGGAGCGTTTCAGATTGACGGACTGTCAGGGCGAAGGTAGGATGCGGTAGTCCAAGGAACTGTAGCATTGCGCGCGTTCGCCGCCTGACACGGCCAACGCTCGCCTTGTTTTGACAGAAGGGGATAGATAGTGCCAAACGGGGGCACGCAAAAATTCGCCGTCCAGGCCTGTGGGTCTGGCGGTCCGAACTGTGGTTCTCACTAGGAAGCAATGATGGCCATCGCTCTGCGCACCCGAACCGTTTTGATTACCGGTCTCCTTGTCGCCTTTGCCGCCGTGGCTGCCGAAGTTCGGGCCGAGGAGCGGAAGTTTGCGGTCATGTTGGGCGTGCCGATAAAAACTGTTCCTCCCGTTGGCCTGCCAAACCCTAACGACATTTGGGATGCTTTTTTCGACCAATGGAAGGACGGGCAACCTGAACTGCCTACTCCGGCCATAGACTCGTTCGCCGAGTACTGGTACGAGATTTCTTATGGCAACGTAAACGTCAGCGGCGATGTTATGGGCTGGGCCACACTGCCCTGGCCCGTAGCTCCGGCCGAGGGTGCGACGACTGATGGCGTCCTGAACTTCCGCGATCTCAATATCAATGGTGAGCACGACCAGTTCGAGGGGGAGTCGTTCAGCCAGGGCCGCCAGCTTGACCTTATAGATTGGAATGGCGACGGTGTAGACGGAGGCGGCACGGGTATACCGGATGCGAATTGGAAAGCCCAGGTTCCCACTGATGACGAGTACACTCGTGGGTTCGTAGACTTTGGTTGGCGCCTGGTCAAATCTCAGGATGGCTACGTCACAGCCATCATCGACGCGGTTTGGACGCCGGGTGAGCGTTATCGCGACCTCAACGGTAACCGCCGCTATGATGCGCTCGTCGAGCCGTTCCGGGATGGTTTTGGCAAACCCATCCCCGAGGGGGGGTGTGAGCAAGATGGCGAAATCGACGCGGGAGAGTTTTGCGACGTCGATGGCGACGGGACTTGGGATTTCCCCGAGCCGTTTGAGGACTTCCTGGTCATTTACGATCCCAACTGTGGCGTACCAGAAGGCTGCTGAGTTAAGCTTGACCCGAGTTGGAAGAACCTCGATGCAAGTAACCGCGCTTGGGCCGAGGCCTTTATCCGCGCCAACTATCCTGGGGACGCGGGAGAGCCGATCCGGATGGACCCGCAGTACGATCCAGCCAGTCCCGACCCTGCGAAGCGCATTCCGCGCCCCGACCCGAACCAAAACCCAGCACCCTCCGGCTTCATGGCCCGCTTCGGAAACGACAAGTACGATGGGCCGGATTATTGGGTTAACGCGAACAACGACGGGTCGAAGCTCCAGCAGCAAGCCGTGATGCCGTGGATGCCGTCGGCCTCTACTCCAGCCCCGGATAGCTTTTGGGCGCCTTTCCCTTGGGACTACCAGGCCTGGTGGCGGGCATATTGTGAAGACATCAGCCAGTTGATGGAGGACGTCGGCGAGCCTGACCCACCCGAATGGAACAACTGGATCCCGATCTTTCGCGAATTCGATCCGGCAAATCCAAATTCGCCGGTGTTCCCGGGTTCCGAACGCGCCTTTAATCCGAACTGCGGCGGTGACACGGCTCGCGCTGATCAGACCGTTGACAGATGCATTCCCGACGAAGACGTGACGGAGTGCGACGATGCCGACGTGGGGGATCCCGACCCGCCGAATCCCGGCGATGGTAGCGTCGGGGGCGACGCCTCCGGCGGCGCCGGAGAAATCAGGCCGGACGCTTACGGATATTATGATGGCCCTGCGGAATTCATCGACCTGGCTTCGTCGATGTACCATGCCGCCAACCTGGACGGAACGTTCAACACGTCCGGACTGGCGCGGGGCGGCGACGGTCGTCCGGGCGAAGTTACCTCGCCCCACAGCAACAGCCCGTTTGGCCAGGACATTGGCTCGGGATATCCGGAAAGCCCTTCGGGGCCGGACGGTTCGATCCCCGCGGGCGGGCCGCTGGCGTACAACGTCCATGGTGCAAGCGGTTATGACGCGGGCAACGTTCTGAATCTGGAAGTTTTGCCCTGGATGTGGAAGAAAGAGGTCATCCAGGCGATTATGGGCATGGAATACCATTCCGCCCGGCAGTATGTCTACGGCTCCGACGTCAGCCTTGGGCGTCTGGCCACACGACACAAGCTTGCCGACGGGTGGGAGTCGATTCCCGCACAGAATCCGTTCGGCGTGCCGCGTATAGGGCCAATCGCGTTGGCCGACGGGGTTCTCTATGGAGTGCGAAGCGAGGGCAGCGACTTAACGGCGCGCAATTATCTGGTGATTATCGATACCACGCGTATCTCGGATGAGTTCGGCACGGTCACTGGCATCAATGGCTCAGCGACCGAGATTGCGGAAATAGAAAGCACTGAGTTTGATTTTCCCATCGGGCGCATCACGGAAATGGCGTACGACGCCGGCGCGCAACTGATGTACGCGATCGATGACCAGTTCTTCCAGAGTTTTCTCTGGACCATCGATTTAGGAACTGGTGAGGCGACGCGGGTAAGGTCACGCCAGCTCATCGACGAGGAGACGGGCGAGTGGGTCGAGGGCCCGCCGCTCGGCGCCCTCAAAGGCCCATACGGTACAACGTTTGGCGCAAGTGGCTTGGCGTCCGCCGGCACGAATCTCTACACGCAGGATCCCGCGTCCTTTTACATTTGCAGATTTGAAAGAGACGAGCGTACGCAGGGTTTCACAGGGAACCTGGTTACCATCGATTTGGGGCCGGTCTCCGTATTTGCGCCGTTTAGCGTGGTGGCGCTTGCTACCCAAAGCGCCGGCTTGAACCCAAGCCTGTATGCTCTCAACGAGTCGGGCGAGGTGTATCTCATTACGATGTCTGGGATGGGGTGGCAAATATCGGCCCTGCCCGACGTTACGTTTCCGTCCATCGGGGCCAGCCCATTCCTGGCCGGCGACCGCAACCTGGACGGCCTGTTGGACATGGGTGAGGTGCGCCTGGCCGGCACCGAAAACTACATACTCGACACATTACCGCTGACGCCTAACGACGGCGGCCCATCGAGCGCGTATCCCTTTAACCGTCGGCGGCTGACGGAGGATTTGGTCGCCGCCCTGGATGAAGCTTCCGACTGGGACTACGTGGTCATGCCCGCCCCACAGGGCGATGGCAGCATCAAGAGCTTCGTGCACTCGACTTTCTACCTGCCGCCAGGCTCCACCGACGGCATTGTAGCCGCTGGTGGGCGTCCGGCATTCGTGCTGCCTGCGCCGGCTATGGACTTGCCCATCTTCTTCCGCGACGAATCTGGGGACATTTCCCCGTTCCCCCTGTGGTTCTCTGATTTCGGCATAGCGATCGGCAGCGCCGGCGGCGAAACCGGACTGGACCAGACGACCCTGCACATAGCCACGATGGCGCACGAATGGCTACACGTGTGGGAGGGCTATCCTGACCTGTACGACTATGATGAATACATCGGCGAGCATATCAACTACCCGGTGGGTATCTGGGACATCATGTCCGGCGGGTTCTGTCACCCGTCGCCGCCGCTGAAGCAGTTCTGCCTCGGAGACGCCCGCCTGGGCACGCAGCACGCTCCCTGGATCCAAGTCAACGATCTGCTCCGCGTGATGGAGCCTTGGACTGACACGGTGGTTGTGTTGCACGACTACGCATTCCATCCGGTTAACTCGGCGTGGATGTTCCAGAACCCGGACAATACCGGCGAACGCTTCTACTTCTGGCGCATCACGCAGACCGAACCCAC
>ERZ795047.3920-NODE-3920-length-12880-cov-34.014113_pt1 | contig 12880 bp, 9 predicted proteins | sample MGYA00375131_ERZ795047 | MGnify/ENA primary metagenome ERZ795047 (study PRJEB30176, sample SAMN05720228) | activated sludge metagenome | isolation source: Anaerobic digester | place: Japan | collected 2015-05-20 ... | reverse complement strand
TTAAAAGACATAAACCTGTAATCAAAAAAAACTCTGTAGTGACAAAATGCACTTTTTTAAAGAGAAGAGTTGTTTATTTTCAATGGGTTATAAAAAATAACTGTCAAAGTCGGGAGTTCCTTGATGTCAGGTTCTTTTGGATGTTTACTATTTTTGTCAAAGATCTCAGGAGCTCTATCTAAGAGTTGCTTTTTCCACTCTGTTATTAGATTTGGGTGAACCTTAATATCTTTCTCATAACTCCACTAATGTCTGTTCTCCCTTAATTGCCTCTAATGCTACTTTTGCCTTAAATGCTGCTCCATGATTCCTTCTGGGTCTTTTTGTCATGTGTCTGCTCCTTTCTTATTATTGTTATATTATAGAGCAGGAAAACCACTTAAGTCACTGTCTAAAATTATTGTACCATTTCTTTATAAACCCATATGGGGTTCAAATCTGTTGACTATTAATAACCATCGTATTTATACTTAAAAGTATATGGCAAAATCCACATCCATTAGTAGCGCAGGAGTACAAAAAGTCACGATTTGGCAGGTCGTGATACTATTTCTTTCTATCTATGTCCTCGGTGCCTTGTTTGTAGACACCGTTTTCCACCTGCCTAATGAGACATCTATACTTCTCAAACAAATCGATAATCTAATTTGCCTCGTCTTCATAGGCGATTTCGTTTTTAACGTCATCACAGCAAAGTCGAAGCTCGAGTATCTGAAGTGGGGTTGGATAGACCTCCTTTCCAGCATTCCCAACGTCCAAATCTTAAGGTGGGGTCGATTTGTAAGGATGATACGCATATTGCGGATTCTCCGTGCCGTTCGATCGATGAAGCTGATTCTCAAGTTCCTTTTCCTGAACCGGTCAAAGGGAACCTTTGCCTCGGTTGCGATTATGGCATTCGTGTTGATAGTCTTCTCGTCAATTATTATCCTGAATTGTGAAACAGCACCGGAATCCAACATTAAAACTGCATCCGACGCCTTATGGTGGTCGTTTGTGACAATCACCACTGTTGGATATGGAGATTTCTACCCGACGACTACACTGGGCAGAATCATTGCTGTGGTTTTGATGACTGCAGGCGTAGGACTGTTCTGCACATTTACTGCATACGTTGCTTCGTTATTTCTCCAAGAGGAGGAAAAAGGGCAGGAAAAGCGTGAGGATCAGATCCTCGCAGAACTCAAAAGCATAAGAGAAAGATTAGACCGAATTGAAAGAAACACAAAAAAATGAATCGACACACACAAGCAAGCAGTGCTAAGCACTGCTTGCTTCCCAGATTTGTGCTATATACAGCCTTTAATGGGCACGAATATTTTTATCTGAGTAAGTTTTTGAAAGAGTTTTATAAAATGATGAAGGTAACATAAAAATTAGAGTCCTTTTTTGGCGGCATGGGTCACCGTATTATCTTTTATCTTTTAATCTTTTTTGCATATCTTTGATATAGTTCCTTTGCAATGGCACGGAGTGCCTCATCTGCCTTTTTACCACCTATATTTGTAATTAAAACCATTGTATAATCCTTTTGTGTGTCTATCCATATATGGGCAAGGTTCATGCCGTTGGAGCCTCCGTGAGACAGAAGGGGCTTTTGGGTCCATTCAGGAAATGTCTCCCCCCATCCAAGGCAGTATTTACCACCTGGAGGCGTACCGGGCGGGGTATCTTTTTTTACAGATACATCAATAATAGGCGTATGGAGCTTTTTGATCGTCTCAGGTTTTACAAGTTGGGGGGCGCGCATACCTTCAGCTGCGTTCCATTGAGCCCATTTTATAAAATCAAGAATTGACATATGGGCATTACCAGCAGGTCCCAAAATTGGTGGCACATCGCCGTTGGGTCCTGAAAGAAAAGCCTTTATCTTTCCATCGATAATCTTATGACCAATTGGTGCATCAATCTTTCCGGAAGATGCCTGTGGCCCAAGACCTGCTGTCTTGAGTTTCAGAGGTATGAAGATGCGTTCCACCATCAATTCTTCCCATGTCTTTTTTGCCCTCCGTTCAATCATGGCACCTGCTATGGTGTACCCCATATTGGAGTAGGCAAAACGTGAGCCGGATTGAAATATGAGGGGTTTTTTTACCCATTCCTTGACAAGCCAGTATCTCATTTCATCGAGATTACCTTCCTGTAACATGGCTTCTCTATAAACATTCAATGTCTCCTCATTGTCAGTGGGAATACCGCTGGTATGAGACAGGAGTTGTTCAAGGGTTACCTGCCGTATGCCCGGATCCATTTTTTCTAAAAGCTCTGGAAAGACTTCACCAATTGTTGTGTGCCAGGCAAGCTTTCCCTCTTCTACCAGCATGGCTGCAAGCAAGGCAGTAAATGCCTTTGTGTCTGAACCAAGATGAAACCTGTCATTGATTTTCACAGAGATATTTGTGCCTGCCTTTCTCACACCTGCTACACCGGCTGCCACAATCTTTCCATTTTTTGCCACAGCAACAGCAATGGCTGGAAGTTCATATTCTGACAGATAAGGTGTGAGCATCGAATTAAGATTCACCTGGCTATAGGCATAGTGGGAGATAAAAACCATGCTTAAAGCAAAGAATATAATGTATATACATCTAACCATCTTCCTCATTGAATCAAGCCTCCTCATATGTTTATTTGAAACGGGTGATAATGTTTAAAATCCAGGTGAAACTATCTTATGTAAATTTGTTCAAGGGGTGAAAAAAGATGCATCTATCATGAAATAAAACGATTCTATAGAATCATACTGTAAATTAAAATTGAGATAGCACCCCAAGGAATTCCTAATTAAAGTTAAGTGTATCAAAAGCAGTAGAGCTAATCAAGGAGATTATGTTTACCCCGTTTAGATAGGATGCTCATCTAACCAAAATACTTTGTAATAATAGCCATAAGGTTATTACTATAATAAACAGGAAGGAAAAGAAAGATATATGGGGCAGGTAGAAGTTATTACATCACCAGAAGAAATCATGGAGCAGCATTAGAGGCAATTAATGGAGACCAACATTATTGGAATTGTCAAACGGGTTTCAGGTTCATCCAAATCAGATAAAAGAGTGAAAAAAGCAACTCTTAGTAAACTTGTCACATCCGAGAATTGTTGACTTTAAAAGGCATTCTTGACAAACAGGATTTTGGTTACTACTATTATTTAATTATTATAGACAAGGAGGGTTATAATGGAAGAACAAAATAAGGCTTATAAAAAGAGGTGGATTACTGATTGGTGGCCGGATAGGTTGAATCTCAAGGTCCTCCGTCAAAACTGTTCTCATTCCAATCCATATGGATCCGATTTTGATTATAGAAAAGAATGTGCCACATTGGACCTCTCGGCAGTTAAAAAGGATCTGCAGGAGATTATGACAAAATCCCAGGACTTCTGGCCTGCTGATTTTGGTCATTATGGACCGCTCTTTATCCGTCTTGCCTGGCACAGTGCAGGGAGTTACCGTATCTTTGACGGTAGAGGTGGTGCAAAAGGAGGTGAGATAAGGCTTCCGCCGAGGATTGACTGGCCTGACAACATAAGTCTTGATAAGGCTATAAGGCTTCTATGGCCTATAAAGCAAAAATACGGAAAAAAAATCTCATGGGCTGATTTAATTGTCCTGGCAGGAAACTGTGCCCTTGAATCTATGGGTGTAAAGGTTATTGGTTTTGCCCTTGGCAGAGAAGACATATGGGAACCCGATGAAGGTGCAGACTGGGGTCCTGAACAGGAGATGCTCACAGGTAAGGCACGCTTCAAGGAAGGTGAGCTCGAAAGACCCTTTGCCGCTACAGAGATGGGTCTAATATATGTAAATCCAGAGGGTCCCCAGGGTAATCCCGACCCTGTGGAATCTGCTAAAGAGATCAGGGTAGCATTTTCCCGTATGGGGATGGATGATGAGGAGACCGTTGCATTAATTGCCGGCGGGCATGCCTTTGGCAAATGTCACGGTGCAGGCCCTGATACCTATCTTGGCCCTGACCCGGATTCATCCCCTGTGGAACAGCAGGGGCTTGGCTGGAGGTATAATTTTAAAAGCGGTAAGGGTCCGGATACCTATACATCTGGATTTGAACTTGCCTGGTCGCCCACGCCTACCCGTTTCGGCATAAGTTATCTCCACCTTCTGTTCAACAATGAATGGGAATTAACAAAAAGCCCTGCTGGAAAACAGCAGTGGGTAGCAAAGGCCGCACAGCCCATAATACCTGATGCCCATGACCCCAGTAAAAAACACCCACCCATGATGCTTACAGCAGACCTTGCCTTGAGGTTTGACCCAATCTATTCAAAGATTGCAAGACGCTTTCTCGAAAACCCCAAAGAGTTCGAAGAGGCCTTTGCAAAGGCATGGTTTAAGCTCATCCATCGTGACTTAGGGCCACGCACCTGTTATGTGGGGCCCGATGTCCCTAAAGAGGTATTTATTTGGCAGGACCCCTTGCCTCAACGTGACTACACCTTAATTGATGAAGATGATATTAAAGAGCTAAAGACACGAATCCTTTCTTCAGGTTTAAGTATATCAGAGCTTATATATACTGCATGGTCTTCTGCCTCCACATATCGCGATTCAGACAGGCGTGGTGGTGCCAATGGCGCAAGAATTCGCCTTGCACCCCAGAGAGATTGGGAGGTAAATCACCCAGAAAGTTTATCAAAGATTCTATCTGTCTATGAAGAGATTCAAAAGACATTTAATGGAAGCAAAAAAGATGGTAAGAAGGTCTCTATAGCAGACTTAATTGTCCTCGGAGGATGTGCGGCTATAGAGATGGCAGCGAAAAAGGCAGGTTTTGACATAACTGTGCCCTTTACACCAGGACGGGTAGATGCCACACAAGACGAGACAGATGTGGACTTTTATTCTGCCATGGAACCATTTGCCGATGGTTTTAGAAATTATATAAAAGACCCGGGTAGAATAAATGCAGAGTTTTTACTTGTTGACAGGGCGCAACTTCTTCGGCTTACAGTCCCTGAAATGACGGTTCTGATAGGTGGACTTAGGGTTTTGGGCGTAAATTACAAACACACCAATTATGGTGTACTGACAGATAAACCCGAAACCCTGACAAATGATTTCTTCATAAACCTATTAGATATGGGCATTGAATGGAAGCCCATAGATGAAAAAAACTATCTGTTTAACGGATATAACAGGAAAACAGGTGCATTGATATGGTCTGCAACAAGGGTTGATCTGATTTTTGGACATCACAATGAATTGCGTGCCGTCTCCGAGGTATATGCTGCCTCAGATGGCAAAGAAAAATTTGTTCATGATTTTATCTCAGCATGGAATAAAGTCATGAATCTCGATAGATTTGATATATAATTTTCAATCAGGGCCCTGGGGTATATCCTTAGGACCCTGAAATCCTATAAATCTAAAACCTAAGGTGGTGTTATTATCAAAAAAGCCCTTTATCTCCCCAGTTCATCACAATAATAACTGATATGGAAATTTTACAATCTACTGAAACTTATGGAGAAATTGGGGATACATATTCCGTAAAGATAGAAGGGACAGGGTTTAGTTCTTCACTGCCTTATAAAAATAAGTTTATCCGTATCAAAGCCAAGGGCTTTTGCCTTTTTAATTTCACTGAGGCTGTTTTATAGCTCTTTACCTGCAGCATCTCTATTTGAAAAGAATTATCTCATGAGTAAGAGAACGTGTAGAGTTTATGATGGTAATCCAAATTGAATGGATAATACAATGTGGAAATTTATCTCCTAAAAGAAAGTTTGATAAGCATTCCTGCAGAAACCAATCTTAACAGGAGATTTCAGCATATTGACTTTCTTATCTATCTTGCTTATAATGTCTATGTTAAACACCTTTAATGGAAAATAAATTTCTCTGTGAAAAATACAAGCAGACGATAGACATCAATAAGAACCCATGCCCCCATCCTAATGATTACTGTCAATTCAGAACAAGGTGTATAATAAACCATTACTTTAAAGAGGCAAAGGATTGCACAGAAAGAAGGAGGAAGAAAATTGAGGATACCTGACGAATATATTTGCGATACATGCGGTTATGTTTTTCTATCATGTGAGGTCCGTGATGTATTCTGTCCCGAGTGCGGAAGCAGTATGGTTATAAAAGAGATTAGTTTTGAAGAGTTTCTTGACGAAGATGCCTTCGTAAATATAAAGATGGGTATACTGGGTAAATAGATAAAACCCAGGATAACCCTTAGTCCATTAAAGGGTCTTTAAAAATACCTCGGATATTGAGCCATATCTGCTTTATCTTCATCCCATTATAGCATGATGGAGATGGATAATTAATACCATTGCATAAAATTACCTGCATCCATAACCAGCATTTTATTTTTTTGTTGTTGACAATTTTCCATAGGTTGTGCATATTATCACAAATTCATTATTGAATTTTGATTTGAAAAATTAAGCGGTTATAAAAGATAACTTATACAGCATTCAAAAAAATCAATGGCACATATAGCATCATTAGATAGACAGGGACATATGGCACAGAAGAAAGACCGTATATATGAGATTACTGTCAATAATCGCAGGTGTCGTAAGTGTTCATACTGTATCCAGATATGCACTGCAAAGGCAATAAAACTTCAAAAAGACAGCATAAGGATCCTCCATGAAAGATGCATAATGTGCGGAAGCTGTATAACTGAATGTCCCCAGAAGGCATTGAGTTATAAAAGTGGTCTCCAGCAGGTCATTGACCTCCTGGCAGATAAGGAGAAGACCATAGCTTGTATTGACCCTGCCTTCCCTGCAGTGCTTGACAGATGGACACCTGGTCAGTTTGTAACTGTTCTGAAAAAAGCAGGATTCACTGAGGTCTGGGAGGGTGCATTCGGTGCAGAATTGGTAAGCCAGGCATACAGAAAACTCCTTTCAGAAGACACGGACAGGCCTTTAATATCATCCTTTTGCCCTGTGGTTGTCTTCTATATCCAGAAATATCTCCCTGTTCTTATACCCAATCTTGTGCCCATAGTCTCCCCCATGATTGCCATAGGGAGGATTGCAAGGGCCACTAAAGGCAGTGACTGGAAGGTTATATACATTACACCCTGTCTTGCCCAGTTAAAAGAGATGTCGAGCCCTGAGGTGGCAGGGGCTATAGACCACGTCATTACATTCAAGGACTTAAAAAAACTCCTCAAGGATGATATAGAGAACGGTGGCAATATTGAAGAGACAGCCTTTGACGGGCCCAAGCCCTTTCTCGGCAGGGTAATCTCTGTAATAGGTGGTTTATACAGGAGCACAGGTGCCCATTTTGATATATTGATGGATGATATAACAGTAACCTTTGGTCACAGACGCACCATAGGCTCTCTCAACCAGCTTGCCGAGGGATATATAAATGCAAAGTTTCTCGATTTTCTGTTTTGCTATGGCTGTGTTGACGGCCCTTTTGTCAATCGTGAACTCTCTGTCCTGGCAAGGCGTCAGAAGGTTGTGAGATATGCAAAGCAGGAGATGGAGAAACAGGATGTATCTGCTGTTATTGCAGAGCTTGACAGATATGAATCTATAGACCTGCACAGGGAATTCTATAATATGGAGCAGAGGCTGCCATCTCCAACTGAAGAACAGATAAGGGCTATATTAAAAAAGATAGACAAGCTCCCGCCAAACCGAAACCTGGATTGCCGTGCCTGTGGATATACATCCTGCAGGGAAAAGGCAATAGCCGTGGCCCAGGGTATAGCAGATGAGGAATACTGTCTCCCATATCTTCTTGAACAGAGCAAAAAGATATATAAGGAGCTTGAGAAATCCCATAAGGAGTTACAGATATCCCATCAGGCACTGGAACAGGCACAGGCACAGCTTATAAAGACAGAGAAGCTCGCGTCCATTGGTCAGCTTGCAGCAGGGGTTGCCCATGAGATTAATAACCCCTTAGGGACAATCATGATATATGCCCATATACTCCAGAAGGGCCTTGACAAGGATGACCCGAGAAGGGAGGATATAGACCTGATAATCAGCGAGGCAAACAGGGCGAAAGAGATTGTCCAGGGTCTTTTGAGTTTTGCAAGGGAGACAAAGTTAAGACCAGGACCCATGAATATAAATGACCTGCTTGAGGATGTCTTAGGCCTTGTGGTGAACCAGTCTCTATTCCACAATATCAAGATAGAGAAGAGTTTCTACGAGGACCTGCCTACAATAGTGGCAGACGAAACAAAGCTGAAACAGGTTTTCCTCAATATAATACTGAATGCTGCCCAGGCCATGGAAGGAAATGGAAGATTAATAATTTCTACCACAATAGATAAAAATTATATTAAAATAAGGATACAGGATACAGGCCCTGGTATACCGCCAGAGATTATGGGCAATCTATTTTCGCCTTTTTTCACTACAAAGGAAAAGGGCACTGGTTTAGGGCTTGCCATATCTTACGGTATTATTGAGAGGCACATGGGAAAGATAGATGTTGAGACAGAGTTAGGTAAGGGCACTGCCTTTATTATTTATCTTCCAGTCTCTGTCTCAGGTGATGATGTTACAGAGGATACTAAAGGTAGCTTCATACAATAGTTCTACCTTTAAAAATACTTTAACAGGGAGATGAGACTATGAGTAGAAAGACAAGAATATTGCTTGTGGACAACGATGTTGATTTTATCGACCTGAACAAGGCTGTTCTTGAAAACAATGGATTTGAGGTTGCCGTGGCATATGCAGGTCGCGAGGTTATGGACAAGGTAAAATTTGAACAGCCTGACATTATTGTCCTTGATTTGATGATGGAGAAACATGATACAGGGTTTGCTGTTGCAAGGGCCCTGAAGGCTGACCCGGTTTATAAGAACATCCCCATACTCATGCTTACTGCAGTGGGGAGCGAAACCGGGATGGACTTTTCTCAGGAGCTTGATGGATACTGGATGAAGACTGATGACTATGCAAACAAGCCATTGAGTCCCGAGGAACTCATTAAGAGGATAAATGCACTCCTGGAAAGGAACAAAAAGGCCTGATATATTAAAGGCTGCCATGAAATTTTAAGAGATTAGAGATGGGTGAGCAGATTCGTATACTCGTTGTAGATGATGAAAAGGGCATACGTGAGGGGTGCCGAAGGATACTAGCAGGTGAGGGCTATGCCGTAGATGTTGCTGAAAACGGCAAGGCAGGTCTGGAGCTTGTTAAGAGCCAGCATTACGACCTTATAGTTGTAGACCTGATGATGCCTGTTATGGGCGGTATAGATATGATGGGTCATGTGAGAGAGATTGACCCAGAGATTATAATGATTGTCATAACAGGGTTTGCCACCATTGAAACTGCGGTAGAGGCCATAAAACATGGTGCCTATGATTATATACCCAAACCTTTTACACCGGACAATCTCATTGCAGTTATAAACAGGGGCATAGAGACAAGGCGTCTTCGCCTCCAGACCAAAAGGCTCATGGAGGAGAGGGACCAGAAGCTCTTAGAGATTGCCAATGAGAAATCTAAGATGCACGCCATCATCAACTCCATGGCCGATGGCGTCCTTGTAATCAACAGGGAGAGCCAGCTTGTTCTGTGGAATCCTGCTGCCATAAGGATGCTTAACCTGAATGAACAGCTTGAGCTGGGCAGACAGATATCAGAGATTGTCCAGAATGAGGATTTGATAAGGGTTATTAAAAAGGCATGCTCCCCGGAGGCATCAAATTATACAAGCATAACAGAGGAGATAGAACTGCCTCCACCGGAATCAAAGACTATAATGGTGAATGTCTCTGTAATAAGGGATGATGAGTCAGGACAGGACCTGGGTCTTGTGGCTACATTAAGGGATATTACAAGGCTAAAAGAGCTTGATAAACTCAAGTCCCAGTTTGTGGCAATGGTTACCCATGAATTAAGGGCACCTGTCTCTGCTATAGAAGGTTATCTCACTGCCTTCCTTACCGGTGCTGCCGGTAGTGACCCGCAGATGTATAGACAGATGATGGAGAGGGCAAGACAGAGGGCGCGCTCACTTTTAGAGCTGATAAATGACCTTCTTCAGTTCAGCAAACTCGAGGCAAGAAGCGCTGTCCGAAAGAAAGAGCCCCTCGATATATCAGGGATAATTAAGAATACAGTGGAGCTTTTAAAGGGTCAGGGCGAATCAAAGGACCTTACATTTGAGATGGATATCCCTGATTCCCTGCCCCTTGTCGAGGCAGATAGAACAGAGATGGAACAGCTTTTTACAAATCTTATATCCAATGCCATAAAATACAATGTGAAAAACGGCAAGGTTATGGTAAGCGCAAAACCAAATAAGCACTTTCTCAATATCAAGGTTGCAGATACAGGTATAGGTATAGAGGCAGACTGCCTTCCCTGCATATTCGACGAGTTCTACAGGGTATCGTGCCCTGAGACCCGTTATACTACAGGGACAGGTCTCGGGCTGTCTATTGTAAAGAAGATTGTTGAGTCGCATTTTGGCCGTATAGATGTTGAAAGCACCCCTAAAAAAGGTACAACATTTACAGTCAAACTGCCGATTAAACAGAAAAAATAAAAGTAATTATTTCAAAAAAAGGAGAGGTCATGGCGAAAGAACTGAAAAAAAACGAGATAATTGAAAAACGGCAATTGGCACCATCCATTACCCTTTTTAAGCTCTATGTACCTGATATCGCCAAAAAGGCAAAACCAGGGCAGTTCGTTGTCTTGAGGGCAGATGATTATGCAGAGAGGATACCCTTAACCATTGCAGATTTTGACCGTCAGGAAGGGACTATTACGGTTATATTCCAGGTGGTTGGGACATCCACCAAAAAACTGGAAGGGTTCAATCAGGGCCAGACAATCCTCGACGTGGTAGGGCCACTGGGAAAACCGAGCCATATAGACAAATTCGGGACTGTTGTATGTGTGGGCGGCGGTGTTGGTGTGGCACCTGTATATCCTATTGCTAAGGCCCTTTATGAAAAAGGCAATGAGATGATAAATATCATCGGGTCAAGGACAAAAGAGATGCTTATCCTGGAAGATGAGATGAGGGCAATAAGCCATGAACTTTATGTCACAACGGATGACGGCACATACGGACACCATGGCTTTGTCACCGATGTCTTAAAGAAGGTCATAGAGGAAAAGAAGAAGATTGACCTTGTAATAGGCATAGGCCCTGTTATTATGATGAAGGCTGTGTGCGATGTTACCCGTCCATATAATATCCATACTGTTGTAAGCCTGAACACGATTATGGTGGACGGAACTGGTATGTGCGGTTGCTGTCGTGCAACAGTGGGTGGTGAGACCAAGTTTGTATGTGTAGACGGTCCTGAATTTGATGGTCACAAGGTTGAATTCAACGAGCTTATTATGCGTGGTAAGATGTATAGCAGGGAAGAGAGAAGGGCCATGTGGGACCACAAGTGCAAACTTGAGGCAAAGGAAAAGGCAGCAAAGAAGGCGAGAAAGAGAGAGCCCATGCCGGAACAGAATCCCAAGGTGAGGATTCAGAACTTCAACGAGGTTGCCCTTGGATATACAAGAGAGAATGCACTCCGTGAGGCATCCCGTTGCCTTAATTGTAAAAATTCCCCCTGTGTTGAGGGCTGCCCGGTAAATGTTCAGATACCAAAATTCATAAAGCTGATTAAGGAAGGCGATTTCATGGGTGCCATACATACCATCAAAGAGACTAACAGCCTCCCGGCAGTATGTGGTAGGGTATGTCCACAGGAGACCCAGTGTGAGTCAAAATGTGTCCTTGGTAAGAAAGGACAGCCTATAGCCATTGGTAGGCTTGAGAGGTTCGCTGCAGATTATGAGCTTTCCCAGGGTGATGTAAGGGTTCCGCCTATTCCCAACAGGACAGGCAAGAAGGTAGCTGTGGTAGGTGCAGGGCCTGCAGGCCTTACAGTGGCCGGTGAGCTTGCCAAAAAGGGACATGATGTCACTATATTCGAGGCCCTTCATAAGGCCGGTGGTGTCCTTGTTTACGGTATCCCTGAGTTCCGTCTACCCAAGGCCATTGTCCAGAGGGAGGTGGACTATGTGGAGAAACTAGGTGTAAAGATAAATGTGGATACTATCATAGGTCAGACAACCACTGTGGATGAGCTTTTTGCACAGGGTTATGATGCCATCTTTATAGGAACAGGGGCAGGTCTTCCATATTTTATGAACATCCCCGGTGAAAACCTGAATGGTGTTTATTCTGCCAATGAGTTCCTTACAAGGGCCAACCTTATGAAGGCATACCTATTTCCCGAATATGATACCCCGGTAAGGGTAGGGAGTAAGGTTGCAGTAATCGGCGGTGGAAATGTGGCAATGGATGCCGCAAGGGTGTCAAAACGCCTGGGTGCAGATGATGTATATCTCATATACAGACGCTCCCGTGCAGAGATGCCTGCAAGGGCAGAAGAGGCCCATCACGCCGAGGAAGAGGGCATTGACTTCAGACTCCTCACAGCACCTGTAAGGGTCATAGGCGATGAACATGGATGGGTAAAAGGTATTGAGTGTGTGAAGATGGAACTCGGTGAACCAGATGCATCAGGGAGAAGGAGACCTGTAGAGATCAAGGGCTCAAACCATGTTATAGATGTGGATGTTGTTATAGTTGCAATAGGTCAGGGTCCAAATCCCATATTGACATCCACAACAGAGGGCCTGAAACTAAGGAAATCCGGTAACATCGAGGCAGATCCAGAGACAGGAAAGACAAGTAGAAAAGGTGTCTTTGCCGGCGGTGATATAGTAACAGGCGCTGCAACTGTTATACTCGCCATGGGTGCAGGCAGAAAGGCAGCAGCAGCAATAGACGAATATCTAAGGACAGGCAACTGGTAATAACAAAGATTTAAAGCTATAAAATTAAGGGAGGGGCTAAATACCCCTCCCTTTTTTATTTTTTGTTTT